>Ga0126310_10000971_pt1 | contig 10613 bp, 11 predicted proteins | sample Plot60_FD_92540 | JGI IMG/M metagenome (GOLD analysis project Ga0126310, IMG submission 92540) | Serpentine soil microbial communities from UC McLaughlin Reserve, CA, USA - Plot60 | ecosystem: Environmental > Terrestrial > Soil > Grasslands | place: USA: UC McLaughlin Reserve, Lake County... | reverse complement strand
TGCGGCCTGGTCGGCTACTTCGTCGTTCTCCGCGCCCAGGTCTTCGCCGGCGACGCTCTGAGCCACGTCGCCTTCACTGGGGCGCTCGCCGCCGCCGTCTTCGGCCTCGAGATCCTGGCCGGGGTCTTCGCGGCGACGATTCTCGGCGGCGTCCTCATGGGCCTGCTCGGAGACAAGGCGCGAGCCGACGACGTCACGATCGGCTCGCTCTTCGCCTGGACGCTCGGTCTGGGCGTCCTCTTCCTGTCGATCTTCATGACTCATGACAGCGCGGGCAACGGCACCGCCGGCGTCCGCGTTCTCTTCGGCTCCATCTTCGGGCTCAGCGGCAGCGACGTCCGCACCGCGGTCCTTCTCGCGGTACTCGCCACCGCCCTGGTCATCGCCATCTCACGGCCGCTGCTCTTCGCCTCCCTGGATGACGCGGTCGCGGCCGCCCAGGGCGTGCAGGTACGCGCGCTCGGCGTCGGGTTCCTGGCTCTCCTCGGCTTGGTCGCCGCGCAGGCAACACAGGCCGTCGGTGCGCTCCTGCTGCTCGGCCTGCTTGCGGCCCCGGCCGGCGCCGCACACAGATTGACCGTCAATCCTTACCGCGGGCTCGCGCTCTCGGCGCTCCTCTCGGTCGGAGCGATCTGGATCGGGCTGACACTCGCGTACGTCTTCCCGGCTCTCCCACCCAGCTCGATGATCATCGCCGCGGCCGTCGGCATCTACGCACTGGCGCTCGCCGCGACGACGAGATGGGAGGCGCCAGCCTGTCTATCGATCTAGTACCACCTAGGCCTGTTGGTGAGCCTCCACGAACCAGAGGTGCTTGTCGATGGCGCGCGAGACCTCGATGAAGAGGTCAGCCGTGTCCTGGTCGTCGAGCTGCAGCGCCGCCTCAATCGCGGCGCGGACGGACGCGCCGTAGGCGCCTAGGCGGTCGGCGATTGCAGCGACCGTGTCCAAGCCCGCAACGGCGTCCAACGGGTACTCGTCCAGCGTCGACGACGCCGCCGCCAGCCGGGCGGTCCCCAGCGCGAGCCCGCCGAGAGCGGTTGCACGCTCGGCGATCGTATCGACGTACTCGAGCACGCTCTCCGCGATCAGGTCGTAGAGCTCGTGCAGCTGAATGAAGTCGCTGCCCTTGACGTTCCAGTGCGCCTGCTTCAGCTGCGAGTAAAGATCGAAGGTGTCCGCGAGCCGCGCGTTCAACAGCTCGACAAGCTCGGCGCGCGACTCGACGCCGATGTCGTTACGAGTGGAGAAGCTGGGCTTGGTTTGCGTGGCCACGTGACCTCCAGGGCTCGGGCCCCCATCGTCGCATGCGGAGCCCAGGCCGCAGAAGGGGTACTCACCATGGTCCGGGAATGCGACCTGTCGACCCTGCGGTAGGCGACCCGGGGGCGACATCCCTTTTGCTAGCTTCGACCCGTGAGCGACGTCTCGGTTCAACCGATCATCTGCCCCCACTGCAAGAAGACGTTCGACGGCGAGCTCCTCGCTGAAGGCTCACGGCACGAAGGCTTCAAGTGTCCGCACTGCCGCTTGTTCGTGCCCGCAGAGCGCGCGAACGGCGACGACGCCGAAGCTTCCTAACGCCTCCCTCGTTTCTCGGTCACTCGTTCAAGCAACCGATTAGGCCGGTGACACCGCGCCGGTTGCAAGCGGAGCCGGACTCACTCCGGCGGAGCCGAGGCTCCCAGACGGAAAACGCACAGAGAAGGGGAGGGGCTCACGGGGGAATCATGGGTTCCCCCGTGCTCCTACACGCAATCCTTGAGCCCCTGCGCCTCCGGCAGGGATTCGAGCTTCTTCAGCGTGTTGTTCTCGATCTGACGGATTCGCTCGCGGGTGACGCCGAAGGCCTTGCCGACCTCCTCGAGCGTGCATGGCTGGCCGCCGGTCAGCCCGAAGCGGAGCTCGATCACCTTGCGCTCGCGCTCCGGCAACGACGACAGGGCGTGCTCGATGTCTTCGCGCCGTAATGACAGCGAGGCATGCTCGTCCGGAGATTCGACCTGGTCGTCCTCGACGAAGTCGCCGAGCTCCGAATCCTCCTCCTCCCCGATCGGCTTCTCGAGCGAGACGGGATGCTGGGCCATCCGCAGGATCTCTCGCACCTCGCCGGTCGTCATCTCGAGCTCCTCGGCGATCTCGTCGGGCCGCGGCTCGCGCCCCAGCCGTTGCACGAGCTGGCGCTCGATGTGCACGACCTTGTTCAGCTTCTCCACCATGTGCACGGGGATTCGAATCGTCCGAGCCTTGTCGGCGATTGCCCGCGTCACGGCCTGCCGGATCCACCAGGTGGCATAGGTCGAAAACTTGTAGCCCTTGCGGTAGTCGAACTTCTCGACCGCGCGGATCAGGCCGAGCGAGCCCTCCTGGATCAGGTCGAGGAAGCTCAGGCCGCGCCCGAGATACGACTTCGCGATCGAGACGACGAGGCGGAGATTCGCCTCGATCATCTGCGTCTTCGCCGACATCTCGCCGCGCTCGATCCGTTTCGCGAGGTAGACCTCCTGATCGGCGGTCAGGAGCGGGACCTTGCCGATCTCGCGCAGGTAGAGCCGCAGCGAGTCGAGCGAGGGCTCGACGGTCAGGTCGAGCTTCGGTGTCTTGACCCCTTCTTCGGCGAGGTTGGGCTGCTCGTGCGGAGGATGCTTGTGCGTTTCGCCCTCGACGAGCTCGACGCCGTGATCGACGAGATAGGTGTAGAAGTCTTCGACCTGCTCCTTGCTGAGGTCGACCTCGTCGAGCCCGGAAGCGATTTCGTCGTAGTTGAGAACTCCCTTCTCGAGGCCCTCCTGGACGAGCTTCTGGAGCTCTTCGACTTCGGGGAGCGAAATTTCGACGGTGAGCATCGACCTCCGCTTTCTGTCTGATTTGGACCTGGGGGCTAGACCTACTCAGACACGTAAGAGATCGGTTGCCGCACCCTCCCCGATCACTCCCGCGCGCGGCGGGAATGTTAGCGCGGAAGCTCGCAGTTTGGAAGAAAATCACCGCGGCGCCGCGAAGAAACCCGGGTCTTGCGGTCGGGATTATCGGCGAGCGCCGTACTAACGCTCCGCGACGAGCTCACCGACCTCCTCGCCGCGGCTGTTCCGGAGCGAAACGCGGGCAAAACCGGGACCGAGCTTCTGGCCCAGGCGGGCGAGGAACGACGCGATCGCAGGACGCAATGCCCGGTATCCGCCGTCCTGGGTCTTCAGCGCTATGCCGAGCCCGTCCGGGCCGGCAGCGCAGAAGAGCGCTTCCGCGCCTCCTTTGGCCACCCAGCCCGGAAGGGCCCTCATCAACTCCGTGTCCGGCTGGCCGGCGCCGCCGACGAGCTGCGGCTGCGCGCGCATCGCGGCGGTCACCCGTCCGCCTCCCTCCCTGGTTCCGAGTCGCGAGAACATGAAGGCGACCCGCTCCAGCGGCAATGCGAAGCAGACCACGCCGCAGCCGTCGACGCCGGCTTCCAACTCGTCAGGCGCGACCTCTGCGGCGGCGGCAACCTCGTGGAGGATCTCGTCCTGGAGCGGGTGCCCTGCGAGCCGGTAGCCAGCGGTCGGCCAGCCGCGCGCCCGGCAGGCCGCCAGCATCCCGGCATGCTTCCCCGAACAGTTGTGGTAGATGCGTTGGGGCGGACGGCCCTGCTGGAGACCAACCTCGAGGTCGTCCTCGGTCGCGGGGGCCTTGGCGAGCAGGCGCCTGACGGCATCGATCTGCTCGGGCTCCGCACGGTGAGAAGCCGAGGCGATCGCCATGTCGGTCTCCTCGAGATCGTCCCTCGCCCGAACGAGCGGCAGCGCCTGGAACGGCTTCGCCGAGGAGCGCAGCGAGGTCAGGAACGCAGGGTCGCCGGCCTCGGCGACGACGGCTCCATCCTGCACAGCGACCGCGTGCACGAGGTGCACGGATTCCACGAACGGGCCGCGCCTCGCGGCTACCCTGATCGGGTCCATGAGGGCCCGAAGGTTAAAGCTCAGTGCCTGAGCTGCCCGAGATGGAGGCGTGGCGACGCGCCCTCGATGAGCCCGTGCGCGCCTTTCCGATCGAGAAGGCCGGGCCCGCACACATCGCGACGCTGAAGACGTTCGAGCCGCCGCTCTCGGCGCTCGAGGGGCGGCGGCTGGCAGGCGTCGAGCGGCGGGGCAAGCGTCTCTTGTTTCCCACCGAGGACGGCGAGCTCGTCCTGCTCGTGCACTTGATGACGGCTGGGCGGCTCCGCTACCTCTCCCCCGGCGAGAAGGGCCCGAAGACGCCGGCGTTCCGGCTGCGTTTCGAAGGCGGCGCGGAGCTCGTGCTGACGGAAGCCGGCTCGAAGAAGCGCGCGGGCGTCTGGCTGCTGACCCCCGAGACTGCCGAGCAGGAGCTGGCGCACCTCGGTCCCGAGGCGCTCGGACTCGGTGCCGAGGCGCTCGGGGAAATCCTGGCTTCGGATTCGCGGCGCCTCCACTCGCTGCTCCGCGACCAGCGCGCGATCGCGGGAATCGGCCGCGCCTGGGCAAACGAGATCCTCCACCATGCGAAGCTGTCGCCGTACGCACTCTCGCGCGATCTGACCACGGGCGAGGTGGAAGGGCTCGCCGAGGCGATCGACGCCGAGCTCGCCCGAGGGCTCGAGCTACGAGAACGCGGCGCAGGCGAAAAGCGCGTCTACCGCGTGCACAACAAGCTCGCCGAGCCCTGCTACGTGTGCGGCACGCCGATCGCGCGTGTCGACTACGAGGAGCACACGGTCTATTACTGTCCCGACTGTCAGACCGGCGGGCGCGTGCTGAAGGATCGGCGGCTTTCTCGCCTTCTCCGCTAACTCATGTCAGTGCTGCTTCAGGCCCTGTATGCGCGAGACAAAGCTAGAGCCGACGAACTGCTCGCCTTGGCCCCCGAGCTCAACGTGTTCGAGGCCGCCGCGTGCGGACGAACCGGGCGGCTTCGGGAGCTTCTCGACGGCGATCCCTCACTCGCGAACGCCTTCGGCGACGACGGGTTCCACCCGCTCGGGCTCGCCTGCTTCTTCGGCCACTTTGAGGCCGCCCGACTGCTGCTCGCGCGTGGCGCCGACGTCAACGCGCTGTCGCAGAACGAGCGCATTCAGACCGCGGCGATCCATGCCGCAGCGGCTTCGGGCGAGGCGAGCGCGGGCGAGTCGAAACGGTACGAGCTGGTGAAGCTCGTTCTCGACAACGGCGTCGACCCGAACCTGCGGCAGGGCGACGGCTCGCGGGCGATCGACACAGCGCGCGCGAACGGCGACGAGTCCGTCGAGCGACTCCTCGAGGACCGGGGCGCGGCGGACTAACCCGGGCTGCGGTTCCCGGCCGCGCACCCCTGATCAAGTAACAGACTGTTACTTGGGCCGGTTCGCGCAACGGAGCGGGTTTGCCGCGGGATGGCTGTCGGTTCGGGCCGTGTCGAACCTCGTAACAGTCTGTTACTTGGATTTGACGTGGGCGCGGGTCACCTCGCCGGGCGAGCGGCAGCCGAGCAGCGTCAGGCCGAGGGCGACCTCGGCACGGAGCAGTTCGAGCACATCCCGGGCGCCCTCCTGGCCGCCGACGGCCAGCCCCCAGACCACCGACCGCCCGACTAGTACGACGCGCGCGCCCAGCGCGAGCGCCTTGAGCACGTCAGTGCCGCGGCGAACGCCGCCGTCCATCAGCACCTCGAGGCGCCCGCCCACGGCTTCGACGACCTCGGGCAGCGCGTCGAGCGAAGCGCTGACACCGTCGAGCTGGCGGCCGCCGTGGTTGGAGACGATCACGCCGGCCGCGCCGTGCTCGGCCGCCAGCAGCGCGTCCTCGGCCGAAAGAATCCCTTTCAGGAGAACCGGCAACGAACACGTCTCGCGCAGCCATTCGAGATCGCGCCACGTCAGCGTCGTGTCGACGATCTGGCCCAGGGCCGCATGGAAGTCCTGCCGCTGCAGCGACGCCGGGATGTTCGGCGTGGGGAGGTCGTCCGGGAGCGTGAACGCTGCACGCAGGTCGCGCTCGCGTCGGCCGGCGGCCGGAAAGTCGACGGTGAAGACGACGGCCTCGAACCCGGCCTCGACCACGCGCGCAAGCAGGTCTGATGTGAAGCCACGGTCCCTAGACCAGTAGAGCTGGAACCACAGCCGAGCATCCGGCGCGGCGGTCGCCAGCTCTCCCGGCGTGACGCTCGACAGCGTCGACTGGCACATGACGGTTCCCGTTGCGGCCGCGGCACCAGCGGTCGCGAGCTCTCCATCCGGATGTGCGAGGCGCTGGAACGCGGTCGGCGCCACGAGCAGCGGCATGGAGACCTCCCTCCCCAGCACGGTGGTTGCGGTCGTCACCTCGCTGACGTCGACGAGCACGCGGGGCCGCAGCTGCCAGCGCGAGAACGCCTCGACGTTGTCGCGAAGCGTGAACTCGTCGCCGGTTCCGCCGGCGAAATAGCCGAAGGCGCCGGGGTCGAGCATGCGCGCGGCCTCTCGCTCGTAATCGCCGACGTTGAAAGACGTCACTCGGGCAGCCGGATGTGAAGCGTCTCCTCCTCGACGGCGACCGAGCCTCCGAGGGCGCGGATCAGGAGAACGGCGACGGCCGCCCCGAGGTCGCGGAGATCTTCGCCGAGCACGACCGGTGCGGATGCAGGCGTGATCGGTGCAATCGTCAACTCCCGATCATTGGCTTCCACATCGACCAGTGGGACGCCGCCGTGCCGGAGCGCGCACTGCGCCAGGGCGCTGACGGCCCGCTGCGTCGCTTCGAGATCGACGTGCACCGTCCCACCCTCACCGCCGGTCCGAACGCGGTCCTCGCCGAGTGCGGCGGCTGCTCCGCGCGCAAGCTCGAGCGTGTCGGCCTCGCGCAAGTTCGGGTGGTAACGGCCGCCCTCGATCCGGGCCGCCAGCCCCAGCTCGTCGAGCAACTCGACCATCTGCTCCGAGGCCGCCTCGATCATCTCGACGTAGCGCGAGGCGGGCTCCTCGAGCTCATCCGCTCTGATCAGGGTCTTCGCAAAGCCACTGACGGTCGCCAGCGGCGTCCGCAAGTCGTGGGCGGCAAGTGAGACGAGCCTGGAGAAGCTGGAGTTTTCGGTCACTTCGATACCGTTGCTTCGCTATGAGCGACGGAGTTCATTTTCTCCATGATCTGCAGGCGTCGCCGCCTGATGTTCGTCTCGGGCTCTCCCGCGCCGGCGTCAGTGGTGTGAAAAAGGCGATTCGAATCCGTTACGGGGAGAGCGAAAAGCTGATCGCCGCGGACATCGAGTGCACCGTCGATCTCGATCCCGCGCGAAAGGGCGTCCACATGTCGCGCTTCCCCGAGCTGTTCGAGGAGGCGATCGAGGAGGTCGTGATCGAGGAGGCTCTCCTCGTCGAGCAGCTCGCCGCTCACATCGCCGCTCAAGTCGTCGAGCGCCAGGACGCGGTTCGGGCCGAGGTCACGATCGTCGCCCAGTACCCACTCGAGCGGCGGACCCCGGTAACCGGCCTGCGCACCCAGGAGCTCGTCTCCCTGATCGGGCTCGCGGCCGCATCCAGGCGGGCGACGCGGCGCATCGTCGGGGTCGAGGCAACCGGGATCAATGCGTGCCCCTGCGCGCAGGGTCTCGTCCGGGAGAGCTCGCGCGAACGGCTCGAGGCGGCCGGATTCGACGGCGACGAGGTCGACCGGATCCTCGAGCTCGTCCCGCTCGCGACGCACAACCAGCGCGGCCGGGGGACGCTGTACGTCGGCTCCGAGGAGCCGGTCAACGCCGAGCAGCTCGTCCAGATCGTCGAGAGCTCGATGAGCGCGCCCGTCTATGGGCTGCTCAAGCGGCCCGACGAGCTCCACGTCGTCGAACAGGCACACGCGCACGCACGCTTCGTGGAAGACTCGGTCCGGCTGGCGCTGCGCGGCACCCTCGAGACCTACGCGCTCGACGACGCCGACTTCCTCTTCGCCAGGCAGGTGAACTTCGAGACGATCCACGACCACGACGTGATCGCCGAGCGTTTCGGCACCGCCGGCGAGCTTCGCGCCGAGCTCGAAGATGGGCGGGCGCTGGCGCGGCACACCGAGCTGCGCGAGTGGCTCGCCGGCTAGCCGGCGAGCCGACGCCTGAGCCGCATCTTCGCCTCGGTCCCCGAGCGCAGCCGCTTGATGTTCGACCGGTGCAAGAACAAGACTGCGAGCGCGGCCGCAACCGCGAAACCGATCACGGGCCACGGCTCCCCCAGCGCCAGAGCGAGCAGCGGCAGGGAGAGCGCGGCGGTGATGGACGCGACCGAGGCGTAGCGGCAGAGCGCGAAGACGAGGATCCAGACGACCGCGCCGAGCCCTCCCACGACCGGCGCGACGCCGAGGAAAGCGCCACCGCAGGTCGCCACCATCTTGCCGCCGCGGGCGAAGCGGAGGAACAACGGCCGCGAGTGGCCGAGCATCGCCGCCGCCCCGGCGACGACACCCCAGAGCGCCCCGACCCAGAGGCTGGCAACGAGCGCAGGCACGAAGCCCTTGAGCGTGTCCAGCAGGACGACGGCGATCCCCAGCCGAGCGCCGTAGGTCCGCCAGACGTTCGTGGCGCCGATGTTCCCGCTGCCGACGGTGCGAATGTCCGTGCCGCGAAACACACGGACCAGCCAGTAACCGAAAGGCAGCGAGCCGCACAGGTAGCCCGCGACGACTAGCAGCGCCTCGATCAAACCGTGATCTGGTACCGGTCGACCCAGTCGTTGACCACGGCCCAGTCGAGATTGGCGAAGAAGGCCTCGATGTAGGAGCCGCGGTCGGTCTGGAAGTCCAGGAAGTACGCATGCTCGTAGACGTCGAGCGCGACCAGCGGGGTCGCGTTCCAGATCGGAAAGGTGTTCTGGGTATCGCCCACGTAGTTGAACAGGCGCCCTTCGTCCCAGTCGTACGCCGTCCAGGCCCAGCCGCGGGCGGCCATGCCGCTTGCTTTCAGGTCACGGCGCCACTCGGCCACGGAGCCGAAATCCCGCTCGATCAGACGGCCGGTCAAGCCGTCGGGATCGCCGCCAGCGCCGCCGAGGTGCTCGAAGTAGATCTCGTGGTTCTTGATCCCGCCGATCGCGAACGAGAGCTCGACCTTGAGCGCGCGAAACTCCGAGTAGACCTGGTTGGCCGCGTCGAGATCGACGGAACCGAGCTTCGCCAGGATCTCGTTCCGCTTGTTCACGTAGCCCTCGTAGAGCTTGTAGTGGGCCTCGACGCTCTCGCGCGAGATGCCGTCGAGCTCGAAGAGCTCGGGCTTCGGCTGCCGCGGGGTGATCTCCTCGTGGTTGAACGCGAGCGTCGCCAAGTCGACTCCTTTCGTTCCGGACGCGCGCGAGCATACCCCGCCGCCAGCCGCCGAACCCGGTTCGTGGAACCAGATCGACGAGGCATTGGATAAACGGGTTTCGCGATACGCGCGAACGCGGTAGCCTCGCTCCTAGTCGAGAGGAAGGGAGGGGACGCATGCCATTCGAAGTTCCTCCGCTGCCGTACGACTACGCGGCGCTCGAGCCGCACATCGACGAGCAGACGATGCGCCTGCACCACGACAAGCACCACCAGGCTTACGTGGACAAGGCGAACGCAGCGTTGGAGGGGACCAAGGAGCAGGACGCCTCGGTCGAGCACGTCCTGACAATTCTGGACGAGCTTCCCGGAGACAAGCGGACGGCCATTCGCAACAACGCAGGCGGTCACGCGAATCACTCGCTCTTCTGGGAGATCATGAGCCCTGGCGGCGGCGGCGAGCCCGAAGGCGCTCTGGCCGAGGCGATCGACGACGTGTTCGGGAGCCTCGACGAGCTGAAGAAGGCTATGAACGACGGCGGCGTCAACCGCTTCGGCTCAGGCTGGACCTGGCTCGTCCACGACGGCACCGGCCTCGCCGTCTATTCGACCCCGAATCAGGACTCGCCGATCATGCAGTCGGACGAGCCTCTCCTCGGGATCGACGTGTGGGAGCACGCCTACTACCTGAAGTACCAGAACCGACGCCCCGACTACCTGGAGGCGTGGTGGAACGTCGTCAACTGGCCGGCGGTCGCCGAGCGCTATGCGCGCGCGACCGGCAAGGTCGGTGCGACCGCGGGCTAGGACAAGCGCGGCCGCTTAGGGACAGTCCCCCAACGGGGACTGTCCCTAGAGACGGTCCGGTCGCCGAGAGACGACTAGCTTCGGATGACTTTGCTCTTCGTCGGCAGGTAGCAGGTGCCGGCCTGTGCCGCCGGCAGGACGGCCCGAACCCGCAACCTCGTCGGCAGCTTGATCGTGAAGGTGGCCGAGCTCACCTCGGTCGGCTTCGTCGTCGGCGTGAGCGTTGCGAGCGTCACGTGCTTCAGGCTCACCCACTTCGTCCTCCGGAGCCGCTGGAAGACGACGAACTTGCCCACGAACGTGGCCGCGCCGGTCACCGACACGGAGAACTTGTTGCGCGCGAGTTTCTTTAGCGTCACAACGGGAGCAACCTGGACTGCGGTGATTGCGCTGACTACCGCCTTCTGCTTCGCCTGGTATTTCGTGTTCATCGTCGGCTTGGCGGCGTAGGTGAAGGCACCGCCGGTCGTGGTCTTGACGGTGGCGACCGTCTTGAACGCACCCGTGCCGCACTCCTGGCCCTGGATGGTGACGTTCTGTCCGGTCTTCTGCGTGGAGAGAACGCCGGAGAGCGTC
>Ga0126310_10000970_pt1 | contig 10617 bp, 9 predicted proteins | sample Plot60_FD_92540 | JGI IMG/M metagenome (GOLD analysis project Ga0126310, IMG submission 92540) | Serpentine soil microbial communities from UC McLaughlin Reserve, CA, USA - Plot60 | ecosystem: Environmental > Terrestrial > Soil > Grasslands | place: USA: UC McLaughlin Reserve, Lake County... | reverse complement strand
TCAAACAGCAAAGTATTCGACGCACAGCGCTTTCGCTTCATACGCTCGTAACGCTCACTGGCATAGCGTCCAGGCTGTGAGTGCTACAACTACTTCCGGGTTACGCCAATGGAAGAGCCGCTGGACAATCTCGGCAATACCTGGCAGCTGCTCGACGAGCGGGCCGAGCCCGGCTACTACGCCACAACACTCAGTTCTGGTATTGGGTGCGAGCTCACCGTGGGTCCGAAGAGCGCGGTACACCGCTACACCTTCCCAGCCGATAGTGACGCCCGGCTGGTGATCGACTTTTCGATGGGTGGTCTGGCCATTCCCTACGGTGCCACGGTTCCGCTGCGCGCGCATATCGAGTCCATCGCTCCCGGCGTAGCTCAAGCGGAAATCGTCGTAGAGGGCGCGCCGCTGGCGGCGCACCTGGAGTGCGACGCGGGTGACTGGCGACAGCTGCTGTGGTACGACCGGCGCCTCATGCCGGGAGGCACCCGGTTGGATTTCGACCGAATAAGACCAACCACGCTGCGCCCCTTTGGTTTGATGTGGCGCGGACCAACCGAACCGGGCCAGGTGCTCGAATTGCGATTCGGCTTCTCGCTCCGCGGTGTTGAACAGGCCCAGCAGAACCTCTACGCAGACTGCGAATCCGGCCAAGCGGCCTTCGACAGCCGGCGCACCAGGACCGCAACCGTCTGGCGACAACACCTCGCCAAGATCAAGATCGAAACCTCCTCTACGACCAGGCAGACGATCTTCTCGACTGCTCTCTACCATTCGCTGATCAAGCCCTGCTTTGCACCCGAGGAAAGCCCGATGTGGCCCAGCGACGGGCCGTATGTCTTCGACATATGCACGATGTGGGACATCTACCGCACTCAGCTGCCGCTGATCACTGCCTTGTTCCCGGCACGGGCGGTTGAGCTGGCCAATGCGCTGCTGTCGATTTGTGAGGAAGAGGGCAACCTTCCGATCGGCTACCGGATGGCCAAGGGTGCTGACCGGTTCTCGCGGCAAGGCAGCGCGCTTACCCACACGTTCCTGGCCGATCTCTGCCAGCTCGGCGTGCCTGGCATTGATTGGGACTGGGCGCTGTGTCACATGGACACAGACCTGCGGCGCGCGTACGGCGAGGACTACCTGCTGCGTGGTCTTGCCGAGCCAATCACGCACACGCTCGACTTGGCTTTTGGCTACGAATGCACAGCAAAGGTGGCTCGTTACGTCGGTGACACGCAACTGGCGACGCAGTTTGAAGGGCTAGCTAGCCAGTGGGTCAACGCTTTCAACCGCGCCGACGGGCTGCTTGTCGACTCCACGTACTACGAGGGCGGCAAGTGGAACTACTCGTTCCGAGTCCTCCATGACATGCGGACACGAATCGGCCTTGCTGGAGGCGAGGGCGCATTCATTCAACTGCTGGACCGCTTCTTCGGCTACGGCGCCGAGCCTGTTAAGCAGCTGGGGGCACTCCCAAGGGCAGCCGACGTCGCAGCGGGATACGCGCTGAACCGCTTTGAAGGACTCAACAACGAGCCTGACATGGAAGCACCCTGGGCGTACCACTACGCCAGGCGGCCCGATCGTACGGCGGAGGTGGTGCACGCCGCTGTTCACAACATGTTCGGTCTCGGCCGTGGTGGGTTGCCGGGAAACGACGACTCGGGCGGTTTGAGCTCCTGGTACGTCTGGGCATCCCTCGGACTCTTCCCTGTCGCTGGACAGAGCCAGTATCTGATCAACGCACCGTCGTTCAGCGAATCCGCGATTGCCTTCGCCGACAAGGAGCTCCGGATCGAGACGTCCGGATTCGTCGAGCCGGTAGCCGACGGACCCACGCAATATGTGCAATCAGCAACCTTCAACGGAGAAACGCTGGATCGGACGTGGCTGACCGCACGTGAACTGCACCGTGGCGGGCACCTCAGACTGCAGCTTGGTCCGCAGGCCTCGAACTGGGGCACCACGAGACGCCCGCCATCAGCTTCGGAGATCAGCACTTAACGGCATTTAGACCACGGGGGTCCGATGATTGCAGCGTCGAAAGACACAACCTTGGGCTGCAGCTCGCACGAGCGTCGGCTAGTCATTGTTGTCCGCGCCGATCCGGTGATCTGCGGACACTCCGGTGAGGCGCGGAATCTCGCTGAGGTCGCGCTAGAGCGCGGTTTCACCGAGGTCCGGATCGTCACCTGGCCCTTGGATTTGCTTGTTACCTCTGGCCTCCCGCTGAAGCCGCTCGACGGCGTACTGCCGTACAGCAAGGGCATCGAAGTGGAACGCCCGGAACCGGTCGGCGATTACAAGGTGGTGGACGGACGCCACCTCGCTGGGATGACCGGACGCCTCATCGAGCTGTTCACCGACGGCGTGCCTACCGTTTGCATGTCGCTCTACCTCAGCCCGCACACACTTGCCGTCTCCGAAGCATTACGCGTCGCTCGCTCCACGGGTCTGTCGGTACCTGTGGCAACCATCGCGGAGGCAGTCGGCTCCGACGTGACCAACGTGGTCCGCTCCTGTGCCGGCGATGGGCGCTTCGGCGGAGCCGCGCAGGTGCTGTCGGCCTATCTCGACAACGATCTGCCCGTCGCCGTCTCGGAGTACACCAAGGAGTTGATCATCTCCTCAGCTCAGCAGATCGACGCTCGCCACGGCACCTGCTTTGCAGAACGCTGCCGGCAGCGGGTCGCGATCTCCTACCCCGCGATAAATGCGGCCGACTATCTCGACATCAAGTCCGCGCAAACAGCGGAAATCCTCAACCGGCGAGGACTCATGCGCGATGGCTATGTGCTCTTCCTGTCCAGACTGGCCCGCGCCAAGGGCGTCGATGATTTGATCACTGGATTCACGGCCAGCCCAGCCTGCAAGGAGCTCCAGCTTGTGATCGCCGGCAATGGACCCGAGGCGCAGTACCTACGGGAGTTTGCCGCAGCGACGCCAGCAGCGAACCGGATCAGTTTCCTCGACGACGTTGATGACGACGAGAAGCCGCATCTCATGGCTGGCTGCGCCGCTTTCGTACTGCCCAGCAAGCCGAGGCCTGAGTTCGTCGAGACCTTCGGGATCGCGTTAGTGGAGAAGATGCTCGCGGGTGGAGGACCGGTGATCACCACGAACACTGGCGGGATCGGCGAGGCCGTTGGCGATACGGCCTTGATCGTTCCGGTCAGCAGCCCACATTCGATCGCCGACGCGCTGGATCTGGCCGTCACGATGCCCAGCGACGATCAGGCCACGATGGCGGAGCGAGCACGCACGCATGCTTTGCAGTTCGACCGTACGAATGTGTTCGACCGACTCCTTGAGCGGCTCACCGAGGCGACCGAGCGGGAGCTGAGCACCATCTGATCGGCTAGGCCGCCGCGGGTTTCTGCCAGACCGAGACGTGGCTCATGCTGTCGCTGCTGAACGGCTCACGCTTCCAACCGGCCCAGCGCTCCAGTAGCGACATGCCGGCAAGCCGCGCCATCAGATCAAGCTCAGCCGGCCAGACGTAGCGAAAGGGCGGCGAAAACACCTCGAGCTTGCCGTCGACGACCCAGTAGTGATGGGAAATCATGCCCTGGGACGCGATGTCGTACTCGTCAAAGCCGAGTCTGGTGTCGCTTACCGTGAAGGGCCGGACCGTTTCACCGGGTGGCAACCGTTGCAGGTCCGGTACGCCTACCTCGATCACAAAGCAGCCGCCTGGGGTCAGGTGCGCGGCGACGTTCTGGAAGCACGCGACCTGCTCGTCCTGCGTGGTTAGATTCATGATCGTGTTGAACACCAGGTAGGCAACCGAAAATTGCCTCGGCACGGTCGTCGTAGCGAAATCGCCGATGGTGACATCGATCTGCTCTGCCCCCGGTTTTGCTCGGAGCCTGGCTACCATCGCCTCGGACATATCAATGCCATGTACCCGGATACCGCGCTGTGCTAGAGGTAGCGCAATCCGGCCGGTACCGATCCCGAGCTCCAGCGCGGTACCGTCGAAGGCCAAATCGGCGAGGAAATCAACAACGGGATTGACCGCAGAAGGGTCGAACATGTCGGAAGCCGTCTCGTCGTAGCGCTCGGCAATGCGTTCGCCGAAGTAGTCCTTGGACACAAGGGAAACTCTCTCAAATCAGCCGGGGAAATTTGATTTAGTGTCCCAGCTTAATGAAAATGGTTCTCATGTCGGTTAGCGCTTCCCGGATGGGTGTGCTTTGCTGCATGCTCATTTTGTTGGCGGTCTCGGGGTGCGCGAGTGCCAGACCGGCTAGTTCTTCAGGGCCTCGGGGTGAGCTCACGATCGTGACTGCGTTCTATCCTCTGCAGTTCGTCGCTCAGCGAGTTTCAGGCGGCCACGCCGCCGTGATGAATCTGACTCAGCCTGGAGCCGAGCCCCATGACCTGGAGCTCACCCCTCGGCAGGTTGCAAGCCTGACAACTGCCACACTGGTGATCTACGAAAGAGGCTTTCAGCCGGCGGTCGACGAGGCTGTAGTTCAGAGCGAAAATCGCCAAGTGATCGATACCACGACCATTGTCCCGTTACGCCCATTGGCAGTCGGCAGTGATGATCTTGATACCGGACAGTGGACCGGTGATGATCACCCAGCTCTAGATCCCCACGTGTGGCTGGATCCGACTGCCCTTGGTCGGATCGCCCGAGTCGTGCAGCAGCGGCTCTCGATTATCGATCCTGATCATGCGACCGACTACGCGCGCAATGCAGCCACGCTCATTAGGCAGATGCGCAGCCTTGATCGATCCTTCCACTCAGGCCTGGCGCACTGCGTACGACCCGAGTTCATGACGACTCACGCAGCCTTTGGCTACCTGGCTCAGCGGTATCACCTGACCCAGATCGCTATCAGTGGGCTCAACCCTGACGCCGAACCGTCGCCGGCACGGATCGCTGAGGTCCAGCGCTTGGCCCAAGATCACGGTCTGACCACGATCTTTTCCGAGACCTTGGTGTCGCCGGCCGTCGCCCAAGCAATTGCCGGTGATCTTGGTCTGGTTACCGATGTACTCGACCCAATCGAGGGCATCACCGATCAGTCGCGTGGTCAGGATTATTTGTCCGTCATGTCCTCCAACTTGGCGGCGCTGCGAAAGGCGGGCGGATGCTCATAGAAGCACATACAGTGCTAGCGGCCCAGGACCTTACGGTCGAACGTGGCGGACTTCCGGTGCTGCGCGGCGTCAGCGTCTCGGTGGGCGCCGGTGAGGCCGTCGCCTTGATGGGAGGCAACGGTTCAGGAAAGTCCACCTTGGTCCGTACGCTGCTCGGGCTGCTCCCCCACCGCCGGGGTGCTGTAACCCTGTTCGGCTCAGCATTGCCCGACTTCCGCGATTGGTCGCGCATCGGCTATGTGCCGCAGCGCTCGTTAGCCCTGCTCGGAGGGTCAAAGGTGAAAGAGGTTGTCGCCGCAGGACGGCTGGCACGAAGGCGGCCGTTCCGACCACTCAGCCGAACCGACCGGGACGCCGTGCACAACGCCATCGCCCTCGTTGGATTGTCCGACCAGCTCAACGCCGACATTGCGAGACTGTCTGGTGGGCAGCAGCAACGAGTGCTGGTCGCCCGAGCGCTTGCCGGTGAACCAGATCTGCTGGTGCTGGATGAACCCACATCTGGCGTTGACCTGGAGCATCAGCGGGTGCTTGCAGAGGTGTTGGCGGGATTGCTGGAAGGGGGCACCAGCGTGCTGGTTGTACTACACGACGTCGGGTCGCTAGCCGGCCTCATTGACCGCGCTGTGGTGCTGAGCGACGGTCGAGTGGTCCATGACGGCGCGCTGGGTGATCTTGGTCAGCACCACCACGGATTCGGCGGCCATGGACATCACGATCATGTCGAGCCGGTTGAAGATCATGATCAAGGCGCCGAAACCTTGTTGGGCGGTGCTATCGAGCCATGATTGAGATCTTGTCCTACCCCTTCATGCAGCGGGCGCTCATCGCAGCGCTGCTCACTGGTCTCATTGCGCCGGCCATCGGCACCTACATCGTGCAGCGCCGGCTGAGTTTGTTGGGTGACGGGCTCGGCCACGTTGCGCTGGCCGGCGTCGGCCTAGCACTGCTGACCGGCGCAGCACCCATTCCCATCGCTGTCGCCGCTTGCGTCGCGGGTGCGGTTGTCGTCGAGATTCTCCGGCAGCGCGGCAAAGCCACCGGCGACGTCGGATTAGCGGTCTTGTTCTACGGCGGCCTGGCCGCCGGCGTCTTCCTATCCGGCATCTCTGGTGTCGGTGCCGGTGGCCTGGCGCAGTACCTCTTCGGCTCGCTCACTACTGTGACTCCAAGCGATCTGAGACTGATCGCCGTCCTTGCCGTCGTGATCTTGGTGATCACCCTTGGGCTGGCGCCACAGCTGTACGCTGTCTCGACCGACGAGGAATTTGCTCGCACTCAGGGTCTGCGGGTGCGGCTCTACCACATCACGGTTGTCAGCCTCGCCGCTGTCACTGTCGCACTGGCAATGCGAACCGTTGGCTTACTGCTCGTAAGTGCGCTGATGGTGGTTCCGGTCGCCGCGGCGCGCAACGTGGTACGCGGTTTCACCGCCGGCCTCTTATGTGCCCTCGGCATTGGCGTTGCGACAGCTGTTGTCGGCGCCGCGGCCTCGTTTTATGTAGATGCGGCGCCTGGGGCGTTCATTGTCCTGTTGGCTATCGCGGTCTTCATGCTGAGCTGGCCGATCTCCTACCTCCTGCGGCGACGCTACGCCGCAGCCGTACTCCCTGAGCCGGTTGATGACGATGAACTGATGGTCCCGCACACAGTGACAGAGACCCATCCTCATCGCCATGCCCCCGGCTGCGGGCATCCGGCCGTACAGCATGGTGACCATACCGACTTCATCCATGAAGGCCATCGACACGCCGCCCATGCTGATCACTACGATGAGCACTGAGCCGCCCGGCCGGCCCCGCGCGCAGCGCCGCACTCGGCAGCGAGCCGCCGTCGCGGACATCCTGTCTGATCCGCACGACTTTCGAACAGCGCAACAGATTCACGATGATTTACGCCATCACGGCGAACGCATCGGTCTCACCACGGTCTATCGCACTCTGCAGCTCATGGCCGATGCCGGTGAACTTGACGCCATCCGTACCAACGAGGGCGAGACCGCGTACCGCCGATGTTCGACAGGCCATCATCATCATCTCGTCTGCCGTGTGTGTGGTCGCACGGTCGAGGTATCCGGACCGGCGGTCGAACGGTGGGCAAATGCCGTTGCCGTGGAGTACGGCTTCCGGGAGATCAGTCATGATCTCGAGATCTTCGGCACCTGCAATAGCTGCTGACGCTGGTGCCCTGAAGAGAACCGCCGGTACAGGAGGTGCAGGCCGTACGTTTTCCACCGGAAGTCGCGAGAAGTACGGCCCCACGGACCCGGAACCGCACGTTTCCCACCAAACGTGCGAAGACGTTCAACCGCACGGAAGGGATTCAGGTCTCGGTGGCTACCACATTGGGCACCGCTCCGCCATAGCGCCGATCGCGTTGAGCGTACGCCTCGATCGCTCGCCAAAGATCACGACGGTCGAAATCAGGCCACAACCGATCAAGGAACACCAGTTCCGCGTAGGCGCTCTGCCACAGCAAGAAGTTGGACGTCCGCTGCTCTCCCGAGGAGCGAACGAAGAGGTCGACGTCGGGAATATCGGGCTCATCGAGGAAATGCCGGAATCGCTCCTCGGTGAGCTTGCTTGGATTCAGTCGCCCCTCAGCGGCCAGCAGCGCGATCCGCCGTGTGGCGTCTACGATCTCGGCCCGACCCCCGTAATTCACGCAGAACTGCAAAGTAAGGACATCATTGCCGACAGTGCGACGCTCGGCGTCTTCGAGCTCGCTGATCACGCTACGCCACAGGCGCGGCCTCCGGCCGGCCCAGCGCACCCTCACCCCCATGGCATCGAGCTGGTCGCGCCGCCGTCTGATCACATCACGGTTGAAGCCCATCAGCCAACGAACCTCATCCGGCGAACGGTTCCAGTTCTCGGTGGAGAAGGCGTACGCGGAGAGATACTTCACCCCGATCTCGATCGCCCCCTCGATCACGTCGAACAGCGACGCCTCACCGCGGGCATGGCCTTCGGTCCGCGGCAGGTTGCGGGCCTTCGCCCAGCGGCCATTGCCATCCATCACGATTGCCACATGAGTCGGCAGCCGATCTCGTGGGATCTGCGGCGCGCGGGCGCCGCTGGGATGTGGGGCCGGCGTCGAGCGCGGCGCAGTCGGGGAAAGCTTGGCCACGTCAGGGACAATATCGAGGTGCCGACCTATCGTGACGAAGCAGTGGTTCTTCGCACGCACAAGCTCGGCGAGGCCGATCGAATCATCACCATGCTGAGCCGACGCCACGGCAAGATTCGCGCGGTAGCAAAAGGGGTACGCCGCACCACGTCGAAGTTCGGCGCTCGACTTGAACCGTTCTCCCACATCGACCTGCAGCTTGCCGTCGGGCACTCGCTGGACATCATCACCCAAGTCGAATCGCTAGACGCCTTCGGTGAGCCGCTTACCGATGACTATCCCGCCTACACCGCCGGTCAGGTGATGCTAGAAACCGCCGACCGCTTGGTGGTCGAGGAGTCCGAACCAGCACTTCAGCAGTATCTGCTTCTCGTCGGAGCCCTGCGAGCCCTGAATCAGGGCACCTCTGACGGACCACGTCCGGCAACATTGATCTTGGATTCCTATCTGCTGCGAGCGTTAGCCGTTGCCGGGTATGCGCCGTCGTTTACCGACTGCACACGCTGCGGCATAGCTGGGCCTCACCGGGCATTTTCTCCCGCGCTGGGCGGCGCTGTCTGTGAGCGATGCCGCCCCGCCGGAGCGGCGCGGCCTGCACCAGAGACGTTGCCGCTACTGGGTGCGCTGCTGGCAGGCCGTTGGCACGACACGCGCGAAGTGGCTGATCACGTGGCACGAGAGGCGAGCGGAATTACCGCCGCCTTCATCTCCTGGCACCTGGACCGCAATCTCAGATCCCTGGCGCATGTCGAGCGTTGACCCGAGGTGGGCTCCGCCCCAAGAGTCACAACCATTCCTGGCCGCGCCGCCCCCTCGGCCAGCCATGCCGCAACGGCCGCCGTTGCAGCGACCCCACAGGGCGGCATACGTACTCGCGGTGATCATGCCGGTGATCTTGCTGGCTGTCATGGCGGCACCGCTCGGTTTGGCTTGGACGATGAGCCGGACGCGGCAGCCTCCGAGCAGCGTGACGACGCCACCGCCACTGGATCCCAATGCCACTGACGGACAACCTGGACTCGGCGATCCTTACTACCCGCAGGCCGGCAACAGCGGCTACGACGTGACCAAGTACCAGATCATGATCAACTGGGATCCGCGCACCCAGACCATCACCGGGACGACGACCATCAATGCGCGCGCTACTCAGCATCTCAACTCGTTCTACTTCGACCTGGCCCTCCACACCGACAAGGTCAGCGTCAATGGGGTGCCCGCTGAGTCCATTGCGAGAGGCTTCTCTGATGTCTATGTCAAGCCGGCACAACCGATCGCCGCCAGTGGCACATTCCAGGTGGTGGTCGGTTACTCGGGCAAGCCCGGTGACATTCAGCAGGGCGATGTACATCCTTGGTGGTCGACCGATGGCGAATGGACCATAGCCGGTGAGCCGGAGAGCTCTGCGTGGTGGTATCCGGCTAATGATCACCCATCGGACCCGGCATTGATGGATGTCTCGATGAGGGTGCCAGCGGGCATGGAGGCCATTAGCGTTGGCCGCCTGGAGTCGGCGGACAGTGGCAACGAGAAGGACTTCGACACCTGGCACTGGATCGCCCGACAGCCGATGGCGTCATACCTGAACTTCATGACCATTGGTCAGTACGAGCTCCGGCGCGGCAGCGATCATGGACTGCCCTACCTCTACGCTGTGTCTGAAAAGCTTTCGCCCGAGCAACGGAAGACTGCATTTGCAGCCCTGATGAGCTCAGGGTCGCGAATCCGAACGCTGGAGACGATGTTCGGCCCCTATCCATTTACCGAGATCGGTGGCGTTGTCCCGGTACACAAGCTGTTGTTTGGCGGGCTGGAGACCCAAACCCGGCCGGTATACGACGCGCGGTCCATCTTGGACAAGAACTTCGAGCCAGGACTGCTCACGCACGAACTGGCCCACATGTGGTTCGGCGACAACGTCACCGTGCGGCAATGGAATGACATCTTCACGACCGAGGGTTACGCGTCGTGGGCCCAGTGGGGAGCTTCGGAGCGAATAGGCGGCCGCAAGGCCAACGACATTTTGAATCGGGCGTACGAACGGCTCAAAGACGATGACGACTTTTGGAAGATCACCATGATCGACCCTGGCAGAGCACATCTTTTCGACGCCGTTTACCTACGCGGTCCGATGGCGCTGCAGGCGCTGCGCAATGTGATGGGTGACGAGGCGTTCTTGGAGATGTCCAGGGATTGGGCTCAAGATCCGGGGAGTCGCACGCTCGAGGATTGGATGGCCGATGCCCAGTCGTACACCACAGTTGATCTTGGGCCCTTCTTCCGGGCCTGGATCTACTCTCCAACCGCTCCGGCACGGACAGCAGCCAATGGCTTCCGATAATGAAAATTCCCGCCGTATTGAGCGGCGGGAACCTTCATTTTAATATT
>Ga0126310_10000969_pt1 | contig 10620 bp, 5 predicted proteins | sample Plot60_FD_92540 | JGI IMG/M metagenome (GOLD analysis project Ga0126310, IMG submission 92540) | Serpentine soil microbial communities from UC McLaughlin Reserve, CA, USA - Plot60 | ecosystem: Environmental > Terrestrial > Soil > Grasslands | place: USA: UC McLaughlin Reserve, Lake County... | reverse complement strand
GAGCAGTTGTTCTGCCTCGGTGGCGCCTGCTGAATGCTGACGTCGGGAAGCTCGTACGGATACCATCCATCGTCACGGTTATACGAGAAGTTCTTGAAGTCATCGATTCGGTCTATCAGGTAAGATTCCTTGACGCTGTTGGGGGCCGCCTCGAGCTCCACCTCGACGTCCTTCCTGGGCGGCGGGAGCCTCTCGCTCTCAGCGTCGAAGTAGTTCTCGATCACGAATCGCAGGCGGTGAAGGCGCTTCTCGCCCACCTCGACGCTGAACTCCCCCTGCGCGTTGGTGGTCGTCGCCCCCTCCTTCTCCACGCTGTCATAGAGGAGGGCGTAGTGGCTGTCCTTCGACCGGGAGCAAACCCACCCTTCGCCGCCGGGTAACTTGTCCGACTGGACCCGCACGTAGTCCGCGTCACTCACGTTGCGCAGGATCTCGAAGACCCTGTAATCACCCTCATCCAGGCTACCGGTCTGCTTTGACGAGGTGTCCGGTTTCTCGAACGTGCGGAGCTTCATCGTGAGGCGGAGCTGCGTGCCGCACGCGTCCACCCTGGCGTTAGCCACAGGGTTCCGGCTCACCTTGTCGATAGCCTTCCCTTCGAACGTCAACGACTCCGTAGGTGGTGGCAATGGAGCCTCGTCGCCTGCAGGCGGCGTTGTCGTATCGGAGGGCTCCTCAGTAGGAAGAGGCGTTTCGTGGTCGAGGCCGGCGTGGTCGCGGGCGTCGCGCTCCAGCCAGGCGTCCTGGTAGCCGTGCAGGATCACGTCCCACACGTATACGCCGAATATGGGCAGCCCCAGGTGGAAGAAGGGGCCGAACCAGGCGTACTGGTTGGTGTGCCTCAGCTCGTGTTCGTAGAGGGCCTCGTTCTTCGGGATCGCTACCTTGCCATCGTAGGCAGGCGGATAGACCTCGCCCGGCCCGCTGTAATGGGGGTCCTCATCCCACTTCCCGTACACGAAGAAGACGTTGCCGAAGGTGATCCCGAGCAGGCTCTCGAAAGATCCGAGCCAGCCGCCCTTGAAGACGAGCGCGAAGGCGTTGAGGCGCCCTGAAGCTGCGACGTCGAAGCCAGGGGTCTCCCAGCTGACGTTCCCGATGCTGACCAACCAGACGAGCCAGCGCAGCACCTCACCGACAAGGCAAGTGATCTCAAGGAGGAGGCCGAAGAGGGTATTGGGCAGCGTCCAGATCGCACCCAGAACCGAGAGCAGCGTCCAGCCGAACGACCAGTGACCGTTCGGGTCGATCCTTCCGACCGGGTCGTTGCCGCAGAAGGCGTAGCGGTTGCGCACGCGCGGCTGCTTGAGCCAGTCAGCCAGGATCTGGGAACGGGCGAACGCTTGCGAGCCGGCGGGACGGCAGGGATGCACGAGCCGCTCGTCGTCCGGTCGGCCTGTGTACGTGTCGGGGGTCAGGAAGCGGCCGAGGCGGGGATCGTACCAGCGAGCACCGAAGTAGTACAGCCCTACCTCGGGGTACCAGACCCTGCCACCGAACATCGGGAGGTACGGCTGCGATGGACCCGAGGGCAGACCGAACGGGTCGTACTCCCACCGGGCGGCGACGCGTCCGTCCTCGCCGGTAACGAGGTGGCGCGTGCCCCGGTGGTCCTGGTGGTGGAAGGCCACGCTGCTCGTGCCGGCGCTCCCGTGGATCTCGGCCAGGAGCCCCAGGGGTGTCCAGACGTACAGTCGCAGGGGATGGCCTTTCTCGTCGGTGACGGCGACCAGCTGGTCGTCCGGTCCGTAGAGGTACCTCTCTGAGCGACCGGCGGCCCTCGTCGCCGCCAGGCGCCCCTTGTGGTCGTAGGTGAAGCGGGCGACGACGTCCCCCCGGCGGCGCGCCTCCAGGAGCTGTCCGACGTCGTTGTAGCGGTACGTCCATTGTCCTTCCGGACTGTCTTTGCGCACTGGCCGTCCGAAATCGTCGTAGGAGATCCGGCAAGAGTCCTTGCCGGCTACCTCCACCAGACGATTGTCCGCGTCGTAACGGTAGCTGTGCCTGCCGCCGGGTTCGTCGGCCCCGACGCGGTTGTCCTGCGCGTCGTAGAGATAACGCCACCGCTGGCCTGCCTCCTCCACTCCGATCAGGCGATCCAGCGCGTCGTATTCGTAGCGGCGCACGCCGTCGGAGGCCGGAAAGCCCTCCGGGCCGTAGGCGTGCGCCCGCTCGAAGAGGAACTCGCTGTCAGTCCGGATCAGCCGGAGGACCGGACGGCGGTCCACAGGGTCGGCTTCTGTCTCCTCCACGACCCCGTTGCGCAGGTGGACGCGGGAACTCGCCGTCCCATCGAGGTACTCGAAGCGGGCGAGCGGCTCCTCGCCCAGCGCTACGGTGTGCGGCCTTCCCTTCTCGTCCCAGGTGTAGCGGATCGGTGGCCCGTCGCCCGGAAGCCGGAACTCCGCGAGCCTGCCCGCGGCGTCGTACTCCACGCACAGCTCTATGGCGATGCCCTCGTGGCTCTGGCGGATGGCTGCGACCCGTCCGTCCGGATGGTACGTGTGCACGGTAGAGACTGTCGACGTTCTGGCTTCGACGACCCGCCCTTGCGTGTCGTAGCGGTAGACGGAGGCTCCCGCGTTGCCGTGCCGGATCCTGGCGACCCGGCCGGCGGCGTCGTACTCGAAGCGCCGCACGACGCCGCGGTTGGCTACGCTGAGCAGGCGATCGTTTGCGTACGCGTAGCCGGTATAGGTCCCGTCGGGGTGCGCCACGCGCGCGAGGCGGCGGCTACCGTCGTATTCGAACGCGGTGCGCCGTCCGTTCGCCTCCACGATCCTGGTGAGGTCGCCGCGGCGGTCGTAAGCGTACTCGAAGCGGCCGCCTCCCGCCTCCTCGACGGCCTCCGCTTGGCCTGAGGGGGCGAACACCTCGCGCCGCCGCCGGTCGTGCAGCAGCCAGGCCTCGACACGGCGCGCGGCCTCGTCGCCAAGGCGGGTTCCATCGGGCAGCGTCGGATCGCGTCGCGTGTTTCCTCTCGTCGAGCGCTTTGCCCGGATATCGGTCACCACGCCTTCCTCATGCCGCCACCCCGCCAGACGATCCGAGCGGTATCGCCGCGAGCATCTCGTCGAACGCGTTGCGCACGCGGTCGAGCTCCTTGTCGAAGCTCAAGCCCAGGTTGTCGATCAACCGCCTGAGGCGCTGCAGCAGTTCCACGAAAACCAATTGTTCCAGGCGCTCCACGACGTCCTTCACGCGCCCCGCGGTAGTATCTACGGTTTCTTCAATCTGGTCGAGGACGTGTTGAATCTCCTCGCGCATGCTCGCCAGTTGCTCTTCGAGAGCTCCTGCGATGTCGTTCAGAACCTCCCTGACCGTCGTGGACACGGCGGCGAGTGTCTCCCTGTAAGTCTCATCGATCTCGCCCTTTATCGTCGCCGGGTTTATATCCTCCAGCGATCCTGTAAGGGGATCGAAGAAATTCTCGCGTATGGAGTCGGCGAGCGCGCTGGGGTCGAGGACACGCACCTTCCGGCGCACGGCCTCGTAGATGTCCTCCACGGCGTCCTTCAGATCCAGCGGGTTCACGAACATCAGGGCCTCGCGGATGCCCTGGAAGAGGCCGTTGAAGGCCGGCCCGAGCGTGTCTCCGAGCGGGCTTATCTCCCGGAGGAACCGTTCCAGAACCTCCTCTACCGTGTCAAACTTCACCGAGGGTCGCATGGCCCGCAGCCCGGCCATGATCTCGTCGTGCGTCAGGGGGGTCGGGCTGCGCAGAAACGGAGGCACCACGCTGTCGAGGCTCTCCCGCAGGTCGGCGTACGCTTCGACGGCGCCGGAGGTGTCGAGGGTGTTGATCCTGCGTCGAAGCGCGTCCGCCAGCGCGTCGTGGGCCTCGATCAACGGCCGGATAAGGCTCGCGTCTACCCCTGGGGCGACAAGCGAGATCACCGCGTCGAAGCGCGCCGAGACGGAGATCGTGTCGTCCCTCCGATCCGGTGGCGCCGCTTCCGCCTCGACCTCGAAGGCGAGCTTGAGCTTCGGCAGCGCCAGCGGCGCCAGCAGGGTCCCGGGATCCAGCTCAACGAGTCGGGCCTGGCCCTCACGAAAGCCACGGATAACCGCGCCCGGGTCGAGGGCCTCCAGCCCGACCCCGAGGCTCGAGCGTACGGTGTTCATCGCATCGGTCAAATCGTCGGGTGGGATCGCCTCGACCATCCCGACGAGCGCGTCGAAAACGTCATCGAGCGGCTCGGCGAGACGGCGCAGCGAGAGCTCGGTGTTCACCTGAGTGCTGATCCGCTTCAGTTCCGTATCGGGATCTCCGAAGATGGCGTCGGTCACGCCGTCCAGAAAGGGGCGCATGCCGGTGAAGAAGCCGGCGAGGGGCTCAGGCAGGTCGACGGCGTCCAGGGCGTCCATGATCGCCGAGCGGACGTTGGAGAGCAGCTCTCTCTGCATCCGGTCGAGCTCGTCGAGCAGCGGGGTCACGTCCACCAGGTCGATCACGTGGTCTATCTGCTCGTAGAGCTCATTGAGCGGGGCGACCCACTGGGCGGGGTCCAGGCGGTTGACCGTCTCCATCATCGTGTCGTAGGGTGCCTGCAGCGGGTCGAGCACCTGTCCTGGGGAGAGCTCCTCCAGCCTCTCCACCAGATTGTCCACCTGCTCCCGGAGCGGGCGCACCAACGCCTGGCCGTTCACCTTCTTGATGGCGTCCCCGGCGCCGTCCAACGCCTCGCCAACAGGGCCGAGTACCTCTCCCGGGTCGAAACCTTCAATCGTCTCCCGCAGCTGCTCCAGCGCCGCGGTTATCTCGTTCAGCAACCCCTTGATCTCGCTCTCCGCCGCCCTGTATCCTTGTTTGAGGCCCGAGATGACTTGGTCTTCCAGGTCGATCTCTTCTAGCAGGGCGAGCGTCGCCCTGAGGGCGAGCTTCTCCACGTCGGAGAGCGTGTTCGGGTCGATGGCCTCGAGCCGTGTTCGCAGCTCGTCGATCTCCGCGATCACCTGGTCGCTGACCGGCTCGAAGCTCAAGGTGTCCAGCTGCGAGAGCAGGTTGGTCAGGCCGTCCATGCGCCCTTCCAGGGCGGTTTGGAGCTCCGCGATCAGGGTATCCAGCTTGTTCACGGCGGCGTTCAGCTCGCTGATCAGTGTGTCGAGCCCCAGGCTCTTGACGTTCGCCAGCACCAGCTCCACCGCTCCCCGCACGTCGTCAGTAAGCCCGGAGTTGATGTTGTCGGTGACGAACTCCTGTGCCTCGTCGAGCGCAGCCGAGATGCCTTCTTTGATCCGGGTGATGCCGAGCGCCTCCAGTTCCTGGCCGATCCGCTCCAGCATTGCCTCGACGGTGAGCTGGATCTCCGCCGTGGGGACGCTCTCGATGGCATTCTCGATGTCCCCGAGGAAAGCTCTGATGGTCTGGCGTAGCTGGCCGAGGGGGGAGGCGGCGAAAGTGTCGTGGATAACCGTGCTCAGGGATTCGATGCGGCGCGTGAGGTCCTGGACACCGAAAGTCATGTAGAACCGCGCCAGTATCTCTTCCAACACCTCGGCCATCTCGTCCGTGACGCTATCTACCGTGAAGGGGGGGTCGAAGGTAATCTCCTGCAGCAGCGTCCGGTAGGTCGAGAAGATATCGTCCCAGGCGTGGGTCTCTACCAGGCTCTGCAGGTCCCCATATACGGGCGTGATGGCGGCGACCATCGCTCTGATGGCAGGCTCGAGCTCGTCGAGCCGCGCTTCGAGCTCGGCGTACGCCGTGGCCTGAGCCGGGTCGAATTCCTCCACGGCGGCTAGGAGCTCGTTGAAGGCGCCTGCGAGGACTTCGCGTGCCGGGCTCAGCGTCTGGCTCAAGGCCTCGTCGGCCAGCGGCGCGAGGACGGCGTACGTTGCGTCGAGGTGTTCCAGGGGCCCGCGCAGCAGGTCCGGCCGGACACCGAGCAGGTGCTCGGTGAGGAACGGCAGGAGCTCGTCGCGGCGAGCCGGGAAATCGGACCGGAACTCCTCGATGCTCGCGAAGACGCCCCTGATCCCGTCCATCGTATCCGCGTCGATCAGGTTGTCCCCCAACTGGCCAATGCGCTGGTCGAAGAGGTCCAGCGCCTCCGCGATCACGGCGAGCGCGACCTCCTGGAGCTCACCTCCCGCGGCCACCTCCCTGACGAGGGCATTGTCCTGAAGTAGTTCCCGAGCCGCTTCGTAGGCGTCCTCGATCGCCTCGACGTACTCCAGCGTGGCCGGTGGCAGAGCGTTGTGTATCACGTCGATCGTGGTCGACAGGTCGGTGGAGAGGCCGCTGGTGTCGATGTCGAGCTTCGCGCCGAGGTCAACCAGCACGGAGCCCACGGGAGCGACCGGGGAGGAAGGATTGCCCGGCTCGAACGAGGCGAACGCGCCGAGGAGCGCTTCGAGCTGACCCTCGGCCGCGCCTCGCCGCTCCAGCAGGGTTTGGATATCCGGCAGCCGCTGCAGTATCCCTTCGGCCATGATCAGAAGAGCTTCCTGATCTCAGCGAGCACGGCGACACCCTCGTCCGCGGCCTGCACGTAGCCGCTTTCTATACCGGGCAATGATTCGACGGGGTTTCCGAAGGCGGGCGCGCTCAGGAGATCGGCGAGTTGCGAGACCTGCTCCAGCGCGTTTTGTACGTCGTCCACGAACCCGGCGGCGTCTTCCAGGAGGCTGGTATCGAGCGCCGCGAGAGGGTCCACGATCACAGGCTCTGGGGGCTCCACGTACTCCACGACGTCGCAGGCGAAGTCGAACTGGTCCAGGTAGCCTGCGCGTTGGGATATCTCCAGCCGCGAGATGAGCACCTGTGTGAAGTAGCCCTCGCCAACCGATTCGGTGAAGAAGTCGACCGGCGCGTGCTCCAGGTAAGCGCTGCGCAACGTGTTCAGATCGTTAACGGCGCCCGGGCCGTAGAAAATGCCGCGGAGCGAGACCTCGACCGCGAGCCTGCCCAGCGTCTGGGCGAACTCTCCGCTCAATCCAGGCACGTCGTGTTGGACGATCCTGGCGCGCTCGCCGATCGTCACGTGTGTGAGGCGCTCCAGGACTATGCCGCCCAACTCTACCGCCACCGCTAACCCCCCGAGCTCCCGTAGGTGCGCACGAACTCGGTCTCAAGCTCGTCCGCGAGCCTCTCCATGATCTCCTCGATACCAGTCCGGCTATCTGGCCGCGTCCGTGCTGGTTCGTCCACGGTGCCGGCAGCACCGCGTTCGTCGTCTCCCTGCCGGCTCGAAGAGACTTCTTCGCCTGCCGTTACTGCCGTTCCGGCGACGGGTTCCGGCTGCGCGACGTGAGCGCGGAGCATGGCTGCCAGACGCTCAGTGCTTCCTGTGAGCCTGGAGCCGTCCGGCGGGAACGGTACCTCCACTTCCCCGGCTCCGCGCGCCGGACCGTTCTCCGCTTGTGCAGCTACATCAGGTGCCCGCGCGGTCGCGTGCAATGGTATTTCTGTCCGCCAGGTATCCAGCCACTCCTGCCGGGCGGGAGGTCGCGTTTCGCTGCTGCGCTCCCCCGGTGAGGACTCATCGTCTGACTCGACCGGGTGCTCGCCGGTGGGGGGTCGTTCGGTGGGTAACCGTTCCGCAGGGTGCGACGTGCCGCGCGAAAGTGGTGTGCGGCTCGCCGTTTGTCGGGCCTCAGGGTTGCGATCGAACCCGTTTATCGCCGGCCGCCAGAGTGGCAGCCGCGCCGGGTTTTCCGCCTGCGGCACTGTTCCGCCGGGCTCTGGCGCGGCGGCCGCCTCCCGTAGTTCGGGGGAGCCAGGCTCGTCCGGGGACGGGGCGGGCTCGTACATCGCTCGGCGAGACCACTCGAAGGCGGACAGACCGTCGAGACCTGGTCGCGCTGAGTTGGTCTGCTCCATAGCCGGGTTCTCTCTCTGTGAATCCGCGGCCTCAGCGTGCCCGCTCGCGGGAGTTCTCGTCGCCACCGCACCGGCGCGCGAGAACGTGGGAAAGGCAGGGCTTGCGTTCGGATCGGGGACAAAACGACTCTCCGGTTCAAAGGGATGGTCCTCGGACTCTGCTGCGACCGGTGCCGCCGCGGGCCGTTCCAGTACCTCGTTGCAGATATCAGAGAGGACCACCACAGGGCTACGAAGGAGGCTTTCGTAGGACTCTAGAGGCTGGTCGGGGAAAGGGGGCGTGGCGAGGAACTGCACAGTCTGCAGCACCCGCCGCCCGATATCGGCCAGCGGTTGGATAGGGTCCTGTGTCATCCGCCGGCTTCCTCTTCCAGTCGCAGAAGCTTCTCTACCCCGGCAAGGTAAACGGCGACCTGTCCGGGTGTCAGCTGGCTTACCTGTTCCGGCGTCCAGCCGAAATGCCTGGCCAGCAGGATGTGGGTCCGCCCCAGCGGCGAGCTCGCCGTCTCGTCCAGCGATTCGTTGTCGCTCCCAAGCCCCGAGATCAAGTTGACCCTCTCGGCCAGGAAATGGACCAGCCCCGCGTGCATCCGCCGGATCTCCTCCAGCGTGAGGACGGGCTCGACGAGGGACTCCTTGATCATGAGCAGGGGGATCAGGCTCGGTTCCTCTCGTGCCGCACGGGAGACGAGCGTGAGGATGGCGACGTTCAACGGCCTCATCCGGACGATCCCGTCCTCGTCGTCCTCCAGCACCTCTGCTCCGGGCATCAGGATCTCCCGGGGCACCCGAACGTTGTGGGTGATGGAGCTCCCCACCAGCAGATCCTGGGCTGCTAATACACTTTGAGTGTCAGCATGGGCCATCTGGTCGCCAGTCCCTCCGGTCAGTGCGTGTTCCCTAGCTCTCCTCGAACGCTACGCGCAGCGCCTGGAACGTCACCTGTTCCATCACGAAGCTGCCTTCTGTGGCGACGTGGTAATCCCAGCCGTCGAACTTGGTTCCAAATATGGTGACCCTGGTCATCTGGTCGGGACGCGCGGGGTCCTGGAGGCTGGCTACGATGTTGAAGGCGGGCTGGACGAAGTTGGCCGCTCCGGGCGGGCTGACCGCACCCTCTCCGAGCAGGAGCCGTAGCAATGCGCCGTTGACGTGGGCCCTTTCGGCCCTGCCGGATACCTGCACCACGCCAGGGCGCAGGTGCGTAGGATAACGGCGTCCTATCTCGTAGAAGGGCTTTACGTCGCTGAGAACCGACACAGTCACCATGTGAAGACGGCCCACGGTGTTGCTCAGGTCGTACTCGGAGACCAGGGCGTCGGCGACGGTACCCTCTGGCAGGCTGGCGTCCTCCACGCCGAGCACCAGCGTGGCGTCTATTGCCCGAAAGACATCGTTCGGCATAAGTTGTCACTCCTCTCCAAAGGCTTAGAGGCCAGATGCAGCGCTCCCGCTAGCTCAGGTTCATGATCACCCTGATGAACTCTATGCTGAAGGTGGGCTGGAGGGTCATCACGACGCTGACCTCTCCGGCAATCTCCTGGGCTCGGGTGGCCGTCACCTGCAGCTCGTATCCGGTCAGGGCCTCGTCTTCGACCATGCGGGTGAGGAAAGCGTCCAGCGTGGATTGCAGGGCAGCACGGACGCGCACGTTGTTGAGCCGGCCCAGATAGGGATTGGCCGCGGAACGAATGCCGTATTTCGCGTAATCTACGATCCGGCGCGTGGGTACGGCGGAGAAGGGTGCCCCTTCGCCTTCGGTAGTGATGCCCTTCAACACCCGGAAGCCGTCGCGCTCGACGACGGCGAGGACGTTGCGCCTGATCAGTTGCCCCTGTTCGCCCCGGTTGAACCTCGTGGCCAGCCCCGGCACGTTGAGCGGCTTGTTGGTCAGGCTGGTTTGCACCGGGACCGAAGAGATCAAACCCGCGACCGCCGCAGCGGTGTAGGCGGGGGGGAGTATAGTCCCGCTCGGGTCCCGCAGTCCGGGGGCCACGAGTATCACGCGGTCATCCGCCATGGTGTGCCCGAGAAAATCGGCGGTGGTCTCACCCGGCGCGCCGATCACACCGATGCGCTCGTAGTCGGTTTGCTCGGTCGCGTTCAAATGGCCCAGGAGTGCCGAGCCCATCGTTTCGGCGTCCTGGCCGGCCAGAACCACGATGTTGATGAGCCTGTCCGCAAGCGCTTCAAGGCCGAGCGTGTATTCGTCCCTACCGGCTTCGGCGCCGTTGCTCCCCGGCACGTTCACGCCCGTACCGAAATAGGCGTTGATGCCCGTCTGCGGGCGATTGCCCCCGTTGGTTTCGTCAGCCTCGGCAGAGACGAGGGCTGACGAACGGTTGATCTGGGAAGCGAGCAGGTTGCCATCCGGCACCGTGTACCGCTCGACGACGGGCCCGTACGTCAATGTCACCTGCGCGCACGACTCCGGCGCGATCAGGTAGGAGGCGATGAGCGTGTCGTCCTCAGCCTCCTGCGGCGCTTCGCCCTCCGCGAAGTCGAGGGTACCGTCCCAGGCGGTGATGCGCACCTGTCCGGATTCCGGCTCGGGGTGGTCCAGGGCATACGTGGCAACCACCGTCTCGGTGCCCGAGGGGACCTCGCTGGCTTCGAACGTCAACTCGCCGGTCGAGGTATCCACCCTGACCTCGCCTGCGCCCGGCGCGCCGCCGGCGCCGTAGAGGATGTCGCCGTCCCCGTACTCCCTGACCACTTCTCCGTCGGCGTCGAGCACGCGGATCAGGTTGACGTCGGGTACCTCCACGACGGGCGTGTTCGCATCCACGCTCGCG
>Ga0126310_10000968_pt1 | contig 10620 bp, 9 predicted proteins | sample Plot60_FD_92540 | JGI IMG/M metagenome (GOLD analysis project Ga0126310, IMG submission 92540) | Serpentine soil microbial communities from UC McLaughlin Reserve, CA, USA - Plot60 | ecosystem: Environmental > Terrestrial > Soil > Grasslands | place: USA: UC McLaughlin Reserve, Lake County... | reverse complement strand
CGGCGTCTATGCCGGCGCCGTCGGCTATTTCGCCGCCAATGGCAGCATGGATACCTGCATCGTCCTGCGCACCGCGGTGGTGAAGGACGGCGTCATGTATGTGCAGGCGGGGGCCGGCATCGTTGCCGACAGCGATCCGGCCTCCGAACAGCAGGAATGCATCAACAAGTCGCGCGCGCTGTTCCGCGCCGCCGAAGAGGCGCGACGGTTTGCCAGCGCGGCCAAGCGGGGACAGTAGCCCGCCGCTCTGCTAGCCTCCGCGCTCATGACCCGGTTCATTGGGGGCTTGGACCGAACGGTCGCGCTCGTTCTCAGCGCCGGCCGCTGGCTGCTGCTGCCGGTCGTGCTGTTGTTGTTCTTGCAATGGCCGCTGCGCGACATCGCACGTGTCTGGTCGCGCGAGGCGAACGATGTCGGCCAATGGCTGTTCGCGCTCTACGTCGCGATGGCATTCACGGCCGCGACACGTGCACACACGCACCTCGCTGCCGATACGCTGGCGCGCCTTTATTCCGAGAAAACGCGTGAACGGCTTGGGCGATTTGGTGCGCTGTTCGCGCTCGCGCCATGGGCGCTCTTCATCATCATCGGCGGCGCGCATTTGGTGATCCCATCGGTCATGATGCGCGAGTTGTTCGGGGACACCGGTAATCCCGGATATTTCCTGATCAAGCTGGCGCTCTGGCTGCTCGCCGGCCTGGTCCTCGCACAATCCATCATCGACATCCTGCGCCCGCGCCGCGGGAGCGCATGATGCCTGAACTTGGGCTCGTGCTGCTTCTGCTGGTCGGGCTCGGCATCGTGTTCACAGGATTGCCCGCGGCGGTCGTGCTGATCGGCGTCGCCAGTATCGGCGCCGCGTTCAGCGTCACCACCGGAACCGTGCCGCTGGCGCTGCTCTACGCCCTGCCCGGCCGGCTCGTGAACCTCTTGGAAAACGACTTGATGCAGGCGCTGCCGCTCTACGTCTTCATGGGCCTGCTGCTCGATCGTCTGCCGGTTGCAGAAGCGCTGTACCGCACCAGCCTCGCGATCCTGCCGCGCGGGCCGGCCGCGCAGCTGATGGCGGCGACCGGAATCGGCGCGCTGCTCGGCCCTATGAATGGCTCGGTTGGCGCGAGTGCGCTCGCGCTCTCGCGCGTGGTCGCACCGCGCCTCGCCGTGCATGGCGTGCCGGAGCCGACCCGCGCTGCGATGGTCGCGGTCGCGAGCACTTTGGGAGTCGTGATCCCGCCATCGCTGGTGCTGATCCTGCTCGGCGACGCCATGCTTGGCGCGCACACGATCGCCGTCACCACGACCGGGCGCACCGACCGGGTAATCAACACGCAGGACATCTTCCATGGCGCGCTCGCGCCCGCCGGCCTGTTTCTCGTGCTGTGTCTCGCCGCCGCCTGGCTGGTCGGGCGCAAACTGCCCGCTACAGACAGGGCGCGCGAGGAGAAACCGAGCACCGGACAGGTTCTCCTTGCGGTGTTCTCGGTGGCATTCCTCATCGTGCTGCTCGGCTCCGTGGCGTTCGGGTATTTCTATGCGGTTGAAGCGGCCGCGCTCGGCGCATTCGTGCTGTTCACCGGCGGGCTGATCACGGGACGGCTGCGCGGGCCCGTGCTGCGCGAGGTGCTCACCCATGCAATGACGATGACCGGCGCACTGTTCGCGCTGCTCATCGCCGCGACCACGCTCACGCTGATGCTGCGCATCCTCGGCACCGACAAATTGGTCGCCGCCTGGGTGACGGCGCTGCCCGGCAGTGAGCTGACCGTGGTCGCGATCGTGCTCGGGGCGATCGGGCTTTGCGCCTTCGTGCTCGATGCCTTCGAAATCATCTTCGTGATTGTGCCGATCGTGGTGCCGCCGTTGCTGATCCGCGTCGCCGACGCGCGCTGGGTGGCGGTGCTGCTGCTGCTGACATTGCAGACCAGCTTCCTGCTGCCGCCATTCGGCTATGCGCTGATGATGGTGCGCGGCACGTTGCGCTATGCCGGATCCCTTGGCGCGCTGGTCCGCTCGCTGTTTCCATTTCTCATTGCGCAGTGGCTCGTGCTCGCGACGGTGCTGCTGATGCCGTGGCTCGCGCATGTCGGCGAAAAGGAGAGCGACCGCACCCGCATCGTCCCGCCGGTCTCGGCGGAGGAAATGAACCGCCGCCTCGAGCAGATGCTTACGCCGATCCCCGATTTCGAGCCGGCGAAATGATGCGGCAGCGGCGATGCTTGACCCCCTTCCCGCCGCCTCGTAAACCGATCTAAACCTTTGGCCGGGCGCATGATTGTCCTGATCGACAACTACGACAGCTTCACCTTCAATCTCGTCCATTATCTTGGCGAGTTGGGGGCCGAAGTCGCCGTGCATCGGAATGACAAGGTGTCGACTAACGACGTGATCGGCGCCGATCCGGATGCGATCGTGCTCTCACCCGGACCCTGCACGCCGAACCAAGCCGGCATCTGTCTCGACCTCGTCGAAAAAGCTGGGCCGAACATACCGCTGTTCGGCGTCTGCCTCGGGCTGCAATCGATTGGCCAAGCGTTCGGCGGCAAGGTGGTGCGCGCGCCGGTGCCGGTGCATGGCAAGCTTTCCGAAATCACGCATCAGGGCGAAGGCGTGTTCCGCGGCATCAACGGACCTTTCAAGGCCACCCGCTATCACTCGCTCGTGGTCGATCGTGCGAGCCTGCCGGACGAGCTTTCCGTCACCGCCGAGACCGGCGATCGCCTCGTGATGGGCGCATCGCATAAGACGCTTCCCGTGCACGGCGTGCAGTTTCATCCCGAAAGCATCGCGTCGGAAAACGGCCACACGATCCTGAAGAATTTTCTCGACCTGGCCGCCGCGTGGAATGTGGCGATCGGCCGCCGCGCGAAGCCCCACTGAGGACAGCATGGACGATTTCAAGTCGCTCATCGGCAAGGTCGCGACCGGCGCGACGCTGTCGCGCGACGAATCCGCCAAGGCCTTCGACTACATGATGTCGGGCGAGGCGACCCCCTCGCAAATGGGCGGCCTGCTGATGGGACTGCGCCTACGTGGCGAGACCGTCGACGAGATCACCGGCGCGGTCACCACCATGCGGGCCAAGATGCAGCGGGTCGCCGCGCCCCCGGACGCGATCGATGTCGTCGGCACCGGCGGAGATGCATCCGGCTCCTACAATATTTCGACTTGCGCTGCCTTCATCGTGGCCGGCGCGGGCATTCCGGTCGCCAAGCACGGCAACCGCGCGCTCTCCTCCCGCTCGGGCGCCGCCGATGTGCTCGGCGCGCTCGGCGTGAAGATCGACCTGCGCCCGGACGAGATCACGCGCTGCATCTACGAGGCCGGCATCGGCTTCATGTTCGCGCCCGCGCACCATCCGGCGATGAAGCATGTCGGCCCGACGCGGGTCGAGCTCGGCACGCGCACGATCTTCAACCTGCTCGGACCGCTGTCCAATCCGGCGAGCGTGAAACGGCAGATGGTCGGCGTGTTCTCGCGCCAGTGGGTCGAGCCGCTTGCGAACGTGCTGAAGAACCTCGGCAGCGAGCGCGCCTATGTGGTGCATGGGTCCGATGGACTCGACGAGATCACCACGTCGGGGCCGACCGCGGTCGCGGCGCTGGAGAACGGCAAGGTGACGACGTTCGAGATCAAGCCGGAGGAAGTCGGGCTTTCGGTGTCGAAACCCGAGCAGTTGCGCGGCGGGGATGCGGACTCCAACGCGGCTGCGCTGATGGACGTGCTCAAAGGCAAGAAGGGTCCATTCCGTGATGTCGCACTGCTCAATGCCGCGGCCGCAATCGTGGTCGCCGGCAAGGCGAAGGATTTGAAGGAAGGCGTCGCCGTCGCCACCAAGTCGGTCGACAGCGCCGAAGCCGAGGGCCGGCTCGATCGGCTGATTGCGGTTTCCAACGCATGATCCCGAAAAGTGGAGACCGGTTTTCGGATAAGATCATGCGTCGAGGCAAAGATGGCTGACATCCTTACCAGGATTGAAAAATACAAGCGCGAGGAGATCGCCGCCGCGAAAGCCGCGCGCCCGCTGGCCGCGGTCGAAGCCGCCGCGAAGACGGCTCCCGCCCCTCGGGGCTTCCTCGCGGCGCTTAAACGCAAGCACGCGGCGGGCGACTACGCCTTGATCGCCGAGATCAAGAAGGCCAGCCCGTCGAAGGGCCTGATCCGCGCAGACTTCGATCCACCGGCGCTCGCACGCGCTTACGAAGCCGGCGGCGCTGCCTGCCTCTCGGTGCTGACCGACGCCCCGTCGTTCCAAGGCAAGCCGGAATTCCTGACCGCCGCACGCGCCGCGACAGCGCTGCCGGCGCTGCGCAAGGACTTCATGTTCGAACCCTATCAGGTGGCAGAGGCGCGTGCCTGGGGCGCCGACTGCGTCCTGATCATCATGGCATCGGTGGACGACGCGGCGGCACGTACCTTGGAGGATGTCGCGTTCGGCTACGGCATGGATGTGCTGGTCGAGGTGCACGATGAAGTCGAACTTGATCGCGCAATGCGGCTTACCTCACGGCTGATCGGCGTTAATAATCGCAATCTGAAGACTTTTGAAACCACGTTGGAGACGACCGAGCGGCTCGCGCCGCTGATCCCGCAAGGCTACGTGGTAGTCGGGGAAAGCGGGCTGTTCACGCCGGCTGATCTCGCGCGCCTCGCCAAAGTGGGCGTCTCGACCTTCCTGATCGGCGAGAGTCTGATGCGGCAGGCCGATGTCGCGACAGCGACCCGCGCGCTGCTGGCGCGCAATGCGGTGAGCGCAACGGCAGCCGAGTAACATGCGCAAGTCGCTCACGCATCTCGGCAGCAGCGGGCAAGCCCGCATGGTCGATGTATCGGCGAAAACCGCGACCGAGCGCGTCGCCATCGCCGAAGGCCGCGTGGTCATGAACGCCAAGACGCTCGATCTCGTGCTCAGCGGCGACGCGAAGAAAGGCGATGTGCTCGGCGCCGCGCGCATCGCCGGCATCATGGCGGCGAAGAAGACGCACGAACTGATCCCGCTCTGCCATCCGCTCGCGCTCTCGAAAGTCGAGGTGGATATTACGCCGGACCGCAAGCTGGCCGGCCTGATCGTGCGCGCGACCTGCAAGCTCACCGGGCAGACCGGTGTCGAAATGGAGGCGCTCACCGCCGTGTCGGTCGCGTGCCTCACGATCTACGACATGGTGAAGGCGGTGGAGCGCGGCATGCGCCTCGAGGGCATCCGCCTGATCGAGAAGCGCGGCGGCAAGTCGGGAACGTATCGCGCGAAAGGAACGTGACGTGGCGTTGCTCCCCGTCGCCGATGCGCTGGCTCGCGTGCTCGATGGCGTCGAGCCGCTCGCAACCGAGCGGGTGCCGCTCGGCGACGCCGAAGGCCGGGTACTCGCCGAGGATCTCGCCGCTAAACGCACACAGCCGCCGGAAGATGTTTCCGCGATGGATGGCTATGCGGTGCGCGCCGAGGATGTCGCGAACGCCCCTGCCCGGCTTGCGCTGGTGGGTGAGGTGGCAGCCGGCCGGCCGTTCGCCGGCCGCGTCAGCGCCGGCGAAGCGGCGCGCATTTTCACCGGGGGCGTGCTCCCCATCGGCAGCGATACGGTTGTCATCCAGGAAAACACCACGCGCGACGGCGACGGCGTCCTCGTGAGCAAATCGATCACGCGCGGCCGCAACGTACGACCGGCCGGGCTCGACTTTCGTAAGGGCGACGTCTGTCTCGCGAAGGGCCGCCGGCTGACCGGACGCGATGTCGCACTCGCCGCCGCCATGAACCATGCCGCCGTGCCGGTTCATCGGCGCGCGAAGATCGCCATCGTGGCGACCGGCGACGAACTCGTGCCTCCCGGCACGGAGCCTGGACCCGGCCAGATCATCCATTCGAACGCCTTCGCGCTCGGCGCCATCGCGCGCCGCGAGGGCGCCGAAGTGATCGATCTCGGCATCCTGCCTGACCGGCTCGACGAAACGATCGCGGGCGTGCGCCGCGCCCGCGAGCTCGGGGCGAACGTCCTGCTCACCACCGGGGGCGCTTCGGTCGGCGACTACGATCTCGTGCAGCCCGCGCTCGCTGCCGAAGGGCTCGCCCTGTCGTTCTGGAAAATCGCGATGCGGCCGGGAAAGCCGATGCTGTCGGGATCGCTCGGCGCGATGCGCGTGCTCGGCCTGCCGGGCAATCCGGTCTCGGCCTATGTGTGTTCGCTCCTGTTCCTAGTGCCGCTGCTCCGCCGCCTCGCGGGGCGAAGCGACCTCGCGCTGCTGACCACCGCGGGCGTGCTCGGCCGCGACCTGCCCGCCAACGACGAGCGCGAGGAATACATGCGGGCGACGCTAGAACGCCGGGACGGCAGGTGGGTCGCGACTCCGTTCTCGCAGCAGGACTCGTCCATGCTGGTTCCTCTCGCGGCCGCCGATTGCCTGATGGTGCGCGAGCCGTTTGCACCCGCTGCGAAGGCTGGCGCACCTTGCGTCTTCATTAAGCTGGACGATTAAGCGCGCCCTCTCGCGATCGCTCCACTTGTTCACCCCAAATTAAAGGGTTGCGGAACAAGTATCGAACATATAGTGTCCGTTCATGATTTGTTTCGAGTGAGTCGGAGGCGGCAAGTTGCCGTGACGCACGAAAACTGAGCTGTGAGGGGCAAGATGCTGACGCGGAAACAATTCGAACTGCTGCGTTTCATCAACGAGCGGCTCAAGGAGTCAGGCGTTCCGCCGTCCTTCGATGAGATGAAGGATGCGCTCGATCTGCGCTCCAAATCCGGTATTCACCGTTTGATCACCGCCTTGGAAGAGCGCGGGTTCATCCGCCGCTTACCAAACCGGGCGCGCGCCATCGAAGTCATCAAGCTTCCGGACTCGGTCGGACACGGCGTGGGAGGCCGGCGCGGGTTTACGCCATCGGTCATCGAAGGCGATCTCGGCCGTGTGCGCGCCAACAACGGGGACGAGGAGAGCAGTGGCCGGCCGATCTCGATCCCGGTCATGGGGCGGATTGCCGCCGGTACGCCGATTGAAGCCATCCAGACGCGCAGTCACACGATCCAGGTGCCGCCGGACCTGCTCTCAACTGGCGAGCATTTCGCGCTTGAGGTGCGCGGCGACTCGATGATCGATGCCGGCATTCTCGACGGCGACACGGTGCTGATCCGCAAGGGTGACGGCGCCGACACGGGCGATATCGTGGTCGCGCTGATCGACGACGAAGAGGCTACGCTCAAGCGCTTCCGGCGCCGCGGCGCTTCGATCGCGTTGGAGCCCGCCAACAGCTCTTACGAGGTCCGTATTCTGCCGCCGAACCGTGTGCGCGTTCAAGGCAAGCTTGTCGGGCTGTTTCGGAAGTATTGAGCCGCTCAATCGTCGGGCGCGAGGTCTTCTCCGCGCGGCGTCGCGTCGCGGGATTGCGAGCGTGTCGTTATTGGTGTTTCGCCTTCGGAGCGCGGCTGCGCGGCGCGCGCCCATGGACGGTCATAACTAGGCGGATAGGCGACCACCATCTCCCAGCTCTTGCCGACCCGATAAATCGCCGTAGCGCCGGTGCGCGGCCAGACCGTGCGATCGATCACGGTCGCGGCGCAGGATGGCGGCGCGCTCCGTTGGCTAATGATGAGCCCAGCAATGCGGCAGTCTTCCGCGAAGGCTTCCGCCGCGAAGGGTAGTGCGACCACGCTGCCGTCGGCGAGCCGCGCGATGCAGCCGATCTCGTCGCAGGCGACGCCCTCGCGCAGCGTCGGATCAGTCGGCGTGCGCGCATCCGCATCGGCGCCGAGCCATTCGCGCACAGAGAAGCCATCGCTGCCTCCCGTCCGCATCACGGCGAGCTTGCCCGACGCGCCGCGCACCGCCACCACGTCGCCGCGGTCCGCCACGTAAACATCGGGCACCGGCACGCGAAACGCCCAGACCGATGCGCCAATCACCACGACCGCCCCGCTCCAGCGCAATGGCGAACGCAACAGCCCGAGCAGCACCAGCCCAAGCGTACACAACAGCAACGGCCCGGTGCCGAACGCCGTCACGCGGCCCACTGCACCCGGGAGGTTCGCGACAAACAGCGCGACCGTGATCATCCAGTCGATGCCCAAGCCCATCAGCTTCCAGAGCGGCGCATCGAAGCCGAACGGCAGCGCGATCAACGCGAGCAGCCCCGCTGGCATGACCCAGACCGAAACGATCGGCATCGCGAGCAGGTTCGCCAGCACGCCATAAGGCGCCAGCCGATGAAAATGGTATGCGGCGTAAGGCGTGGTGGCGAGCCCGGCGACGAGCGACGCCAGGATCAGCGCCACGATCTCGCGGCCGCCCCACAGCGCAACGCGCGCGCCAAGCGAGGTGTCGGCGCCGGCGACAGCCCATGGGAGCCCGCGCTCGTAAGCCGCGATTAACGCAAGCGTCGCCGCAAACGACATCTGGAAGCTCGGGTGGATTACCGCCTCGGGCGCAAGCAACATCACGCCGAGCGCTGCGAGCGCGAGATTGCGCAACGTGAGCGCCGCGCGGTCGACCATGACACCGACGAGCACGATCCCGGTCATGATGAAGGAGCGCTGCGTCGCGACCTCAGCGCCCGACAGCAACAGATAGAGAAACGCCGCGCTCAGCGCCGCGAGCGCCGCCCATTTCTTGATCGCGTGACGCATGGCGAGCGCCGACGACAGCGCCAACAGCCCACGCACCACGAAGAACACGACGCCTGCGACCAGCGCCATGTGGTAGCCCGAGATCGACAGCACATGCGCAAGGCTCGAAATGTACATCGCGTCGTTGACCGGCGCGGAGATCGCGTCGCGCTTGCCGGTGATCAGCGCCGAGGCGATCGAGCCGGCATCTCCCGGCACTGCCGCGCGAATGCGCGAGTCGATCCCGTCGCGAATGCCTTCGATAAAGGTCGCATATCGCAACCACGTGCCGGGCGGCACTGGGGGTTCAAGCCGCTTGATCGCGCCCTGCACGAAGCCGGTGGCGCCGATGCGCTGGAAGTAGAGATCGCGGGAGAAGTCATAACCGCTGGGACGTAACGGGCGCAGCGGTGGATTGAGCCGCGCCTTCACCTCGATGAAAGCGCCGACCGGCGGCGCCATTCGTTTCTTCACGGAAAGCCGCACACGCTCCGGCGCGTCACGCAACCGGCCTTCGATCTTGTGCACGCGCACGACGACGCGATCGGATCGCTCGCGTTCCTCGCGCACTTCGACAAACCCCGAGATCGCAATGTTCCAGGCCGTGTGCTGCAGGATCGGATGGGCGATGCGCGCACTCTTCCACGTGACGGTGGCGAAACCCGCCGCAACAGTCGTGATCGCAAGCAGTAACGGGAACGCAACCGGGCGGTTGCGCGCGAAGAAAGACGCGATCGCCAACGTGACAGTGAGCGCAGATGCGGCCGAGAGGGACGGTTCGCGATCCGCGGTGAAATAGGCCACGACACCGAAGCCGAAGCAGATCGGCAGCCATGGCATCAGCCGCCCGGCCGCGACGTCCATCGCGAGCCAGCGCGAGATGATCTCGCCTGCGCCGCCCTGCGTCGTGCTGCTGCCGAATGGCCTCGCCCGGTCGCGCGTACGTGCGACGTCCCACGTGCGTGCCTTTGCTCCGCTCTCGCGCTGCCCCATGCGCCGACCCGTACGCAACCGTGCGACGTGTTGACGCTACTACTGGTAGGTCCTCGGTTGCTCCGGAACGAGCCGGGAACGCTCCAGATTATTATTTGCCAGCGAACTTGGCGTAGCTGTCGCGCAGGCCGACGGTGCGGTTGAACACCGGCCGTCCGGGAGCCGAGTTCTTGTCTCGGGCGAAATACCCGAGCCGCTCGAACTGCACCGGTTCGGGCGAGTTGGCCGCGGCGAGCGCGGGTTCGAGCCGCGCATCGCTCAGTACCTGAAGGGAATCCGAATTGAGGTCGTTGACGAAATTCGCCACGTCCGGCTCGGGCTCTGTGAACAGCGGATTGTAGAGCCGCACCTCGGCCGGCACGCTGTCGGCGGCCGACACCCAGTGGATCGTCGCCTTCACCTTGCGGCCGTCCGGCGCGTTGCCGCCGCGCGTCGCCGGATCGTAAGTACAGCGCAATTCGGTGATGTTGCCTGTCGCATCCTTCACCACCTCGCGGCAGGTGATGAAGTACGCATAGCGCAGCCGCACCTCGGTGCCGGGAGAGAGCCGGAAGAACTTCTTCGGCGGGTTCTCCATGAAGTCGTCATCCTCGATGAAGATCTCGCGGCCGAATTTGATCCGCCGTGTGCCGGCGGCTGGATCGTCTGGGTGATTGATTGCTTCGAGCTCCTCGCCGGGCCCGTCGTAATTCTCGATCACCACCTTGAGCGGCCGCAACACCGCCATGCGGCGTTGCGCCGCCTTGTTCAGCACCTCGCGGATGGAAAAATCCAGCACGCCGAGATCGACCAGGCTGTTCGCCTTCGCGACGCCGATGCGTCTGGCGAAATCGCGCAGCGCCTGGGGCGGCACGCCGCGGCGGCGGATGCCGGCGAGCGTCGGCATGCGCGGATCGTCCCAGCCGGACACGTGCTTCTCCTCCACCAGCTGGATCAGCCGACGCTTGGACAGCACGACGTAGGTCAGGTTGAGCCGCGCCATCTCGATCTGCCTGGAGAGCGGCGGCGAAAAGAAGCCCGCCTCGGCGACCCGCTG
>Ga0126310_10000967_pt1 | contig 10635 bp, 9 predicted proteins | sample Plot60_FD_92540 | JGI IMG/M metagenome (GOLD analysis project Ga0126310, IMG submission 92540) | Serpentine soil microbial communities from UC McLaughlin Reserve, CA, USA - Plot60 | ecosystem: Environmental > Terrestrial > Soil > Grasslands | place: USA: UC McLaughlin Reserve, Lake County... | reverse complement strand
TATTTACATAACATAGAAAACGTTATAATATTTAACAATAAAAATGTTGTCCTAGCGAAATATATCAAAGTTAGTTTGATAAAATACAAAGTAATCTTTGTTAATTATCGTAATAGAGATAATCCTTTGATTTTTTTATTTCTTCTAGGTAGACCATTAGGTCAAAATGATAAAAATTTACTCCCTTAAATACAGGAGATTAAAGATAAACTGATATGAAGAATTTGTCGTTTTCTATATCATGAACAAGAACAGGCTGATCGATAGTAGATTATTCAAACACTCTTACTTTAAACCATATTCATCGGCTTTCAATATAGAAATCAGAAGAATGTTTGGAATATCAACATTCTGGTTCTTCGTTACGGATATTCGATTAGGTAGAACTATAAAAAATGACCGCGTGAATCATTAATCTTGCATTTATCCTCGAAAGGATTAAAGTTCTTGAATTTACGCTAATCCTTAAATATGACAAACGAATAGTAATGAAGGAATTCTCGGCTGCCTAATAAAAAATAATCATAAATCGAACATTATGCAGGATATCAAAACAGTTATGGTTTTTTCGATAACAATTGTTAAGCCATCATTTTCTGCCTCTTATCTAGTATGACAGAGATATATGCCTATCAGTAATATGTTAAATGCTACTACATGTATTACCGGCCGTACAAAATGTAAGTTATATGGCTTTTTCTATATAACGAATATAAATAACCCCAATTAGAATGTCCTCTGCTGTCAGATGAGATTAATCGAATATCAAGGTAAGGAGTTGTTTGATCGTTATGGCATTAGAATTCCGAGGGCATATCTTGCAAATTCAATCGAGGAGGCTCTGCGGGCTGCGACTAAGTTAGACTATCCCTTTATGTTAAAATCACAACTTACTGTGGGTGGAAGAGGAAAAGCAGGAGCAATATTAAAGTGCAATTCAGAAATTGAATTGAAATCCAAATTCTTTGAACTCTTAAATAAAGAAGTAAAAGGAGAACGACCTCGTGGACTTTTACTTGAAGAAACAGTTGGAATTACAAAAGAACTATATTTATCACTTTTCCTCAACAGAAGCAAGCGGTGTTATTCCCTTATTGCATCAGCTGAAGGGGGAATTGAAATAGAAAATGTGGATAATAAAGTAATTATAGATATTCCTCTTCACGGACTAACTATGCAAACCGCAGAAAATGTAGCTCATAAGTTAGGTCTAACGAGCAGCGTGATTGTCTCCTTTGTTGATTTTACCATGAAACTTTCAAGACTTATGGAAGAAAAGGAAGCAGAGTTAGCAGAGATAAATCCTGTAGCTATACTAGGAGATGGTTCTCTCATGGCTCTTGATGCTAAAGTGATTATAGACGATAATGCGACTTTTAGACATCCTGAATTGAAAAAATATGAATATTCTTCGGAATTAGAGGAACAAGCCGAGAGGAGCGGATTCTCTTTAGTGGAATTAAATGGAAACATTGCAATAATAGGTAATGGAGCTGGACTTGTAATGTCAACGCTAGACATGGTCTCAGACGCAGGCGGTGAACCAGGATCTTTTCTTGATTTTGGTGGTAGAGCTACAACTGAAACGATCTATGAAGCACTAAAGGTGATAAGCAGGTTAAAGAAAATGGATGCAATTTTGGTAAATCTGTTTGGAGGAATAGTAAAAACCACTCTTGTAGCAGAGGCCATACTTGAGGCATATAAGAATAATATTCTTGATGTTCCGGTGTTTGCAAGAATTTCTGGCGCAGAATCCGACACCGCTAAAGAAATGTTGAAGGGCAGTCATGCAAAATTATATGATACTGTTGAGGAGGCAATAGTAGCTGTAGTAGAAGAGATAAAAAAAGGAAGATATAGAGATGAATAAAAAATTTGATATATTTAATATTTTGATTGGAGGTACGGCTGATAACGATTTTGAGAAAAAACCGGTCATAATTCAAGGAATAACAGGTAGTTACGGTTCTACTCATACAAGACTAATGAAATCTTATGGTACAAATATTGTTGCCGGAGTAACCCCTGGAAAAGGGGGCCAGAATTTTGAAGGAACTCCAATTTATGATAATATGGCTGAAGCAGTTAAAGCTACAGGTGCCAAAATATCTGGAATGTTCGTTCCCGCACCATATTTCCTTAGTGCCGCAAAGGAAGCATTAGATAATGGAATAAAATTGTTAGTTGCTGTTCCTGAACATGTTCCTATTAGAGATTCCATCACAGTTGTAGAGTATGCTAAGAGTAAGGGTGCGAAAATGATAGGACCTAATACACCAGGAGTAATTGTACCTGAGATCATGAAGATTGGAATCATGCCTGCGCAGCCATTCAAAGCAGGAAATACAGTAGTATTTTCGAGAAGCGGAACCTTGATGTATGAAGTATCCTACAATTTAACGAAAGCGGGTTTTGGACAAAGATTATGCCTTGGCATTGGTGGAGATCCAATCAATGGAACTAATCTGATCGAAGCTTTTGATATGATAAAAGAAAGAGACGACGTTGATTCAATAGTAGTAGTGGGAGAGATTGGAGGAGACGCCGAAGAACTATTAGCAGATTATCTAATAACAAACAACCATTCTAAACCTGTAGTAGCTTATATCGCAGGCAGATCTGCTCCAAAAGAGAAGAGGATGGGACATGCAGGTGCCATAGTTTACGGCAACTATGGTTCAGCAGAATCTAAAGCGAAGCATTACGCAAAAGCCAACGTTGAAGTAGCGAGAAGACCAATTGAGATACCACAATTATTATCAAAAAAATTTATTAATAAATAATTATCGATATTTAATCCTAATAAGCGACTATGTCTAGCGCCGCAGTTATATATAAATTCTGTAACATTCTCTTAAACATTAACTACATCCGTATATGTAGATCCACACAACTGACAGATAAAACAACCTACCCATTGTCCTATATCTCTTTTACTGTAATCTAAATTGGCAAGTGTGGCACTACATTTAGGGCAATTTCTTTTTAAGTAAGTATATCCACACGAATTACAATTTGCTTGCAGACGAGTTTCAACGATATCTTTACGTTGGCATTTTGGACAACGGTCCAATCTTCAAATGCATTGGTTTAGCAATAATAAAACGTTATCGCTTCAATAAATGCATTTATATAATTGCGATAAATGTATCTTAATTTCAAGACAACTCAGTGTTTTTCAGGCAAACTTCTGATAAAATTGCTATATGATTTATCGAAGATATAGATACTTGTATCAATATAAACTCGAGTCTATAAATGAAGTCCCTAATCAACAAAAAGCTTCATACAAGCGTAATTTCCTTCTACTGGATTTGTTTATTAATATAATAGAGAATAAAACAATAAATGCATCAGTTATTATCAAGAGAAATTGTTAATTTAAAACATGAATTTATAAAAAAATACAAGTCAACGGGTTTTATCTACGAGGCCATACCTTTATCATATTCCGTCAAATTACCAATTGAAGAATATACTTTGCATAGGTTGAACGAATTTGGAAAAAATAACCCGCTTTATTATAAAATTGATAATATAGAGCTATTTAACATCCCATGTATATCCTATACAGGCGATATCAATCAGTATTGGATTAGCAGCAAAAAACATGATACAAATTATCAGCCATTTTATCCTACATGGCTTTTATCTGCATATGCACTGTCGTTGGGGGCTAAAAATTTTGGTTTTAAAGAAATTGTTGACATAGGATCCGGCGACGGAAGGATTGCTTATTGCGGTCAGCTTTTGGGAATGAAGTCGATTGGAATAGAAATTGACAGCAATCTTGTAAATCTCCAGCAAAGAATATTTAATTTGAGTGGAATGGAGTATAAAATAATAAATGATGATGCCACTATTATAGACTACTCGGCACTAGATGTTTCAAAACCTATTTTCTTTATTTCGGGTCTGCCCGAGTTAGGCGATATGCTCGCTATTAGCGTCCTTGAGAAAGTAAAACAAATAAGCAAGCTGCGGCAGTCTTCAGGTTTTAATTTCATGGGTAGTCATATCATGAAACAATATACGTCAGACAAGACAAAGTGGGGATGGGGAAAAATTATTGATAAATTTGATTTACAAGTTATTGACTGCCTTACGTTGCCAACGCATTGGACAAACGAACAACAATATGATACCCCATATATTTATACAAAGATGTAAATCATAAAAAATGTTGAGCAAAATATTGCACGATCTCGGAAATGAAGAGTTTTGTCCAACAGATCAAAGTATGCAAAGATGCAATCCGCATAGGGCTCACAAATGTCTTGCGATTTTCATGCTCGGGAATATTCTAGATTTCATAATATAACTATCTCAATCGCTCAATTCAAATACAATCATGACCAATGTGGTTTTATCAATTTTTGATAAAGGCTGATCGAGGATTTATATGATTGCTCGAGAGTATATTTTTATGATATGTATTTCTGAACATATATGGATACAAACTGCAGCAATCCGAGGATTAACTTATTGAATACCGATTAATTCTACATAATGTCATGGGATCGTAAATATGTCTTGTTATGCAAGCCTTATTTGCAAATTATATTAAGGAAATAATCGAGACGAAGATGGAAATAAAAAGAAAAGCTAAATGTGAATTTAGCGAAGCTTATTTTATGAAGGTTAATCAAATATAGTTAAATGGAGAGATATTTGATATATTTAAAAAACGGTGCATATAGACCAAAAGATGCGCGATCTCTATTATTAAGGGCCAGAGAGTTGGTTTCAGACAAGAGCATTATCATACGTGATACGCGGGTATCTAAGAGCTTCATTGAATACGATACTAGTGTTCCAAAAAATAAAAAAGTGGAAGAAGTTACAAGTAATCTATTATCTATTGCACCCCTACTAGACTATGAATCGATTGCTGAGAGCAAGTTAGAAAAAGAAGAGGCCATAAAATCCGCTATAAGTTTCTTCAATACCGAGAAATATTGGAGAGCTCATGAAGTTTTAGAACCTATATGGAAAAGTTCTTACGGAAATGAAAAAGCTTTGCTGAATGGTCTTATATTGGTAGCTGCGGCTTTTGTTCACCATGAAAAAAATGAAAACGATATTTGTGTTTCAATCTTAAAAAGAGCAATAATGAAATTGGAAAGAGCAAACGGATATTACTTCGGAATAAGAGTTGATAAAATAAAAGATCTTGTTTCCGGGATAATTAAAACAGGAAATATTGAACGTTTCATTATGTAAAAATTTTTATATATAAATTTATTTATGCTGGCTTTCATTTATATCCTTTTGGCGTCTCCTTCTAAGTACAATAGCGATCCCTATCAGAATCAACAGAATAGATAAGATTATGAAAAACGAGGTTTCATCTCTGACTGTTCCTTTCGGTAGAATGTAAAGAATGAATGTATAAAGCATGTTAAGCATGCTTTATAGTTTTATAATCAAATATTTGGTCGTTACTGAAACATTATATTTTAACAACAATAATTTGTTAATACTTACTGCTATTTAACACTGTAATCTGCTATATTCACGGTTCTATTAATCGGCAATATACTTCAATAGATTTTTTAACAAAAAGATTTGAAATCTACCACATGCTACTTAAACATGAAAGAGATTTTATCATAGCACTTTAGAGTCGTAGATCGATTTTACCAAGGTCAGCCTAACTGTAAGAAAAGACCTGTTGAATGATTATCAATATCAAATATCGTTAATCGTGAAAGCTACCAATTTCTAAGTTAATGTCGATCGAAAAAGAATATCTTTTTCGATCTTCGATGTAAATTAAAAATGAGCAACTAGGTGGGGAAGGGATTCGAACCCTTATAAATTCGCTGACTGTGTGTCATCTCTCTGCAGGCGAACGCATAGCCGCTCTGCCACCCCACCATATTTTTTTAGAGAAATATCCCAATATTATACTTTAAGGTACATCCTCTTGATAGAGTAAGAGTGTTACTGAATCAACCCGTTAATTACAGCGCATTCCATATATTTGCTAATTGCTAATACGATTGAGAAGATTCCTATTAGTGATTTTTTTTACCTTATAGCTATAAAATATTCTTAGCAGCCAGGCGAATATCTTCAGATTTTATGGTCTTTCTACCCGCATGAAGTGACAAATCTACAGCTTGGCGTGCTATTCTATCTGCGACGTCTTCTAGAACTTTCCGTAGCTCATCTGCTGCTTCATCACTTACTCTCTCTGCCCCTGATTTTTTTATCAGACGATACATAGTGGCTAGACCAAATTCAGCATTTGTTGACATGTAATATTATATTGGAAGATAAATGTCAATAATTAATCCTTCCTTTTTAATTTCTTATAAAAGCATTTCAATCGAAGAGTAAAATGCTATGAATAAAGTTCGAGCCATTAAATTAACCTAACCACAAAAATGATAGGAAAGATTTTGAAGCTCATTTTCAGAACTTCTACCACGTTGTTATCTTTATGAAATTATCGCATAAGTTATTCGATGTATATGCCTTTCAATCAGCAAGACTGCTATCATCTATGTAGTAACGACATCTAGAGAAACCAAGAGTTATCAAAGGTGCGATAACTATACCCAGATGAGCTTTGCTATAGAGATAGATGAAGAAAACGATTCATTAAATAATTTTATCTCAGATGGCTCTAAGTATTAGATCGGTTCGCAAATAATAAAATATAATTTAGGTTTAATTAAAGAATTATAAAATATAATTCCTGTTTAGCAACAACAAAAATATATTTATAATGTATTGGCTAATCTAAATTCATGTCTTGCTATGACTTAGTATTATCTTTACTTAGTATTCAAATAGTATATAATTACACAGATTGCAAGGAAGGACTTAATAGAATGCCAAAGAAAATTATATCGGATTGGGCAGCAGCTCTGTGATCGAAGAGTCAGGACGATCGATTAATGTGAGATCTATCTTCTCTAAATATGAGGAATTGCAGAATCCTATACTCTCCCAATTCATATCCTCAATACCTGAGACTTTCTCTTCTGCTGTGAAGCTTTTGCACTCCTCTTCTAGCATTACAGCTGAGAACAGTATTATCCTAAAAAACAGAATGAAGTTGAGGAAGTATATAGAAGAATTTCATTCGGATGCTAACACTCAGACTGATAAAGTGATCGATAGATGTAGTATGCTGTCCAATCCTGCGACTCAAGTTCTTACTTCAATTCATCAACCAAACCTCTTCGCATATAGCGGTGTGTTCAAAAAGATAGTTTTATCTCAGACCATCAAGAGGACTGTGGAAGAACAAAATAGCAAAAAAAAAATCATTGACTTATTTCTAATTGTCGATCATGATTTTATGGACGATATGTGGATCCGTGTTGCGCAACTTCCAAGCATACACCATTCTGACGGAATACTTGAACTTAGATTGCCTATTAGTAATTCAAATAGATGGAGAACTGTATCGCAAATGCCCTTGCCTAACCCCACAATATTACACTACTGGCGAAGGCAGTTAAATTCATGGATTAAAACTTCCATCTCACAGTCCAAGAATATCGATAAAACAGCATTGATGAATAATCTTGAGGATTTCTGGCGCCAGGTCGAAAGCGCATATGGTAAAGCGAAAACATATTCAGATTTTAATTCTTTCTTGATGTCTCAAATAGTCAATAATATTTGGAAATATGATACATTGTTTGTTAGGCTCTCGAGGTTATCTTTAGTTTTTAAAGAAGGCTTTAAATTCCTAATTTCTGATTTTAATACTTATTCAAATTGTCTTAGAGAAGCGGAAACTACTTTTATACGTCGTGGCATACAAACAGGGGTTAGTTCAACCGCCTATCTGTATGCCCCTTTATGGTTACATTGCATATGCGGCAGTAAGGCTTCCGTAAAAATCAAAAGAGATGGAGGGCAATTAGAACTTAATGGCATATGTATGTCATGCAAGAAGGACCTTCACCTAAATATTGGCTATAAGAGTCAGCTTGATTTATCAGATGAAATTGTTCAAAATCTTTCTCCTCGAGCAATTCCAATACTATTGCTTCTTTGTAGAGATCTGGGAGTAACCAACTTTGTTTCTGGTACCGGAGGCAGCATGGATTACACAATAGTTGCCAGCATAGTATTTAGAGAATTAGGTATTGATATGCCACATGTCCTTGTCTGGCCTTCTAATGATATTTACACCGGTATTGGTCAATCGGAAGCAATGAACGTTTTAAAAATAACAGAACGGTCTCATGTCTTGAGATATCTAGAAAAACTTAAACTCCAAAATGCTGAATACGAGAACAAGATAAAGCCCTTCATCGTCGAAAGAACACGTAAAATTAAAGAACATGAACCTATCGATGAGCTTCTCTCCAATTTATTCAATCTTAAAGAAGCACAACGTACAATTCGTCAGAATATTAAGATCACAGAAAAAGTAAATAATGCTCTAGTTTTAAAACCATGTTTTATAGATTATGCTGTGAATTTTGGGATGAGGCAGACAGAACAACTTTGGCGTGAAAATCTTTTAAACAACAAAAATTTGTTCTCGCCAGTTATTATACCATAATCTGAACTATGATGATATTAATAACAATATGTTAGTAAATATAAAGTCAAAAGAAAATACTGATAATAATGCAATGAATCCCAGCGTATTAGTCACTGCAGCAGGAAGCATAGTAGCACAGGGAATTATTAAATCTTTAAAACTAGCAAATCAGGCGGGCAAGCCCGTGAAGTACAGAATTATTGCAACTGACATGAGTCTTCAGGCAGCGGGTCTTTACAGATGTGACAAGGGTCTTTTAGTGCCTCCATCTTCATCGTCAGATTATATAGATGCAGTTATAAAAATAATCAAAGAAGAAAACATTCAAGCTATCTATATAGGCTCCGATCAGGAATTGTTACTAATCAGTAATGCAGCAGAATGTATTGAACGCGAAACAGAAGCTAAAGTATTGAGTAATCCATTAGAAGTCGTATATATTGCCAGAGATAAATGGAAGACGTTTGAATTTCTAAAGGCCAATAACATCGCTTGCGCCTTATCCTCTTTGCCAGAAGACAGTGATAACTTTATTCATAACGTCGGCTTTCCAATGGTTGTAAAGCCAAGAGAGGGCTATGGTTCATTGCATTTTTACATAGTAAACAATTTTGAAGAATTAAACTATGCAATATCTAGAATCAGAAAAGTAGGATGGAATCCAATACTTCAAGAATACTTGGATGGCGATGACGTAGAATTCACTTCTGGCGTCACTGTGGACAGACTCGGAAAATATGTGATGTCATCAATTTCTATTCAAAAGGTAGTAAAAAATGGTCAAACATACAAGGCCTTTATAGATAATTTCAAAAAAATCAGAAGTTCATCGGAAGAAACTGCTCTTAAATTAGGGGCTAGAGGGGCTATTAACATCCAATCAAAACTCCACGGAGAAGAGCCAAAAATATTTGAAATTAATCCACGATTTTCAGCAACCGCTCCTATGCGATCCGTTGCTGGAATAAATGAGCCAGATATTGTATTTCGTAACAATGTCTTGGGAGAAGAAATCAAAATTGACCGGTATGAAAGATTATTCTGCATGAGATATTGGAATGAAGTTTTTGTTAACTATTCTACTTATGAGAAAGCTTTAAAGGTGGGTAGGATAGATGGCAGTAATTCGTTTATACATAATTATTTTTAAGAAGGATATAGTTGACAGCTGAGGCATCTTAAATTAAAAGACTATATTTCGGTAACCTGATAGGTACTATACAACAGAATTTTGGCTGGCTTCCAACTAACCTAGCGTAATATAGTGGAAATTTACTACCATTTAGTAGCTTTAACTACTTCAAAAGCTTCCGCATATTTTACATTCATTTGATAACCCCTATAAGAACATCTTCCAACCACTGCGTCGATCCAAAGATTACCACAGCGATTATTTTTTTGTGAATGAAAGCACTCTAATGCATTTGATTTTATCTCTAAAGTTTGCGTTATATCGATATAGAGTTGAGGCCTAAAGGCATTCTCTGTTAATCCACCAGGAATAGTTGTTTCGTACATAAAAAGATTATTACAATCTCGTGATGCTGCTATTACAGCTCTAGTGAGTGCTTGATGATCCTGATGTGAATCGCCTATCCATTGAGTAAAAACTGCTGCCGGTTGATGCTTCTGAATTATTTGGTCTATCATAGTGACGAATTTTCGTCCAATAGTTATCTCATCTGGAGATAAATCTAAAAATTGTGGACTTTTACACCCCAATGTCTTTGCAGACATAGTAGCTTCTATTCTACGCTGTTCCTTAGTATCTGTTTTGACAAAATTAGGAAGGGTGGCTATTATCATATTAACGTCATAGTCCATCCGAGCGAGTTTGGCTAGTGTCCCACCCATACCTATCTCTAAGTCATCTGGATGTGCTCCAAATGCCACGACAGCTTGATTTTTGCTCATTTCGACTTTACTGCTTTATTATTTATTTACCTTCTCATTTCCTGACACACATTGAAAGACAATATTAAATCTGCTTCTCTGTTCCTTTTATTTGTCTAGCTTCTCTGTATCGTCTATAATCTTGATCTACTTCAATTGCTGCTTGGAGTATCTTACTTTTAATAGACTTTGATGATTGCAAGAACATTTTAGTATCCTTT
>Ga0126310_10000966_pt1 | contig 10643 bp, 11 predicted proteins | sample Plot60_FD_92540 | JGI IMG/M metagenome (GOLD analysis project Ga0126310, IMG submission 92540) | Serpentine soil microbial communities from UC McLaughlin Reserve, CA, USA - Plot60 | ecosystem: Environmental > Terrestrial > Soil > Grasslands | place: USA: UC McLaughlin Reserve, Lake County... | reverse complement strand
GTGGTGGCATGGGAGAGGACAGGCGCACCACATACAGGATCTCCGAGGCGGCCCGCCAGCTCGGCATCTCTGCCGAGTGGCTGAGGGTGGGGGAGAGGAGGGGCTTCTTCCCTCCCGCTCTCAGGGACCGCAACGGCCATCGCTACTACACCGAGGAAGACATCGAGTGCATGCGCGGCAGGTCAAGCCGGCAAAGCCGACGGCGCCGTCCGGGGCCCGAGTGTGGGTGAGACGGCCTACGCCCAAGCCTCCCTGAAAGTCCGCATCGGGCGACTCGCCCTGCGGGAGGCGGCTGCCGTCCGCGAGCGAGACTGGTCCACTGCAAGGAGGGCCGTACTGCAGCGTACCGCGTTACAAGAATACCGGCACCATCTCGTCGCGAGGAGGTGGTCGAGCGATCGTGGGTAAGGCGCCTTCAGTAGCCCATCGCACGGATCGCTCCCCCGAAGCGGGTGCCCGCGAAGCCAGGGCCCGCGCGTGGCTCTACGTCTTCGAGTGCTACGAGAGGAAGAAGGCCGATGCCGGAAGCACGGCCTGTACCGGCACAGAGGCGAAGGGAGAGAAGGATGATCGCGGCGAGAACGGCACACAAGGCTAACCAGGAGATCCAACCATCGCTCGCCTTACTTCCGTGCGGCGGCCGCGGGGGATCGTCGTGAGCGCGGTGCCGTCTCGGCCGGTCGAGTCCCTCCTCTCTCGCCTAGAGGGCGTGAGGAGCCAGAACGGCTTCTACCGAGCCTACTGCCCCGCGCACGACGACAGGAAAACCCCGAACCTCGACATAAAGGAGGGAGAGGACGGCCGTGTCCTACTCCTCTGCCACGCGGGCTGCGCAACCGAGGAGGTCGTCGAGACCCTTGGCCTGAAGATACGCGACCTGTTCTCCTCCAACGGCCACGGTGGGAGAGAGGGGAGCGCCGTTTCGGATCCGCGCCCAGCAACACCGTCTTCGTGCACCCTCGAAGCCTACGCTACGGCCAAGAGGCTGCCGGTAGAGTTCCTGAAGAGTCTCGGACTCTCCGATGTTACCTACTCCGGCTCGCCGGCGACCCGCATCTCCTACAGGGCCCAAGTAGGACAAGAGAGGGCCGTCCGCTTCCGGCTTGCTCTGGAGAAGGGCGAGGAAGGAGACGACCGCTTCCGGTGAAGGAGGGGCGACAAGGTGCTCCCCTACGGCCTTTGGCCTGGAGGGGGCAAGGGAGGCCGGCTACCTGGTACTGGTCGAGGGCGAGAGCGACTGTCACACCCTCTGGTATCACGGTGTCGAGGCTCTGGGCGTCCCGGGCGCGAGCAACTTCGAAGAAGAGTGGGCCGAGCACCTCCAGGACATAGAGAAGTTCTACGCCGCCGCGACGCGTCCTGCTCCCTAGAGTCGTTCGAGGGCCTGTTCGAGGTCGGAGATCACATCCTCGGCGTGCTCGATACCGACCGAGAGCCGCACGAGGTTCTCCCCGACCCCGAGCCGTTCCCGCCGCGACGGCGAGAGCTCGCGGTGCGAGGAAGTGGCGGGATGGATGGCGAGCGTGTAGATGTCGCCCAGGGACGGGGCCTTGACGCAAAGCTCGAGCGAGTTGAGGAAAGCGAAGGCCGCCTCGCGACCCTCCGCAGCGAGTTCGAAGGAGACGAGGCCTCCGGTGTCCGAGAGCACGCGTCCGGCGGTCTCGTGATCCGGGTGTGATCCGAGGGAAGGATGGTTGACCTTCGCCACCTTCGGATGGACGGCGAGGCGGGACGCGATAGCGCGCGCGTTCTCGCACTGGCGACCCATTCGTAAGGGCAACGTCTTGAGGCCGCGGTGCGCGAGCCACGCTTCGAAAGGGCCGAGTACGCCACCGACGAGCTTGCGTAGGTGCTCTACGGCGGCGGCGTACGGCGGACCTGCGGCGACCACGCCGGCCGTCAGGTCGCCATGACCTGAGAGGTACTTGGTCGCGCTGTGGACGACTATGTCTGCGCCGAGCATGAGGGGCCGCTGGAGGTAGGGGGTGCCGAAGGTATTGTCCACGATCAGGGCGCCCCCGGCGGCGCGGGTTATCTCCGAGATCTCCGGTATGTCGGCGACGCGCAACAGCGGGTTCGAGATGGATTCGACGACGACGGCGCGGGGCTTTAGCTCGGCTACCTTCTTCTCCACCGCCCCGAGGTCGTAGGCGTCGACGAAGCGGGTCTCGACACCATTTGCGCCGAAGACCTGGACGAGCAGCGTCGCCGTCGAGCCGTAGAGCTGCTCGGCCGCAAGGACCGTGGCCCCGCCCGTCAGCTCCGCCGCCGCGAGCGCGGCGTGGGTGGCAGCCATCCCCGAGGCGAAGGCGAAGGCCCTGACCCCTGCTTCTGCCTCCGGGGCCTCGAGCGAGATGAGGGCCTCCTCGAAGGCGCGTACGGTAGGATTGTCGTAGCGGGCGTAGCTGTAGCCCTGCTCCTCGCCGCCGAGCACGCGGTCCGTCGTCTCGATGTTCGGGTGGGAGAAGGTGGTCGAGGCGTAGATCGGGGTCGAGATCGGGAAGAAGATCCCATCCCGGTCGCCCTTCGCACCTGCCCTGTGCTCCCCAGAGTGCACAGCACGGGTCTCGAAACGTCTCGGCCGCTCCATGGTGGCTAATAGTAACCTACCCAGGCGCACTGTTAATAGCGCAGGCAGCCGATTATAGAGCGGTTCGCAAGGGGCCTGGCCCCTTGCGAATTTTCAGCTGTCAGCGAGGACAAGAAGCTGATGGCTGATAGCTGACTGCGCTATTCGCAGAGGGTCGATGACCCTCTGCGAATCGCTCTAGCTCGTGAAGGCGCGTATGTGCTCGGCCATGTCGGGATAGGACTCGACCAGCGCCTCGATGTCACCGTGCTCTACGTCCGGAGGCTCCACTCCGGGCCACTCGGTGCTGGCCAGCAGTGCGTAGCCGGTGCCTGGCCCCAGGCGTGAAGTGTGGAAGGTGTTCCCGGGGACGAACAGCTGCGGACGTTCGCCCGCCGCCAGGTCGGAACCGACCGTAGTCACGGCGCCTGTGCCGTCGGGATAGAGCATCAATACTTCCAGCGGATCTCCCAGGTAATGGTGGTAGAGCTGGTCGGAGCGTATCCTGTGCATGACGATCTGGGCGTCGGGGGCGACGAGGAAGTAGAGGGCCGAGCCGTAGGGACGGTCGCCCTCGTAGGCTTCGGGCAAAGCCCCGGCGGGGATCCTCAGTGGGCTGCGGTAGGTCTCGGCGACGAAGCCGCAGGTGGGGTGGGGTTCGAGCCCGAGCATAGCTTTGACCTCATCCGCCGTCGGTCGTGTCCCTAAATCCATCGTCTCCTCCTTGAGGCTCCCTATCTTCGGTCATGACGCACCAGGAGCATATCCTTGCATCTTCCAGAAATCCACTCGGGCGCACGGCCAGACGAAAGGGTGCTCCCCGACGTGTTGTGCAAGCGGAGGGGGATCCTCTACTTCGCCGGGGAGCCTGCTCGCATTATCGGGCCAGAGGCGTTAAGGGATAGTAACGCCCGTGTACCGATTTGGTTACGACGCCGTTTTTCTATCGGCTCGCCGATCTCCCGGTCAACCTTGCATACCGCCCGACCATCTCGTCCCGAACAGAAGCTACTCGTTAAGCTGTATCAGGGCGAGCCTGAGATCTTCCGCCATCCCGCTGTGGCCGTGCTTCTCGGACTGGGAGATCCCCTTCTCGTAGGCGGCCCGCGCCTCGTCTTTGCGCCCGAGATCGGAGAGTACGCTGCCGAGGCGTGCATAAGCGTTACCTTCGTCGTCGCTGTGGACAGCGACATAGCGCTCCAGAACAGCCGCCTCATCTTCGCTACGTCCGGCCTTCTCGTACTCGTTCGCCAGGGCCAGCAACCCCGTCGGGTTGTCGGGGTTGTCGGCCAGCATCCGCTCGAAATAATCTATCCTGTCGTCCATAAGAATCCTCCCGTCGACCGTTGCATGTGCCAGTATATAAGCACTTCAGCCGGTCAGCATTTCAGCACTTCAGCCTGTTGGGGCGCGGCTTGCGTTCGTTTTGCTCTCTGCGGTGGATATGGCTGCGCATCGTTTGCCACGGAGCCAGGCCGGCAGGTACTAACTGACATGCTGACGAGCTGAAGTGCTGACAAGCGGAGCCCGAGGGGCGGAGCGTGCTGACTAGCTGACATGCTATTCGGGTACGGTACCAACGATGTGGGGTATCATAGGAAAGATCAAGATGTTTGATCGCCTTGCAAGAGCGTTTGGGGGGTGCCCGCACGGGGTGTCAGGCCCCTTCGCGCGGCGTTCGGGCCAAAGAGGGTATCGTCACGTGAGGGTGTGATCCGGTTGCAAAGAGAGACAGAGAACCAGTTTTTCGGACCGAACCTCGGCTACGTGTTGGAACTCTACGAGAACTACAGGGAGGACCCCGACTCCGTCGACGGGCGGACGCGGGAGTTCTTCGAGTCGTGGAGCCCGCCACGGGTGGGGACGCCTGGCGCCAACGGGCAGCAGGTCGTCCCCGAGGTCGACGTCGAGAAGGCCGTCGGGGCTTCCAAGCACGTCAGGCACATAAGGGACTTCGGGCATCGGGCCGCGAGGCTCGACCCGCTTGGGAGCGAGCCGCCGGGGGATCCGACGCTCGACCCGACCTTCTACAGGATAACGGACGAGGACCTGGAGACCCTGCCCTCGCTCATCATCGGCGGACCCATCGCCGAGCGTGCCTCCAACGCCAAAGAGGCCGTCGACGAGCTGCGCAAGATCTACTGCGACACCACGGGGTACGATTTCGGGCACGTCCACGACCCCGAGGAGAGGTTCTGGCTGCGCGAGTCCGTTGAGTCGGGCCGCTTCCACAAGAGGATGGAAGGGGAAGACGCAAAGCGGATGCTGCAGAGGCTCACCAGGGTGGACGCCTTCGAGAAGTTCCTCCACAAGACGTTCCTGGGCCAGAAGCGGTTCTCCGTCGAAGGGAACGACATGGTCGTCCCGATGCTGAACAGGATCATCCGCTCGGCCGCCGACGTCGGCACGCCCGTGGCCACCCTCGGCATGGCGCACAGGGGGAGGCTCAACGTCCTCGCGCACGTGATGGACAAGCCCTACTCCAAGATCTTCGGCGAGTTCCAGCAGCCCGAGAAGGGCGAGCAGCCCTCGGCCGCCGGAAGCCGCGGCGATGCGTGGGTGGGCGACGTGAAGTACCACCTCGGCATCAGGGGCTTCCAACTCGCTGACGAGGAGGCCGACGAGGAAGTCTTTATCCACCTCGCACCCAACCCGAGCCACCTCGAGCACGTAAATCCCGTGGTCGAGGGGATGGCCCGCGCCTCCCAGGAGGAATGGGGAGAGGCCGGCCCGCCGCGCCAGGACCTGGAGGCGTCTCTGCCTATCCTGCTGCACGGGGACGCGGCTTTCCCCGGCGAGGGGGTCTCGGCGGAGACGCTGAACCTGAGCCGCCTGCCCGGCTACAGGACCGGCGGGACCATCCACATCATCACCAACAACCAGCTCGGGTTCACGACAGAGAGGCAGGATGCCCGCTCGACGACCTACGCCAGCGACCTGGCCAAGGGGTTCGAGATCCCCGTAGTCCACGTCAACGCCGACGACCCAGAGGCGTGCATGGCGGTGACGAGGATGGCCCACGCCTACCGCGAGAAGTTCAACAAGGACTTCATGATAGACCTCGTCGGATACCGTCGCTTCGGGCACAACGAGGGCGACGAGCCGGCCTACACCCAGCCGCTGATGTACGAGACCATCCGCGACCACCCCACGGTGCGTGAGATCTGGGCACGAGAGCTCGAACGCCGCGGCGCCATAGACGAGGGCGAGGCCGAGGCTATGTTCGAGGAGACCATGGCCGAGATGGCCGAGGTCCAGAACAAGCCCACCGACGAACTGGGCGAAGAGGACTTCGCCACGGACGAGTTGTACACGCCGCTCGTCGGTATCCCCGAGACCGCCGTCTCGGCCGAGAGGCTCTCCGGGCTGAACGAGGCGCTCCTCGAGACGCCGGAGGGTTTTACGCCGAACTCCAAGCTCGAGCGCCTCTTCCAGAAGAACCGCGGGGATCTCGACAATATAGACTGGGCGCACGCCGAAGTCCTGGCCTTCGCCTCGCTCCTGGAGGACGGAACCCCGATCCGGCTCACGGGACAGGACACGGAGCGCGGGACCTTCTCCCAGCGCCACGCCGTGCTCTACGACGCCGAGACCGACGAGCGCTACGTCCCGCTCCAGAGCATCCCCCAGTCAGGTGCTTCGTTCTCGATCTACAACAGCCCGCTATCGGAGATCGCCGTGCTCGGCTTCGAGTACGGCTACTCGGCCAACTCCGAGGGTGCGCTCGTCCTCTGGGAGGCGCAGTACGGGGACTTCGCCAACGTCGGGCAGCCGATGATCGACCAGTTCATAGTGAGCGGCCAGGCGAAGTGGGGCCAGACCTCGGGGCTCGTGCTGCTCCTGCCGCACGGCTACGAGGGCCAGGGGCCCGAGCACTCCAGCGCCCGCCTCGAGCGTTACCTCCAGCTGGCGGCCCACGAGAACGTGCGCATAGCCAACCTCACCACGGCGGCCCAATACTTCCACCTGCTCCGCGCCCAGGCCGCGCTCAAGGACAACAAGCGTCCCCTCATCATCATGACGCCGAAGAGCCTCCTCAGGCACCCGATGGCCGCCTCCAGGCTGGAGGACTTCTCCGAGGGCGCCTTCCAGCCCGTGCTCGACGACGAAGAGGCGCGCGAGAGGGCAGAATCCGTCGAGCGTCTCATCCTGTGCTCGGGCAAGATCTTCACGGAGCTCGCCGGGAGCGAGTATCGGGAGGAGGCCGTGGACACGGCCATCGCCAGGATAGAGCTCCTGTACCCGTTCCCGGAGGACAGGGTAAAGGAGGTGCTCGACGGGTATCCGAACCTGCGGGAGATCCTGTGGGTCCAGGAGGAGCCGCAGAACATGGGCGCCTGGTGGTTCGTCGAGCCGCGGTTGCGCGGGCTCGCGGGCGGCGAGTTGCCCGTCCTCTACGTCGGCAAGCCCCCGCGGCCAAGCCCCGCCCAGGGCTCGGCCAAGTTCCACAAGCAGGAGCACGCCGGCATCGTGAGGGACGCTTTCGAAAACGTCGGGCAGGATCTCGACGAAGAACGGGCCGTGGAGGAGACGCACCTACGCGCCTCCGCCCCGAGCGAGTGAGAGAGGAAGAGTGAGTAGTGGCTGCTGAGATACACGTTCCCGAGCTTGGGGAGTCGGTCGCCGACGCGACGGTCGGGCGGTGGCTCAAGCAAGAGGGTGAAGCCGTAAAGTCGGGCGAGGCGCTCGTCGAACTGGAGACGGATAAGATCAACTTCGAGGTCGAGGCCGAGCAGGACGGCGTCCTCGAGTCCATCTCCAAGGGCGAGGGCGAGACCGTGAACGTCGGCGAGGTCATCGGTACCCTGGGCGACGGCGCCGCCCCCGAGCAAACGCAACAGCAGGACGAAGGGCAGCCAGAGGCCGAGGAAGCACAAGAGGAGCAGCCGCAGGCCGAGCAACCTGAGCCTGAGGCTGAAGGTGAGGATTCCGGAGAAGAAACGTCCAACGGCCACAGACAGGTCGAGGACGGCGCCGGACGCGCGTCGCCTTCGGTCAGGAGGCTGGCCCAGGAGTACGAGGTCGACCTCGCCGAGGTCTCCGGCAGTGGTTCTGGCGGGCGCATCACCCGCGACGATGTGGAGCGTTTGATCCGTGAACAGTCCCGCCGCGCGGCCCCCGAGAAGACCGAAGAACCCGAGCGGGACGGCAAAGGCGAAGCGCGGCCTGCGCCGACCGCCTCCGAAGATGGCAGGGCGGATCTCGAGGAGCGGGTGCGCGTCTCCCGCAGGCGCCAGACCATCGCCCAGCGGCTCGTCGAGTCGCAGCAGACGGCGGCGATGCTCACGACCTTCAACGAGGTCGACATGAGATCGGTCATGGAGCTCAGAAGGCGCCGCAAGGAGTCCTTCCAGGAGCGAACGGGCGCCCGGCTTGGCTTCATGAGCTTCTTCGCCAAGGCGGCGATCGGGGCTCTTAAAGCCTTCCCGAAGGTCAACGCCGAGCTGCAGGACAGCGAGCTCCTCCTCAAGAAGTACTACGACATAGGCGTTGCCGTATCCACTGATGAGGGCCTCGTCGTCCCCGTCATCCGCGACGCCGACCACAAGAACTTCGCTGAGATCGAACAGGGCATAGCGGACCTCGCCACGAAGGCCCGCGAGGGTAAGCTCACCCTTGAAGACCTGCGCGGCGGCACGTTCACCATCACCAACGGCGGCATCTTCGGCTCGCTCGTCTCCACGCCGATCCTCACCATGCCGCAGGTCGCGATACTCGGGATGCACAAGATCCAGGAGCGCCCCGTCGCCATAGACGGCGAGGTCGTAGTGCGGCCCATGATGTACCTCGCGCTCTCCTATGACCACCGCGTCATAGACGGCGCCGAGGCGGTCAGCTTCCTGGTCCGCATCAAAGAACTGGTCGAAGACCCCGAGTCACTTCTGCTAGAGGGCTAGCGAAGAACACGGTCCGGGGCTCCCCTTCGGGAGCCCCTTCGCCTACCCGTAGACCTCGACCGCGGCGCGGATGCCGGGCGCCCGCGTTAGCCTGGCGTCCGTCGTCACGAGCGGAGCTTCGAGGGTCTCGGCGAGCGCAAGGTATGCCCCATCATAAGCAGTAACATTCTCCCGCAATGCCCACACGCGGGAGAGCAGGGCGGTATGAGGGTAGCGGGTAAACCGCATGGTCGAGAGCCGATTCAGCGCCAGGCGTGCCCGTTCCTGCGAAAGTTCTCCGCGTAGGTAGTAGCGTCTCAAGACGCTCAACACCTCGACCTCAAAGAGGTGCGGCACGTGCGGATCGTCGCCCGACTCTGCCATGCGCTCCCGGATGCGAGGTACGCCCGAGCCGAGGTTCAACAACACGGCCACCGCCGCTGAGGCGTCCAGGACGATCACGGCGGTCGGCTAGCCGAGGTCGCGGGGATCGTCGGCATCCCGCATCCGGCGGATGATCACCTCCGGCGGCTCGTCCAGTTTGACCGGCTCGTCGTGGCTCACCCTCTCCAACCACTCTTTCATCGTCGGCTTTGCCGCCACCTGCTCTATCTCGGAGAGCAGGTAGTCAGAGAGCGTCATGCCGGCCTTCGCCGCCCGGACCTTCAGCGTCCGGTGCAGGTCGTCGGGGACGTTCCTTATCTGGATCATCTTCGACATGTGCGGGAGAGTAACACATGCGATGCGCATGTACGCGATCCTTCGCCATGATAAGGTTACAATACGCTCTGGACAGAACAGTACTGCGCGGTGTACCAGACCCTGGCCAACTCGACGGAACTACAGACGGAGTGGGCGTAACAAGGAACGGCCATGTGACTAGCTTCTCACGGGGGTTGTCCACTGTGTAGCTCATGAGGTGACCTCCCTCGGCTGCAGTATGAGATCAATGCCCCGAAGTACCTCACGTACGCGCTCGGGGGAGAGCGTGCCGATCCTGGCCCGCAGCCTGCGCTGGTCCACGGTGGCGATCTGGGTGACGTTCACGACGCTCTGCTCCGGCAAGTTGGCCTCCCCCGGATACAGCAATACGTTACCGGGCGCCCCGGCCCGACGGAGGTTGGTTGTCAGAGCGCAAGTGACTACCGTGCTTATGCGGCTCCTGTTGAACGCGTTGTTCTGGATCACCAGGAACGGACGCGTGTAACCCGGCGAAGAATCGACCGGTTCGATGTCCGCCCAGAACACGTCCCCCTGAGCTAGTCTCCCCGCGGTCGCCACTCGTTAGCCGTCTCCTCGAGAAGGCGCGCGTGGTGGACCCACATGCGCTCCAAATGCTCTTTTTCCTCGTCATCTAACCCATCGGCATGCGCCTCGTTGAGCCGCCGCACAAGCTCCTCATTCTCGTGGCGCCGGACGTACTCCTCCACCGCCCGCGCGAACAACTGGCTGCGAGATACCCCCAGCTTACCGGCCCATTCCTCCGCCTCCCGAAACAGTGACTCCTCCAGCGAAATGGCCGTCTTTACATGCGCCATGTTCCTACCTCCTTTCATACCAAGAGTATACCAACGGACGCGTTCCGTTTCGCATATCGAACAAGGATCATCCCCACCATCTCGCTTCAGCGCGAAGGCTACCGGCTTCTTGAGGTGCCTTTTTTGAGAATGGGCGGGATGTTTCCCGTCCCTTTCACCGGGCGCACCCAGTAGTCATGTTCTAAAGTATGAGCTTGCGGTCGGGTTCGGACAGAGGTTCGGTTTGATAGAGTCGGGGATCTATGAGTAACGACGATCTTGTCGGACGGTTGCTCTCTGGGGACCGGCGGGCGCTGGCGCGGGTGATCTCGAAGATAGAGCGCGAAGACGAAGAGACGGCCGGGATAATCGCGGAGATCTACCCCGAGACCGGTGAAGCCCTCACGGTCGGCTTTACGGGCCCGCCCGGCGTCGGCAAGAGCAGCATCATCGCCAGGCTCCTAGAGCTCTACAGGCAGGAAGAGAAGCGGGTCGGGGTCGTCTCCGTCGACCCTTCGAGCCCTTTCTCGAAGGGTGCGATCCTCGGCGACCGCATAAGGCTCTCCGACCATTTCCTCGACCCCGGCGTCTTCATCCGCTCGATGGGGAGCAGGGGACACCTCGGGGGACTCGCGGGCGGCTCGCGACTCGCCGCCATCGCGATGGAGGCGGGCGGCTGCG
>Ga0126310_10000965_pt1 | contig 10647 bp, 10 predicted proteins | sample Plot60_FD_92540 | JGI IMG/M metagenome (GOLD analysis project Ga0126310, IMG submission 92540) | Serpentine soil microbial communities from UC McLaughlin Reserve, CA, USA - Plot60 | ecosystem: Environmental > Terrestrial > Soil > Grasslands | place: USA: UC McLaughlin Reserve, Lake County... | reverse complement strand
GGTACTTTCCCCGCTGGTAAAATCTTACGAGACGTGGATACCCTGAGCGGTGTACTCGTGTAGCGGTCTCCAAGCGAGTGCGAATGATATAAGCGGAGGAGAGGGACGGATTGCAGGACGCCTGGCACACCTGGCACACCATATCCGTTCCGCGAAGCGGCGGAGGTAAGCATGGATGATGTTGCTTTCCTGCCAGCCACCGAGCTTCTCGAGCTCTTTGACTCCCGCGAGCTCTCTCCGGTCGAGGCCACGGAGGCGGCGCTATCGCGGATCGAGCAGAACAATGCGCGTGTCAACGCCTTCTGTCTGGTGGATGCGGACGCCGCTCTCTCCCAGGCCCGGAAGTCCGAGGAGCGGTATGCCAGGGGCGAGAGTGTAGGGCGCCTCGACGGGGTGCCCACCTCCATAAAGGACAACTTTCTGACGCAGGGATGGCCGACCTTGCGCGGGTCCCACTCAATCGACGCGGATCAGGAATGGCACCATGACGCTCCCGTAGTCGCACGTCTGCGGGAACACGGTGCCGTGCTCCTCGGGAAGACGACGACGCCAGAGTACGCATGGAAAGGCGTCACGGATAGTCCTTTCACCGGGTTCACCGGAAACCCCTGGGCGCCGACACGAACCGCCGGCGGTTCGAGTGGTGGAGGAGCGGCGGCGGTGGCGCTCGGCATGGGGCAACTCGCGGTAGGAAGCGACGGTGGGGGTTCGCTCAGGATACCGGCTGGCTTCTGCGGCATAGTCACCCTGAAGCCCACGTATGGCCGGATCCCCCTCTGGCCGGCCAGCCCGTTCGGGACGCTCTCGCACGCAGGGCCGATGACCCGTACCGTGGCCGACGCGGCGCTGATGCTCGACGCGCTCGCCGTGCCCGACGCCAGGGATTGGACCTCGCTACCCCCGGAAGATTTTGACTACCTGGACGCGATCGAAGGCGGCGTCGAAGGTTTGAGGATAGCGTTCAGCCCTGACCTCGGGTACGTAGAGGTGGAGCCGGAGATACGAGAGGCCGTGGAGGCCGCGGTCAGGGCCTTCGAAGACTTGGGCGCCAGGGTCGAAGAGAAGGACCCAGGCTTCGAGGATCCCATAGAGGTCCTCGACATACACTGGAATGCGGGCGCCGCCAACGCCTTGCGAGCTTACGACGAGAAGACCCGTGAGCTAATGGACCCTGGGCTCATAGAGATCGCCAACAGAGGCGCCGGTTACTCGGTGATGCAGTATCTCGACGCGGTGGCTCGTCGTAACGAGCTGGGGATTCACATGAGCACGTTCCACGCGGAATACGATCTCCTGTTGACCCCGACCCTGCCCATCCCCGCTTTCGAGGGCGTCCGCGAGGTGCCGGAAGGCTGGCGGCACGAGAGCTGGATGAGTTGGACACCGTTCACGTATCCGTTCAACCTCACCCAACAGCCCGCCGCGTCCGTGCCTTGCGGTTTCACGAGCTCAGGGCTTCCGATAGGTTTGCAGATAGTCGGGGCCAAATACGAAGACGCGCTGGTGTTGCGCGCCGCGCATGCCTACCAGACCGCCCGACCACTCACCGACCGGAAGCCCCCGGAAATCGTGGGCGATGGGTAAAGATCCGGCAGCCGGCAAGAGAGGTTGGAAGACGACCGCGACGAAAGAAGGAGAGATGCTCGAAGAGAACACAAGGCTGATTGAGAAGGACCGCCGCTACGTCTGGCACGCCCTGAGCGGGTACTCTCCGGACGCTTCCACGATGATCGTCGAGGAGGGAGACGGAGCCTGGATCACGGACACCGCGGGGAACCGTTATCTCGACGGCATGAGCGGCCTGTGGTGCGTCAACGCCGGCTACGGGCGCGAAGAGCTCGCCCGCGCCGCCTATGAACAACTACGGAAGTTGCCCTTCTACCCCATGACCAGGAGCCACCTCCCTGCCATCGAGCTGGGCGAGAAGCTGAACGACTGGCTCGATGGCGACTACGTCTTCTTCTACTCCAACTCCGGCTCTGAGGCGAACGAGGTGGCCTTCAAGGTGGCCCGCCAGTACCACGAGCAAAACGGCGAGCCCCAGAGATGGAAGTTCGTCTCCCGTTACCGCGCCTACCACGGACAGACTATGGGGGCCCTCGCGGCTACCGGTCAGGCCCAGCGCAAATACCGGTACGAGCCACTCTCTCCCGGCTTTCTACATGTGCCGCCCCCTGACCTCTACCGGCGCCCGTCCGGTGTTGACCCGGAGACGTACGGTCGGGAGTGCGCCCGTGAGATCGAGGACCTCATTCGGTGGGAGCTCCCCGAGACGGTGGCCGGAGTCATCATGGAGCCCATCATCACTGGAGGGGGGATAATCATCCCTCCCGATAATTACATGCCCGCCGTCCAGGAGGTCTGCGAGCGCCACGGCGTGCTGCTCATCGTGGACGAGGTGATCTGCGGCTTCGGGAGGACCGGCAGGAAGTTCGGCCACCAGCACTACGGCGTGACGCCGGACATCGTAACGATGGCCAAGGGCATAACCAGCGCCTACTTCCCACTCTCGGCGACTGCGGTGCGGCGTGGGGTATACGAGAAGTTCGCGGCGGACGCGGAGTATGATCGCCTCAGGCACGTCAACACCTTCGGGGGTCATCCTGGCGGGTGCGCCGTGGCGATAAAGAACCTGGAGATCATGGAAGAGGAAGGTCTCTCCGCCCGTGCGGCGGAGATGGGTGATAAGCTGCGAGAGAGACTCGCGAAGCTGGAGGACCACCCCAACGTGGGCGACGTCAGGAACAAGGGCCTGCTCTTCGGCATAGAACTGGTCGAAGACAAAGAGACCAAGGAGCCCGCTTCTCCTCAAAAAGTCGGCGCGGTAGTCTCCGGATGCCAGGAGCGTGCCCTGATAGTCGGCAAGAACGGAGATACGGTCGCAGGCTTCAACAACGTCATAACCCTGGCCCCACCCTTGAGCGTAACCGACGATGACCTGGAGTTCATCGCGCAGAAGCTCGCGGAATCTGTGAAGACCATAGGTTAGGCAGAAAAACCTTCTCGGGCCGGCCGGATTCCCGCAGACATGAGGGTCGTCCGAGTCGGAGTTAAGTCCTTCGGGTCAGGGAGCGAGTTCGCGGGCGTCGAGGCCACCCGCACGGATGTGATCTTGCCATCGTCGACGTGCAGCCAGTTGGCGACGGGAACAGGAGAAGCGACCGTCGTGTGCAGTTCGAACCACGTCAGTACGTCGGGACCGTCGAAGAAGACCTTCTAGACGATGAGATCGGACTTGATCTGCGACATGCTCCTGATCCCCTCCATGTAATCCGCAGCGCCTCTCAATCGGGCGAGGGGACCTGCGAACGTCACGTCGTCGGCTCCCAACGACCGCATGGTATCGAAGTCGTCGACCTTCCACGCGTCGAAATAGGTGGTTGCAACCTTCGCTGCATCGTCTGCCATCATCGCGGCTCCTTTCGTTGAAACACGCTCTTCAGAATAGCCTCCGTAACGAAGCTCTTCACCGCGACGGCGGTGATGCAATTGGTGGAGGAGGGGAAGCTGGATCTCCACGAGAACGTGAACACTTACCTCACGGGCGTCGAGATTTCCAACACCTACCCGGGGCATCCGGTTACCATGTACCACCTCCTTACCCACTCGGCCGTCTTCACGATACTGGTGCTCTCGCAGTACGTAGAAGAACGTTACGGCAGGGAGCTCCTGGAGCCCGGATCCGAGAGCACAGGGTACCTGCTCAAAGACCGCGTCGCGGACGTCGCCGAGTTCCTCGCCGCCCTCGAGTCTGTCGGCTCCGGCGGGACCGTACTCGATCCCGAAGTCATCGGCCAGCTCCTGGCCCGCAGGAGGCGGGGCGACGACCTCTCCTCGCTCACATCCCGCGAGAGGGAGGTCCTCGCCCTGATCGCCGAGGGCCGCACCAACCACGCTATCGCGGGCACACTCTTCATCACCGAGGGTGCCGTAGAAAAGCACGTGAAAAGCATCTTCGGCAAACTCGGTCTAGCCCAGAGCGATACCGACCACCGCCGCGTGCTGGCGGTCCTGGCCTATCTGCACGGCTAGTCTAGTAGCAGCGCTTTCGTCAGGCCACAGTATCCTGCTCCGGGGTAGGAGGAATCATCGGGAATTCATCGGATTCGGCTAACATTCTTCCTCGTGTTGACGTATCAGGAAGGATCAGCGGCAAAGGATCGGTTTCGTAACGCTCTTCGTAACGGTCAGGAGACGGCAGTGCTGTAGGGTGGGGTCGTGAAGGAAGGGTCGAGAAAACAGGATCGTAGGATCGGCAGGACGGACCATCGCACCGCTGCCTTGCTCGCATGGTCGGTGTGGACGCTGTGCGTGGCGCTTCTGGCTCTGACAGCGCTGCTCGATTATTACTACACTCCGTCGTCTCCCAAGCTAAGCAACACGAGCGAATATGCATTTGTTGCGGTACCGTTGCTGGTGTACGTAACCGTGGGGGCGTTTGTAGCCTCCCGTCGTCCAGGGAACCTCGTCGGTTGGATGCTTTGCGCGATAGGGTTCGTTCTCGTAGCCCGGAGCTTCGGCATGGCATACGCTGACTACGCACTGCTCGCACGGCCCGATTCCGCTTTACCCGGTGGCGTGTACATGGCCTGCATTTCGCAGAGTCTGGTCGCGCTGCCGGCTCTGATCCTGGCCTTCACGTTATTGATCCTACTCTTCCCCGACGGACACCTGCCGGATCGCAGTCTCCTGGCCGTGCCCTGGGTGGCCGTCGGTGGAGGCGCAGCAAGCGCCCTGTGGGCTGTGACGGCGGAGGACGCTTTCGGCCGCTATTCCGTGCGTAACCCACTCCACGTAGGGGGCGTGCTTGGAGATGTGGTGGACGGGTTCGGCAGGCTCGGCGCGGCGGCCCTCTTGGTAGGCCTCGTCGTCGCGATAATCGCGGTGTTCGTGCGGCTAGGGAGCGCTCAAGGAGTGGAGCGCCAGCGACTGAAATGGTTCGCATACGCTGCTGCGGTGCTGCTGGGGGTTCTCTTTCTTTCCCCTCTGGTATGGGTTCTGCCCGAGTGGATTAGTTTCCCGCTGGGCATAGCCGTATTCTCTGCTATCCCCGTAGCCGTGGGCATCGCCGTCCTCAGGTACCGCCTCTACGACATTGACCGTATCATCAACCGCACCCTCGTCTACGGCGCGCTCACGGCGCTGCTGGCAGCGGGCTACTTCGGCAGCATCATGGTGCTTCAAGGAATCAGCGGCCTGGTATACCAGGTTCCCTTTCGCGCACTCACCGGTCAGGAGAGCCAACTCGCCACCATAGCAGCCACCCTGGTGATCGCCGCGCTGTTCACACCTTTGAGGCGTCGCCTCCAGTCGTTCATAGACCGTCGCTTCTACCGCAGTAAGTACGACACTCGTAAAACCCTCGAGGCCTTCTCGGCCCAGCTGCGCAACGAAACGGACCTGGATGCGCTCAGCGCCGATCTGGTTGACGTGGTCAGGGAGACGGTGCAGCCTGCCCACGTCACTTTGTGGCTGCGTGAGCCTGCTGGGGGGCGGGCGCGGACGCTCTCAGCTCCTGCAAGGGATATCGGGTCCCCCGCCACTCGACTCCCCCGTTGACGATGATGGTAGTTGCGGACCTGAGCATGGCATATATGAAGACGCAGATGCCGATAGGGTGAAGTAGGGCGTACCACCACGGTAGCCCTTCCCCCAGGTGTCTGCCTCGATGAGCGTACACGAGGATGGTCGAGAGGATGTTGATCCTGCAGAGAGTACCCGTCGTCTTGGGCGAGAAGAGGTAGAAGGCCGGGAGCACATTGGTCAGAAAGAGCGCCAGCACGCTGAAGGCCGTCGTGTCTATTCTGTAGTTGACCCCGGGAAACATGCTCTTGCTCAGTCCCCGCACGGCCTCCGGCAGGCTCTGGTGCCACTCCACGCTGATCAGGCCCACCCCGTAAGCCGCGCCTTGCTTGAAGCCGTGTCCCTTGAGGAGTTTGGCCAGTTTCATATCGTCGTCGGGACGCATGCTGATGGCGCGGTGGGTCCCGATCTGCTCGTAGGCCTCTTTCCTGATGAGGTTGAAGGCCCCGACGCCCACGTGCTCCCTGGCCTCGGGATCTCGCGCCCGCCAGGGGCTCTGGGTCATCTCGAAGACCACCGTGAAGGCCGCGACGAAGCTCCGGAGCAATACGCTCTTGCACAGGATCTCGGGAGGCAACGTCAGGTGGTCCAATCCGTTGTCTATCGCGTAGCGCACCGCTCTGGCGACGCAGTCGGGAGAGAAGACCACGTCGGCGTCGGTGAACAGGAGCCATTCTCCCTTAGCTTCTCCGGCACCGGCGTAAAGGGCGTGGGTCTTTCCCAGCCACCCCGCCGGCAACGAATCCACGTTCGAGACCCGAAGTCTGCCGGAGTGCCTTGTCGCCAACTCGTCGAGTATCCCACCCGTGCGATCTGTCGAACGGTCGTTGACGGTTATGACCTCCAGCGGGCCCAGATAATCCTGGGCCAGTATGGATGTCACGCTCTCATTTATTGACCGCTCCTCGTCGCGGGCGGCCAGGATCACTGACAGCGCCGGATCACGGTCCGGGCGACCCTGGCTGGGAAGGTCTTCGAGCACGGGTATGTTCCTCGTACCGCGGAATCACTGGAAGCACAGGACCAGCCACACCAGCGAGCCGAGGGCTGCGAAGATCTTCGAGGTTTTCATAAGACTGTGTTTGTAGTCCACCAGGATGCTCACTAGCACACTCTTGCGATACTGCGTGTCGGTATGTCCTTGTGCGACAATACCACCCCTTGGTTTTGGAGGTAGTGCAATAGTGCCAATGCAACCATCCGATTTCGGCGAGTCGTCCAGGGCGACCCAGGAAATTCTCCGGGAGAGCGAGGAGCGCTTCCGCCTGTTGGTCGAGGGCGTCAAGGAATACGCCATCTTCATGCTCGATGTCGAGGGCCGCGTCACCACATGGAATCCGGGAGCTCGACGCATCAAGGGCTACGAACCAGAGGAGATCATCGGCGAGCACTTCTCGCTCTTTTACACCATCGAAGATGTCGAGCGTGGGCATCCCGAAGAAGTGTTGGGCCTTGCGGCCGCAGACGGCCGCTACGAGGAGGAAGGAATAAGGGTTCGCAAGGACGGCTCGACTTTCTGGGCGGACGTGGTCATCACGGCCTTGACGGACGAGGCGGGAGACCTTCGCGGCTTCGCCAAGGTGACGAGGGACATAACCGCGCGCAAGGGGGCCGAAGAACGCGAACGCCTGCTACTCCGCGAGCAAGCAGCCAGGGAGCGGGCCACCGACATACTAGAAAGCATCAGCGACGCTTTCTTCGCCGTCGATGAGGAGTGGAACTTCACCTACATCAACGGCAAGGCGGAGGAATTCTGGGGCCGCTCTAGGGAGGAATTGCGGGGCAAGAACGTCTGGGGGGAGTTTCCCAGGCGGTGGACTCCGAGTTCTACCGGCAGATAAAGCGGGCCATGGAGGAAGGCGTAACCACCGAGTTCGAGACCATATCTCCAGCCATGGGAGGGTGGGTAGCGGGACGGGCCTACCCTTCCCGGGAAGGGCTATCGGTATACTTCCAGGACGTAACCGAGCACCGGCGGGCGCAGGAGGAATTGCGGGGCTCGAGGGATCAGCTTGCGGCCATCTTGCGGGGGGCGGCCGAGGGCATAACCGCCCAGGACCCGAGCGGGAAGGTGATCTACGCCAACGAGGCAGCGGCCCGGCTGACCGGCTTTACCTCTGTCCAGGATGTGGTGCAGTCGCCCGACGGGCTGATAGCCAGGTACGAGCTCCTGGATGAGGAGGGGCGTCCGTTCCCTGCCGACAGACTACCCGGGCGCAGGGCCTTAAATGGCGAAGAAGGGGCCGAGGAGGTATTGCGCTTTCGCATCCTGGCCACGGGCGAGGAGCGCTGGGCTATAGTCCAGGCCACACCTATCTTCGGGGAGCAAGGAACGGTCCGGATGGCGGTCAACATCATCCGCGACATAACCGAGGGCAAGCGGGCGGAGGAGTCCTTGAGGCGGATAACGGAAGCCGAGCGCAAGCGGATAGCGCACGATTTGCACGACGGCGTCCTGCAGGACCTCTCCTACACCGCGGCGGCCATCGGGATGATCATGCTCCAGACCGAGGGCACGCAGCAGAAGGAGCAGCTACAGTCGGTGATCGACGCGGTCCGACGTGGCGCCCGGGGCCTTCGCGAGGTGGTCAACGATCTTCGTCTCGAAGAAGAAGGCCGGCCCTTCCGAGAGATAGTCGAGTCCGTGGTGAGGCGTAACCGGACGATGGCCCGGGGCTGTGAGATGAGCCTGGAGGTGGGAGAGGGGGTTCCCTCTGTGCCGTTGGGAGAGACCGGAACCCAGGTCTCGCGAATAATTCAGGAAGCACTTACTAATGCCCGCAGGCACTCCGGGGCCAAGAACGTTACGGTGAGCCTGGAGAGGGAGGGGAACGATCTACTGATCGAAGTATCCGACGACGGCCGCGGGTTCGGACCGGAGACCACGCCCGGCGTGGGGTTGGGCAGCATGCGCGAACGGGCCGCGCTCAGCGGCGGCGATCTGGAGATCGAGAGCAGCGTCGGGCAGGGAACGAACGTGAGATTGCGGGTCCCTTTATCAGGGGGGCCCTGGAATGAGCGGGCAATCCGTGACGGGGCTAATCCGCGTCATTCACGTCGAAGATCATGCCGATTTCAGAGAACTCCTGGAGATCCTGTTGAACGGCCAGTCGGACATCGAGGTGGTGGCGCAGGCCGGATCCCTCGTCGAGGCCCGTGCCCATGTCGAGAGGTTCGAGTTCGACGTGGCGGTCCTGGATCTGGGACTCCCCGACGGGGACGGGTTGGATCTCATCTCCGATCTGCGCCAGGCCAATCCTGAGGTGGGGGTGCTGATCTTGAGCGCCAACCTCGACGCCGGAAGCCTGGAGAGGGCCGCGGAAGCTGATGAGATAATGGACAAACTCGCGCCCGTGGAGGAGGTCATAGGCACGGTAAGGCGCCTGGGGAACGCGTGAATACCTCCGGCGTGGCCGCAGGACCCCTGATAGCGTGCCAAAATGCGTTCTCATGAGGGCAGCGGATGCGGAACGAAAATCTGGAAGTATGCCGCTCAGGGGGGTATGGGTCCTCACGCTGTCCGTGAACCTGCCTGGTCCCGTGGCGGCGTCCAGATTGTGCGCTATGGGTGCCTCAGTCGTCAAGATCGAACCCCCCGGCGGGGACCCATTGGCCCGCATGTGCCCCGGCTACTACCAGGACCTTAGCGCCGGGCAGAAGGTCGTGCGGCTCGACCTGAAGGACCAGCAAGAGCGCGCTTCACTGGACGACCGGCTGGAGGGGACTGATCTCCTGTTGACGGCGAACCGGCCCGCGGCGTTGGGAAGGCTCGGCCTCTCCTGGACCGAGCTTCACGCGCGTTTCCCGCGCCTGTGCCAGGTCGCCATCGTCGGGCATCCTCCTCCTGACGAGGATGTGCCTGGCCACGACCTAACCTACCAGGCACGCTTCGGGACCCTGTCGCCGCCCGGGATGCCTCCCGTCCTCGTGGCCGACCTGGCGGGGGCCGAGCGGGCCGTGAGCGCGGCCCTCTCTTTGCTGTTCGCCAGGGAGCGCGGGCAGGGCGCGGGATACGAGCAGGTAGCCCTCTCGGAAGCAGCCCGGACTTTCGCCGGACCGTTGCACCAGGGACTCACGACACCAGACGGCGTCCTCGGCGGCGGCTTTCCCGCTTACGGTCTGTACCGCGCCCGGGATGGCCACGTGGCGCTCGCCGCCCTCGAACCGCACTTCTGGAAACGGTTGTCGCAGGAACTCGGGGTGGAAGGCGAAAGTCGTCAAGACCTGGAACGGATCTTCGAGACGAAGACCGCCGAACAATGGGAGGAGTGGGCGGCGGATCACGACCTCCCACTTGTTGCAGTGAGGGGGTAGGGAGTAGGGGAAGGACCGATCCGTTGGGCAGGATCTGTGATGCGTGGACGTACGAGGTTTGTGAGGTGTGGGGATGAGTGCGAGCGAGCTGTTTTCGGTGGAGGGCAAGCGTGTGGTCGTCACCGGGGGCACCTCCGGCATTGGGCTGATGATCGCCCGGGCGTTCGTGGAGAACGGTGCTTCGGTCCTGATCAGCAGCCGCAAGGCCGAGGCGTGCGCCTCGGTAGCGGAAGAGTTGTCCAGGGTCGGCGAATGCGTCGCGGTCCCCGAAGATCTCTCGAGTGAGGAGGGATGCCGGCGGCTCGCCGACGCGGTGGAAGAGCGCTGGGAAGCGCTCGACGTGCTGTTAAACAACGCAGGGGCCACCTGGGGAGCGCCGCTCGAAGATCACGACGCCAGGGCGTGGGACAGGGTGCTCGACCTCAACGTGCAGGGGGTCTTCCATCTCACCCGGTTTTTGCGCCCGCTGCTCGACGCCTCCGTGGGTGGAGAGCCCCCGTACGCCGACCCCGCGCGCGTGATCAACGTCGGCTCCATCGATGGGCTCAGGGTGTCAGGGATGGAGACCTACAGCTACTCGGCCTCCAAGGCGGGGGTGCATCACCTGACCCGCCACCTGGCCTGGGATCTCTCACCGCGGATCACCGTCAACGCGATCGCGCCTGGGCCCTTCCAGTCGCGCATGATGGCGGCCACCCTCGAGGCCCAGGGAGAGTGGATCGCCCAGCGGGCGCCCATGCGCCGGATCGG
>Ga0126310_10000964_pt1 | contig 10648 bp, 12 predicted proteins | sample Plot60_FD_92540 | JGI IMG/M metagenome (GOLD analysis project Ga0126310, IMG submission 92540) | Serpentine soil microbial communities from UC McLaughlin Reserve, CA, USA - Plot60 | ecosystem: Environmental > Terrestrial > Soil > Grasslands | place: USA: UC McLaughlin Reserve, Lake County... | reverse complement strand
ATCGAGGAACTCGCGAATGTCAAGTTCTGGGACTTCGTCGACGGCGATAGCGACGCGAGGGATTTCGTCACCGCACTAGTCCGCAACCCTAATCTTTTCCAGCTGGGTTGGAAGGGGATGCAGGTAATAGACAACTTGGTGTGGAGTCTTGGACTTAACCCCGGTGACAAGTTCTTGGAGTGGCTCTCGAGCCTTCTAAAACGGGAGGGCGTGGGAACAAGCCGTGAGCTGCGGGATCGCATTGCGACAATCCCTGCAGGATTGAGAACGCGTAACGGAGAGCCGCTAGCCCCAGACAAGACGAAGTCTCCCCTGGCCTTGGTCGCAGCCGACGTCTCAACCCAGACCAAGGTCGTGTTTCCCGAGATGGCGTCGCTCTACTGGCGCGATCCGAGCGGGATAGACCCGGCACAATACGTGCGGGCGTCGATGTCGATTCCTGGCTTCTTCTCCCCTCTGCGGATCAAGGACGTACCGCAAGGTCATGAAGCTCAAGACAGATGGGATAAATTGGCAAGCTATACAGAGGAACCCCCTGCTGTTTGTACCTTTGTCGATGGCGGCATCATGTCCAACTTCCCGATCGACCTGTTTCACCTGCAGAATCAGGTTCCTAAGGCCCCAACCTTCGGCGCGAAACTTGGCACCGACAAGAGAAGGTCAGACAAGATCGATTGGCCCTTGTCGCTCGGGGCGGCAGTCTTTCGGTCGGCGAGCCATTGTCTTGACTACGACTTCGTAACTCGCAATCCCGACTACAAAAATCTGGTCGCCTATATCGACACCGGCGAGCATGGATGGTTAGACTTTGATATGCAAGACGAGGACAAGGTGGATCTCTTTGTCCGTGGTGCACGTAAAGCCGCCGAATTTCTGCGTGGTTTTGACTGGGCAGGCTACAAACGCATACGCCAGCAGAAGAAGGACCTTTACTCCTAATCCGAGTTCGCAGCACGCAGGCTCGGATAGAAGGCTCCCCGCCGAATCATCCACGCGCCCTCAAGAGCCTCGTCTTCACGACGACGCGAGGTGGAGCAGTCTGGTAGCTCGCCTGTGGGGCTCATAACCCGAAGGTCGCAGGTTCAAATCCTGCCCCCGCTACTACCAATCTTCGTGCGGCAGGCTCAGGATAGAAATGGGATGGTCCGGGGGGAGATCGAGGCCGAGTGGAGCCAGGGGTTCTGGGGTAAGCTACCTTGCGAGCAAATACTGTGAGACCAGAGGGGGTGAGGTTGCCGTAGATGTCTAGGGAACTGACCACCGAGATGCTGGACGAGCTACGTACCCAGATAACGAGCTACTTCAAGGCTTATTACTCGGCGCTTAGGAACGAGATCGCCGGGCACGACGCACTCTACGACTCGATACCTCATTATTTCAAAGGCAGTAGAGAAGTGGTGACGAACTTTTGTCGGGATGGGGTTCTTATAGTGCACCAACCGGCGGAGAGTGGGCAGGATTCGTACGTTTTCGAGTCGGTCCTCGATACCCGGGTCGAGGATATGGTAGCCAGCTACACTCCCACCCTCCCGAGCGGCAAGAGCGTGACCATAATCGATTACTCGCCATACGAAGACTTCGGAACTTTCAGCCTCACCGAGCCTCTGCTACAGGAGGAGAACGGCCGGACTTATGAATCCGAGTGGACCCGCATGGATATAGCGAGCTGGAACAATCTCGACATGTGGCGAGACAAACACCAGGCACGTGGGCTAGCCAGAAACGACCTACGACCCTACCTGGAGGAACTCTAAGGGGTAACTTCACCACGCGGCCACCATTACGTTCGAGTGGGGCGCGTACCGCTCAAGCACATGGCTCACCAAAGGAACGTGCCTCGAGAATCTCGGCACCCAGCCCCCGAACCTGACGGGTTCCTCTCCGGAGGAATGTAGCCCCATCGTTGGGTAGCGCAACGGGTCAAGTTCGCGCTACCCGATCTCGGCTCGCCCTTTGCCAGTAAGCCGAACGTCGTCGCCTATGACCGTCATGTTCTCTTCGCGCCCGACGATTCGGCTGAGGCTTCCCGGCATAGCTCCCCCAGCCTGATGAGCACGACCAGGATCGACGAAGCCTTCGTCAACCAGATATCCGAACAGCTTGTAGGATTGGTCTTCGCCCAAGCCGATCTCGTTGCCTATGCGTTCGACCTCGGTGTCGGGGTCTACCTCGTCCCATCCGCCCTCGCGTTCGTGGATGGCCCTGAGCATCGCTTTGCGCTGATCGTCAGTAGAGTCACCTGGCTCCACACTGTCCTCCTCTACTCGTCCCGCTGCCGACTGTGAAGCTACCAGACCGTACCACGACTCGCCCCGCATCCGCATCCTCGCGGGTCTCGCGTGTCCATGAAGAATCCACTTCGTAACGCTTTAGAGACGGTAGTGCTGTAGAGTGGTGTCGTAACGCAAGCGAAGAAAGGCCAGGGTCGAAGGGTCGGCGGGATGAGCACCCGCGCCGCCTCCTGGCTTGCATGGTCTGTTTGGGTATCTACCTTAGTAGTCATGGCCCTCGCCTTCCTCCTCGCCTCGCTCAACGTGCCGACTTCATCTGCCCTTGTCACGGCGTGTCTCTCGGTCGTGATCTTAGCGTTCTCGACGGTCGGCGCTCTAGTCGCCTTGCACCGTCCAGAGAACCCCATCGGTTGGCTACTCTGTTGTGGGGCCTTAATCTGGAGTTTGGGAGAGCTCACTTTGGAGTACGGTGTCTACGCGCTCATCACCGCTCCAGGTACACTTCCCGCAGGGGTATGGGCAGCGTGGTTCGGTGCGTGGGCACGCGGTATTGGCGGGTTCTTTATGGTCCTGTTCTTGCTGTTGCTGTTCCCTACGGGGAGGCTACCAACCCCACGGTGGCGTGTGGTCGTGTGGGCAACGGTGGGTTACGTTGCGTTGTTCACGCTCGTAAACTGGCTCTCTCCAGAGTCGCAAGACTTCCGTCTGTCGTCCGTCAGTAACCCGCTGGGGTTCGATCTTGAGATCATGAACCTTCTCGGTGGTGTCCTCTACCTCTCATTACCGCTACTCCTCTTGGCATGCGGGGCTGCGGTGATCGTACGCCTCCGCAGGTCGAGAGGTGATGTGCGCCAACAGATCAAGTGGTTCGCCTACGCGGTCGTCGTCATGGTCTTCCTATTCACGTTGGGGCACTCGTTAGGGCTAACGCAGATCGTGGGGGTGGCCCCGCTTGTGTTCGCGATTCCCCTGACTGGGCTTCCTGTAGCGGCGGGCATCGCGATCCTCAAATACCGCCTCTACGACATAGACATCATCATAAACCGCACCCTCGTCTACGGTTCTCTCACGGCCACACTAGTTGCACTCTACTTCGGTGGCATCGTTGTATTGCAGGGGGTCTTTGTAGCTCTCACGGGTGAGAAGTCCACCCTCGCAGTGGTAGCCTCCACCCTCCTGATCGCTGCACTGTTCAACCCGTTGCGCCGTCGGGTGCAGGGGTTCGTGGACCGGCGCTTCTACCGCAGGAAGTACGACGCCGCAAAGACCCTTGAGGCCTTCTCTGCCAAGCTGAGGGACGAAACGGACCTGGACGCCTTGAGCGACGATCTGGTAGGGGTAGTAAGGGAGACGGTGCAACCCGCCCATGCATCGCTGTGGTTGCGCCCCGATACGGCCTCGAAGAAGGAATAGGTAGACTAGCCGCCTCATTAACGGAAGTGGCCAGAAGCACCATTCTCAAAAGTTTGGTGAATAGGAGCAGAAATATGTACCCCGGAGGGCACAAGGAGCTAGTTCTGGCATTGTGCTAAGCCTAGGAGAGCGCCATAGTTCTCCTTGAGAGAAGGAGAGCAACCCATATAAGGGGCCGCAGGGAACACAAGAACGAAGGTAGGCGCGGACGATGAACAACACAGAGACACTCACCAGTGGTAGGAAGAAGCTAAGTCGCCGGAAGTTCCTCAAGTTGAGCGGAGCCGGGCTGGCCGGCGCAACGCTGCTCGGCAACCTCGGATGCGGAGGAGGCAGCGGCGGAGGCGGTTCTGGCGGTGAAGGATTAGCCTTCACAAGCTATGGTGGCTCATTCCAGAGAGCTCAGGAAAAAGCCTGGCTTACACCCTACTCCAAAGAGACCCACACAGAGATCCGCCAAGACTCACCCACCGATTATGCCAGGCTGCAAGATATGGTAAAGAACTACAAGGTGGTCTGGGACGTGGTAGACGTCGGAAACGACTTCGGGCTCGATAGTACAGCAGACCTACTCGAGCCGCTCGACTACTCCGTAATCGACAAAGGGCCTATCCTGGAAGGGTACGCCAGTGAGTACCGCATCGCCTGCATGCTGTATGCGAACGTCCTAGCTTACAACACCGAGCAAGTGCAGGGCACTCCAAGCAGTTGGTCCGACCTCTTCGACACCCGGAAGTTCCCCGGAAGGCGTGGTCTGCACAAGGTCCCTTCGGAGACCCTGGAGGTAGCGTTGCTAGCAGACGGCGTGCCCCCGGAGAATCTCTACCCACTCGATGTGGATCGGGCGCTGGGCAAACTGGAGACCATCAAGGATCAAATACTCTGGTGGGAGGATGCTGCCCGCTCCCAACGACAGATCGCCAGTGGTGAGGTGGCGCTTATATCAGCCTGGAACGGTCGAGTCCAGACGGAGATCGACGCGGGAGCTCCGGTTAAGATCCAGTGGAATCAGAATTTGCAGACCGCCGACTACCTGGTAGTTCCGAAAGGAACTACCCGCAAGGATGAGGCGATGAAGCTGATCGCCTACTGCGTCTCAGGGGAGAACAACTATCGGCTCTCTGATTACATCGAATATGCACCCATAAACAAAGAATCGATCTCCAAAGTTGATCCACAGGTGGCCCCTCAACTGCCAACAGCGCACCGAGATGTGGGCGTAACCTACAACGCCGAGTGGTGGGACAACAACCGAGAAGCGGTAACAGAGCGCTTCAACGAGTGGGTGGGAAGTTGAGGCCGAAGGTTTGATGCGAGGCTACCAGGAATCGCAGCCTTTCTTGCCCTTATTCGTCCAGGTGCCTAGAAGAAGGGGAGGTTCTCGGGAGGCCGTCAGGAGAAAGATTGGAGAAGAGATCATATGGAGGATGCCTCAGGCGAAGGCTTGGCGCACCATACACGGGCATACATCGAAGGGAGACACGCTGGATACCACTGTAGGAGGTGATTAGTAGATGTACGCTGCGCTGGTCAACTACCCGGTGAAGCCAGGCTACCTAGACGAAGCGATCCGGCTTTGGCGCGAGGAAGTGGAGCCTGCCGCCGAAGGACAGCCCGGATACGAAGGCTCGGTGCTCCTCGTAGAGCCTGCTAACAACAGGCTCGTAGTAGTCGCCTACTGGGATACCAAGGCTCACGATGACTCCTTTGCCACCACGGGACCGTGGCGGGCGGGATCGGAGCTTAGGAACAAGATAGACGTGCTCCTGAGCGATGAACCTTCGAGGGTGGAGATGGAGGTGGCCTACCTCAACGCGCCCCAGAGCTTGTGAGTAGGCGACAACTTCATCGCCTATCCACCCACAGGCGGAAAAAAAGGAGGTCTCCTAAGGTCAGCTCAGCGATGCGGAACGTTGTAGCGTAACGAGGGTGATGTCATCCTCCTGCTTCCAACCCTCCCCTACGAAGGAGTAGAGTTCCTCCATGAGGAAGTCCCCCAATGCTTGCTGCTCACCATGCTCGGCGACGAGCGCCCGCAGTCTGGGGAAGCCGAACATCTCGCCTCTCTGGTCGTGGGCCTCGACCAAGCCGTCAGTGTAGAGGAGGGCGACAGCGCCCTCCTGGAGTACTATCTCCTTCTGCTCATAGTGCATCCCCGGCATAAGCCCAAGGGGCATCCCTCTGGCCCTCAGCTCTTCTGCCGCGCCACCGTGCCACATGTAGGGTAGGTCATGTCCAGCGTTGGCATAACTAAGCCTACAGCTATTGGGATCAAGGATGGCGTAGAAGCAGGTGACAAACATGTTGGGTGGGATGCGAGCTAACACCGCCTCATTGACTCGGCCTAGTACCTCCCCAGGTGAGTAGCCCGAGTCTTGGGCTACCGCCCTAAGCATCGAGCAGCTTGCGGTCACCGCCAACGCTGCTGGCACCCCCTTGCCCGTGGCATCCCCCACGGCGAGGCCCATCCGACCGTCGTCTAGTTCGAAGAAGTCGTAGAAGTCTCCTCCCACCTCCCTAGCTGGCTGATAGTAAGGAGCAATCTGCCAGCCCTCTAGAGTGGGCACATCCTTAGGCAGTGAAGCTTGCTGGATGCTTCGTGCCACCCTAAGGTCCTGCTCTATGCGCTCGCGCTCGATCCTCTCTTGCTCTAGAAGCTCTCCCCTCAGTGTTGAGCCGATCGTTCCTAGGCCCCACTCTTCGGCGACCTTGCCCCCTGATATGCGGTGGATGACGATGACCAACAAGGACATCTCCCTGCCGGTAGGCCCAACGCCCATAAACTTCCCTCGATCGTGGGTGCAGTGCAAGATGCAGCGGCTCACCACCTTGTCCCCCGCAGCTACCTGGTCCTCGAAGTGTACGCTGGATTTGGAGAAAGCGGCAGAGAATTGGGCGATCGCCCGTTTTTCGCCTTCGGGACCGGGCTGTTGGCCAGGAACCATTTTGGTGTGGTTGACGTAGTCGGGGGCCATCAGCGCGTCCATTGCTTTCAGGTCCCCCGTTACTTTGGCCTCCATGAAACGGCGGGCCAATGCGATGTTCTCTTCTGCCGACATAGGAGTTTCTCCTCCTTGCCAACTCGCGTTTTCTCCAACTGTGAGCACCAAGCATGATGCCACCAGGCGAGTTGCGGTGCATCGACGGAGGTTTATTCGTCCACCCCTACGCTTCGCCTACTTGAGGGCCTAACGCCACACCCATGAGCACACCAGCATAGGAATAAAGTACCGTCGAGGCTACCTGAGGATGCCCCTTAGCGGCGTGCTCGGTACCCCTGAGCCGCCTCTCCACATGGTCTGGGGCCGCGTGGTCGCCGAGATCCCCGACTTCTGCCGCGAACTCGTCGCAGCCCTGGCCGAGGGGTAGAGAGGATTCGGCACTCCAGTCGGTACGCCAATAGCGCGATGGGCGAGGGGAACAGAGTTATTCTTAGCGGCGGGGCCTACCGTGGTGAATCGTGATGCTGAGCCACCCAATAAGAGGCATCAAGGAGTGACAGGCAGCAGGACACTAGCCGAAGTTCTGAGGCACGAACAATGCCTCCGGCGCTTCCCCCGCGCAGTCCGAGAACCATAACGCCCCGGCCTTCAGCCGGGTACATGCTGCTGAAAGCCGAAGTCCCTTAGCGCCTGCCGTATGCTACCAGCCGCCTCCTCCAGCTTCTCCCAGTCGGGCTCCGGCGGGTCTTCTTCGTCGGGATCTATCGGGAAGGACATGGGCCCGTGGATGGGCCAGACGTGGACGTGGGCGTGGGGAATCTCGAGCCCCGCTATCGCGAGCCCGATCTTCTCCGGTTCGAAGCTCTGCTGGAGAGCCTTGCCGATGGCCTGGGAGACAGCCATCAGGTGCGCGGCCAGCTCGGGGACGAGGTAGATCCAGTGGCTTGTCTCTTCTTTGGGGACGACGAGCGTGTGGCCAGGAGCAAGGGGGGTGATATTCAGGAAGGCCACACACGAAGGGTCACGCCAGACGAAGCAGGCCGGCACCTCCCCTTCGATGATGCGCGTGAACACCGTTGCCAAGCGCCGTTCCTCCTTTCGGGTCCAGTATAGCGTTGCCGGTATGCTGGATGCTGAAAGTCCGGAGTGGCCCAAGTCGTCCTCAGCCTCTTCGCAAACCTCGCGATCGAGGCGGTCGATCAAGCTCCGCTGATAGGTCGGGCGTTGTAGCCGTCGAAATCTCGCAGCTGGGCGGCGACGTTCTCCCTCACCCTATCGATCGGTATCTCTAGGGCGTGCTCTTCGTAGAGGTGTTCTCGTAAGGCGTTCACGAGGCCGCTTTCGTCGGAGGTTGCGAGAACCTGCTCGCATGACGGGCACTTCACGTTTATGGACTCGGGCATATTTTTGGCCACCTTTCTGGTCCTCCTCATACTAACCCGGCCGGGCTAGCTGTCTTGCGCCTACGGCCGGAAGTTTAGCGCAGGCGCGTCCGCCTCGGGCAGCACGGTCGCGGCAACGGCCCCTGCTCCCATGGCTTCTGTGCCCGCGTAGGGTGGAGCAGTCTGGTAGCTCGTCAGGGTCGTAACCCGACGGCCGCAGGTTCAAATGCTGCCCCCGCTACCGTAGACCTCTGGGCCGTGCTGGTCTTGCAGGGCCCGAACTACGCCAACTCGGGGCGGCAGGTCGTGCTGGAAGATTGCCCCTACGCCTTTCGAGGCCGTTAGCCAGGGTACGGGCGAGCTCATCGTCCGTCATGCTAGCTGACTGCCGCCGGAGATCCTCCACCAAGGACCTCTCCTCGTCGGTTAGGTGATAGCCGTGCCGGGTAAGTGCGCCTTGAAGGTTCTGCTTCGCCTGCCGCAGAAAGTTCGGGTCCGTCGCGGCCCGGCTTGCCAGGTCCCTCAGTACGTTCTCGCGCATGAATATCTCCCTCTGGTACGATGGCCGTGTGTGGGGGCGTGAGTCTACCGCGATACGTCACCGGTCACCGCCATCTCCTCCCCATTCTCACCTCCTCGCGTGTTCGAGAAGATCCCACTTCGTAACGCTTTAGAGACGGTAGTGCTGTAGAGTGGTGTCGTGACAGAAGGGGCGAGCGAACAACAGGGGCGGGGAGTCGGTGTGATGAGCCGTCGCACTGCCGCTTGGCTTGCATGGTCGCTTGGGATACTCTGCGTCGCGCTCTTGGCGTTCACCCTCCTCTTGTTCGCCTTCAATCTTTCCCACCCGGGCGTGGACGTCTACGGCCCCTGGGTCCAGGAGACGGTCGTTACCGCGACCTTCCCGGCACTCGGGCTTCTCATCCTTTCCCGCCGCCCCCAGCACCCCATAGGCTGGCTGTTCTGCGGGGCAGGACTCGCTGCAGCGCTGGACCACTTTTGCGGCGAGTACGCCATCTACGCTCTGCAGTCCCAGCCCAACTCTCTGCCGGGTGGAGAGATCGCGGCCTGGATCGACTCCTGGCTATGGGTACCGTTCAACGCTCTCCTGGTGTACGTGGCACTGTTGTTCCCCGACGGTCGGCCGCCTTCTAAGCGCTGGCGGCCCGTAGGCTGGCTCGTTGGGATCGCGGTTGTGGTGGGGGCCACAGTGGCGGCTTTGTTGCCCGTACCGGTGTGCAATGTCTGCTCTATAGATAACCCTTTAGGCATCGAGGGCTTGGAGAGCGTCAGCGATCTGGTCGACCCTCTGATCGAGGCGTTCTGGTATGGGGTTCTTGGGCTCGTGGCGGTGGCCTCCCTGTATGTACGCTTTCGTCACGCTGGCGGCGTGGAGCGCCAGCAGATCAAGTGGCTAGCTTACGCCGCATCGTTGGTCGTCCTCGGTACCACCCTGGCGTACGGCGTGTACGGCGCGACAGGAGCGCGGTGGACCTGGCAAGTCGGCATAACCCTCTTGGCAATCGGCTTGGTAGGTACCCCGATCGCCGTGGGTATAGCCATCTCAAGGTACCGCCTCTACGAGATCGACACCCTCATAAACCGCACCCTTGTCTACGGTGCCCTGACAGCTGCACTGGCCTTGCTCTACTTGGGGGGCGTGGCGACGACCCAGGCGATCTTCCGGGCACTCACTGGGCAAGAGGAGCAACCCCAACTCGCCATAGTCATCTCAACGCTCGTTATAGCAGCCCTCTTTACTCCTCTGAGGCGTCGCATCCAGGGCTTTATAGATAGGCACTTCTACCGTAGGAAGTACGATGCTAGAAAGACCTTGGAAGCCTTCTCGGCCAAGCTCAGGGATGGGACTGACCTCGACGCCCTGAGCGAGGATCTGGTCGGGGTTGTGAGGGAGACGATGCAGCCCGCGCGCGTAAGCCTGTGGCTGCGCCCGGATTCGGAATGGAAGGGTGATAGGGCAGGGGAGCCCTAGGGCCACAAGGGCCGAAAGCGAATGGGCGTGCTGAGAGTTGTCGGCCACGGTACTGTGTGGCGGCAGGATGAAAGCTGCCGGCCTGCGAGAGGTGGACACACTCTGGTTCATGAGTGCAGGGGTATAAATTGGTTGGTCCGGGGTATAGAGCGTAGGAAAACGCCCGAATCGTTGCCGGATGAGGGTGGTAAGGTCCGAGAAGGATACGGAAGGAGTGCGCGTGCAAACTTCGAAGGTCAACGAATTGGCACCAATGATCGTGCGCGTAGCGCAAGGCTCGCTTATGGCCGGTCACGGGGCCCAGAAGCTCTTCGGGTCCTTCGGAGGGCCAGGGTTAGAGGGGACCAGCGGCTTCATGGAGATGCTAGGTATGCGACCGGGACGTCCCTGGGCCTATCTGGCGGGACTCGCCGAGTTCGGGGGTGGCGTGCTCACGGCTTTGGGACTCTTCAAGCCCTTGGGCCCCCTCGGGGTTATTGGGTCCATGTCGATGGCCACGAGGAAGGCGCACTGGGACAAGCCGATCTGGGTCACCGAGGGTGGTGCAGAGCTTCCCGTGCTAAACATCGCGATCTCTACGGCCCTGATGATCCGCGAGCCCGACAGGTTCTCCCTCGATCGGCTCTTGGGGATCCGCCTGCCGGCCTGGGTCGGGCCCGTTGGCCTCGTCGGGGTCATACTCACCGT
>Ga0126310_10000963_pt1 | contig 10656 bp, 8 predicted proteins | sample Plot60_FD_92540 | JGI IMG/M metagenome (GOLD analysis project Ga0126310, IMG submission 92540) | Serpentine soil microbial communities from UC McLaughlin Reserve, CA, USA - Plot60 | ecosystem: Environmental > Terrestrial > Soil > Grasslands | place: USA: UC McLaughlin Reserve, Lake County... | reverse complement strand
TCTCAAAGTGATTCAACAGCCTTCTCATCGCTGCTTGACACATACGCTACTCGCCTATTGACGGAGCCTCTAAGTATATAGGGAGATCGCGAGTTGCAATTGCACTTTTGCGAGGGCCCCAGGCCGTTACCGAAGCGTTATGAGACCGTGGCCGAAGCGTTATCCTGGCGTTGCCTTCCTGTAATTTGCCTCCATTACAGTGTCTGCAGATGCCCTGGAGGATAGATGCGAGAACGAGAGGGGAGGCGGGTATGAGGCTGACGGTGATAGTGGCGGTAGCGGTGGCGTTCATGGTTGCCCTATTTGCGAGCGTGGCTGTAGCTGCCTCACTGGACGGCACGGAAGGGCGTGACGTGATCGACGGCACCAACAGGTCCGAGGTGATCTCCGGTCTCGGCGGCGACGACACGCTGGACGCCCGTGAAGGAAAGGACGTAGTGAGGGGTGGCGAGGGGATGGATGAGGTCAGCGGCGGGGAGGGCTCGGACAAGTCTTACGGCAACGCCGGCAACGACTACCTGATCGACGCCCCGGACAACGACAGGGACGTCCTCTACGGCGGCTCGGACAACGACAACGTGCAGGTGCGGGACTTCCCCGCAGTCAGGGACGTCGTCTACTGCGGCTCCGGGCGCGACACCGCCTACGTCGACAAAAAGGACGTCGTGCACGGCTGCAAGCTCGAGCGTGCTGAGGGCTGATTGCGCGCTATGCAGAAGCATTGGCTTCTGCGCAGCGCTTTAGGAGAACGCTGCCTCGAAGAAGTCTGCCAGGCGCTGGTAGAGGATCTCCAGGTTCTTCGGGCGGGCGATGCCGTGCCCCTCGTCCTCGAAGGTGAGCAGCTCGTAGGGGATCTCTAGTTTGTCGAGGGCCTTTGTAGCGGCGTGGACGTTGTCCGGGGTGACGTTCGGGTCCATCTGGCCCTGCACGATCAGGATACGTCCCCTGATGTTCTCCACGAAGTTTATGGGCGAGCGCTCGCGGTAGCGCTCGGGGACGTCTTCAGGGGAGCCACCCATCATCTCCTCGCTGTAGGGCCTGAGGTCGGGGCGGGTGGCGTAGTAGTCAACTACGAGGTCGGTCATGCCGCAGATCGGTGCCGCAGCGGCGACGAGGTCTCTCTCGAGGTGAGTGATCGCCCACCACGCCGAGTACCCTCCGTAGGAGGTGCCCGTTATCCCGACGCGTCCCGGTCGTGCCACGCCGGCCCTGATGAGCGCTTCTATGCCGCATCTTATGTCCTCCTGCTCCCTGCCGCCCCAGCCGTCGGCCTTGATCGACTCCTGGAACTCGAGCCCGAACCCGGTGCTGCCCCTGTAGTTGGGGGCGAGCACGCTGAAGCCCCGCGAGACGAGGTACTGGATCTGGGCGTTGAACCGGTCCTCGGCGTGGCTAGTTGGTCCCCCGTGCACCAGCACGATCGTCCCAGCGCCTTCTTCTCCTCTGTACAGCCACCCCTGCATCTCGAGCCCGTCCACGGATTTCCACGCGAAGTCCTCGGCAGGGACCAGGCTATCCCGGTCGAGAGCGAGGCCCTCCCACAACCCGGTGAGGCTGGACAGGGTATCGGCGTTCACGGAGGGATCGAAGCTGATCAGACCCGCGGGATGCCTGGCGCTGTAATGCAGGCCGGTCCACCGCTCCTCGTCGGCCGGAGAAAGCGGGATCAGGCTCCCGGAGACCTCCGGAACTCTACTCTCGACGCCGCTCTCCGGGTCGACGAGCGCCGCCCCGACCCGCGCCCGCTCCATCTCTACCACGACGATGGGACCGCCGCCTGGCGGAACGAAGGCGTACTCTAGGTTCCGCGTGGGATCGTCCAGCAGCCAGCGCACGGAGCCGTCTTCCCAGACACCCAACCGGCGGTGAGTCTCCGCCTCTAAAACGAAGAGGACCCTCCTGCCGTCAGGAAACCACGACCCGTAAGCTTTGGTCTTGGGACCGAAGTCGAGGATCTCGCGGTCGTTCCGCCCGTCGATGTCTACGAGCCAGACCTGGAGGCCTGAGGGATCGAGGTCGTTGCGGTGGTAGAGGACAAGGTCCCCTGGTGCGTTGAGCAGCGGGGCGTGGTAGTTGCCCCGCCTCGGACGCGCTAGCACCTTGCGCTCGCCCGTCTCCAGGACGTGGCGGTAGATCCAGGTCTCCTCTATCTCATCCCCGCTCCCAGCGTCGAAGTTCGCCCCGTAGACAAGCCACCGCCCGTGTACCTGTCCACCCCTGATGTAGTAGTCGGGTGACGCTTCGGTGAGCGGCACCATCACCCCTGGTTCGGCGAGCCTCACGAGAAAGAGACGCACCCTCTCGTTCCCATCCGTGTCCTGCCCCACCACTACGGCGCCGCTATCCGGCACCCACGAGACGACCAGCGCGTCGTCAGCGGTCTCGGTAAGCCGGATCGGGGGCGACGAGCCGTCCGTTGGCGCCGCGAACACATCGGCAGCCGGCCCGACCCGCGACCAGCTCCACGCTACCCACCTCCCGTCAGGCGAGACCTCGGGACCGTGCAAGACCGGCACGGAGAGCAGGTCCTCGAGGCGGCTGTCCGAGCTCACCAGGTAGCTCCTATAACCCTCTCCGCATCAGCCAACCCCCTGGCCCACGCCCACCTGAAGCCTAGAAGGTAGGCGGCGTGTTGACGTAGACGGCCTCGACGGGTTCTTCACCGGCCCACCAGCGGTGCTGGGTGGTCGAGGGGAAGTAGAGGGTGTCGCCAGGTGATACGCGGAAGGTGCCCTGGTCCTTGAGCTCGACGAAGAGGGAGCCGGAGATCACGTACACGAACTCCTCGCCGTTGTGGGAGTAGAAACCCTCGCTCCCCGCGCCGGGCGGCACCCTGATGTAGGAGGGATCCATGACCTTCTCGCCCGAGGCCATCTCCTCGAAGCGCACGCCGTTGTCCCACTGCATCACCTGGCGCTCCTCGCCCCGCACGAGCGGGGAGCTCTGGTCCAGGTCTGCCCCGAAGAGCTCCCTCATCGTCACCCCGTAGGCCCCCGCCAGCCGCCGCAGCGACGCCACCGACGCCCCCGAGCCTCCGCGCTCCAGCGCCGAGATAAACGATATGGAGAGCCCCGTAGTCTCCGAGACCTCCTTGAGCGTCTTGTGCGCCCTGGTGCGTAGCCGCCTGAGCCGCTCTCCTACAGCACCATCCTCGCCCGCGGAGCCGTCGTCCTCACGCTCCTCCCGAGCGGCGGGACCGAGCTGCTTGCGTATCGCTGCGAAGTTGAGCCCCTCGCCCTTCCTTAGCTGCTTGATCCTGCGCAGCCGCTCCACATCCGGCTCGGTGTAGACCCTGTAGCCCCTGTCGGTGCGGCGAGGTCGGATCAGGCGCTCCCGCTCCCACAAGCGTAGGGTCTGAGGGGCCAACCCTATGGCCTGCGAGACCTCTCCTATGGAGAACCCCACCGGACCTCTGCTTGCCACCAGAGTCTCCCCCCGTCTCGTAGACTCTCCTGATGTCTGACTAACAGTATATCTATAAAGGTGCTGCAACTGTAGCGGCTGCTACCCTCGATCTCAGTATCATTGCAGGTTTATAGTAGCCTGTTATATGGTACTGGGGGAGCAAGGCGTAAGGAGGATTGAGCATGGCTGGTGTCGTGGGGGTTCCGAGGGAGATCAAAGACCAGGAAGGGCGCGTCAGCATGCAGCCTGACGGTGTAGTGGAGCTCATCCACCACGGCCACGAGGTGGTAGTGGAGAGTGGTGCAGGCAAGGGGAGCGGCTTCACCGACGATGAGTATGCGGAGGCGGGGGCGAGGATAGTAGACGGTCCTGACGAGGTCTTCGATGCTGCGGATCTGATCGTCAAGGTCAAGGAGCCCATCCCCGAGGAGTACGACCGTTTCCGCGAGGGGCACGAGCTCTTCACGTATCTGCACCTTGCGGCTGACAAGGAGCTCACCGAGTTCATGATGGAGAGAAAGATCAACTCCATCGCATACGAGACGGTGGAGCTCCCCGACGGGAGCCTCCCGCTCCTTGCCCCGATGAGCGAGGTGGCCGGCAGGATGAGCGTGCAGGCCGCGGCCCACTGCCTCGAGAGCCCGCAGGGTGGGGCGGGGCTCTTGCTCGGGGGCGTGCCGGGCACACCCGCGGCCAAGGTGACCATCATCGGTGGGGGGGTGGTCGGCACGGAGGCGGCCAAGATCGCCGTGGGTATGCGGGCTATGGTAAACGTGTTTGACGTCAATCCCAAGCGGCTGGCCTACCTCTCGGACATCTTCGGGGGGAGGATAGACCTCGTCATCCCCAACAGGGCTCGAACTGCAGCCTACGTCGAGGAGTCGGACGTGGTAATAGGGGCTGTTCTGGTCGCAGGGGCGAAGGCTCCCAAGCTCGTCTCGCGCGAGATGGTCTCGAACATGAGGGAAGGTTCGGTCATCGTCGACGTCGCCATAGACCAGGGCGGGTGTATAGAGACCGCGCGGGCGACGACGCACTCCGAGCCAACCTACGTCGAGGAGGGGGTCATCCACTACTGCGTCGCGAATATCCCTGGGGCGGTGGCGAGGACCTCCACGCTGGCCCTTACAAGCGTCACCCTCCCCTACCTCCTCAATATCGCGGACGAGGGCCTGGAGGGGGCCGCTGCCGCCGACCCGGTCCTAGCGAAGGGGCTCTCTACCCTCGGCGGCAACCTCGTCTCGGAGCCCGTAGCCGAGGCTCACGATCTGGGCTACACCGATCCAGAGAAGCTACTTAGGTAGGAGAGAGCCGGTATGGACACAAAGGAAGCGAAGATCCGCGAGCTGGCCGAGAAGGACGAGCGCTACGTCTGGCACGCCCTCTCGCGCTACACCCCCGCCGAGGGGGGAGGCACGGAGCCGGCGCCGCGGTTGATGGTGGCGGAGGGCAGAGGGGCCTGGATCTCCGACGCCGAGGGCAACCGCTACCTGGACGGCATGTCCGGGCTCTGGTGCGTCAACGTCGGCTACGGACGCGAGGAGCTCGCCCGCGCCGCCTACGACCAGCTGGTCAAGCTGCCCTACTACCCGCTCACCATGGGACACGAGCCCGCGGTCGAGCTCGGGGAGAAGCTGAACGAGTGGCTAGATGACGAGTACGTGGTCTTCTACTCCAACAGCGGCTCGGAGGCAAACGAGACGGCCTTCAAGATAGCGCGCCAGTACCACCGGCAGAACGGCGAGCCTGACAGGTGGAAGTTCGTCTCCCGCTACCGCGCCTACCACGGCAACTCCATGAGCTCTCTGGCCGCCACGGGCCAGGCCCAGCGCAAGTACCGCTACGAGCCCCTTGCCCCCGGCTTTCTGCACGTCGCACCCCCTGACCGCTACCGCTGCGCCTACTGCGCAGACCGCCCAGCGTGCAACATGGAGTGCGCGAGGGCCATAGAGCGCACCGTCTCCTGGGAGCTTCCCGAGACGGTCGCAGGGGTCATCATGGAGCCGATCATCACCGGTGGGGGCGTGCTCGTCCCACCCGAGGGCTATGTCGAGGAGGTAGCGGGGATCTGCGAGAGGAGCGGCGCGCTCTTTATAGTGGACGAGGTGATCTGCGGATTCGGCAGGACAGGCAGACGCTTCGGCCACCAGCACTACGGCGTCAAGCCGGACATCGTGACCATGGCGAAGGGGATAACGAGCGCCTACCTGCCGCTGTCAGCCACGGCGGTGAAACGTGAGATCTTCGAGGCTTTCAAGAGGACGCAGGAGTACGACCACTTCCGCCACGTCAACACCTTCGGCGGCAACCCCGCGGCCTGCGCGCTAGCCGTGAGGAACCTTGAGATCATGGATGACGAGGAGCTGCCGGGGCGCTCCGCGAGGTTGGGCGGGAGGCTGCGCGGCGAGCTCGCCTCGCTCGAAGATCACCCCAACGTAGGGGATATCCGACACAAGGGCCTGCTCTTCGGCATAGAGCTGGTCGAAGACAGGGAGAGTCGGACCCCGGCCTCGGCCGAGATGGTCGCCAGGGTCGTCTCGGGGTGCAAGGAGCGCGGGCTCATCGTGGGCAAGAACGGTGATACGGTGGCCGGCTTCAACAACGTCATAACCCTCGCGCCTCCCCTTGTAATAAGCGATGAGGACCTCGAGTTCATCTCCGCCACCGTGAAGGAGAGCCTGCGCAACCTGTAATGACCCGGCGAGCGAGCACCGTGATCGTGGGTGGTGGCATCTGGGGTTTGAGCACGGCCTACCACCTGGCGCGAGCTGGGAGAACCGGCGTGCTGGTTCTGGAGCGCAACGGCAGGCTGTTCGAGGAAACCACCTCCCAGGCGGCGGGGCTGGTCGGCCAGATAAGGGCCACCCCCCTGATGAGGCGTGCGATCCGCTACGCCATAGATCTTTTCACGGGCTTCGAGCGCGAGACGGGCCACGATCCCGGCTTTCGCCAGGTCGGTAGCCTGCTGCTGGCCCTCACCCCCGAGCGGATGTCCTCCTTCGAGGAGCACGTAGAGCACGCGAACAGAAACGGCGTGGAGGCCCGCTTCGTGGACGGGTCGGAGATGTCCCGCCTTGCGCCGCACATGGACCCAACGCGCGTCGAGGGCGGCTACTTCGTCCCGGAGGACGGCTACCTCGACCCAGTACAGTGCGCGAGGGCCTTCTGCGACGCTGCAGAGGAGGCGGGCGTGGAGATAAGAGCTGGCACAGAAGTGACAGGGCTCCCGGTGCGGGACGGGCGGGTGGCGGGGGTGGAGACGGATGCTGGCCCTCTCGAGGCCGAGCAGGTAGTGGTCACCGCCGGTCCGTGGACGGGGATCCTCGCCAGAACGATAGGGTACGAACCGGCGATGGTCCCTATACGCCACCAGCGGGTAACGACGGTCCCCGTCGAGGGCATCCCCGACCATCACCCCGTGGTCCGCGTGACGGACGCGAGCTGCTACCTGAGGCCGGAGGAGGGCGGTTACCTCTACGGGTTCTTCGAGCCGGATCCTACGAGCTACGAAGACCTGCCCGCGGGTTTCAGAACCGCTGATATCGAGGAGCCGGTGGAGGTCATGCAGGAGGCGCGAGAGAGGCTAGCCCCAATCTTCCCCGTTCTGCAGAAGCTGCAGATCGCCGATTACAAGCGGGGCCTGACTACCTTCGCTCCGGATGGGGCCTACCTTGTAGGTAAGGTGCCAGGGATCGAGGGCCTCTTCGCCGCCACGGGGTGTGCGGCCCTTGGCATCGCTGGCTCCGCGGCGGTGGGGCACTGGCTTGCCGGCCTCGTGGCGCGGGGCGACCCTGGCGAGGACCTCTCACCTGTAGACCTCGAGCGCTTCGGGGAGAGGGCTACGGACCGTAGGTGGGTGAGGCGGGAGGGCGAAGGGTTCTACGGCGGCTACTACGGCATCCCCTCGATGTCCGTGAGCTAGCCTCGAGGAGCCATGGGCGTACACTTCGACCGGGCAGAGCTGGAGGGCCGCCGCAGAGCTGCGACCGCCGAGCTGGATCGAAGGGGCCTCGACGGCCTGCTCGTCTTCCGCCAGGAGTCGATGTACTACCTCACGGGCTACGACACCTTCGGCTACGTCTTCTTCCAGTGCCTCTACATGGGGGCTGACGGCGAGACCCTCACCCTCCTTACGCGCACCCCGGACCTGCGCCAGGCAGAGCACACCTCTGTGATAGAGGACGTCAGGGTCTGGTACGACGCCGAGGGTGCCGACCCCGCGGAGGATCTGAGGGAGATACTCGCCGAGCACAACCTCGGGGGAAAGCGGGTCGGGATAGAGACCGACGCCTACGGCCTCACGGGCTACAACCTCAAGCGCGTGGAGGCAGCACTCGATGGGTTCTGCGCGCTCGTGGAGGCCTCGGACCTCGTGACCCGCCTGCGGGCCGTCAAGTCCGAGGCAGAGGTCTCCTACGTACGCGAGGCCGCCAGGCTCGCCGACCTAGCCCTCGACCGGGCGGTGGAGAAGGCGGCGCCAGGCGCCTTCGAGGGAGAGGTTCTCGCCGCCTTACAGGGCGCGATCTTCGAGGGGGGCGGCGACTTTCCTGCCAACGAGGTGATCATCGGCTCGGGTCCTCGTGCTCTCCTCTTCCGTTACGCGGCGGGCATGCGCCGCATGGACCCTGTAGACCAGCTCTCGCTCGAGTGGGCGGGCTCCTACCGCCACTACCACGCCGCCATGATGCGCACCCTGTGCGTGGGCGAGGCCTCGGCCTACCAGCGCCACCTCTTCTCCGTCGTCCGCGAGGCCCTCGAGGAGATGACAGGGGCGCTGACGCCGGGTCGTCCTGTGGGCGAGGTGGACGACGCGCACCGGCGCGTGCTGGACGCCGCAGGGCTAGAGGAGCACCGCTACGCGGCGTGCGGGTACTCTCTGGGCACCACGTTTAGCCCCAACTGGATGGACTGGCCGATGCTGTTCTCGGGTAATTCAGTGCCGGCCGAACCGGGGATGGTCTTCTTCCTCCACTGCGTGGTAGCCGACTCCGGCCGCGGGGTCGCCATGAGCCTTGGCCGCACCTGCCTGGTTACGGAGGCGGGAAGGGAGGTACTCTCCGCACGGCCCCTCGAGCTCATCGTCGTATGACGTTGATCCGGCGGACCCAGATGGCGGCGGCCCAGGCGTAAGAGAAGGGTGCACCAGGTTTGCACAGGCTGTAAGCTGACCGGTATTAAGGGGCCAACACCACAGAAGGGGGAAGCGTGGCTGAAGCGGGCGTAGAGCGGCGGGGCGGCGGTCAAGAAGGGCACCTGCAACCCGGCCTGAAGAGGCGGCACATGACCATGATCGCCATCGGCGGGATCATCGGGGCAGGCCTCTTCGTGGGGACGGGCCCGATCCTCAACCAGGCCGGTCCGGCGACGATCCTCACTTATCTGCTGACGGGGGCCATCCTCATCCTGATCATGCGGATGCTGGGCGAGATGGCGGTGGCCCACCCGTCGGTCGGCTCCTTCTCCGACTACAGTCGGATGGCCCTGGGCAACTGGGCCGGTTTCTCTGTCGGGTGGCTCTACTGGTACTTCTGGGCGATCGTGGTCGGCTTCGAGGCCACCGTGGCGGCTGGCATCCTTGGGGAGTACATAACGGGAGTTCCGCCTTGGCTCATATCCTTGATCCTGATCCTGCTGCTCACCGCCACCAACCTCTACTCCGTCGGCTCCTACGGCGAGTTCGAGTTCTGGTTCGCCGGCATAAAGGTGGCGGCGATCATCATCTTCATCGTTATGGCCATCCTGTTCATCATCGGCGTGCTACCAGGTGGTGGTACGGGTCTCTCGAACCTCGTCGCCCACGGCGGCTTCTTCCCCAACGGTGGCCTGGTGATGTTCAGCGGCGTCGTAACGGTGATCTTCGCCTTTGTCGGGGCGGAGATCGTCACCATCGCGGCCGCCGAGTCCAGCGAGCCAGAGCAGGGCGTGGTCAGGGCGACCAACCAGGTCATCGTCAGGGTACTGCTCTTCTATGTTGGCTCGGTCTTCTTCCTGGCTGCGGTGGTGCCGTGGGACACCAAGTTCTCCTCAGACGCGGTGCTCCAGAGCCCGTTTACTATCGCGTTCCAGAAGATGGGGATACCCTTCGCGCCCGATATTATGAACTTCGTGGTCCTGACCGCCGTGCTCTCCGTCCTCAACTCGAGCCTCTACACTACTTCGCGGATGCTCTTCGCCTTGACAAGGCACAACGACGCGCCGGGGTTCTTCATCAACACCACCCGCCGCGGCGTCCCTATGTGGGCGATCCTTGCCGGGACCAGCTTCGCCTACATCTCCGTCGTGATCTACTACTTCTTCCCCGAGCAGATCTTCACCTGGCTGATCAACGCCTCGGGCGCCATCGCGCTCTTCGTCTACCTCCTTATCGCCATCTCGGAGCTCGTGATGCGCCGCCGCCTGGAGCGTGATGCGCCCGAGAGGCTCCGCCTGAAGATGTGGCTCTACCCATGGCTGACTTACCTGTCGATAGCGGCCATGGCGGCCGTGCTCATCGCGATGGCCGTCATCCCCGACCAGCGCCCCCTGCTGATAGCGAGCGTGATAAGCGCCGTCGTGATGCTCGTGGCCTACCTGCTTCGCCGCCAGTTCGGATCACCCGAGAAGTCCCCGGATGAGGTGGCCGAGAGGTAGAAGCGAGGGCGGTCCGCGCGTTCTAGGGAAAGGAAGCCAACATGACCCGCTACGAGCCGGCCGACTCCTTCGAGACGCCGCGCTTCTCGGACGTGCGCACCTTCATGCGCCTGCCGAACGTAAGGGACCTGGAGAACGCCGACGCAGCCATCGTCGGAGCCCCCTTCGACACAGGCGCAACCTTCCGCGCCGGCGCCCGCTTCGGCCCAGAGGGCATAAGAGCGGTCTCGCACCTCCTCAGGCGCTACAACCCGAGCCTGGACGTGGAGATCTTCGACCACCTCTCGGTCATAGACTACGGTGACGTGCCCGTCGTCCCAGGCTATATCGAGGAGAGCTACAGGAGGATAGCGCAAGGGCTCGAGCCCATACACCGCGCGGGGGTGGTTCCCATCGTCCTTGGCGGAGACCACTCGATCGCCCTCCCCGAGCTGCGGGCCGCGGCCGCTGCGCACGGTCCCCTCGCGCTGGTGCAGTTCGACTCTCACCCCGACACCTGGGACGCCTACTTCGGCCAGAAGCACACCCACGGGACCCCTTTCGGGCGCGCAGTCGAGGAGGGGCTACTCGTGCCGGAGCGCTCCATCCAGGTAGGGATGCGGGGTTCTATCTACGACATGG
>Ga0126310_10000962_pt1 | contig 10665 bp, 10 predicted proteins | sample Plot60_FD_92540 | JGI IMG/M metagenome (GOLD analysis project Ga0126310, IMG submission 92540) | Serpentine soil microbial communities from UC McLaughlin Reserve, CA, USA - Plot60 | ecosystem: Environmental > Terrestrial > Soil > Grasslands | place: USA: UC McLaughlin Reserve, Lake County... | reverse complement strand
TGGCCCGCGCTAGCGACCGCACCGGCGTCGAGATGGAGGCCCTGACGGCGGTTAGCGTCGCGGCCCTGACCTTGTACGACATGTGCAAGGCTGTAGACAAAGGGATGGCCATCGAAGGCATCAAGCTGCTCGAAAAGATCAAGGAAGAGGTCCCGTAGTGAAGGGACATACGGCGTGTGACGGTCATACATGCAACACTTTGTTAGGCAATGATACTTGAAGGCCGGCTGTGTTAGACTTTTGCTCCGATCCGGGGCGATATTAGGAGAAAGAGATCGAGGGCGAAGGCACCGTTCTGTATCCCATATTTCTCGACCTCGATGGTAAGCGTTGCGTGGTCGTCGGAGGCGGCGAGGTCGCGAACCGGAAGGCGAGGAAGCTTCTGCAGGCGAGGGCGGAGGTCGTGGTGATCTCACCCGACGTGAAGCCGGAGCTCGCGAGCATAGCTGCCGAGGTGCGCCGGAGGCCGTACGAAGAGGGAGACCTCGAAGGGGCGTTTCTGGCGTTCGCGGCGACGGATCGTCGGGAGGTGAACGCGGCGGTGGCCCGGGAGGCGGTTGAGAGGAGCATCCCGGTGAACGTCGCGGACGAGCCTTCGGAGGGAGATTTCACCTTACCCTCGACCTTAAGACGTGGGCAGCTGCAAGTGGCAGTCTCCACCGGCGGGGCGTCGCCTACCCTGGCGCAAAGGATTCGGCGGGAGCTCGAGGACGCCTTTTCTTTCGAGTGGGCGGGCATTGTGGAGGAGTTGGGCAGGGCGCGACGAGATGGGCGCAAGGCCGAGGAAGAGTTGGAGGAGGTGGTCGAGGAGTGTTTATCGCGGTTGCGGGGATGAGCCACCACTCGGCACCGGTCGAGGTGCGGGAGCAGGTCGCCTTCGCGCCGTGCACGGTCCGCTCTTTCCTGCGGCGGCTCAAGGAGGACGGAACGGTCGCCGAGGCGGTCCTCCTTTCCACCTGCAACCGAACGGAGCTCTACGCAGTAGCCGAGGACGAGAATGCCAAAGAGCGGTTGTTCGACTCTTTGGCGTCCGAAAAGGGTCTGGAGCGCGATCTTTTGGAGCGGCATTCGTACTGGCTCACGGATGATGAGGCCGTACAGCATCTGTACCGAGTGGCTTCTTCTCTGGACTCGATGGTGGTGGGGGAAGCCCAGATCTTGGGCCAAGTCCGGGAAGCGTATCGGATGGCGACGGAGGAGCTGTGCGCCGGACCCATCCTCAACCGGCTCTTCCATACTTCCTTGCGGGTTGGCAAGAAGGTTAGGTCGGAGACGGGGATCGGGGACAGCTCCCTCTCTGTACCGCGGGTGGCGGTGAAGCTGGCCGAGGAGGTTTTCGGGACGCTCGTGGGACGGAGGGCTTTGGTCCTCGGAGCGGGCGAGATGAGCGAGCTCGTCATAAAGCACCTCAAGGGTCGCGGCGTCGCAGAGGTGAAGATCGCCAACCGCACCGCCGAGCGAGCCCGTCTGCTGGCCCAGAGGGTAGGAGGCGTACACGTAGATTTCGACGCTTTAGCGGAGAAGCTTCCGGACGTGGACGTGGTGGTGAGCTCGACCGGGGCCGGTGAGTGGGTCGTCGGAAGCGAGGACGTCGCCGGCGCTCTCGAAAAGCGGGAGGAGCCGTTGTTCTTCATAGACATCGCAGTTCCGCGAGACGTGCACCCGGTGGTGCAGAACCTGGACCGGGCCTACGTGTACGACGTGGACGATTTGCAGGCGGTTGTAGATCGCAACTCGGACGATCGAGTCGCCGCAGCCGCTCAAGGAGAGGCCATGATAGGGCCCGCGGTCTTCGAGTTCATGGGGTGGCTCTCGACGCTGCACATCGCACCTTTGATCAAGGAGCTCAGGGACGGGGCCGAGCGCGTCCGGCGCCACGAGCTAGCCCGTGCGCTGGACCGGCTGAACCTCTCGCCCGAGGAGGCCGAAGCCGTGGAGCGTATGAGCCACGCCCTCGTCAACAAGCTTCTACACGGCCCTATCCAGGAGCTCAAGGCCCTCGCCGAGAGCGGCTCTCCTCTGGAGGACGTCGAGATCCGGCGCCGCCTTTTGGCCCTTGAAGGGCTGGGGATAGGGTTGCACCACCCCAAGGATCGCGCCGGATCGTCGTGAGACACTCCCGGCCCGTGGTCCTTGGGACGCGGGGTTCTAAGCTCGCCCTTGTACAGGCGAACGCCTGCGCGCAGAGGCTGCGGGTTGCGGGCCTTTCCGTCGAAATCCGGATCATCAAAACCACCAGTGAGCATCATCCGGATGTTCCGCTTTCCGTTATAGATCAGCGCGATGTCTTCACCCGCCAACTCGACGAGGCGCTCTTGCTCGGGAAGATCGACCTCGCCGTGCACTCCCTCAAGGACGTACCGACGGAGCTCCCGGAGGGTATCGTCCTCCCGGCGATCACCGAACGCCATGACCCCTCCGACATCCTTGTCTCTGATGGGGGTTACGACGTGGACGGTCTACCGGAGAGGGCCGTGGTTGCCACTTCGAGCCTCCGACGCCGCGCCCAGCTCCTCTACCGCCGCCCGGACCTCCGGGTCGTGGAGATCCGGGGTAACGTGGATACCCGCGTCCGCAAGATGCGCACCGGAGAGGCGGACGCCCTCTTGCTCGCACGTGCGGGCCTCGAACGCCTAGGCCTCGACGTACCGCACACGGTTGTGCCGCCCGAGATCATGCTCCCCGCCGTGGGTCAGGGTGCTCTAACCGTCGCTACCCTCAAGGACCACCCTTTGCGCCTATCTATGCGCGAGGTGCTCAACCACGAACCGAGTGAGGACGCAGCCCGCGCTGAGCGGGCGATGCTGAGCGCTCTGAAAGGAGGCTGCCGCGTACCGGTCGGAGCACTCGGGGCGGTGGAGGGCACGAAGGTGCGGCTCCAGGGCGTGGTTGCCTCGCCGGATGGAGCGCTTCTTTATCGGGGCGAGGCACAGGGGGAGGAGCCGGAGGAGGTCGGTTGGCGGCTGGCGCGGGCCCTTTTGGAACGGGGAGCCGCGATGGTACTCGGGGAAACCCGGGAAGTGAGGAGGTAAGTGATCTACCTCGTCGGGAGTGGCCCGGGCGACCCGGGCCTCTTCACCGTCAAGGGCGTAGAGTGCTTGCGAAGAGCGGATGTCGTCGTCTACGATCGACTCGCGCCCGGGACCTTGCTCGCCTACGCCCACCCGGAAGCCGAGCTTGTCTACGTCGGCAAAAAGCCCGGCAACCCCTCGATGTCGCAGGAGGAGATCAACGCTCTCCTCGTGAAATTAGGGCGTGTCGGAAAAACGGTGGTGCGCCTTAAGGGTGGCGACCCGTACGTATTCGGTCGCGGCGGCGAAGAGGCGTGCGTGCTCGTCGAGGCAGGCCTCCCTTTCGAAGTCGTCCCTGGCGTCACCAGCGGTATAGCCGCCCCCGCCTACGCCGGTATTCCCGTAACGCACCGCAACGTCGCGACCAGCGTCGCCTTCATCACCGGTCACGAAGACCCGACGAAGGGACAGCAGGACGTGGACTGGAAGAGGCTTGCCAATGGGGCCGAGACACTCGTTCTGTACATGGGCGTAGGACGATTGCGTGAGATCTCCTCCGAACTTATCTCTAGTGGACGCGATCCCGAGACGCCGGTCGCCTGCGTCCGGTGGGGGACCCTCCCCGAACAGGAGACGGTGACGGGTACGCTCACCGATATCACCGACAGGGTAGAAGAAGCCGGGTTGAAGCCGCCGGCGATCACGGTGATAGGTGACGTGGTGAGCTTGCGTGACGAGGGGCTCGACTGGTTCGAGCGGAAACCGCTCTTCGGGCGACGTATCGTAGTGACGAGGGCGCGAGCTCAGGCTGGGGAGCTGTCGCGAGAGCTCGAAACTTTGGGGGCCGAGGTCTTCGAGTTCCCAACCATCGAGATAAAGCCGCTCGAGGACTTCGGTCCTTTAGACGAAGCGATAAGCGGCCTCGACTCCTTCGACTGGATCGTCTTTACCAGCGTGAACGGCGTAGAGTCGTTTGTGGAGCGTCTGAGATATCATGGGCGGGATCTCCGGGCGGTACCACGGTGGTCGAAGATAGCGGCCATAGGCCCGGCGACGGCACTCAAAGTCGAAGGGGCGGGGCTCCGCGTAGACGTGACACCCGAGGAGTACAAGGCGGAGGCCCTGATCGGGGCGCTGACGGAGGACTCTTTGGCGGGCAAGAAAGTGCTGATTCCACGGGCAAAGGTGGCCCGCGAAATCCTGCCGCAGAAGCTTCGTGAGGCCGGAGCCGAGGTGGTGGTCCCGCCGGCCTACGAATCGGTACCTTCGAGCGAGGGCAAGGAACGGCTGAAGGAGATGCTCGATAACGGCCAGATCGCCTGCGTTACTTTCACCGCGAGCTCGACTGTCGAGAACTTCGTCCGGGCCTTCGGTAGGGAGACGGGACGGCTCCTCTCGGAAGCCCGGGTTGCGTGCATCGGGCCAATCACGGCGGAAACCGCCCGTAGCCGTGGTCTTAGGGTGGACGCTGAAGCGGGCGAGTACACTATCCCCGGCCTCGCGAACGCGGTGGTCGGTCTCCTCGCCACAGATGACATGGTCAAGAAAGGCGGGTGATCCTATGCCATTCCCTATTCAGAGGCTCCGCCGCACGCGCCGCACGAGCGGCTTGCGTGGGCTCGTGCGCGAGACGGAGCTCTCCCCAAGCGACTTCATCTATCCCATCTTCGTGACGGTGGGCGAAGACGTTCGTAATCCCATAATGTCCATGCCGGGCGTCTTCCAGCTCTCCATCAACCACGCCGTCGAGGAGGCAAAGAAGGCGTACGCTTTGGGCATCCCGGGTGTCTTGCTCTTCGGGATACCTGAAGAGAAGGACGAGGCGGCGAGCGGGGCTTACGATCCGGAGGGGGTGGTGCAACTCGCCACGAGGGCGATCAAAGATGCCCTGCCGGAGCTATTGGTAATAACGGACGTGTGTTTGTGCGAGTACATGAGCTACGGGCACTGCGGGGTCGTGGATCGGGAGAAGGGCGAGATCCTGAACGATGTAAGCCTCGAACTCCTCGCCCGCACCGCTTCTTCTCAAGCCGAGGCCGGGGCGGACATCGTCGCGCCCTCGGACATGATGGACGGGCGGGTCGCGGCTTTGCGAAGCGAGCTCGACCGCGAAGGATACGAGAACGTGCCGATCATGGCCTATTCCGCGAAGTACGCCTCCGCCTTCTACGGCCCGTTCCGCGAAGCAGCCGAGAGCGCCCCGCAATTCGGTGATAGGCGTGGTTACCAGATGGACCCCTCAAACGCCCGCGAGGCTTTGCGCGAGGTTGCGCTAGACGTAGAGGAAGGTGCGGATATCGTTATGGTCAAGCCCGCACTCCCGTACCTCGACGTCATCCGGAGGGTGCGCGAGACGACGGTCCTCCCCGTTGCCGCTTACAACGTTAGCGGCGAGTATTCGATGCTCAAGGCCGCAGCGCTCAACGGGTGGCTGGACGAGGAGCGCGCGGTCTTAGAGGCGCTCACTGGGGTAAAGCGCGCCGGGGCGGAGATCATCATCTCCTACTATGCCCGGGAGGTAGCCGGGTGGCTGGACAAATCGTAGCGTAAGCGGCGACGCTTACGCGCGACGGGAGTAGCTCTATACCGCGGGTATCTTTCCCACGGAAAATAACTTGTTCGGGGATGCGGCAGGCTGAATCAAGTGTCATCATTCGCTCGTATGAGAGAGTTTGAGCAAGGAGACTAGGGTGTCTTTAGACCTGGTTTGGTGGAGCGGGGTGGCGGCCATAGTGGCCGGCGTGATGTACGTGCTGACAGGGATCATCAACCTGTTCAATCCTCAAAAGCCTATGTTTATCTCGTTCTCCGACTACCTTATCGAGGCCATGTTCGTCGTCGCTTTGCTGGGCACGCTGGTGACCATAACGGGCCTCCATGGGCTTCACAGGGACAGGTATGGAGGGTTGGGAATGGCTGGCTTCTTGACGGCCTTCGCGGGTACTACGCTCTTGCTCGTGGCCGCGGTGACTACCGCTTTAGCGGGACGCGAAGTCCTCGGCGCCGTCTTCCTCATGGGCTTCTTGGCCACGCTGGTCGGGTTGGTGCTCTTGGGGGCCGCGGTCCTACGTGCGGGGGTGTTACCTAGCTGGTGCGGGGTATTGCTCCTCGCCGGCTTCCCCCTCTCCATGATCCTGGACGTGCTCGCCAACGTTGGGGGGGAACTGCTGGGGGTTGTATGGACGTTGGTGGGGTATGCGCTTTTGTCGAACGGCGAAGCGCCGACTCGGCAACCCCCGCGGGTGAGATAGGTGACTCTGCGGCCCAGACGAATATGTAGGCCTATGTTGTCTAATCGGGAAAACCAACTGGCCCAGATCGCTTACTCTCGATGCGAGAGCTAGTAACCCGCTGGGGCGAGCGGGTGCGATTGTTGACCGGCGTAACCGTTATCACCAACCTCGGGTAGCGATTGAGGTATAAAACGTATGCAAAATTCCGGAAAGGGGTCGGACACGATTGCGTGGTAGCGGCGAGAGCATAGACGCCAGGACAACGCTCGCGATGGATCGTTCCGCTCGTTTGATGGAACGGGCGACACACCGTCTTCCCGGGGGGGTCAACAGCCCGGTCCGGGCGTTCCGCTCCGTGGGGGGAGACCCGGTGTTCGTGCGTTGCGGCGAGGGCTCGCGCATCTTCGACGTCGACGGCAACTCCTACGTAGACTACGTCATGAGCTACGGTCCCCTTATCCTCGGCCACGCCCACCCGGAAGTGGTGGAAGCCCTGGAGAAGGCGGTACGCGACGGGACCGCGTTCGGGGCACCCACGGAACTCGAAGTTGAGCTCGCTGAGCTCCTCTGCGAGGCCGTACCCTCGATGGAGTTGGTCCGGATGACCAACTCCGGCACCGAGGCCACCATGAGCGCAATCCGCGCGGCGCGGGGATTCACGGGCCGCGAAAGCATTCTGAAGTTTGAGGGCAATTACCATGGTCACGCCGACGCCTTGCTCGTCGCGGCGGGCTCGGGTGTGGCGACCCTGGGCCTCCCCGACAGCCCCGGCGTCACGAAGGGGACCGCCAAGGACACGGCCGTTTTGCCATACAACGACTTGGGAGCGGTGCTGGCGCTCTTCGAGGAGCGAGGCGAGGAGATAGCCGCCGTGATTCTGGAGCCGGTGTGCGGGAACATGGGGTGCGTGCCGCCCGCGGAGGGGTACCTGGAGGGGTTGCGCGAGGTTACCCAGGCGTACGACACGCTCCTCATCTTCGACGAGGTGATGACCGGCTTCCGTTTAGCGCGCGGTGGAGTCCAGGAGCGCTACGGAGTCGTGCCTGACATGACGTGCCTCGGCAAGATCATCGGCGGTGGCTTGCCCGTGGGGGCTTTCGGCGGTAGGCGTGAGATCATGGAGCAGGTCGCTCCCTCTGGTCCAATTTACCAGGCCGGTACCCTCTCCGGTAACCCACTCGCCATGACCGCCGGCCTCGCGACTTTGCATGCCACAGGCGAGCCGGGCTTCTACGAGAGGCTCGAAGAACTCGGCGAGCGCTGGCAGCGCGGGATGCACGAGGTCGCTAGCGAGGGCCATATACCTTTCACCATAAACCAGGTCGGCTCGATGGTGAGCATGTTCTTCACGGAGGGACCGGTTGTGGATTTCTCTACGGCCGCCCGTTCGGACACGAAGGCGTTCAAAGACTTTTTTTGGCACATGCTCCGGCACGGAATCTACCTTGCTCCCAGTCAGTACGAGGCTGGGTTCATCTCCGCTGTGCACTCGGAGGAGGACCTCGAGAGAACTTTCGAGGCTGCTCGCGATTGGTTCGCGCGAGCGTCGGCGGGAGCGGGGCGGAGCTAGAGCCCGTGGAGAAGACGGCCCGCCGCACGCCGGAGGTTTCGCTCAAGGAGGTCTTCTTACACGCCGTAGCAAGCTTGCCGAGCCCGTTCGGAAACAATCATCGGGGCGAGGTCGTCGCTGACGCTTTAGGATACCTGCAGGAGGGGTTCGGCGCGCACTACGCGACCGGGGTAGCGACCGACGATGCGATCCTCGTCGGCGATCATGCCTACGCCCGAGCGGTCGAGACGATAGCGAGGCTAGACGAGCCGCAATTCATCGAGGTAGCGAGTCGCATGATCCGCGACGGCGCTGGTGAGATCTCGGGTGGCAACAGGGTTTCCCTGAAGCTTTGGGCGCCACACCTGGCGCAGCTACTCGGCGTTATTTCAGGCGAGAGCGAGGAACGTTCCGAGGCTCGCATCCAGATCGCGGTAGGGGAGGTTGAAGGTGCCGGCGAATAACCTGCAGGAGTTCGTGAGTTCTTTGCGCAAAGAAGGCGAGCTCGTGGACGTGCGCGAGCCGGTGAGCGCCAACTTCGAGATTACCGAGATCGCCGACCGCGTCATGAAGCGTACCGGGCCCGCCCTCCTCTTCCATAACGTAAAGAACAGCGACTACCCCCTCCTAATAAACGCCTTCGGCTCAAAGAAACGGATGGCGGGCGCCCTGGGCGTTGCGGACCTCAACGATGTCGGGCGTCGCATAGAGGAACTCTTGGAACTTACCAAGGGACCCGGCAAAGGCTTCATGGCGAAGCTCCAGCTCCTGCCACGGCTGCGCGAGATCTCAAAGTTTCCTCCTCGCACTACGAGCAAGGCTCCGTGCCAGGAAATTGTCCACCGCGACGACGAGATAGACCTCGAACGCCTCCCGGTCCAGACTTGTTGGCCCGACGATGGGGGCCCCTTCATAACCCTCACGATGGTCCATACTCAGGACCCGGAGACCGGCGAGCGTAATGCAGGCATGTATCGTGTCCAACGCTTCGATAAGAGGACCGTCGGCCTACACTGGCAACGCCACAAGACCGGCGCCGCCCACTTCGAGAAGGCCAGGAAGATGGGCCAGAAGCTCCCCGTCGCCGTAACCTTGGGCGGCGACCCGGCGACTATTTACTCGGCTTCGGCGCCCTTGCCACCCGGCATCAGCGAGTTCGTCTTCGCGGGATTTCTGCGCAAGGAGCCTGTAAAGCTCGTCAAATGTTTCACCAATGACCTCGAAGTCCCGGCGGAGTCGGAAATTATCATCGAAGGCTACGCCGATCCCGAAGAGCCCCTGACGCTGGAGGGACCGTTCGGGGACCACACCGGGTTCTACTCGCTCGCCGACTACTATCCGGCAATGCACGTCACCGCGGTGACTATGCGCCGGAACGCGATATACCCCTCAACCATCGTAGGCCGACCGCCGATGGAGGACGCGTGGCTGGGGTACGCGACGGAGCGCATCTTTTTGCCTTTGGCCAAGCTGACGCTACCGGAGATAGTCAACTACCATATGCCTCCTGAAGGCATCTTTCACAACCTCGTCTTCGTCTCGATAGCTAAGCAGTATCCGGGCCATGCCTTTAAGGTCGGGGCGGGGATGCTCGGGCTCGGCCTGATGTCGTTGGCGAAGATTATAGTGATCCTGGACTCTGACGTGAACGTGGAGGATGTGAGCGAGGCCTGGTGGGTGACCTTGAACAACATCGACCCCGAGCGGGACATACGGATGCTTCCCGGACCGATAGACGTGCTCGACCATTCGAGCAGGGCGTTCTCCTACGGGTCGAAGATGATCGTCGATGCCACGCGGAAGTGGCCCGAGGAAGGCTTCAACCGCGAGTGGCCGGAGAAGATCGTGATGAGTGAAGACATCAAGAAGCTCGTCGACGAGAAGTGGGAGCGGTATGGCATACCCCTCGACTAGCGTCGCTCCCGGCAAGCTGCGGGTGCTCCTAGAGATGGTTAAGTGGGAGCATACCGTCTTCGCCCTGCCGTTCGCCTACGCCGGGATGCTGGCCACGCCCGTCCCGTTCAACTTCTCTAACTTCTTTTGGATCACGGTAGCTATGATAGGCGCTCGCACCGCCGCTATGACCCTCAACCGCATAATCGACGCCGGGATCGACGCGAGAAATCCGCGCACTGCAGATCGTGCCATCCCGAAGGGCCTCATCGGTTTGCGCGAGGCGTGGGTCTTTACCGGCGTGGCGATCGCCTTGCTTATACTGGCGACCTTCTTCCTCGCCTCGATCACGCGCGTCCTCTGGCCGCTCGTGGTCCTGGGGTTCGTGGTCTATCCCTACACCAAACGTTTCACCTGGCTCTGCCATCTGGCGTTAGGTATAGTCAACGGCTTGGCGCCGGGGGCGGCTTGGGTTGCGGTTACGGGCGAGATCAGCTGGACGCCGGCGTTGATCTGGGCAGGGGCGGCGTTGTGGGTGGCGGGGTTCGACGTGATCTACGCCCTCCTCGATCGCGACTTCGATCTGGAGAATAGGATTAACTCGTTGCCGGCCCGGTTTGGAGTCGGACCAGCGCTCGTCGTGTCACGCGCCTGGCACGCGCTGAGCGTGGCGTTCCTGGTCGCGTTCGGCTCGGCGGCGAGCTTAGGAGCGGTTTATTACCTCGGGGTCGTGATGGTGGCGTGGTTGCTTTTCTACGAGCAGTCACTGGTCAGGAAGAACGACCTCTCTAAGCTGAACGTGGCGTTTTTCACAATGAATGGGCTCATCAGTTTCATCTTCTTCGCCTTCGTCCTCCTGGATCGGGGCATCGGCTGGTGACCGTAGAGACCGCCTTTGTCGGCATCACCGGGGCGAGCGGGTCCGTGTATGCGGTACGCCTGATAGAGGCGCTCGTAGAAAACGATGTCTACGTGGAGA
>Ga0126310_10000960_pt1 | contig 10685 bp, 13 predicted proteins | sample Plot60_FD_92540 | JGI IMG/M metagenome (GOLD analysis project Ga0126310, IMG submission 92540) | Serpentine soil microbial communities from UC McLaughlin Reserve, CA, USA - Plot60 | ecosystem: Environmental > Terrestrial > Soil > Grasslands | place: USA: UC McLaughlin Reserve, Lake County... | reverse complement strand
GGGTAGGGCAAGACGGGGAGGGAGGCTTGCGGATATGGGGCCTCATCAACTCCGGCACCCGGTGGTTGAGGGATATCCAGGGCGGCAGGCGGGCCGGAGCGCCGCTCCCTGCGGCGCCGGTCGTCCACGTCGACGCGCCGGGGAGCATAGAGGCGTACAAGGGCCACGAGCTCGTCGGCAAGCTCCAGGGGGGAAGGATCTCGGGCTCAAGGGTCGACCCCTTCGAGTCGGAATGGTTGCCGGGCCAGTTCTCCGGGTTCCTGGAGGAGCTCGCGCAGCGGCACGAGGTCGCGCGGAACCGCGCGCGCGAACTCTGGGGCGAGGGGTGGGCTCCGCTTGAGCCTACGCTTCCGCTCAGGATCGCGGAGCGCATGATGAAGCGCGTCATAAGCGTGCTGCGCGACGCGCGCCACGGCGGGACGGTGGTCTTCATCCCCGCGGGGAGTGCAGGAGAATCCTCCCGCGAGCACCCCTACATCGACCTCAGATACTCGTTCGCGGACGGCCCTGCCCGACTCAGTTTTCCCTTTCTTATTGTGGAGATCCTCGACCGCCTGGCCCAGCTTTACGGAAGCGGCGATCATGACGAGCCGAGAGCCGTAGGTTGGCGGGAGTTCGAGGCGACGACCGACGCCGAGATAGAGACGCTAGACGAGGCGCTCTTCGAGACGGCCCACCTGATCGCAGGCCTCGCGGCGGCCGACGGCGCGGTGGTCATGAGCAAGCACAACGAGCTCCTTGGTTTCGGCGGCATGATCTCAGGCAGGCTCCCGGACGTCGAGCGCGTGTGGAGGGCGCTGGACCTCGAAGGCGAAGAGGTCGCCGAAGAGGGGACCGGAAACGTGGGTGCTCGCCACCGCTCGGCCTACCGGCTGGCCAACGCCCTGCCCGGATCGGTGGCGGTCGTTATCTCCCAGGACGGGGGCGTGCGCTTCGTGTGCCAGAGAGGCGGTCGTGTCACCTACTGGGAGCAAGAGTGAAACGACCCTCGTCGATCGAGGAGGTAGAGAGGCAACCGGGTCACAGATTCGTATTCACAGGTTACCTAGCGAAGCCTGTCTAAAGCGAGAGCGTACTGCAATCCGTACTGCAGCCGGGCTGTTACACATTAGTACGCAACGGACAAACCCTCCTAGCCAAACCTTGGAAAACCCTGCAAAAGAGCCAATTTAGCGGACGGAATAGAACGGATCGGTTTGGTGCGCCGGAACGCCGGTATCACGTGGCGGCGGGTGAGGTCTGAGTATCCCTCGCAGGTGCTCGGCTTCACAGAGTCCTTCACGGATTCTACGAGCCATCGGCCGAGGTATTTTCCTTTCCGATACCTCTTACAGATGAGGTCTAGTTCCATAGTAACGGAACGGTTTTGCATTCCCGTTGTGCGCTGTGAGCCTTGATTAGAAGGACCCCGGTTTCTCATGGAGTGGCTTTAGTCTTCGTCGACTGATTCTCACCCGCAGTCTGCGTATCATGACACCATGGTCACAAGCGGATCATCCGGTGGGGGAGGAGAGGAAAGCTTCACGAGCAGGGCCGCCATCGGCTACGACCACGGCTACGACGGGGAGATCCTCTACCTCGGGTTAGCCCTCGATCCTTCCTACATCGAGGGTTCGGTCGAGGGCTGCTTGGAGAGGATCGGTGAGGACTATCCAGATGAGGAACGGCTTTTCCGTGACCTCTGGGAGGACGAGACCCAGCGGGAAGGGGTCATAGACAGCCTCAAGGCTGAGTGCGAGGTAAGGACGGCAAGGCCTCTTGGCCCTTAAGGTAATCCTACGAACAAAAGGTGGATCTTCAGCCTCTCTCCGCGATGTGTGGAGCAGAGGTGGGTAGCTGCTGTGGTTGGATCTCTTGTAGCTAGTGTGAATGCTCGCCCTTCGGAACCGTATCGGGACGCAACCACAAAGAGACGTGGGCTGGCTGCATCGTCTCCCTTACCACCCCCACGAGGTTGTGGTTCAGCGCCTCAAGATCCGTTTCGTCCCTGAGTTTGGCGGAGAAGAGCTCTAGTGTCTTCCTCGCATCGTAATTGCTGCGGTAGAAGCGCCTATCCACGAACACTTGCACCCGCCTGCGCAGCGGGTTGAACAGGGCCGCTATGGCTAAGGTGGAGGCCACGACCGCAAGCGTAGACTGCTGGCCGGTGAGGGCGCGAAAGACGTCCTGCATGCCGACCACGCCCCCGACGTAGATTAGCGCAAGCACCGCGCTCAGAGGGCCGTATACGAGGGCGCGGTTGATGATTATGTCTATGTCGTAGAGTCGGTACTTCAGGATGGCGATCCCAACGGCGATCGGGACGACCGCGAAGCTGATGAAACCCACCAGGTCGAGGAACGCGAGCCACTGCGGCTCCCTTACCGAGGCGGTCGTCGTGACGAGTAGGACGCTCGCGCCGATGTCTATCATGAACTGCACGCCCACGAACAGTGCTGCGAAGGCTACCCATTTGATCTGCTCGCGCACCTCGCTCCCGGCGTGTCGGTAGCGCAACACCAGGCTCGCGGCAGACGCGAGTATGCAAAGCGGCAGCAGCGGCAGCACCACGGGGAATGCATCGATTATCCAGGGGTATTGTTCGAGGCCGAACGGGTTGCGCACCCCCTTGAAGCCCTCGAGAGGCCCGGGATTGAGCACGATACCCGCGCTGATCAACGCCATCACCGCCCCCGAGAACCACGCCAGGGGACGCCACCTCTTGGAAGGGAGCCTTCCGTCGGGGAAGAGCAGTATCAGGTAGACGGTGAAAAGCCCCACCGAGGGCACCCACAGCCATTGGCTAAGTGCGTATACCGCCACGGGGAAGGGTACCGAGCCGGACCTCGCCAGCCCATAGACGTGGTAGGAATCCAGGACGCTGCCGAACGTCCACAACAAACCGTCGGAGAGCAGGATCCACCCCACCCAGTTGCGCGGACGCCTCGACGCGACCAGGGTGCCTACCAGGGGGAAAGCGAGGAAGGGCAAGAAACTCAACACCCTTCCGACGGCGCCGAGCGTGCTCCACTCGCCGGGAGAATCCACCGACCTTGCGAGCACGTGCAAAGCGATGGTGGCAACGAACATGATCACCGAGAGCGCGGCTAGCGACCAGGCCAGCCAGGCGGCCAGCCGCCTCTTCGCACCGTCTCCCGGACCTTCTGTTGTCCCTTCCGTCACAACACCACTCTACAGCAGTACCGTCTGCCAAGCGTTACGGCAAACGTTACGAGGTGCAGTGATGCGCGAACCTCGGAGAATCCAGGCTTCCTAGAACCCCGTAAAGAGGAAGTCCACTTTACGAGAATCTACCTTCCACGCACCCGGGTGAACAAGGGCAAGAGCCAGGGTTAGAGGTCATGTACTATGGCCGATGATCTCACGTACTTTGTCCTAACGTCTTGGAGGAGGCTCACCATGATCGAGTTCAGCCCCGCGCTACGCTTTGCCGGCAGCGTGGTCAGCGCATGGAGGAGGGACCCCCAGTTCCGCTACCTGACGTTCCTCGTGGTCATCACGCTGCTTGGCGGGACTATCTTCTACAGCCTGGTAGAAGGTTGGAGCGTGGTGGACGCCTTCTACTTTAGCGCCACGACGCTCACCACCGTGGGCCTAGGAGACCTCGCGCCCAAGTCGACTGTGGGCAAGCTCTTCACGGTTGTCTACATCTTCGCTGGGCTGAGCATCATCTTGGGTTTTATAGATACCGTGGCCAAGCAGACCTTGAGCCGTCACACAGGGAGGGTTGGTAGGGAGGAAGGCCAAGAAGAAGATACTCCCACAGTTAGACTGGGGCAGACCCTCCTCTTACAAACTTCGGGAACGCCGTCAAGGCGAAGTAGTTCGCAGAATAATTCATTGACTGGCGTTAGAACGAGCTACTAACGGGTAACAACAAAGAACGCCGGACGGGGTTCATGGAGGGGGGTACCGTCCGGCGTCCTCTATCTAAAATGTCTCTTTCCCCTCATGGGGGGCGGCTAAACACGGCGCCTACACTTCCGAGGCTACTGCCCCGCCTTACTGGCCATTAATTACAGTCGCCACACGGCCCGTTCGACGTCGTCATGAAGTGGAGCACGCCAGCCCATGAGAGGTCAGGAACCAGTAGCACCAGAGCCACTAGTATCAGAGCCACGACCAACACGACCCCTGTGAGTACTTTCACCGCCGTTGTGTTCATGGCCTTACACGCTCCTTCAGTGCCGCCTTCATCAGGGCCACCTTCTTCTTCCTGTAGCAGTCGGTTGCACCACTGGCTCCCCACGCCCCCTCGGTGCCCACCCTCGGTGCCCAACTTCCGCGGGGGATGGTTCTACGCCTCCGCCGCTTGTTTGTACTAACTGTTGCACCTTAACAGGTTGTGCGCTTCGGCACATCCCCTAAATGAACTATTTATTACAACTTTCTTGACGAGCTTCCGAGAGCGCCTCTTCTACGCACTCGGCTGAATAGAGAAGGGTCCTGCGGGCTTAGATGCTGGGACCCTTACAAGGCGGCTGGGTCGATAGGTATTCGAAAACCTCTGCCCATGCTGGGCACCAGTAGCACCGCCAGGGTCACGGCCAACACGCACAGAGCAAAGGCTGCGAGTACGCTCTCCGCCACGCTGTTCATGGCTTTCCTTCTTTCCTCAAGGTCGACCTCATCCCGCCGCCCTCGCTAGTTAGGTAAGTAGCATACGCCCCTTAGGAGGCCGACGCAGGCCCGAAATGGACCATTCTTGGGATTTCTTTGGAGAGTGGGTGTGAACTTCTTAGAACTTTGTGATAAGGGAGTTCGGATAACCTTACTCTAGGCGGTTCGGCGAAAAGGGCACAAAGAAGGGCCGGGACCCTATCTGAGGGTTCCCGACCGCTAACGATAGGAAGGGAGGTGCTACTACCTCCTGCCGATCAGCGACTTCGCCTTTTGTGCTCTCCAGGCGTCCTGCTCCTGGACCTCCTTGAACAACTCCACGAGCCCGGTATCATCCTCTTGGGCGGCGTCATCGATGTACTTGGAGTACACCTGAGAGCCTTCTGCGGCGTGATAGAAGACGCTTGTGAGGTCGAACACAGCGTCGCTGATGCCAGTGAGCTGCTCAGATCCGGTAGTGGTCACTTTGGAAGTCACCTCTCTTCAGCCCTTGCTCGCTCACTCCTACTTCCTACATTCATTTGCCTACCGACTTGGGAAGGAGCCTAAACATATCGCTGCGGCGTATATATCGCCCGATCAGCCAGGAGCCACCCTGCGGTCGGGCACGTCCGATCGATGGGTCTTGTGAGGAAGCTAAAGAAGTCTCGATAATACCCCCCAGAGCAGCCGATCTCAGCCAGCAACGCTCATAGGTGTTGGACCGGGGTGGTTAGCGGCGAGTGTTATCGGGTACAACACTCACAATCAGGCTAGCGAAGCTCAGAGGTCAGCGAAGCGGCCCTTCGCACCAACCATCGGCTTCGCTGGCCTTCTTCGTTCACTTCTAAGGTGCTGTGCCCCGGTCCACTACCCCCTGATCGGACCGGGGCTATGCGGAACTTCGGAGAAATTACCTTCCATGCAGCATGGCGGATAGAGACTGAAGCGGCCCCTAGCGGAGGTTGCTGAGCTTGCTGGTCTCGAACCTCTCCAGTACCAGCTCGAAGAACCCCGTGCCGATGCGTGCCCCACCGGAAAACGGATGTCCCAAGGCAGCGATGGTGAACAAAACCAGTCCTATCACCGCGGCAAGGGTCACCACCATCAGCCTGTGCGCCCACGTGCTCTCCAGCCCAAAGAGGTAGGTGAAGCCCACAGCCGCTACTCCCCCGAAGATCAGGACGGACCAGAGGATCCCGGGGATCCCCTCCTCCGAGGCGATCAGGCGCGTCCTCCTGGCGTCGCCCAGCCTCCCGACTTGGTCCAGTCCCTCCGCGTAGAGCTGTTCTTCGGCCTTCGTGTGTGGCTCGAAGCCATGTAGAGTTACTCGGATGTCGTCGATAAGGTCCCATCCGGCTGGCGTCCCCGCTTCCTGCTCCAACACAGGCTGTTCACCTTGCGCCATCAGGGGCCACTCCTTGTGGACCACCTCCTCGGCGTAGGACCGAGCGAGTTTCTGGATGTGGGTGCCCTCGGGTTCGGGCAGCTCATAGCCAAGCCAGAAGATCTCGGCCACCGAGTTAGCCTCCTCCTCGACCGTCTCGCTTGCGGCCTGGTATTCCTCCCACACGGAGATGACCACGAGTGCGAGAAGCACGGCGTAGATCACGCCCAAAGCTGCGTAGATGAAGCCCGCAACGTCGTTGTGTCGTTGGCGCGATTGGGCGGGAACGAAGCGATGCACCAACTCGAACCCTATGAGTGAGAGGAGGCAAACTCCACCGACCACCAAAACGCCGTAAATTACCGTATGTAGCATAGTGAGGATCTCCCCCTCTCGGATACGACCAGAGCCGGTATTCTAGCCGCAACCTCCAGTGTCGTACTAGCTTCTTTAAGGCCATCAAAGCGAGGTTCCGAGAACTCCGCCATGGCGAACTTCAGAGAAATCATCTTCCATGCACTCTGGTGCATAACCAGGGTCGCGGTACTAGCTTGTGATTTCCCTACGGTAATGCGACTCGCTCTACGCTGCCCCTGGGTCTCGAAGCCGGTGTTTCTCCACCACGCGGTGCTCAGCCTCGGTCGGCGTGCTCGCGCAGCCAGCCCAAGGCCGCAGCGCTTTGATCGAGGATCGAGATGTGACCATCCTCCGGGTAGAGCCACAGTTGGGCAGAGGGGCAGCGGCGCGCGAGCCACTCCCCGTGTGCGGCGGGCACGACCCGATCCCGGCCACCGTGCAGGAAAAGGACTGGGGCGACGATGTCGGAAGGGTCGAAGCCCCACGCGCCGACAGAGGCGAGATCGTCGTCGACGAACCCTCCCATGCCGCCGGCGAGGGCGGGACGGACGACATCGATGAACCACGACCACTCGCCGGAGAGGGCGGCTTCGTCTTCGGGGGTGAAGTCAGGCTCGTCGTCGGACTCCGCCAAGTGGTTCTCCAGCGCTGCGCGTCCGGTTACCGCCGCGCGCAGCTCGGCCGCGCCGCCTGGCCCGAACCCTTCGAACCACTCGAGCCCCTCGGCACCGAACGGGGCCATCCCGGCCACGACTACCGCGCCAAGGACGCGTTGTGGGAGCAGCGCGCCGCAGGCCAGGGCGTGCGGACCACCGCCGGAGTGGCCCATCACAGCGAACCGATCGATGCCCAACGCGTCGGCGACGCTCGAGGCGTCGGACGCCGCCGACGCCACGTCGCGGTCTCGGTGGGGGGTGGATCCGCCGTAGCCAGGCCGGTCGTAGGAGACCCAGCGGATGCCGAGCCGGGCTGCGGTGACGAAGAGGGGCTGGGGCGGGGCGCCGATGTTCGGCGTGCCGTGGTGCCAGAAGACGGCGAGCTGGCCGTCTGTGTCCGTGTCGTAGACATGTAGCGTGCGACCGTCGCCCAGTCTTAGATCGGTCTCGGTGACCACCAGCCTAGTCTAAAGACCATCTCCCTACTTTTCGCCCCCGAACTTCGGAGAAAGCCGTTAGGGCGACGTTCGCAGAGTCTATCTTCTGAGCCATTCGGTGAATTAGGCATCTACGGAGGCGCTAAGCTGCACCCAGTGGCATCATGGTGGTGTGTGAAAGGGATGATCTCATGCCAGTAACAGAGGAAGTCATCGCTGAGTTGGCGCACAGGCTCCTCGCTGCCGAACAATGGTGCGTACCTATAGAGCCGATCACCGCGCTTTACCCGGACCTCACAGAAGCTGATGCCTATCGCGTTCAAATGGCACTAGTAGCAACTAGGGTAGAGCGCGGAGACAGGGTTGCTGGCAGAAAAGTCGGTGCGACAAGCCAAGCTATCCAACAACTCCTGCGGATCGATGAGCCGATATTTGGAAGCCTGTTCGAGAGTGACCGAGTCGCTAACGGCGAGACGATCTCGCTATCTAGACTTATCCATCCGCGTATCGAGTGCGAAATCGCATTCTTGCTAGGTGCGGACTTAGTTGGTCCAGGAATAACTGTCAGTGACGTTCTGGCAGCGACTAGAGCCGTAATGGCCTCACTAGAGATCAACGACCCTCGCACTAGGGAATGGAAAATAGGAAGCCGCGAAGCGATCGCCGACAATGGAATCACCGCTCGGTTTGTGCTGAGCGAACAACGAGTGTCGGTAGAAGACCTCGACCTACCCAACACGACGGCGGTGCTCAAGAAGAACGGTGAGGAGGTCGCATTGGCAACGGGTGTTGCTGTCCTTGGAGACCCGGCAAGAGCAGTAGCATGGTTAGCCAACAAACTCGCCGGATATCACCAGGGGCTTAAGGCAGGTGAGATCGTATTGCCTGGTTCTATGACACCTATTTACCCTGTCGACGTCGCTGATAAGGTCGAGGCGGAGTTCGACGCGCTAGGGAGCGTGTCTGTCCGTTTAGACGCTCCCGGCCTGTAGTGCCGATGAAGCAGGCGATAGGTACCTCTCTCTTGGTGATCGCGGCGAACTCTCTGTCCGAGTTCGCGGGGTATCTGGGCAGCGTCGAGTTTCGGTGGGGCTGATGGTGCTCTTCGCCGCCTTGGCGGTGGGAGGGAGCTTCGCCGGAGGGTATCTTCTGCGGTTCTCAGACGACGTTTTGAAGGCAGCAAACCTTGCGGGCGGCGTCCAGTCCTGGGTCCGGGAAGAAGTGCCGTTCGAAGATTACGCTGGGTGAAGTGTGATCCGCAAGCTTCATGGAATATAAGCGGCATCCGCCGATCTTCAGGTTGGGCGACGTGACTTGGGATGCTCCGTGCGGTCGCCAGGAAGGAGTAGTCCGCCGACCAGATAGTGGGCGTGCTGGCATGTGAACGCTCTCGGCCACCCTGCCAGCGTGCTGCCTGCCGGCTTTGCCATTGATCGCTGCTTCACCCCCTGGAGTTTTGAGGTTAAGCTGTATACACAAAGTAATGCGCGAGAGATGGAGAAATCACGCCGAGGTCTGGACTACGCGGGGGGAGATTCTGGTAGGCACATCGAGGGAGAAGCATCCCGTCGCTGTTGGTCAGTACGATGCCTGGCTGTTCGATCTGGACGGGGTCGTCACCGACCCGGCTAGCGTGCACGCCGCTGCGTGGAAAGAGATGTTCGACGGGTATCTCAAAGAAATCTCGGAGCGTGAAGGGGGTCCCTTCGTGCCGTTTGAAGTAGATCCGGACTACTACAGGTACGTGGACGGCAAGCCGCGCTACGAGGGCGTTGATGCCTTCCTGCGTTCGCGCGGCATACAACGAGGTTCTGAGAGCCCGGGGTGCCGAGGTGTTCGAATCTTCGGTTGCCCTGATCGGGGAGCTCAGGGCCAGGGGCGCGCGTGGCCGTGGTGACTTCCAGCAAGAACGGAGAGGCGGTGCTAGCGGCGACGGGAATACTGAACCTCTTCGATGCAAGAGTAGACGGCAACGTTGCTGCGGAGAAGAAGCTTGCTGGCAAGCCGGCACCCGATACCTTCGAGGAGGCTGCCAGGATGCTCGGAGTGCCTCCGGAGCGGGCCGTCGTGGTGGAGGACGCCATCTCCGGGGTCAGAGCAGGTCGCGCGGGGGGCTTCGGCCTCGTGGTCGGCGTAGCGCGCGGCGAGGATCCGGAAATTCTCCGGGGAAGTGGAGCCGACGTCGTAGTCTGTGACCTCGCGGAGATCAACCTGGTGTAGAGGTCGGATGCACGCTTGTAGGCCGATGGCGACGGAAGGGGAGACGATGTGAGAGAGAAAAGCGAGATCATCGCCGGGGAGTGGACGCTCGCCTACGACCGCTTCGACCCCTCAGAGGAGGGTCTGCGAGAGGCGCTGACCTCCACCGGTAACGGTTATTTCTGCACGCGTGGCGCCCTCGCGTGGACAAGTGCCAGCGGGGTGAGCTACCCCGGCACTTACACCCACGGCGGCTACAACCGTGAGACAACTATCATGGCAGGCGTGCCGGTCCTCAACGAGGATCTTGTGAATCTCCCTAACTGGCTCTTGCTTGGGCTACGGATCGAGGGCGAGGAGGCCGTCGACTTGAACAACGTCGAGCTTCTCTCCTACCGCTACGAGCTGGACATCCGTAACGCCGTACCCAAGCGCAATCTGAGGATTCGTGACCGGGCAGGCCGCGAAACGACGCTACAAACCCGCCGCTTCGTCAGCATGGCTAACATGCACCAGGCGGCTATCGAGGTGGTGGCCACCCCGGAGAACTGGTCCGGGAGAGTGGCGGTGATAGCGTCGCTGCGCGGCGGGGTCACAAACAGGGGTGTCGCGCGCTACCGACAACTCGAAGGTCGCCACCTTAACTCGGTCTCTCCCAGGATGTTCGATCCCGAGATCATCGCCCTTAAGGTGGAGACCCGCCAGTCAGGCATCTACGTTGCCGAAGCGGCGCGCACGCGAGTCTACGGAGAGCACGGCCAGCTCGACGTCGAGCGCACCCTCTACCAGATGCAGGACTACATACATCAAGTGCTCTCCTTCGAGGTCGAAGAGAAGGTTCCTGTGCGTGCCGAGAAGATGGTCGCCTTCTACACTTCACGCGACTACGCGATAAACGAGCCTCTGGGCAACGCCGGCAAGGCCGTCGGACGCTACCCTACGTTCGCTAAGGCCCTCGATCGCCACATAAGGGCCTGGGACGAATTGTGGTCGGTGTGCGAGATGCACATTCCCAGGGACGACCGGGTCCAGCTTCTGGTTAGGTTGCAT
>Ga0126310_10000959_pt1 | contig 10688 bp, 11 predicted proteins | sample Plot60_FD_92540 | JGI IMG/M metagenome (GOLD analysis project Ga0126310, IMG submission 92540) | Serpentine soil microbial communities from UC McLaughlin Reserve, CA, USA - Plot60 | ecosystem: Environmental > Terrestrial > Soil > Grasslands | place: USA: UC McLaughlin Reserve, Lake County... | reverse complement strand
GTTCCCGCTCGGATGCCGTCGCGGCCATTTCCGGCGTGCTCTCGCGCGGCGCTGGCGATTCCGGCTCGCGCGGTGCGGCGACGAACGGCGGCACCTCGCCGACGTCGGGCTCGAAGCGCATGCGCAGACGCGGCCGCAACGGCGGAGGCGTGAGCGTGCGCGCGGCGAGGTTCGTCAAAAAGTCCGTCATCCGAGCATCCCGAGATACGCGGCGCGGCGGGCGGGAGAGAGGCCGAGGATCTCGCGCTCGCTCCAGCCGTACGCCAGCGCGAGGCGATGCACCTCGCCAAGCAAACGGCGCGCGGCGGCATCGAGCTCGCTCCAGAGAAACGTCACTACGTCGAACGGCTCGCGCCACTGATGCGCGCACGACGGACAGCCGACGTCGAACGTCACGTCCGCCTGCGGATCGAGCTCGCTCATGCGCGCGGCCGCGAGGTCGATCGCATGCGAAGGGAGATCCTCGATCGCCGCGGTGCTGCCGTCGCGCTGCACGTGCGTCACGCAGCGCGCGAACAACATCGCGCGCGCCGCCGCGAGATCCGCCGCCGGCTCGATGGCTTCGAGATCCGACGACGACGGCAACCGCAGCTCGACGTCGAATGCGTCGATGCGCATCGAGAACGCGGTCGCTGCCGCCGCATCGCGGCGCACTTCATCGGCGTCGAACGTCAGCTCGATCTGCTCGGCGCACGCGGGACAGGACGTGCGTCCGCTGAAGCGCGAGCCGAACATCCGCTCGCGCAGCTCCAGCAGCGACGCATCGCGCCTGCCGACCGGCAGCGCCGCGAGGTCGTGCTCACTCGCACCCGGAACGGCGCCGGCCAGGAGTGCGAGCGCCTTCCGTGCGACACGCTCTCCGTCGCCCCGCTCCCACATCGCGAGCAGCTCCGCCACGGTGACTGGACCCACGGCTACACCGTGTCACCGGCGAATTCCGGCTCCGGCTCGATGGTCAGCGCCACGTCGCGCGACCAGCCTTCGTTCTCGATCTTGATGTGCTCGATGGCCACCGCGTTCGCATTCGCATCGAGATCCGGCAAGGCCTGGAACTCCGAGACCCAGCAGCGATAGACGTAGTAGCGGAGCACCGGCTGTCCCGCTTCGTTCCGCAGCTCGATGGTGATGTCGCGGCGGAAGTTGCCGAGCGCCGACTCGCCCGGTCCCTGGCCTTTGAAGAGCCAGACCTGGTTCGCCCACTTCTCGAATTCGCGGTCCGCGGTGATGCCGCGTTCGAGCGTGATGGCCTCGAACTCGGTGCGGCCCGGCGACTTGCGGCTCGTGCTCGGGTCCGCCCCCTCCCGATGCTTCACCACCTCGGTGGTTTTCTTGAGGCCCGTGACCTTGCTGACGCCGGCCACGACGTTGTTGTTGAACTTCACCACGAACTTGAAGTTCTTGTAAGGGTCGAAGCGATTGATTGCAGCCATGCGTCTGCTCCTGTTCCTCGGCCTGCGGCACTAGGTCTGGATCTGTCCGGCGATCTGCGTGAGCTTCAGTACGACGAACTCCGCCGGCTTGAGCGGCGCGAAGCCGACGATGATATTCACGATGCCTTTGTTGATGTCGTTCTGCGTGGTGGTGGTCTTGTCGCAACGGACGAAGTAGGCGTCGCGCGCCGAGCCTCCCTGGAACGCGCCCTGACGAAACAGGTCCTGCATGAACGCGCCGACGTTGAGACGGATCTGCCCCCAGAGCGGCTCATCGTTCGGCTCGAACACCACCCACTTCAGGCCGCGGAAGAGCGACTCCTCGATGAAGTTCGCGAGCCGCCGCACCGGCACGTACTTGTAGTCGTCCGCGAGAATGTCCGCCCCTTTGAGCGTGCGCGCTCCCCACACCACGTTGCCGATGATGGGAAACGCGCGGAGACAGTTGATGCCGAGGGGATTGAGTTGGCCGTTCTCGAGATCGTTGAGCAGCACCTCCAGTCCGGAGACGCCGCTGAGCGTCGCGTCGATCCCCGCCGGCGCTTTCCAGACCCCGCGCGTGACGTCGGTGCGCGCCATGATTCCCGCGATGGCGCCGGAGGCGGTGAAGACCTGCGGCTGATCGCCGAGCAGCGGATTGCGCTCGATGACGCGCGGGAAGTAGAGCGTGGCGTACCGGGCGTCGGGGCCGCCGACGTTGATGCCGGTGTTCAGGCCCGTTTTCGCCGCGCCAGCGTTCTTCCACGCCGCTGGCGGATCGGCGATGTAGAGCGCACGCTTGTCGTTGCAGAACTTTGCCGCTTGTGCGTGCAGCGCGGTCGGCACGTCGCCACCGAGCGCGTCCGGCGGAATCACGAGCAGATTGAAAAGATCGGCCTTCGAAAGGAGATAGAGGCCGTTCGGAATCGCGGCGTCGCCAAAGTCCGCCGCCGTCGGTCCGAGGGCCGCGGAGTCCGTGCCTTTATCGGCATTCGCGACAGGCGTCGAGTTCGGATCCTCCCAGAACTTGTCCGCGGCGACGTCCGCATGAACGCCGGTCGGATACACCAGCACCGCAGCGGGATCGGTGCGCACGAGTGCCGATTGCGCCGCCAGCACACCGGTCACGTGGCGCGAGCTCGGGACTGTGGTGAGATTCACGTACGTCTCCGTCTCACCGCCGGTACGCATATCGCGAATCGCGAGATTGAACAGATCGGCGGCGGTGACGCCAAGGTTTGCGGCGATCTTGTCGAGATCGTCCGAAGCGGGCGTCTTCGTCACGCGCATGCGCAGCTTGTTCGACCACGTACCGGGCGACGAGGCCACCAGCTTCAGGCCGTGCGCGGCGATCGCGGTCGTCTTGGCCGTCTTCACCGCGCGGCAGACGATCGCCACCGACCCACCGTTCAGGTAGAAGTCGCGGATCGCGAAACCGATCGGATACTTCAGATCGAGTCCGCCGCCGGCGCGGTCGGGATCTCCGCCGAAGGTGCGCTCGTAGTCGGCGAAGCTGGTGATGGTCACCGGCTTGTCGGTCGGACCGCGCGGCGTGCGGCCGACGAACGCGGCGATGGAGGTGGACACTCCGACGATGGTCCGCACCCCGCTCGGGACTTCCTCGATGTACACCCCTGGATAAGTCAGCTCGGCGGGCATAGATGCTCCTTTCGGGACGATCGATTCCCTGTCGCGTGGCTGTTTGAGTTGTGCTTCGGATCGCTTCGATGAGGATTCCAGAAGGAAATCCTGAAGGCAATCAAAAAGAGTTGGTGCTTCCTGCTGTCACTTGGTCTCTTCTGCTGCGCCGTCGCAGAGGCGCGCGCGGTACGCGCGCGGCGAGAGACCGAAGCGGCGTTTGAAGGCGTGATTGAAGTTAGAGATGTCGGTGAAGCCGACGTAGTAGCCGATCGCGGAGATGCGCTCCTCGGTCGTTTTCAGGAGCGTCGCCGCCGCTTCGAGACGGCGCTCGCGGACGAAGTCGCGGATCGAGATCCGCGCCTCGTGCTTGAAGAGGTGTTCCAGCCGCGATGCGCCGAGGCCGACGTGGCGCGCGAGGTCGCCGACGCGCATCCGCGACGACACGCTCTCCTCCAGCAGCGCCACCACTGTCCGCACTCGACGATCCATTGGTCCGATACGTAGGGAGTTCCACAGAGCGGCAAATCCCTACCCTTTCGGCCGGCGGCACTGCAAATGTTCTTTGAAACGAAACGGGCTGCTTCGTCACTACCCATCTGCAAAGAGAGGACTCACATGGAAACGACGAACACCACTGCAAAGACCGCGAAGCGTGCCCCGAAACCCCGCAACCGCACCTCGGAACGACGCGTCACCATGAGCGACCCCGCCGCTCGCTCCGCAACCGCCGACGCTCTGGTCAGGAAGGCACTCGGCGCCATCACCGAGCTCGGTGCGCCCGGCGTGCTTGCTGCCGGGGCGACGCCCTCGACGAACCTCGTGTCGGAGCTCAACAACATCGACTTCCAGAAGATGATCGGCGGCCCGCTGCAGGCCGCGGTCGATGCGCAGGTCGCCTCCTCGCTCGCCACGGTCAACTTCATCAACTCCGTCGGCTTCACCGCGCCGGACAGCAATGGCAAGCGCGAACTGGTGATGGTCGACTTCACGCACACGCGCAATGACGTCGACGCGGACGGCAATCCGGTCGTGAAGTCGGTCGCGCTCAAGGTGCCGCTGCTGGCGATGCTGCCGATCCCCAGCCTTCGCATCGAGCACGTGATCATCGACTTCAACGTGAAGCTGAACTCCGTCGAGACCTCCACCGTCGACACCACCCTCGGCGTCAACGCCGAAGTGAGCGGCGGCATCGGGCCGGTGAAATTCAAAGTCTCCGCGTCGTATCAGCGCAAAGCGACGACCGGGGTCGAGGTGAAGAAGGAATACGCGCTGAACGTCAACGTCAAAGCGGTTCAGGATGAGATTCCCGCCGGTCTCGAGAAAATCCTCAACATGCTGGCCGCGTGACCGGACGTCATCGGACGGCGAGGTTTTCTCATGGCTGAAGTCCTGTTATCCGACTACCTCGCGCACGTTTTCTCGGAGATTGCGCGCGCCCGAGACATGGCCGACCGTTACACGAAGGAGATCGCGGTGGTTTACGCGAAGGACGAGGTGCTCCGGCACTTCTCCGTCCCCCGATTCAAGCTGTCGAAGATGGATCTCACGATGCCGGTGCTGGTGTCGGGCGTTCACCTCTCCTCGCTCATTCACTTCCGCATGAACCGCGACGAATTCAGGAGCTTCATCGGCGCCAGGGTGAGCGATCTCCTGGCGCTGGTGCTCGCCGTCAAACCGGGAGTGAAGGTCAATGCCGGCTCTCGCACGGAAGGGCTCGAGCCGCTGATCGACGTCCTGCATCAGGAGCTCGCGATCGCCGAGCCCGCGCAGGCCGAAAGCGTTCTCACGAAGCATTGGTCGGGGATCGTCGCCAAAGGAATGGAAATCAACAACATCCCGAGCGAGCTGACGAAACTCAAGCCTGTGATCGAGCAGATCAGCCGCGCACTCGCGCTGCTGCTCGAATCGGTCATCGGGATGATGGTGGTATCGAAGGCCACCATCGAAAAGCTGCTCGTCAATCCCGAAACGAACGTCGTGAAGGATGGGAGCAGCGGCACGTCCGTCTTCACGCTCAAAGCGGAGCTGATCGAAGAAGGGGTGATCGTCAAACGCGTGAAAGACGAGACCACGGGCACCGAAAGCACAGTGGTCGAATTCGAGTGACGCCGTGCGACCGTTCGTGCATCAGGAAGTGCAGCAACTCACCGAGCTCCTGGGGACGCTCGTCGGGATCTATCGCATCTACGACGACCAGCAGCCGGAGCTGCACCGCTCGCTGGTGACACTGTTGGATCTCACCGCCGCGATGTATCGCGATCGCGGGCGGCCGGAGAAAGAGAGCCATACCGCGTCGATGAAAGCGGAGCTCACGACCGCACTCCGCGGCGTCAATCCGATCACGCTCGAGAAGCCGCCCAGCCGGCGTCACGAGATGCAGAGCACGATCGCCTTCAAAGTGCTGCAGTCGCTCGAAGTGGAATTGAGAGGCAGCTTCGGCGAGGCCACGGCATCACTGCAACAAGCCGAGGAGCTGATTGGGCAAATCATCCTCGCAAGCGTGCAGAAAGGTTTGATCAGTGATGTACAGATCCGCGAAACGATCACGCAGGCGGCAATCGAGTCCTTGTGGCGAGCGATTGGTGCCGATGCGGACATCCGCTTCGCGCAGAAACGCGTGCTGCTCGTCGTGAGCGCGTTCGACGCATCGCTGCTGATCGACAAGGTGCTGACGAATCTCCGCGCGCAGCTCGACGCACCCGCGTAATCGCGCAGGTCGTTCAATCAGCCGGTTGCGGGAGCTTGTCCGGATCGCCCCACGGTGCCAGCGTCACGAAGCCGCTCCTCAGCTGGCCTGGCTTTGTGCCGTCGCCGAGATAGTCGTCCACTTCCTGTCCCCAATGCGTGATGCGCATTCGCGCCCAGCGCGAGAGCGTCGCGCCCTTCCCCACCGCCTTCGGATTCGCCTGCAGGAACGTGTCGATGTCGCGCCGGCGTTTTTCGAGCTCCGCGGTTCTGTCGGTGAGCGGTTGGAGCAGCGTCACCAGCTCCTGCCGATGGGCATCGAGCGTCTTCTGCGCGGCTGCTTTCTTCTGCGCATCGGTGCCGTTGAGATCGGCCGCCGCGGCTTCGAGTTGCGCGCGATTGTCGAGATAGAGCTTGTGCGCCCTGCGATACAACGGCACGCGCAGGCGATTGTGCATGGCCTTGTCGTTCTCGAGAATGTCGAGATAGGCGAGCTCCGGCTGCGGCGTCGTCGGCGTCGGTGCGGTGGTCCGTTTCCCGATCACATCCTTGTGATAGAAGTTCCACAACTTGTCATGGCGCGCCTTCGCCGTGGCGCCGGTCTCCGGCACCTGCGGCACATCGACGAGGTGATACGGAATGTTGGTGCGATCGATGAATTCGGCCGCGGCGACGTCAGCGAGAAAGCTCTTGGCGTCACGATCGCTCGGTTTCGGCTCCTTCGCTCCCGTCGCATCCGTCGCCCGCCACTCTTTCTCGTAGACGCTCAGCTGCGCGCCGGTCATCGGCAGCAGTTGATCGTTCTGCACGAAGATCGCGCCGCGCGAAACGTCATCGCCGAACGAGATGATCAGCCCCACGTGGAGCGGCAGCACGATCGCGCGGAACGTCAGGTTCAGTTTCGTGCGGATCAGCGAGAGCGCGTACGCGATGCGTAATGCGTAGACGCCGCAGTCGTGAATCAGCTGTCCGGTGAGCGCGCGAGGGAACGTGCGGGTCAGATAGTTGTCGCCGAACTCATCGATGTTGTACGGCGTATGGAACGTGAACGCGGCCAGGTAGGTGTGCAGCAGATCGATGGTGGCCAGCAGCGCCTTCCAGTCGTCTTTGGTCGCTTTCTGATTGGCCTGGAACTTCTGCAGGAGAAACCGCCGCCAGCTGTCGTTGTCGTGCAGCTTGAAGCCGCCCGTTGCGTTGATCGCCGCGGCGTTTTCCGCCGATTCGGCCGTGACCTTTCCCTTGTCCGTCGCGAAGCCGAAGAGCCGTTCCAGCGCCGCGATCTGCTGCGCGCGCAGGTCGTAGATCCGCGACAGCGGCATCGACTTCTCGTTGAACGATGTCTCGTCCTTCGCATACGCCTCGATTTCCGCCGAGGCGGCTTTCTTTTCGGGATGGAAGATGTCGAGATGGCGCTTCTTCTTGCTGACGAAGTCGGACTTCGTCACCTCCGTCTCCACACCCGCCAGTTGCAGGCCCGGGTGCGCGTTGAAGACCGGTTTCATCTTCTGCTCGAGCACCGCCCGCAGGTTCCTGAGACCTGCGTTGCCCTTCCCCGCCTCCAGTTCCGCGACCGCGTCATCGACGAGAACCTGGAAACCTTGCTGCATCGCGGTGATCAGCGCCGGCAGCAGTCCGAGCAAGTGCGAGTAATGGCCGCCGATGGTCTGATCGGGATTGCGGCCGAGGTCGTAGAGCGTGCTGGTGGCACTCGCGTAGCTCGCCTCCTGGCGCGCCGCCTCCTGATCCTTCTTCACCGCTACCGGATCGAGCGCCGCCGCCGCATCCGTCACTCCGCGGAACGCGAGCAGAATGAGGTCGATGTCGCGCTCCGCCCGGGCCGCATCGGCGAACGTGGCGGAGGCAATCGCGTCTTCGCTGATGCGCGCCAGGACTTGATAGCGCATCGCGTAGCCGCCGCGCGACGTCGGCCGATCGTACGTAGCTCCCTTTGCGAAGAAGTGATCTTCGAGCCGTTTCGACTCGCTCTGCAGACCGATCAGAAACACGCGGCTGACGATCATCATCGGCACGTCGCCCAGCAGCACCGCGGATGCCGGATCGAGCGAGTTTTTCTCGGCCGACGTCACGAAATCGGTGACCGCGGTTTTCGTTCGCTCCAGATCACCCGCCTCCGCGGCCAGCGCGAGCTCCTCGAGGTTCCAGAGCACACGCAGGTGCCAGCCGCCGATCAGCGATTCCTTCCGCGACTTTTCCTCGACCTGGATGCGATCCAGCAGCGGCTTGTACCGCTTCGGCAGCGTCTCCGGCGCCGGATCGGGTTTGCAGTCGATGCGCGCCGAGCCGCGCGCGGCCTGCTGCTCGAGATGCGCCGCCTCATGTGCGATGAGCCGATTGCCGCCGGACGTGCCGGGGCGGTAGCGGCCCTCGCTGAAGACGATGTGGCGGCCGACTGCGAAGGCAGAGGCGCCGAGGGCGCGGGCGGCGCGGTGTGCGGGGGGATTGTCGTGGATGCGAATGTCGTCCGCCGCGGCGCCGAGTCGCGGCGCGAGCAACTGCCGCGCGCGATGGTCGAGCGGCTGCGCCGGCTCCGCGAGCACCGAGCCGAGAGCGGAGGGAAGCGCCGGAACATCCGACGTGAGCATCGCGCGCGGCGTGAGACTCGGCTCGCGCCGCTCCGTCGTCTGCTCCGCGATGCGATCCGCGTCCTGCTCCGATCGCGAAGCGACGCGGCTGAAATCATGAGCAAACCCCGTCGCCGCACGCGCCCGATCCTCGGCCACCCCCGATCGCATGGCCGGAGCTCCCGCTAGTGGCTGACGCGGACGTTTCTGTGTGTAGGCTCCCACGAGCCGCTCCTTCCGGAGCAGCATACTGCTATCCGCGCGGCACTCCGGCAGCGCAGGCTTGTCGGCGATCGGAACCGTTTCGTCACGCGCCGCTGCTGCCTCTCGCGATCGCTTTCCTCCGACGATGAGCGCGTGAGAACGCTGACCGCTGCTGCCATCCTCGCCACGCTGTTGCTCTCCCGCCACGAACTGCACAACTACCGGGACGTGCGAACGCGGATGCGGAGTCCGAAGTGAAGCAGCTGCAACGTGACCGCCAGAATGCATTCGTGCGCGGCGAGATCGATCAGCTCGACCGCGCGATCTCCGACGACTATACGACCATCAAACGCAACCGCCATATCTGATCGGCTGGGACATCCTTGCATGTGGCGGCGACGTCGGCGATCACGCCCGCCCGTAAGCGTTTCCGCAATGACTCCGGGTGTCGGCGACGTCTTTCCATTCGCACAGTTCGCCGCTGGCGCTCAGCAGAGCAGGAACGACGGCGCCGCCGAGCTCGCGAATCGGCTTCGCGCAATAGACGCACGTTCGCTCCGCATGCCAGCGCGCGACGATGTTTCGCACGAGCGTCTCTTCGGGAGAAGCCTCGCGCGGTGGCCCGAGCGCGCCGGATGCGATCAGGCCTGCGCCCGTGGTTGCCATACTGTTTCCACTTTCCCACCGCGCCGCGGGCGCACAATGCTCACGACGCGGTGATTTGCGCTGTTACCCGCCGTCGCTTCGGCCGAAACGGGGCGGGCGATGGGCACTGCAGATGCCTGAACTCGGTACCGGACCTGACACTAAGATAAGGAATCTTTGGCGAAAGTACCGTTACCGAATTGTTACAAGCCCGAATTATTTGTCCCCCGCATTGATCTGCAAGAACTTACAAATACGGTACTTACATGCTGCAAGCCATAATATTATGGGATAACAGCATACACTATTCGTGGAATGTCGCAGGCGAGGGCTACTTCGGCAGGAGCTTGGTCAGGTCTTCCTTGTCGAAGACGGAAGTCAGATCGCTGACCTTGCAGGGGAGGGCGGCGGCGATCCTGATCAGCGTCACGAGAGTGGGTAGCATTGAGCCTGTTTCGATTGCGCTGATGTGACTCTGCGGAAGGCCCGATCGCTCCGCGAGCACAACTTGCGTCACATCTTTTCTCTGACGCAGCGCGCGTAGGCGCTCACCAAACAGCTCGCCTATTCGCGTGCTGTTCTCCTTCACCCGCGCCCCGTTGACAATCTAGAATTCACGATATATAGTATTCCATGTAACAACACGGAGCGCGAACATGCTCGAACCGGACGTCATCAACCGCATCCGCCACATCTTCCTACACGAACGCCCACACGTCAGCATCTCCACCGCAACGGTACTCCTCGGCTGGACGCGCGGCCAGATGAATGAAGCCATCGCCTCCGGCGAAGTCGAGTTGATGACCACACCGCTCGGCAAATGGTTCTGGCGCGAAGAGCTGATGGCCAAAGCGCTGGAGACCTGGCCGCTCGACATCATCGAAGATGCGCTCGGCCGCGACGCCGACCGCATCCTCCCGCACGCCCTGCGCACCGCCGAACTGCGCGTTCGCCTCCCGCGCCATCACGTGGCCATGCTCGAGTACAGAGCCGAACAGGAACAGACCACCATCAGCGGCGTCCTCGCCACAGAGCTCGACGGCGTCGCCAGTGCCTACGCCGACGAGCTCTCCGCCGTTATCCCCGGCTTCGCCGCCGCCCTCGCGTGGCCGGATGCCGAGGCGATGCAGCTCCCCTGCTGAACGGTTCTCACCGTGCCGAAGAAACCGTCCCCACCCGACCGCACCGAGGAGCTGCGCGCCAGCTATCGAGGCGGCAAAGGCCGCCCGCGCGAGCTCCGCATCACCACCCTCTACCGAGGCGACGACCGCGTCCCCTTCCTCCGCATCGCCGGCCACTGGCTCAACGACAACGGCTTCGCCGCCGGCTCCCGCCTCACCGTCACCGCCGAACCGGGCAAGCTCACCCTCACCCTCGCCACCCACCCCGCTGCAGTCGACGCGCCCCCGCCGCGCAACTGAGCGCCGCCCCCAGCGCGCGCCAACTCCCAAAATCGCATTCATGCGACGCCCGATCGCATTCACCCCACGCGCGATCGAGTGAATCTCGCCTGGAGGACAGT
>Ga0126310_10000958_pt1 | contig 10695 bp, 9 predicted proteins | sample Plot60_FD_92540 | JGI IMG/M metagenome (GOLD analysis project Ga0126310, IMG submission 92540) | Serpentine soil microbial communities from UC McLaughlin Reserve, CA, USA - Plot60 | ecosystem: Environmental > Terrestrial > Soil > Grasslands | place: USA: UC McLaughlin Reserve, Lake County... | reverse complement strand
CGGTCCCTTGCGGGCGGGATCACAAGGTCCCTGGCGCTCGACCGCCACGGCAAGACGCTAAGCTACCATCTTCTAAGTATGTTGGTTCGGTTGCCCGACAGGAAACGATAACCTAGCGGGCTTGTGGGCGAATTGCCTCACGCCGTCCCTGCCAGCCTGCGCAGCATGATGCAGCTCATTGTGCACCTTAAATCATGGCCTCCCTCGTCTCCGGCAGACGCGCGCGGGGCCGGCGGTCTTCGTAGCCGGGCGTGGGGCCGCCAGGTGGTAGAGACGTGGAACGGCGCCGCCGTTCTAGTCCTCCCTACCGTGCCAAACAATGGCGCTTATCTGGCGTCTCCGAACAACGAGACCGAGCCTGGCTCGTCGCTATTCCTTCAGGACCTTTCCAGCGGTCTGCCATCGTAACTTGTGTGTAGATCGTAAGGCGGCCACCTATGGGCTATCCGGGGATCGAGGGTGTGAGGAGGCACACGACGATACGGCTACATCTCTTGAGCGTTGCCTGATCTTCTGTAACCCGGCCCCGGCAGCGCGTCACGGACCCGACGATGCCGCCGAACGGAGGTCGTGACCGTCTCGCTGGCCGGTGTCAGGTCCTTCGTCGAGTTTTCCCCACGCCCTCAAGATCCGAAAGAGCTCTTGCCTGTCCGTCTCGTCCAACCCGCTGGCGGGCTCTCGGAGCCGGCTAGGGGCGAGACCCAAAAGGTCCATGCCCTCTTTGATCACGGCCACGTTGTACCCGCTGTGGGCCTTGGCGCGCAGTCTCTCCAAGGGGGCCACCTCACGCCAAACGGCCTGGACCGATTCCCGGTCTCCCTCCCTGAGCCCCTGGAGCATCTTCAACGACATCTCGGGAGCGACGTTGGCCAATCCGGAGGTGAACCCTTCGGCGCCGACGACGAAGAAAAACGGCGCCCACATCTCCGCCGTGCCGCAGATCCACACGACGGGGTTGTCTATGGACTGCACCAGGTCCCCGAAGCTCGGAAGGTCGTTGATCGCATACTTGACCGCCAGCACGTTTTCCAGGGCCGTAACCCGGTCGAGGACCTCCCGGTCGATGGCCGAGTGGCGGACGTAGAGAACGACCCCAATCTCGAGGCCCCGAGAGATCTCGGTGTAGTACCGTACCAGGCCTTCCGTGGTCAGGTAAGGGTGGACGGGCTGGTGGACCATGACGGCGTCCGCGCCGGCGTCCTGCGCGAACGAGGCCATCTGGCCCGCCGTCTTCGTGTCGTGGCCGATGCCGGCAAGTACCGTCGCCCTGCCATCGACCTTCTCCACGACGAACCTGGTCACCGCTTTCGCCTCCTCCATGCTCAGGGAGTAGAACTCCCCCGTGTTGCCGCACGGGACGATGACCTCCAGCCCGTGGGCGACCAGGAACTCCACGTTCTTCTCCAGGGAGGCGTAGTCCACGCTCCCGTCTTCGCGAAACGGGGTAACGTTGATCGCATGAACGGTCCGAAGCCTCCTCGCAAGATCGGCGTAATCCATAGGCTCCTCTGTTCCTCCTTTGTGATCCGACCAAGTACCGATGGTCCGAGTCTTCGTTCATCATCCGTCATCTGGCAGACCGAAGCCGCCACCCCGTATCGGAAAGTCGGCGCTTCAGCTTGGGGAACGGTCCTCTGAGCGGACAATCCGGAGATAAAGCCCTCCGATTTTCGAGGGCACCGAGGACCCGAGGGCCACTTCCGGCTTCACCCGACCTCGCTCAAACCGACCGGGCGACCTTCCCGCATGGACAGCTCGGCCGCCACGGCCAGGCGCAATGCCTCCAGCGCGTCGCGGGCCGTGCAAGGGTTCTCGGCGCGGCCCCGCGCAACCTTCAGGAAGTGCCCGAGCTCAGCCCTGTAGGCGTCTCCGAAACGCGCGAGGAAGTCGGGGTAGGGTTGGCCCTCCCGCGGCGCCGCGCCGGGCTCGACGGAGCGGAGCGGTGTACGGCCGTCGAGGCCGACGCTGACGCTGTCGCCGGAACCGAAGATCTCCGTACGGACGTCGTACCCCCAAGGGTCCTGACGGCCGCCGGTGAGGACCGCGACCACGCCGTCTGTCATCGTGATCAGGGCTGCCGCGGTATCTACGTCGTGGTATTTTTCGAACACGTCGAACTTGCGCACGCTCCCTTGGGCGTACACTTCTTCTGCCTCGGTCCCGGTTAACCACCGCAGGATGTCCAGGTCGTGTATGAAGAGGTCCTTGAATATGCCTCCGGACCGCGGGATGTAGCCCTCGTGCGGCGGGGCGGGGTCGTGGGTGGCCAGGCGTAACGAATAGAGCGTGCCGACGGTGCCGTCGTCTATCAGGCGCTTCGCCTCCCCGTAACCGGCGTCGAAGCGCCTCTGGAAGCCCATCTGCAGGACCGCCCCCGAGGACTCCACCCGGTCCACCACGGCCTCGGTCTCCTCGCGGTCCACCGCTATCGGCTTCTCGCAGAACACCGGCAGACCGGCGTCGAGGCAGGCGCCGATCAGCGCGGCGTGCTCTGTCGTTGCGGCGGCGATCACCGCGGCGTCGAGCCCGGCCCCTATTACCCCCTCGACGGACGTATGCTCCCCACCGACCTCCCCCGCCACCGTCGCTGCCCGTCCGGCATCCACATCGCCGATCACCAGGGCGTCGACGTCGGGGTGCTCGGCGAGCGTCCTGGCATGGAACCTGCCTATCCGGCCGGCCCCCAACAATCCGATCTTCACGACCCAAACCTCCTTCCGCGACTCTTGCCCCGCTCTACCCCTGCACCGGCAAGGATGGCGCGCCGTCTGTCCCGCGAACATCCGTCACGCAACGTCCCTCGAGTGGCCCAGGCGAGACAGCCTCAGCGACCGCCGGCCGTCCCATTAGTTGGCCGGTTCCAGCACGTAGACCCGCGGGCCCTCCGGCAGGGTATCGGGCGTGAACTCCACCTCCGGGGCGCCGACGTTTACCACCCCCTCATCCGGGTAGCGCGAGGTGAACGCCTCGACGGGAAGGATGTCCCCGTCCACCGTGAGCTTCGGTATCTCGTAGTGCATGGGAATTACCACGCGCGGGCCGATGTCCTCTATGGCCCGCTCGAGGTCATCGAGCTCGATCGTCGGCGGACCCCCCGTCGGAGCCAACAAGACGTCGACCCTGCTCCGCAAACGGTCGAGTTGCTCCTCCGTAAGAGGGTTACCCAAGTCCCCGAGGTGCAAAACGCTCACTCCCCCCAGCTCGAAGCGATACATGGCGTTCTCGTCCGGATCTTCTTTGTGCTCCACGCTTTCCATCGCCTGGAAGCCCTCGAAGCATACTCCGGCCCTCTCGACGGCATCCCTGCCAGTGGCTTCACGAGTGGCCTCCAGCGCGTTCAGGTAGAGCGGGTCGCCGGGGACCATGCGCGAGTTGGAATGGTACTCGTCCGTCGCCGAACTAACCACCACCAGGTCGGCCGGCTCGTCGACGGGGTCGAGCCCCGCAACCTCCGGTTCGTAAGGATCGGTCACGATAGAGGTATTGTCTCCCTCCAACCTGAAGCACGCGTGTCCGTACCATTTGATCTTCATCCCACACCCCTTACCGTAAGCAGCACATCCTCCTAGAACAAGGTGGTGTTCAAGACGATCATGACAGTGATCCCCACCGCCTTGTTTCCCTTCGCACAACGGTATAACATTTGGTGTATGAAAGCAATACCCGGTGGAAGGGGCGGATCCAAAGAGCAAGGTTCGTTGGGCCCGCGGGTCGCCGAGCGCATCAAAGACGACATTTTTCGTGCACGGCTCCTGCCGCGGGAGCCTTTGATAGAAGCCGAGTTAGCCGCGGCCCACGGTGTCTCCAAGACGCCCGTGCGGGAGGCCCTGTCGTCGCTGGCACGGGCGGGGTTGGTGGACTTGGACCCGTTTCGCGGCGCGCGGGTTCGCGACTTCACGGCAGACGACGTGCGGGAGATCTACGAGATGCGGGTGTTGCTGGAACCGTTCGCCTTGGAGAAGGCGGTGCCGCGCATGGACGAAAACGACCGAGGCTTGCTCTCTTCTTTGCTAGACGACGCGGACGCCGCCGCCGAGAGGCAGGACCTGTACAGTCTCTCCGGGCTCAACCGGGCCTTCCACGACGCGCTCGTCGCGAGGTGCGGCAACGGGCGCATAATCCAGACTATGGGCCAGATCCAGGATCAACTCCGGGCGATCGCCTTACGCTCGTGGATGCTCACGCCCACTTATCCGCGGGAGGCCGAACAGCACAGGAGGGTGGCGGAGGCCGTGGCCTCTGGCGACGCCGACCGTGCCGCAGACCTGTTGCGCGACCACATCGTGGGGTTCAAGGAGCAGTTCGTCGGGGCGTTCGGGCACGGACCTTCGGAAGAGGAAGCCGAGCAGATCAGGAGGAGGTAGAGCATGCGGGCGTTGATGGTCGAGGCAGACTGGGAGCCGAGAGGAGGCTATTCCCCGGAGGCTGGCGACGAGGAGCAGCGCCTCGCGCGCAACGGCAACCTGGTGTGGAGGCGCCCGCGCTTCCGCGTGGTCGAGCTCCCCGAGCCCTCCCCGGGCCCGGACGAGGTGCTGGTCCGGGTGAGGGCCTGCGGCGTGTGCGGTTCTGACGTGCATATGTACGAGAAAGACGACGAGGGGTACGTGGTCTACCCCGGCATGATGTCCACGCCGGTGGTCACGGGGCACGAGTTCTCGGGCGTCGTGGAGTCTGTCGGCGAGGACGTCGTGGACCTCGAACCCGGAGACGCCGTGTGCTCCGAGGAGATAGCGTGGTGCGGAGAGTGCTACGCGTGCCGCGCAGGGCTCTTCAACTACTGCGAGCGCCTGGGGGAGCTGGGTTTCACCTTCAACGGCGCCCACGCCGAGTACGTCGTCACCAAGGCCAAGTACTGCTGGCCTATTGGGGAGATGCTCCAGATGCTCGGCGACGAGCGCGGTTTCCGGGCCGCCGCCCTCGTCGAGCCCACGAGCGTCGCCTACGTGGGCATGTTCGTCCAAGCCTCCTTCCTGCCGGGTGCGAGCGTGTCCGTTATAGGAGGAGGCCCGATAGGCCTTGCCGCTGTCGGGCTCGCCCGGGCGGCCGGGGCGGGACGGGTCGTGGCATTCGAGACCGTCGACACCCGCCGGCGCCTCGCGGAGGAGATGGGCGCCGACGCCGTCTACGATCCCCTCTCGCTCGGAGAGGGCGGCATGGCGCAGGTCGCCCTGGAAGAGACGAAGGGCCGGGGGGTCGACATGTGGGTCGAAGCCAGCGGCGCGGAGGGCGTCATCGATGCGGCCACGGGCGCCCTGGCGCCCACAGCGACGGTGGTACTGGTCGGGAGGGGCCCGCACCGGGCCTCCATAGACCCCGAGAGGCTCGTCGTCACCGGCGGCGGGCTGCGCGGGTCTCTCGGCCACTCGGGGGCGGGCACCTTCGGCAACGTCATCCGCCTCATGGCCTCCGGCAGGCTCGACATGAGCCGCATCGTCACAGATCCCGTCGACCTAGACGGAGCCCTCGAGGGCCTCGAACGTCTCAAGGACCGCGAGGCGGGCAAGTACATGGTGCTCTTTGAGTAGAGCAGGCGAGGAAGACTACCACCGCCTCTTCTCGTGCGACTCTCTCCTGGGCGAGGTGTACGTCGGGTTGAGCGAGAGCGGCGTGCTTCCTCGGGAGGGCCGCCTCGCCCGAGGAGTACATCCGGCGCTACAGGGAGCGCTTCGGACGGCTCCTTTCGTGGGCCAAGGACCAGGCAACACGCAGGCTCGCCCGGAGGGTGGCTTCGGCGGTGTCCGGAGGCAAGGTCGAGGGCGAAGGCGATGAGTGACCGAGGCCATCGTATCAGAAGCGGCAACCATCGTCGAGTTATCCCCGGCCCTCCGGGCCGCCGCGGGAACCTACCCTAACGCCTAGCCTACCGGTAGTTTGTTGTTAACGGGCATAGAGGTAGAGTCCTTCGACAATCGGCTGCATTTACGCGCCCGCCTCCTCGGGCATCCTGACGGTGGGGCCGGAAGCCGGGTCCGAGAGCCAGCGTGTGATCTCGACCTTGTTCTCGGTGAAGAAGCGCACCCCGTCCTTGCCCGTGGCGTGCAGGTCGCCGTAAAAGGAGGTCGTGACGCCGTTGAAAGGGAAGAACGCATTCGGGGCGGCCACGCCGACGTTGACGCCCAGCATCCCTGCGTCCACGCGTTCCCTCCAGTGCCTGACGGCGGCACCGTCCTCGGTGTAGATCGAGCAGGCGTTCCCGAACGGCGAGCCGTTGGTGAACTCGATGGCCTCGTCCAGGGAGTCTACGCGCACCACGGAGAGGACCGGACCGAAGATCTCCTCCCTCGCGACCCTCATGTCTTCGGTGACGTTGTCCAGGATGGTAGGCCCGAAGAAGAAACCCTCCTCCAACGGCGGCTCGCGGCCATCGAGGGCGACCTCGGCCCCCCTCTTCCTCCCCCAGGTCTACGTAGGAGCGGACCCTGTCGCGGTGGCTCTCGCGGATCAGGGGCGTAAGCTCCGAGTCTTCCTCGTAGCCAGGCCCAACTTCATGTTCTCGGCCGCCTCCCTCGCCGCCTCGACGACTTTATTTCCGGCCTCGCCGACGGTGACGAGCACGCTCCCGGCCAGGCATCGCTCCCCGGCGTTGCCGTAGGCCGAGGAGATTATGTTCGGGACGGCCTTCTCGAGGACGGCGTCGGGCATGACGATCATGGAGTTTTTCGCCACGGCGAGCGCCTGAACCCGCTTGCCGTGGGCCGTCCCGTGCGTGCAGATGTGCTCGGCGACGGGCTGCGATCCCACGAAGGAGACGGCCTCTATGCCCGGATGCTCGAGGATGCCGTTCACCGCGTCGCGTGCCCCGTTGACGACGTTCACCACGCCCTCGGGGATGCCGGCCTCGACCAGAAGCCCCACCGGCCATTGCGAGGTCAGCGGGGTGCGCTCCGAAGGCTTGAGGATGTAGGCGTTGCCGGCCCCTATGGCTACCGGCAGGGTCCACAAAGGGATCATGCACGGGAAGTTGAACGGCACGATGGCGGCGACCACCCCGAGCGGGAAGCGGTAGGACACGTTGTCTATCCCCTTGGCCACATCGCGCACGGTTTCGCCCATCATGAGCGTGGGCATCCCGCAGGCGAACTCCACGACCTCTATGCCGCGCCTGACCTCTCCCGCGGCGTCCCTGGCGTCCTTGCCGTTCTCCAGGGTCACGAGGTCTCTGAGCTCCTCGAAGTGCTCCTCCAGCAGCATCTTGTAGCGGACGAGCACTTGGATGCGCTCCACCACTGGCGTCTTCGACCACCCCTCGAAGGCCGCCCCGGCCGCCCGGTCGACGTCGTCCTTGGTGGAGAGCGGCGTCTCGGCTACGACCTCGCCCGTGGCCGGGTCGTAGACCGGCTCGGTCTCCCGGCCGTCGCCGTCCACCCACTCCCCCCGATAAAGTTACGGACCGTCCTGTGCGTCTTCTGCATCGCTTGGCTCCTCGTTCTCTCGCGTGCCTAGAAGAGCCACTCGTGGTCGGGGTCGTTCTTGAACTTCCATTCGCGTATGGGTCCCGCCATGACGTTCAGGTAGTAGAGGTCGTAGCCGGGCGGCGCCGAGACGGCGTGGTAGCCCCTGGGCACGAGCACCGTGTCGTCGTCGATCACGGTCATGGTCTCGTCCAGCGAGCGGTCTTCGGTGTAGACCCTCTGAACGGCGAAGCCCTGGGGGGGTTGGATCTTGTGGTAGTACGTCTCTTCCAGGTAGCTCTCGTTCGGCAAGTCGTCCCTGTCGTGCTTGTGCGGGGGGTAGCTCGACCAGTGCCCGTTCGGGGTCAGGACCTCGACGACGAGCAGCCTCTCTGCCGGACGGTCGTCCATCAGGATCGGGTGAACGCGCCGCTCCGCGTTCCCCGAGCCGCGCGCCTCGACCTCGATCTCCTCCGGCCGTATCAAGAACGGCTCCTCGCCGTCCTGCGCGGGAGCCGAACAGACCGCCAGCTCCAGGTAACTCACCGCCTCTACCGTGTAATCCGTCCCCGGCGGGAGGTAGAGCGCATACGGCGGTCCCTCGAAGACGGAGTCGCGCCGCCCGATGCCCCTCCACCCGCCGCCCGGGATCGAGACGTCGCAGTAGCCGGAGAGAACCACGAGGCAGACCTCCTCGGCGTCCGTGTGCCGCTCGACGGCCCGTCCGTCCGCGAGCCGCAGCACTTCGAAGCCGACGTACTCCCAATCGGCGGACTCCGGCGTGATCCTCACGACGCTGCCGCTGGCGTCCGGCGCTTCGTTGGCGCTTACCACAAGATCCGACACGCTCTCAACCCCTTCCTGAATCCCGATACCCGAAGCCTCTCTTACAGGTACTGGCGTTCGGCCTGTCTGCCTTCGGCGTACGCTTTGCGGGCCGCCGCAACACTCTCCATCTCCGAGACCTCAGCCACGGGCACGTCCCAGAACGACTCGTAGTCGGGCACGCCCTCGTAGCGGTCCACCGGGATGTGGACCACGACGGTCCGGTCCGCGTCTTTGGCCTCGGCCAGCGCGGTCTTTAGTCCCGAAATATCCCGCGTCCGGATCACGCGCGCCCCGAGGCTCTCGGCGTTGGCCGCGAGGTCGACGGGCAGCACCTCGCCCGGCTCCTCCTCGGTGTCCAGCCCCAGGGAGCCGTCCTTGCGGTAGCGGAAGTGGGTGCCGAAGCCCTGCGAGCCGACCAAGCGCGAGAGGGCGCCTATGGAGGAGAAGCCCGAGTTGTCTACCAATATTATGGTGAGCTTGCAGCCCTCCTGTATGGAGGTGACGATCTCGGAGTTCATCATCAGGTAAGAACCGTCGCCGCACATCACGTAGACCTCGCGCTCGGGAGCCGCCATCTTCACCCCTAGGCCGCCGGCGATCTCGTATCCCATCGTCGAGTAGCCGTACTCGACATGGTAGCCCTTCGGGTCGCGCGTCCTCCAGAGCTTGTGCAGATCCCCCGGCATCGAACCGGCCGCGCAAACGACCACGTCCTCGGGCTCGGAGAACGAGTTGACAGCCCCTATGACCTCGCTCTGGGCAGGGAGCGGCCCGTGGTTTCGGCCGTACAGACGCTCGACCTCACGATCCCACTCCCGGTTGGCCTTCTCGCTCGCCTCCCGGTAATTCTGTTCCACCTCGTACCCGCTCAGAGTCTCGGAGAGGGCCTCGAGCGTTGCGCGGGCGTCGCCGACGAGCCGCAGTCCCTCGTGCTTGGCCGCGTCGACGTCCGCGACGTTCACGTTGATAAACCGCACCTCCGGATTTCGGAAGGCGGTCTTGGAGGCCGTGGTGAAGTCGGACCAGCGGGTCCCGACCCCGATGACGAGGTCTGCCTCGCGGGCGGCGCGGTTGGCCGCGAGCGTGCCCGTAGCGCCGACGGCGCCGAGCGCCAGCGGGTGGTCGTAGGGCATAGAGCCTTTGCCCGCCTGAGTCTCGCCGACGGGGATGCCGGTGCGTTCGGCGAAACGCCCCAACGCTTCCGTTGCCTCGGAGTAGATCGTGCCCCCACCAGAGACGATCATGGGCCGTCTGAAGCTCCGGATACGGTCCGCGGCCCGCTCCAGTTCCGCGGAGTCGGGTCTGGGCCGCGTTACCCGCCACACACGCTTCTCGAAGAACTCCTTCGGGTAGTCGTAGGCCTCGGCCTGCACGTCCTGGGGAAGGGCGAGGGTTACCGCGCCCGCCTCTGCCGGGTTGGTCAGGACGCGCATGGCGGCCAAAGCACCGGGAATAATCTGCTCCGGACGGCTAATCCTGTCCCAGTACTTGGAGACGGGACGAAAGGCGTCGTTGACCGAACGGTCCCCGTCGTGCGGCGCTTCTAGCTGCTGGAGCACAGGGTCGGGCCCGCGCGAGGCGAAGACGTCCCCCGGCAGTAGCAGGACGGGCAGGCGGTTTATGGTGGCGAGGGCGGCACCCGTGACCATGTTCGTCGCCCCTGGTCCTATGGAGGAGGTGCAGGCGAAGGCCTGCAGGCGGTTCTTCTGGCGGGCGTAGGCCGCCGCCGTGTGGACCATGGCCTGCTCGTTGCGTGACTGGTAGTAGGTGAGGTCGTCCTGGTACTCGAGGAGCGCCTGTCCGACGCCGGCGACGTTGCCGTGGCCGAAGATGCCGAAGCACCCGGCGAAGAAGCGCTGCTCCTCCCCGTCACGGTCCACGTACTGCTCCGTCAGGAAACGCACCAACGCCTGGGCTGCCGTCAGCCGCACCGTGCTCATTGCCACACCTCCTCGAGTCTGCGTCATAGCATGAGCATCAGAAGACAATCGCGGTACGCGACCGGTCCCCTAATCGCTCTTCCCGCTCGCCGATCCTTCCGATTCTGAAGGCCGGCTTCCTTGGAGTTCGGCGTTGAGCTCCTCAAGTTCGGCGCCACCGGCCATTTGCCTTTCCAACTCTTCTATGCTGATCTCGTCCTTCTCGAAGGTGCCAATGCTGCGTCCCCGTTCGAGCACCGTGAACCGGTCTCCGATCGGGTACGCGTGATACACATTGTGGCTGATAAATATGATTCCCAGGCCTTGCTCTTTGGCATGCGCTATGTACCGTAAGACTATGGCCGCCTGTTTGACTCCGAGGGCACTCGTCGGCTCGTCGAGGATTAGCACCTTGGCCCCGAAATGGACGGCGCGGGCGATGGCCACCGACTGTCGCTCTCCGCCGGAGAGAGTGCTCACGGGTTGAGAGGTGTCGCGAAGTTCGATACCGATCTTTTTCAGCTCTTCGCGGGTGACTTGGTCGGCCTTCACCACGT
>Ga0126310_10000957_pt1 | contig 10705 bp, 11 predicted proteins | sample Plot60_FD_92540 | JGI IMG/M metagenome (GOLD analysis project Ga0126310, IMG submission 92540) | Serpentine soil microbial communities from UC McLaughlin Reserve, CA, USA - Plot60 | ecosystem: Environmental > Terrestrial > Soil > Grasslands | place: USA: UC McLaughlin Reserve, Lake County... | reverse complement strand
CGCGTGCCAGCCCTTGCCGTCCTTGCGGACGGCGCCCTGGGCCTCGAGCTGGGGGAGGACCCGGTAGAGGTAGTTCGGGTGGCGCATCTTCAGCTCGCGCGCCAGCTCGCTCACCTTGATCCCAGGGTTCTGGCGGATGACCTCGAGCGCCTGCTTGGCAGTGCCGCCGCTGCCGCGAGGCCTTCCACGGCGGGCGCGCCGCGGGCCAGAAGCCCTGCGTGCGGGCCGATTCACGCCGTCGAGAGCCGCCTTGGCCTTCTGTAGGGTCAGGTACTCGTCGTACAGCGGCTTCAGCTCCTTGAGCCGCGCATCGATTTCACTTCTCTTCTCTTCCAGAAAATTCATGCGTAAAAAGATAAGTGTAATCGGTAAAGGTGTAGAGATTGCACAGGAGCTGTCATGCGCCGCCGACGTCGCGGACGACGTGCGCGGCGCCGACGTCGTCGTGCTGGCGGGTGACGGCGACCTTGCGGAGATCGCCCGCAGCGCACCGGCGGCCGCGGTCGTTGTTACCGGTGAGGATCTCGAGGGCCGCTGCAAGACGGCCTACGAGCGCCTGCTCTTCCCGCGCTCACGGATCATCGGCGTGCCCGATTCCGGCCGCGTAAGCGACGCGATCGCGTCGATTCTCTTCGAGCGCGACGACACCCACGACGTGATCGCGATGAAGGACGGCGCCTTCACCGCCTGCTCGGCCCGCTTGGGCCATGGCGGCATACGAGAGGTTCTCTAGTTACGCGAACGCGGTGCGCCGCGCGAGCGCGGAGGCGCGCCGCTCGGCCGCCTCGACCGCGCGGTTCCAGCTTCCGCAGACCGCTGTGACGGTCGTGGTCCGCGGCAGGCCCATGTTCGGGCGGCGGCGTCGCAGCTCGGCGTAGCGCGTCGGGGTGAGCTGGTCGAGCGCGCAGGCCTCGTGCTCCACTGCGGTCAGCAGTGCCTGTGCGACGGCCTCGCAATCCGCGCCGTCATTACGGGCGAACGGCGACCAGCCTCCAGCCTCTTCTCTTCGTCGGCGAGCGAACAACCGCAACACGTCCCCCTCTTCGCTAACGCTCGAGCAGCCCCTTCAACTTAACGAGCGTCCGGTCGGCTTCTTTTGCGGCGGTCCGCTGGAACGCCTTTCCGCCGATCCTTCCCAGGAACCCGCCGGGCAGTTCGTACTCGTTGACGTAGTTGAAGCAGGTGCCGTCGCCACGGGGCTCCAGGTCGTACGAGACCCGTGCTTTCGTGCCCATCGGGCCGCGGCCCTCCCACTCGACATCCCTGGGGCGGCGCGCAACCGCCACCTCCCAGGTCACGTTGAAGCACTTATGGGCGATCTTGAGCCGCTGCGCCAGCTCGTCGCCCTGTTCGAGGGTCCCGTCGGGAGCGTGCACGAGCGAGTCGTGCACCGTGACCCAGTCCTCGAGCCGCGCGGGATCCATCACGACCTCGTACACGTCCTCCGGCGACGCGGCGATCTCGATCGAGCGCTCGACCTTCACCGGGCGGCCAGCGCCTCGCTTCGCTCCCAGTCGCGAAGGGCGTGGTCCAGCGCCCGCTCGAATGGGTGCGGCGTCAGCCCATAGATCCGGCGCGCATCGTCGTTGCGCGGCAGTAGGTCGTGCTCAAGGCTCTGCATGAGCGGCCGCACGAGCGCGAGCGGCTGGTTCGTGATCGCGCTGACCACGGCGGAGGCCGCCGGCGTCTGCGTGGTGGGCAGTCGCAGCGGCATCCGCCCGACCCCGATCGCCTCGGCGATCCGCTCGATCATCTCCTCGTAGGTCATCACTTCCCGCCCGACGATGTCGAGCGAGAGGCCCTCAGCCTCGGGCGTCCCGGGCGTTCGGGCGAGGTATTCGATCGCGTCGCCCTCGAAGATCGGCTGAGTGCGGTTCGAACGCCACGACGGGAGCGGGACGAACCGCAGACTCGAGACGAGCTTCACGAGGATCCCGAACGAGGACGAGCGTGCGCCGATCACTATCGAGGCCCTGAGCGCGGTCGATCGCGGCAGCGCGTCGAGCAGGATCTCCTCGACCTCGAGCCTGGAGGCGAGGTGGACGGATTGCGGGCCGCCCTCCGGGAGGAGGCCGCCGAGATAGACGATGCGGTCGATCCCGGCGTCGCGCGCCGCGGCGGCGAAGTTCTCCGCGGCGAGCCGGTCGCGGTCGGCGAAGCCGCTCGCCCCGGTTTCCATCGAGTGGACCAGGTAGTACGCCGTCGAACAGCCCTCGAGAGCGGCGGCGAGCGTCTCGCGCTGCAGCAGGTCGCCCACGACGACCTCGACACCCTCGACCGGGGCGAAGCGGGCGGCGTCGCGGGCGAGCGCGCGCACGGGTCGACCCTCGGCGCGCAGCCGCTCGATGAGCCGTCCGCCCATGTAACCCGTAGAGCCAGTGACCAGTTCCATGCCGATAGTGTCGAGGCAGATGCCCTCACCCGCGCAGCCCGTAAACGTCCTCGAATACGAGCGGCTCGCGGAAGAGGCCCTTGAAGCAGGTCCGCTGGGCTACTTTGCCGGCGGCGCGTGCGACGAGCGAACACTGCGCGATAACGTCGAAGCGTTTGCGCGGATCAAGTTGCGTCCACGGATGCTCGTCGATGTGAGCAACGTGTCCGCCGCGACGACCGTGCTGGGCACCGAGGTCTCGATGCCCCTGCTGGTCGCTCCGACCGCGATTCAGAAGATGTGCCATCCCGATGGCGAGCCGGCCACCGCACGTGCGGCGGCCGCGGTGGGCACGCTGATGACGCTGTCCACGATCGCGACCGCGACACCCGCCGAGGTGGCGGCAGCGGCGCCGGGCGCTCCACGCTGGTTCCAGCTCTACTGCTTCGAGGACGAGGGGGTCACGCGCGCCCTCGTCGACCAGGCCGTCGAAGAGGGCTACTCGGCCATCGTCCTCACGGTCGACGCTCCCCGCGGAGGCCGGCGCGAGCGCGACCTGCGCACGGGATTTCAGGTACCCGCGGGGGTCAAGGTCCCGAGCGTCGCGGCGGCGCTGAGCCGTCCGGCCACACTGACGATCGCGGAGCTGTTTGCGATGTTCGACCTGACGCTCACCTGGCGTGACCTGGAGCGGATTCGCGGATTCTCCGACCTGCCGCTGCTGGTCAAAGGCGTGCTGACCGAGGAGGACGCTCGCCTGGCCTGCGAGGCGGGAGTCGACGGGATCGTGGTCTCGAACCACGGCGGACGGCAGCTCGACGGCGTCAAGGCGACGATCGATGCGCTGCCGGAGGTCGTCGAGGCTGTCGAGGACCGCGTCGAGGTCTTCGTCGACGGCGGCATCAGGCGCGGGACGGATGTCGTCAAGGCGCTCGCCCTGGGCGCGCGCGCGGCGCTGGTCGGCCGGCCGGTGCTGTGGGGACTGGCCGTCGGCGGCGAGGACGGCGCCCGCCGTGTGCTCGAGCTGCTGCGCGACGAGCTCGAGCTGGCGCTGCTTTTGTGCGGCTGTCCGACGCCCGCCGATGTGACGCCCGCGCACATTTCCGCAAACAGCGGGCGCTCCTGAGAAAAGGCTGTAAAGAGCGGCGGATCCCAATTCGCCTCATTTGCGGAGTCGCGAGTTGGCCTCCCGGGCAGATCGTGTTTGGATGGAGCCGTGCCCAAGCCCGCAAAGCGCCCGAGCTGTGAGAACTGCTTCTTCCGCCAGAACATGCTTTGCGCACTCGACCTGAACGATCCGTGCACGACCTACCGCGCGGCCGACCGCGGCCTCCGGCCGGAGCGCCAGCTCTCGTTCGTCTTCCGGACCGAGCGCACTTTCTCCGCGTACGCCTTCCCGCGGCCGCGAACCGGCGAGCCGACAGCGCTGCGGTAATAAAGTCGGCCCATGAGGCTGACCGTCCTGGGCAAGTCTCCGTCCTGGCAGGACGCTGACGGCGCGTGTTCGGGATACCTGCTCGAGGACGGCGACACCGCCGTGCTTCTCGACTGCGGCAACGGCGTCTTCTCGAAGTTGCGGAAGTTCCGTGACTACACGGCTGTACACGGGGTCGTCCTCTCCCACCTGCACGCGGATCACTTCCTCGACCTCGTCCCGTACTCGTACGCGCTCACCTACGCGCCCCGCCAGCAGCCCGTGCCGGTGGACCGCTGGCCCGGCACCGACAACCCGTGCCGCCCGAAGCTCTATGCCCCCAACGGCGCCCTCGAGACGTTCCGGCGGGTGGTCGGGGCATGGGGCAACGACGACCTGATCGAGAACGCCTTCGACGTCGAGGAGTACCACGAGAACTCCTCGATCGAGATCGGCTCGATCAAGATCCACTTCCACGCCGTGCCGCACTTCATCGAGACCTTCGCGATCTGCGCCGAGTCGACGAATGGCGGCGGGAAGCTGACCTACGGCGCTGACAGCCGGCCGACCGACACGCTCGTCCGGTTCGCGCACGAGACAGACCTGCTCCTGATCGAGGGGACCCTGCCTCGCCCCGAGCGGACCGGGCAGCGCGGACACCTGACCCCGCGCGAGGCCGGCGAGCACGGCAAGGCCGCCGGCGCACGCCGGCTCGTGCTCACCCACATCTCCGACGAGCTCGACTGGCTGTGGGCCGTCGAGGAGGCGACCGACGCGTTCGGGTCGAAGGTCGATCTCGCCACCGAAGGCGCCACCTACGAGCTTTAGGCCGGAGCTACCCTCTGGCCCATGCCTGAGCGGGATCTCTTCGGCAACTTCGAGCGCATGCGGCGCGAGATGGACGAGCTGTTCGGCGACGTCTTCGGCCGCACGCCGCTCGGCCCGAAGCGCGGCTTCAGCCCGCGGGTCGACGTCTATTACTCGGGCGATCCGCCGCGCGCGGTGGTCAAGGCCGATCTCGCCGGGATGGAGATCGAGGAGATCGGCCTCGAGATCCGCGGCCGCCAGCTCCTGATCGCCGGCGAGCGGCGCGCGCAGGAGGCCGAGGGGCGGCTCTATCAGCAGATCGAGATCGAGCACGGGCCGTTCCGGCGGGCGGTCGAGCTCGGTGCCGACGTCGTGCCCGAGAGCGCGGAGGCCACCTACAACGACGGGATCCTGACCGTCGTCATACCGCTCGCGCAGCCGGACGACCAGGTGCGCCAGGTGCCGGTCCGGACGCGTACCGAAGACGAGTGAGCATTCATATCGCCCAGCCCGGGGAAGACGGCGCCGGCGGCGGCGAGCTCGAGCTGCCGCCCGCGCTGCCGGTCCTGCCGCTGCGCGACAGCGTTCCTTTTCCGGACACGCTGACACCACTCGCGATCGGCCAGGAGCGCTCGGTCAAGCTCGTCAACGACGTGCTCGCGGGCAACCGCATGCTCGTGATGGTCGGGTCGAAGGATCCCGAGGCCGAGAATCCCGGCCCGGATCAGATCTACCGCGTCGGCGTGGCGGGCTTCGTGGCGCGGATGCTGAAGGTGCCGGACGGGACCCTTCGAATCCTCGTGCAGGGCGGGCGCCGGGTGGAGCTGACTGGCTTCGCGGCCACCGAGCCGTACATGGTCGCGCGCATCGAGCCGCGACCGGATGTGATCGAGGAGGGCCCGGAGCTCGAGGCGCTCACCCGCAACGTGCAGGGCACGTTCAGCCAGATCATCGCGGAGGTTCCCTACCTGCCGGAGGAGCTCCAGCTCGCGGTGACGAACCTCGAGGACCCGGGCGAGCTCGCACACATGATCGCCGGCTCGCTTCGCATCAGCACAGAGGAGAAGCAGGAGCTGCTCGAGGAGCTCGACGTCGCGAAGCGGCTGCGGCGGCTCGCGGAGCTGCTGGCCCACGAGCTCGAGCTCATCTCGATCGGGTCGCGGATCCAGTCGCAGGTCCAGTCCGAGATGGAGAAGGGCCAGCGCGAGTACTTCCTGCGCCAGCAGCTGAAGGCGATCCAGGACGAGCTCGGCGAGGTCGACGAGCAGACCGCGGAGGCCAACGAGCTGCGCGAGCAGATCGAGGCTGCCGGCCTGCCCGAGCAAGCGATGAAGGCGGCCGAGCGCGAGCTCGACCGGCTGGAAAAGCTCCCCCCGCAGGCGGCCGAGCATGGCGTGATCCGCACCTACCTCGAGTGGATCGCGTCGCTGCCCTGGTCGAAGTCGACCGACGACGACTTGGACCTGAAGAAGGCGCGGCGGGTCCTTAACCGCGACCACTACGACATCGACAAGGTCAAGGAGCGCATCCTCGAGTTCCTCGCCGTCCGCAAGCTGAAGCCGGACGCGCCCTCGTCGGTCCTGTGCTTCGTCGGCCCACCCGGGGTCGGCAAGACCTCGCTCGGCCGCTCGATCGCGGATGCGATGGGGCGCAAGTTCGAGCGCATCTCGGTCGGCGGCGTCCGTGACGAGTCGGAGATCCGCGGGCACCGCCGCACCTACATCGGCGCGATGCCGGGAACGATCGTCCGCGCCCTGCGCGACGCGGAGTCGAACAACCCCGTCCTCATGATCGACGAGATCGACAAGATGGGCGCGGACTTCCGCGGCGATCCGGCGAGCGCGATGCTCGAGGTGCTCGACCCGCAGCAGAACTCGTCCTTCCGCGATCACTACCTGGACCTGCCGTTCGACCTCTCGCGGGTCCTCTTCATCACGACCGCGAACCAGCTCGAGACCGTGCCACCGCCGCTGCGCGATCGGATGGAGATCATCCAGCTGGCCGGCTACACCGAGGACGAGAAGGTGCAGATCGCGAAGCGCTACCTCGCGCCGCGGCAGCTCGAGCAGCACGGCCTTTCGAAGGACAAGCTCGTCTTCGAGGACGACGCCCTGCGCGAGCTCATCGACGGCTACACGCGGGAGGCGGGCGTCCGCGAGCTCGAACGCCAGATCGGCGCGATCTGCCGCAAGGTCGCGCGCGACCACGCCGAGGGCAAGACGCGCAAGCGCACGATCCGCAAGCGCCAGGCCCGCGAGCTGCTCGGCCAGCGCAAGTACATCTCGGACGTCCGCCGGCGCACCGACCACCCGGGCGTCGCCACCGGGCTCGCATGGACACCCGTCGGCGGCGACGTGCTGTTCGTCGAGGCGACCGCATATCCCGGCAAGGGCCAGCTTCACATCACCGGGATGCTGGGCGACGTCATGAAGGAGTCAGCGGCCGCGGCGATGTCGTGGGTGAAGGGACGCCTGGATGGCGCCGGGCCGACGATGGAGAACGACGTCCACGTCCACGTTCCCGCCGGCGCGATCCCGAAGGACGGGCCAAGCGCGGGCATCACGATGGCGACCGCCCTCTACTCGCTCTTCACGAACCGGCCGGTGCGCGCCGACACCGCGATGACGGGGGAGATCACGCTCACCGGCAAGGTCCTGCCGATCGGCGGCCTCAAGGAGAAGGCTCTTGCGGCGCAGCGGGCCGGGATCAAGCGCGTGATCGCGCCAAAGCTGAACCAGGCCGACACAGAGGACTTCCCGCCCAATCTCCTCAAGGACGTCGAGTTCATCTGGGTTGACAGCATCGAAAAAGTCCTGCGTGAAGCATTGGAGTCCGGGTAAGGTTCCCTCTACTAACGGACCCGAGGAGAGTCATGGCAGCCAAGAAGAAGGCCGCGAAGGCCGGGGTTGGCGCCTATGCCGCCGGCAAGGCGGCGAGGAACAACCCTTACGTCAACCAGCTCATCGAAGACGCTGAGCTGCGCGACAACCTGCGCACGGCTTTCGAGTCCGCTCGGAAGGCGTATGGCCGGATCAACGGGAAGGGTCCCGTCAAGGCCCTGACCGAGGACAAGAAGGTCCAGAAGGAGCTGCGGGAGGCCGCTTCGTCGTTACGCGATGCTGCCGAGACCCTCCGCGGTTCCTCCAAGCGCAAGAAGCATCGCGGGCGCAAGCTGCTGCTCGTGCTGGTCGGCGCCGGTCTCGCGCTTGCCCTCAGCGAGGGCCTGCGCAAGAAGGTGCTCGACGCGCTGTTCGGTGCCGAAGAGGAGTTCGAGTACACCTCGACGACCTCTCCGGCGCCAACCCCGTCGGCGAATGAGCCGGTGGGGAACACGTCGTAGCGTCAGACGCGCCGGACGGACTGGACTTGAGGGGCGCCTTCGGGCGCCCCTCGTCGTTCCCGTGACTGACCTCACACAGCACCGGGAATCAGATGCGTTCATTCCTTTGATCGTCCGTTTACACGACTTCCTCAGCCGTCATCGCCGCTTTGTCCTGGTGGCGTGGCTACTGGTGCTCGTCGCGGCCGCTCCGTTCGCAAGCCGCCAGACCGAACACCTGACGAGTGGAGGCTTCCTCGTGCCGGGCTCGGGGTCGGACAAGGTCGATCAGGCTCTCGACGACTTCGAGGGCGCGCAGCGGGAGACGCTCGCCGTCGTGCTGGCGCAGCGTGAGGGTGCAACGCCGGAGGCGATCCGCGCAGAGGTCGACCGCGTCGACCGCATCGCCGCCGACGTCGACCACGCCGAGCTCACGCCCGCCGCCGCGCAGCAGGCGAAGGCGCACGCCGGCGAACGCACGATCCTTGTGATCCCGCTCGACCTCGAGGGGGGCCACGACGAGCTCGCGGACGCCGCCGTCGACCTGCGCGACGAGCTCGACGTCGGCGTCGCGCGCGACGGCGTCGAGCCGCACCTGGTCGGCCAGCAGGCCCTGTGGGCCGGCATGCAGGAGCTCTCGAAGGAGGACCTCGAAACCGCCGAGACGACCGGGTTCCCGATCGTCCTCCTCATCCTGCTTGCGGTGTTCGGGTCGCTCGCCGCTGCGTCCCTGCCGCTCGCGCTCGGCTTCGGCGCCGTCTTCGTGACCGGTGCCGGTATCTACTTCCTGTCGCAGGCAACCGAGATGTCGGTGTTCGTCACCAACGTCGCGTCGATGATCGGGATCGGCGTCGCGGTGGACTACTCGCTGTTCGTGCTGGCGCGCTACCGCGAGGAGATGCGCGAGCGGGATGACCGTGTCGAAGCGCTGCGCACAGCCATGCGCACGTCCGGTCTCGCCGTCGTCTTCTCGGGGATCACGGTGATCATCTCGCTGGCCGGCCTCTTCCTCGTGGACTCGACCGTGATCCGGTCGATGGCGATGGGCGCGATCATCGTGGTCGCGGTAGCGATCCTCGCGGCGGTCACCCTCCTGCCGGCGCTGATCTCGCTCTTCGGACGCCGCGCGTATGCGCGCAGCCGGACCACCACCATTCTCGGGCTGGTCGCGCGCCAGTGGCGGAACCTCAGGCGCCGCGCCGGCTCGACCCATCCGGACAACCGCCGCGGTGGGTTCTGGGAGCGCTGGACGGCGTCGGTGATGCGCAGGCCGTGGCTGTCGGTCGGTCTCAGCTCGGCGGTCCTGTTGACGCTCGCGATTCCGGCGCTCTCGCTCACGTGGGGCGACGGCGCGCTGCGGCAGTTCCCTGAGGGGAACGAGACACGCGTCGGCGCGGAACTCGCCTCGGATGCAGTCGGCCCAGGCGCGTCCGGCCCGATGCAGATCGTCGTCGACGCCGACGACCGTGGCGCGGTCGACCGCTACGTCGCGAAGCTCGGCCGCGATCCCGAGGTGGCGAAGGTGGATCCGCCGGTCAAGTCGCGCGACGGAGACAGCGTGCTGATCGTCGTGCAGCCGAAGCACGATCCCGAGAGCCCGCAGGCCCGCGCGCTCGTCAGCCGCGTGCGCGCAGACGGCGTCGGTGAAGTCGGAGGTGCGACGGCTTCCGTCGAGGACTTCAAAGACCTCGTTTCCGGGTCGATGTGGAAGATCCTCCTGTTCGTGCTCGCGTTCAGCTACCTCGTGCTGTTCGTGCTGCTGCGATCTGTCTTCCTGCCGCTGAAGGCCGTGCTGATGAACCTGCTCTCGGTGGCCGCCGCGTACGGGGTGCTCGTTGCCGTGTTCCAGTACGGGTGGGTCGACGGCTTCCTCGGCTTCGAGTCACTCGGCTACATCAACACGATGACGCCGCCGTTCCTCTTGGCGATCGTGTTCGGGCTGTCGATGGACTACGAGGTGTTCCTCTTGTCGCGGATCCGCGAGCGCTACGAGGCGACCGGCGACAACCGGCGCGCCGTCGCCGAGGGCCTGCGCGCGAGCGCGCGCACGATCTCCAGTGCGGCGCTGATCATGGTCGCCGTGTTCGCGGTATTCGCATCCGCAGGCGTCCCCGCGATCAAGGAGATCGGGCTGGGCCTCTCGGTCGCCATCGCGCTCGACGCGACGCTCGTCCGCCTCGTGCTGGTGCCGGCGACGATGGAGCTGATGGGCAAGTGGAACTGGTGGCTGCCGAAGCGCATCGACCGCGCGCTGCCACACACGGACTTCGACCGCGCCCCGGACGCGGCGAAGGCCTAGCCGCCTATCTAGGGAAGACCTTCGTCATCCGGTAGAGCGAGCGCAGGCTCCCCTTCGGGCGGATCCTGCGCCTCAGCATCTGCTTGCGCGGGTCCTCGCGCGCGGCGATCACGTCGACCCAGTCGTCGAAGCGGCAGCTGAGCGTCACGTCGGGGGATGTGTGGCGGCCCGCTTCGGCGCTCGTCGACCCGTTGTCGATCCGCAGGTACCACGGCTCGGCGTCCGCGAAATCCCACTGGATCGTCATCGCGCCCGGTGCGAGGTCCGTGCGCGCGGACCGCTGGATGGAATCGAAGAGCAGTTCCATCGAGTCGTGGTCGCGCGCGGGCGGACCGTTCTTCTCGCCGGCGTAGCCCGCCTCGAGCAGCTTGATCGCACGCTCCGCACGCGCCTTCTGATCGAGCTCGAGCGGGATTGGAAGCGCGTACTGAATGTCCTCGAGCGGCAGTCCGGCCGTGCGCATCTTCGTCTCGAACGACGCGAAGCCCTCCGCGT
>Ga0126310_10000956_pt1 | contig 10713 bp, 8 predicted proteins | sample Plot60_FD_92540 | JGI IMG/M metagenome (GOLD analysis project Ga0126310, IMG submission 92540) | Serpentine soil microbial communities from UC McLaughlin Reserve, CA, USA - Plot60 | ecosystem: Environmental > Terrestrial > Soil > Grasslands | place: USA: UC McLaughlin Reserve, Lake County... | reverse complement strand
TTCAATTGGCAAGTTATATTTATCTGCTATTTCATTAATGGAGATGACAGCAGTATTATTGAAAGCACGGTTTTCAATTTCAGTCAATAACTTTACTGAATTGTTGTTAGCAATCGATTCAATCATCTTTGTGTCAATAGACTTCAAGTAATCAAGAAAAGGCTTGATTGGAACTTTATCATTCTTATAGAAGATCAATCGTTCCTTCGATATAGAAGAAGTTATCTTCTCCCAAGCAAGTTTTTCCTTAACATTAGAATTGGAGGATGCATAACCTGCATCATTTACAGCTATAAAGAAGTCTACTGCATTATTTTCAGTCAATATAGTTTTTGTAAGATCCGCTATCTTCTGTATTTTTTTCTCGAGATATTCTTTAGTCCAGAATCCTACAATCTCAAGATATATTCTTATACCATATTTTTCAAATGCAAAGTCAGGAATAAGTGCCTTGCCATTAGATAGAATTAATGGCTCAGGTTCTCTTATTAATTTCCAACCATTAGCAGATTGCTTAAATCTGGTAGAGAACTTTTCCTCTACACCACTGTCAAAGTAGATAATCTGCGACGACTCTTTGGCAGTATACAAAGTTCTCTTTTTTTCATTATTGCTTTCTTTATTATAGTAGGGTTCCCGCGATATAGGAGGAGCATTGTTATTTGACATTTTAAATTCAAATATTTTTTTTCCCAAAGACATAGTCTTCCTTACAATCCATGCCTTTAGAGACCATGTATCAGTAGAAATTATCGATGGAAGTATCTTTGCGATTGATGTTCCATATCTCTCAGTTAATTTGAAAATACTTAAAGGACCATCTAAAGAGCAGATGATGATGGAATTATTCTTTCTATCTGTGTTACTTATATTTATGAACATGATATCTCTGTTGTCATAATCTGTTTCATCTGTATTGATTGCTTGTTTTTCATCCTCCAATGCTTTATATTGTAAATTGTACATTAGCCCAAGTCTTTTAATATCACGTAATATATGCTTCCAGTTTGAACCTCCAGTGACGGAGAATTCTAGTTTCGTGCAATTGAATAGTAATGTCTGCATTAACGACAAGTTATACCAAGCCAATAGTTGTTGTGGGCTTATTACGTCGAACCATTCTAATACCAAGTTCTCTTCCAAATCGCTCCACATGACGCCTATTATATCATCAGCATGCATGTTTATTCTAGATGCAACCGTGCCAATTATTTCTCTTCTTGCAAATTCTGTCAATGCAAAACCTCTCTTTGATGATTCTTGAAATAGCTCTTTCCTGATATTGACAGGGTCATGAAGGTTATTGCTGCTGTTAATGTCAACATTATTGGTGATAATGCTTTTTGACTCTGTTTTCATTTCCTTCATTTTGGTAAATATACATCTTCTTTCAAGAAGAGTATAAAATCCCCTTACGAGCTTATAGTCATTATACTGGGATTCAAGAAGGTCAATTCTTTCGGTAAGAAACAACTTCTTCTCTTTATTTTTCCATGATTCTTCAAATTCTTTAATGATCTTTGCAGCTAACTGCAATACACTATCATCATCAGCGGGTATACAAAATCGTGGAACAATGTTTGTTCCCTTCTCTGTTATTCTTGTTCTAAGTAATTGAAGTGGCAGCATATGTTATTCAGTGTCCGCTTCCTTCTGATTCTTCTACTTCGTTATTATTAATCATACCTTCGCTGCATAGGGCCTTTTCTCTCTTTGCACTAGTGTCTATCTCCCGTGTATTCGCAGATATGATCTCTATTAACTTAGCTTTCTTGTTTACATTAGGTTTTGGTCTTAACAGTCTTCCAAGTCGTTGAATAAATTCACGTCCACTACCTGTCCCACTGAGAATAATACCAAGTTCAGCATCGGGAACATCTACACCTTCGTCTAGAACTTTGGATGTAACTATCGCGTTATATCTTCCTTCCTTAAAGCCTTTCAGGACATTCTGTCTTTCCTCTTTTTCTGTTTTATAAGTGATGAAAGGTATCAAGAAAGTATTTGATACTTGATAAACTAGGCTATTATGCTGTGTGAATATTATAGTCTTAATTCCCTTATTCTCTGCAAGGATTTCTCGTAGCTCTTCTATTTTAGATCTGCTATTTAATGCTATTTCCATGGCTTTGTTTCTGGCTAACAATGCCTCTCTGGCAATTTTGTTCTTGGCAGAAATCATTATCAATTTTTCAAATCGAATGGGAAATCTAAACCCAAGTCTTCTTAGCGAATACTGATACTTTTCAAAATTTTTTCTGTATTGGTATATTTCATCAGAAACCATTTCTACTTGTCTTCTTTCAACTTCATATTGAGCTAGATGTTTTTTCTCAGCAAGTTCGTTAGAAGACATCGTAAACACTATTCCCCCGACGAGCTTTGGGAGATCCATATGCATACCGTCTTCTCTTTCTATTGTTGCAGTTAGTCCTAGTCTAAAAGGAGACGCCATGAGTTCTGCTATTGACCTATAACCAGGAGCAGCTAGATGATGTACCTCATCAAAAATGATCAATGAAAATTTGTTACCAAGGCTTGAAGCACGTATATAAGCTGAATCATATGTGGAAATAGTAATTGCCTCTATGTCATCTATTCCTCCTCCTAAATTTCCAATTTTTACATTTGTAAAATATTTTCTAAGAACAGAAGTCCATTGATCCATAAGATCGAGTGTAGGGACAACAATAAGTGAAGCTGAATTTACAGTCTCTATTGCTTTTACTCCAATAATGGTCTTACCTGATCCAGTAGGCAGTACTATGCATCCTCTCATTCCAGCTTTAGTCCACTCACCGAGAGCTTTATGCTGATATGTTCTTAAAGGGAGATTAGTATTACGATTATTAATATCATTTATTGTTAGATGTGGAGATGGTACAAGATCTAGAACATGATCCGAATACTCTATACTACTTTGTTTTAAAAATTCTATTATATTAGAATAATAGATGGCAGGAGCTCTCAATAAATTTGTTCTAGGATCGATACTAGCAAATGGAATGTGCGCTAATCCTTTTATCAATATTGTGCCATTATCATAACTAAGTTTTGCGCTTAGCACTTATATCATATATAAAACAAATTAGGAATTTTAATCTTTACCATATTAAAATCTATCAATTTCTATGAAAAGTTAGGAGATAGAAAATATATTATACACACTCTCTCCCCCTCAGTATAGTGCCTTGCTCTTTAAATTATAAGGAAACACCGCTATTTTGTCTATAATGGCAAAATTAAAGGCAACAATGTATCATCTTATTCGTTCCTATATATCCAACCATTCCAATAACAACTGTCACTGTAGTAGTAAGAACAGAGCAGATGATAATGATAATAATAATAATAATAATAATAATAATAATAATAATAATAATAAATCAGTTTCTGACTCCATGGTGAAGACTTTTGATTCATTTAAAGATTCATTTACAGAATAGATGTGTGTATGTATATGACAGTTGACGAGAGATTAATGCAATTTTTAAAGGATGGCAAGGATTGGGAGAGAAAAGCTACAAGTATACCTGGTGTTTTTCTGCTCAAACTACCTACATTTAGAGGAAAATCTGCTTCTCTGGCTATAGAGATCAATCCAGTAAGCTCTTCAGGCTCTGCAACAAAGAAAAGAGGAGTTGTAATAAGATCTAGCTCAGAACTAGAAGAAATAAGTCGATTACTTTCGAATTCGAAACTTGCTCAACTAGCAAAGAATATGGATGAAATCAATCCTGAAAAGACATTTACAAAGAGTGGGACAGAAGATATATTTGAGATGTAATTTGACTAGATTATTTATAAAAATGCAGTCTGTTCGACTTTTTGATTCGAAACAATGCTACTCATATAGAAGACAACTTCTTACATGATATTGTTAACGACCAGATTGGAGAATTTAGTTGCTAAAAACATTTCATAAGCAAGACAGTGGGCCTGAGCAATCTGAACCTTTAACTAGATATGTGGAACATCCCATTATATGGAATAGATCTATAGAGCTTAGATTATATCAAAAGAACATTACAGATTCCGCGCAGCGTAGAAATACGATGGTAATTCTTCCTACTGCCCTAGGAAAGACGGTAATATCTTTACTTGTAGGCGCAGATATACTTTACAATTACAGAGATAAACGAATTTTGGTTATGGCCCCTACACGACCACTTGTCTCACAACATATGAAGTCTTTTTCATCGGTTATGAAAATTTCGGAAGAAAATATAGCATCTGTTACAGGCAAGATTCTTCCATATGCACGCAGAGCAGTATGGAATAGAACAGATATGAGATTAGTGTTCGCCACACCTGAAGTTGTGAAAAATGATCTAGAGGAAGGTAGATTAAATTTGAAGGATTTTGGCTTGCTTGTATTTGATGAAGCTCACCGAGCGATGAAAGAATATGCTTATACTTCTATAGCCAAAGAATACATCAACCAATCCTCTTGTCCTTATATATTGGCGATGACTGCTAGTCCGGGAGCAGAAAGAAAGAGGATACAAGAGGTATGTAATAACCTCTTCATTGAACACATTGAGTATAGGAGTGAAGATGATCCTGATGTAAAACCTTATGTTAATGCCATAAATGTAAAATGGGAATGGCTTAATCTGCCAGAGGAATTCCGGTATATAGTATCAATACTTAGATCTATGCTTGAAGAGAGATTAAAATGGCTTATACGGAATGGCTTACTTATGAAGGGTATTAAATGGATATTCAAAAAGGATTTAATTGAACTCGGAGAAGCACTTCGGTATAAACTTGAGCTAACTATGGAAGAGCAGAGGGGATTACTCTATATTGCTATACTCAATCAATCTTCTGCTCTTACATTGATGTATTGCCTTGAGTTAATAGAGAGTCAAGGTTCTCATTCATTAAAGGCCTTTCTCAATAGGATAAACGAGGATGGAAGCAATACACATGCGTTCCTCCTTAAGGACCCACGAATGATGGAAATTAAAACGTTAGTAGAAGGTATTGTAAAGGAACATCCAAAGATCCTACATCTTTTACAATTGATAAAAGATCATCATCATCATCTCTCTTCTATGAACAATGTAAGAAACAGTCCAAACTCAAATTCCAAAATATTGGTATTTACTCAGTATAGAGATACTGCAAAACACATAGTAGACGTTTTAGAAAAAAATGGAATAAAGACGTCGAGATTTGTAGGCCAAGCAAAGAGAACAGGAGATGAAGGTATGAAGCAGAATGAGCAGGCAGCTGTTCTTGAATCCTTCAGAAATAGCGATTTTGATGTGCTTGTAGCTACGTCTATAGCTGAAGAAGGGCTAGATATACCGGAAGTGGATCTTGTCATATTCTATGAACCGATATCAAGTGAAATAAGATATATACAAAGAAGAGGAAGAGCAGGGAGAAAATCATCTGGGTCGGTCATTATCCTTGCGACTAAAGATACTATTGATATGCGTCATCTCTACTCTAGTAAAATGCGTGTAGAGAAGATGATGAATTCATTGAGTAATATAAATACCATATTGAAACCTATCAACAGGTCTTTCATATCACCAAATCCTATGACAGCGGAGGAATTGTCTATTATAGAGAATAAGAAGAAGAGATTAGAACAACGCTTACTTAAAAGAGCAGAGTCTGAAATTCAGTATGATGGGTTACCAGACACAGATATTAAGAGCCGGTTGGAACAGCTAGGCAAAAACAACAGAAGACAGACTTCATTATCAGCTGAAGCAAATTCATTGACCAACGACTTTAAGAGACAGGTAGATAGAGTTGCGAGACGTATTCATGTCGAGCTATCGAAGGCAGGAAAAAGAGGCCTCGATATTAAAACACTTGGCAATCATCTCGGTTTTGAATACACACTGCTGATAGAAGCAATAAAGAAACTTGAAAAGTTAAAGAGAGTAGAATGGTTAAATGAAGATAGTGTAGTAATAATAGATAGCTTAAAAAAATTTTCTGGTAAAGAATATGCTATAACAATAGGAAAAATCTTCCAAGGTATAGCAACGGTCATAGTGGATGGCAAATGGCATGCTCGGCTCAACTATTATGATTATGATGGCCCGCGTGAGCTCTTGAAGAGAGGCACAGAATTCAGAGTTGTTGGAGAGCTCTACCATGATGCAGAAGCATTATGCATCAGGATAAAACAAATAGTTTAACAAATATTATGACGAATTTATGAGAGTTGAGACGCAGCATATGCTATGATATTATATATAATTTATCTTTCAGCACAGTAACTCAAGAGATATTCTATTTGCAGACTTCAGAGTATCTATATATCCTTTAGAAGATGAAAATTCTATATGATTAGGAAGAGTAGAAGAAATATCATATTGCACACATCTTTGCTCTTGTTCATTATCTTACTTTCAAACAGCATTCTCTCCGTATATTACAACTGTCAGCAATCAGCGGCACAGATAATAAACACACCATCAGAGAATATTGCTAGAAAAACATCTGAATTTGTGACGTACAAAAATCCTATGTATGGTTTTAGTATTCAATATCCTGCCAATTGGGAAAAAATAGATTTCGGCCAAGCGATTGAAGAAGATGATCGCCATATTGTTGTTACTTTCCTCTCACCATCAGAAAATACCCTTGATAGATTCAGAGAATATCTCATAATACAGGTTGGTAAGATCATGTTTAATCGTTCGCTAGAACACTATGTTGATAAGCAAATAATTTCCTTAAGACACTCCTTACCAAATTTTGAAATTGTAGAGTCAAATGCAACTGCAATAGTAGACAATCTTGCGCATACAATAGTTTACACGTTTAAAGTAGGTGAGGATGAATACAAAGTAACGGAAGTTTGGATAATAAAAGATAATAAACTATACTATGTCAAATATAGCACAGAATTAGGAAGTAGTGGTAATTATGAGTCAATGGTCAGAGAGATGATTGATTCATTCAGAATAACAGGTTAACACAGATGAATAATATATTGTAATGGATATAATTACTTCAATAGGTATACCTGGCTACTGCGGCCAAGTATTTTTACTATTTGTAGAATCATAGATCATCTTTCAACTAACTAAAATGACTATTTTCTCCGCTCATTATTATTTGTGCTTATTAATTAGAGAATGCCTTATATGAACTCTTTTTGCTCAAATAACTGGACGTAATCTTTCAACGATTTTACTCTTGGGCCATACTTTTCTTCTTCTTTTTCCTGTTGTTATTATTTTATTTTTATTTTTATTATTATCCTCAAGTTCCTCTCTTGAGTTGTAATTTTAATAGCCTTTAGCAGTCTGGCTTAAGTATATCATAACTTGCTTTGCAAATATCCGTCTTTTTTGTTATTGTTGCCTTCTTACCATTTTCCAGCAATAAATATTTTATCAAATATGGTATTCCTCCTTCCTTAATTATCGTAGATATCCGAATTTATGTAATTTCAGAAAGTTCTTCCAGTATTTTAATGCCTTTTTTCATAAGAAATGCTACAAGTTCTATCTAAATATCGATACGATCAACCTGATCTGGCTTCCAGACGGAAGTAAGTCAACCAGAGTAATAATTTCAACTCGAAGTAAATCTGAATTGTAATTGAATGTTAAAAAAATAAAAAAATTACTAAAGAACTTAGAAATATCGAATTGCTGGTGGAATTTGAACATCAGAAGTAGAAAGCAAAAGTGTTATGGGATGATTTATATCAATGGAGATAAATAACTAAAGTTTTGTGCATAGAAGATACTTTAACTAAGGAAAAGTAAATAGACTCCAGTTCTTCTGTCTAGTTTAAACTGCCAATTTAGTAAAACCGGTTGCCTAATAGTAATATAGAGTTATGAAGACGGTTATCTATATCGACAATAAACCCGACAGTGTATGTGTGTATGTCTGCAAGTGGAAAATGAAAATCCAAGTAGGCGAAGCATTATCGACCTTTAAAATAGACTGGTGTATTTGTAGCTTACAAATCCAGCGTCCAGATTAGTACATTGATTTTCTTTCCATCCTTTTTCATTGTTAATCTTCATCATCTTCATCCTCTTCTTCTGTTGATACTTCATTAGTGCTATCTACATTATCTCCTCCAGGAACAATCCTATATATTGCTCCATGACCAAGTGAAACAACATAAAGATAACCATCATCAGGACCTACTTCAAGATCAGTAACGATGTCGAAACCATGTGCAAAGGTTACATCTTCTGATTCGTCAGCATTATCTGCCACTTTATCATCTAGCGGACTATCAAGATCTAATTCTGTCCTGTCATCATTTAAGTCAAAGTTGAAGATTCTTCCTTGCATAACACTTCCTACAAACATATCATTTTCATACTGTTCACCTAATTTGTCAGAATTTAGGAATGTGATTGCAGTAGGAGCAGGGTTAATCCTCATCGATCCGTTACCGCCACCACTAGTCCACTGGAATTCAGGATCGCTGTATTTTCCTCTTCCTCCAAAGTCTACCAAATCTGTGTCAGGGTCAAATCCTTCGTCTTTGTAATCAGAGGCCATTCCCATCAACTGTTTCCATCCACTGTTAAATCCTGATTCAACAAGATTAATTTCATCAGCAGCTCCTCCATTCTCAGTCTCCCATAGATTTCCTGTTATAGGATCAAATGCAATTCCAAAACTATTGCGTATTCCATATGCATAGTATAGGTTTAAGGGATCTTCATTTCCAAGTATACCTTCACCAGCTTGTTCTCCTCCTTCACCAATATCTACTACTCCACCATCTTGAGTAACACGAAGTATTCCTCCTCTTCCATCTGCTGGCCGCCCGTCAACAACATTTTGAGCAATTGTATATGCGCTTTCATTTTTAATATAGTTAAGGTCACCAACTACAACATATACATTATTATCATCAGGACCTACTTTGACTACACCACCATCATGAGAAGGACCTGGTTGAGTTGGCAAATCTAGAAGCAGTTTAGGATTTACCAGTTTATTATCAATTAATTCATATCTGTAAAGACGATTACCGAGAGGAATATCTCCTATACAAGATTCACCTTTTACAGGACAAACATCACTACCTTCTACTTTTGCTTCAGTATAATAGAGGAAAACATAAGTAGTGCCATTTTCATGTTTTGATACAGCAATTCCTAACATTCCTCTTTCGCTCTTATTTGCAACATTGACATCAAGTAGAGGTTCTGGTAAGATCTTACCGTCTGTAATCCTCCGTACTGTTCCTTTGTCTTTCTCTGTAACTAAAATGTCATCAGGGCCTAGGAATGCCATTCCAGTAGGTAATTCAAGTCCATTGACAACAACCTCTGTCTTTAGATTGGGATCGTTAATTATTGGTTGTTCTTCTTCTATATCATTAGACTCCTGAGCGCTGGCATAATTAAGATATTTAATAGTACCAGAGCTTGAAAGTAGTATTATTGTCAGAAGCAATATTCCTAAAAAGAGGTTAGAATTAACCAATTAACGATAACCTTATTATAATTGTCTAAAATGTAGTTATAAAGATTTTGTTCTTTTGTTCGATTATTTATCTGATTTTTAGTTACTAATTTTTACTTTATTGTATAAGAAAATAATACTATTATAAAAAATTATGCTCTTCATCGATGTGTACTAACACATACATATGTCTCCCTTGACTTTCCGGTCCTGCGTTAATTGCAAATAGACTTATCTGTAGATATATGACTTAAACGCTGGAATGTCAGTAGAGCCTTGATCCTTAATGATAAATTTGGAGGCAAGTGTGGAAAATGCTAAGAATGATAGACTAGAAAATCTACACACTGTTCTCATCATTTTTTGGATGTAAACGAGTTTTCTTACAGGCGTTCTCTTACATCTTCACAGTTGTTTGTGTGAGTATCACCTTCAGCAGGATTAAAGTCTACTATTACATCAAGACCATCTCCACAATCAAAACATCCGCACCATCTCCTCCTTCAAGGAGATCATTTCCAGCCTCTCCATAAAGTTCATCATTACCTTTTCCAGCAACTAGAAAATCATCATCAAGTCCTCCAAAGATAATATCATCTCCTGTTCCAGCATAGAGTTCATCTCCTCCTGCACCCCCTTGTAGGTTATCTTCTCCACTATCACCATATAGTCTGTCATTAGCTAAGCGACCCTGAAGTACATCATTACCAGATTTACCATATATTATATCCTCTAAATCACATCCAAGCATAATATCGGGGCCATTAGTGCCCTCCGTCGTAATAATACTACCAGTAGAGCAACTGCTGTTATTACATTATAACGTGAGTCTGATGATGAAGAAGAAGAACCATTATAAGCTAATACATTACCTTCAACAGGTACTAATGATAATCCAGCAACAAGTAACATTGCACCAAGAGCTTTTGCTATAATTACTGTCGCCATTATTCAAAACAGCTTCTTACTCTGTTCTTAAGTATTTCTGACTATAGTTCTCTAATTTAATTGTGATTATATATAAAAAATATTTAGCACAGATGTATACTATCTATTATAATCTTCCATAATCTATTAATAATGAAATAAAATATCAGCTTGGATATGGTAACTGAATTAATATGCTCAGAATAATTTCATTTTCAATTCTGCTTTTAGTTTTTATATCTAGTTATTATTATTATTCTCCTTCTTCTTTATTATTACTTTCTTTTGCTAGTGAATCAACATACATACCGACACTCAGTTATAATACCGATGATGAAATACCATCTATCATCAATGATCCTA
>Ga0126310_10000955_pt1 | contig 10718 bp, 12 predicted proteins | sample Plot60_FD_92540 | JGI IMG/M metagenome (GOLD analysis project Ga0126310, IMG submission 92540) | Serpentine soil microbial communities from UC McLaughlin Reserve, CA, USA - Plot60 | ecosystem: Environmental > Terrestrial > Soil > Grasslands | place: USA: UC McLaughlin Reserve, Lake County... | reverse complement strand
GATATAGCTAAATACCCAAATCGTAATATTGACGGTCTCTATGATTTGTTTGATTCCTGCTGTAGTATTGGAACACTGACTGTAATAGGATGGAAAGAGAATAGATGTCATTCTCATGTAAAGTTTGCAGGATTTCTTTCAAGAAATGAGATGTATGAGCAAATGTCCAGCCACTCAATTGGTTTGCTACCGTGGAAAAAACATTGGTCTCATTATTTTGTCAATCCTAACAAAGTATATGAGTATGCTCATGCAGGCCTCTTTGTATTATGTACTTCCTCATTTGAGACAGTAATAGAAACATTGAAAGAAAACTGTCAAATCTTTGATACTTATCGAGAGTTAGCATCTCAATTACAATATTACAAAGAAAATACGGATGAGCTATATAAGAAAAGACTGAACATATTTGAATTTGCTCGTCATTATTTAGTGTGGGACAATTTTGAGCATGAGATTCTAAACGCTTATCAAGCGGCTTAAGTGTATTCTATCCTAATGATCGGTAAATCGCAGTCGAAGGAAAACAGGCATGTCTTCTATAGAAGAGCTTGGCTCGATTTTAGAAATGGACATGGCATCTACCTTGTATTCATAATGACATTTGCGAATTTCATCACGATACAATACAAACTACTAATCGAGCAGAGCGGATATTTGGAAACTCTGTTTGATAATATATGGCTCTTTGCTGCCACTTTCATAATCATCTATATTCCTGTTGCTATTGCTCTTGGATACTGGCACAGAAAAAGTCAATGGAAGGTAGAAGCTGAAGCGATGTTCAGAGAGAATGAAGTAAGCGCCAGATTATGGTTGTTTATGATAGATCTTATTGACGGCAAGGTAACAGAAGACGAAAAGAAAACTACGAGGGAAATGTTGTCAACTATAGCAAAATCTAGGACAGCATAATGAAAAATTCCTTCGGGCCTGTGAAAAAGGAATGTATTAATTTGGCGATAGAATGAATGAATAACTGACTGATTAAGCACAATTAATTGATTTTCATAGAGGACTTCTTTTGTAACTGATTATTGGGAAGTGCAACTGAGAAAGAATTTGGGATTCATGGTATGGGCTAAATAACACTTAGTAACGCTCATAATGAGTGGATGTATAGAACGCGAAAACATGTCATACTCTCAGAGTTAAGAAAATTGGACTGAAATAGTCAAAGGATAAGGAATTTTTTTCAGACTGGCAAGAAAAAGTGGGAGTACCAGGTGTGTCTCTATATACATGTGTGTCATTTACTTTGGACTTAGGGAGACAGTGTTTCTGTGCATTATTGAATCCTGGACCAAACTGGGCTGGTCTTGGACAGTTCTTGGTTCGTTGTGTTTCAGGTTGGTCAGCTATAATGAATACTGTTATTTTCACTACTCTCAGCAAAGCTAATGCCGCTATTATGGCAATTATTGCCACTGAATTTGTTGTCGTCTTATTCTGCGAGTGGAACATATTAGTAAATGTATAAAAATCTATCATTTTGGAGGATTTCTGCAACTGAGCCCCATAATCCGACAATTTTTAGAGTGTATAGCAAAGGGCAGTAAAAAATTACATGTACATCCGCAAAACCAACGGTCTTAATCTCAAAAAAGAAAGACCGAAAAATCGAAATTAGTGCTTATGCACCACTCAAACTACGGTTCTGTTAACCTCTCTATAATAGCCCGTAGAGCCTTCTGAAGAAACCGATAATAGAGCGGGGCCGTTGCATTACAACTCCGTATGTAATAGGGTTCTACCTAATGCGCTTTAAAGTTATAAATCACAATAGTTTTTGTCGGCCGGGTTGAATTAGCTACAAATTTATGGTTAATTGTGGGATTTGTAATTCATTGATCGATGCGGATCAAAGCCATGAATGTCAATGTGCCCTCTTGAGCATGAAGATCTAGCGCTTTTTTCGTATCGTGATGATGACAGAAATTTCACTTCAAAAGTAAAAAAAGAAGTATGTCCTGCTGATGTTCATAAGTAACAAGAACTCACAAGCTCTGTATACACTAGCTAACGCGGAGATAATGATAAGATTTTTTCGCGAATAATAATAGAAGTGTTGCCTTTACCCAAGATGGGCTTTATCGTCCTTCTCTCTGGAAACCATTTCCGCACCGCATTGACTATCGCATATGTACTATTTTGAGTTAATTTGTTCGATCCTTGATCAATGGTTTCGATCCATTCAGTATTTTGCCGGATTGTTATGCAAGGCACTCGTAATAGGTAGGCCTCCTTCTGGATACCCCCTGAGTCTGTTATTATCTTTTTTGAATTTTGTGCCAACTTTATAAAGTCAACATATCCTAACGGTTGAATCAGTTTAAGGTTTTTGCATTTTGAAATTCTGCGTAAGAGGTGTTTTTCTTTAAGTGCGTTGTATGTTCTTGGATGAATCGGAAATATGATAGTCGTATCCTTTAGTACTTCAATTGCTCTAATTGCTTGGAGTAAAGTGTTTGACGACATGGTGTTCTCCGCTCTGTGCATAGTGAGAAGTATGTATGACTTCGGCTCTACCTGCAAGGTTCTTAAAATAGTACTAGATTTCGTCCCAGTTTCGACTGCTTGTGCTACAATTTCTACAGACAAATCTCCACTGTAAATTATCTCGCCGCTCACGTGTTCATTATGCAAATTATCTATAGCACCTTTTGTTGGCACAAATAGATAACTGCTTACATTGTCTGTTAAGACTCTATTGATCTCTTCCGGCATTTGCCTATCAAAACTTCTGAGCCCTGCCTCAATGTGGGCTACCTTTAGTCGACAGCTAACCGCAGCCAGAGCACCTGCAAGAGTGGAATTTGTATCTCCATAAACTAATACTAAATCAAAATTTGAATTCGAAAGTGTCTTCTCAAGCCTCTTGACTATCTCTGCTAACTGATAACATGTAGAACCAGAGCCAACATTCAGGTTAGCAGTGGGCTTAGGCAGTCGGAATTCTCTGAAGAATACCTCTGACAAGTAGAAGTCATAATGTTGGCCAGTATGAATGATGGTGTGCTTGATACTCGGGCTGGTTTTAAAAGCTCTATGAACCGCAGCAAGTTTGACAAAATTGGGTCTTGCTCCTACTATTGATGCTATTTTCAAGTTGTTAACCCTTTGAATTTATGGTTAACTAATAGTAATTTTTTTCTAACTTCTAATACATGAAATAGGTGGTATAATGTGGGCGACTGTTGTGTTCTCAATAATAAAGTACCCTAAATCTTATTTAGTGACTGCATTGTAAATTTATCATCGACCATTCAGGTACAGTTTGTCGGTAGAGGATTCTGGTCATGAGAATTGCTCATATCAATAACGTTGCAGGAGTTTCTTCCTCTCTAGCAAAGTATCAAAGAAAAAGAGGTCATGAGGCAGATGTCTTTGTATTTAATAGAACTATTCACAACCAATTTGGAGGCAACCTAATTTCATATCGGTGGAACTTGCAAAGGAAAAAAAGTGTAATCGAGAAGCTAAGACCCTACGATGCTTGGCATTATCATTATCCATTTGGTTCTCTAAAGAAATTACTTGAAAAAGAGCTTGATAGGAGGGTATATCTCAAGCATTACCATGGTTCTGATATAAGAGGAATGTATGATGATGATTTTTGTATAGTATCGACACCAGACCTGTTAAAGTATACGCGAAACGGAAAATGGTTCCCAAATCCTATAGACCTAGAGGAAATTGAATCGATACAGCAGATGAGCAATATTGTTAACCGCGGTAATGTATTAAGAGTAGCGCATTACCCATATTACCAAGTCTATAAAGAACAAGACTATCACACAGAAGTGTTAGCGGATCTTCAGAAGCAGGGAAAGATTGACATTATTAAAATATTGGGTGTCCCCCACAGGCAATCTCTAGAAATTATTAGTAGTTGCGATATTGTAGTAGGCAAAATCTTGCCTCACATAGGCTGGTTTGGAAAAACAGAGCTTGAAGGAATGGCTTTTTCAAAGCCTGTGATGGCATATGTATCAGATGAATTATATGATAAATATAAACCGCCTATTTTTCGGACAACTGTTCAAAGTTTCAGAAAAGATATAGAATCAATCATCTTAGATGGCCCTGAGAGACAAAGCTTAGGAAAAAGGGCTGCTGCCTATATAAAGGAGCATCATTCAGCAGAGAATCTCATAGAAAAGCTTGACAGTTATTACCAAAAAATTTATCACAAACCAAAATAATTTATAACAAAGTCGCTTATTCTGGTCACCAGTAGCACTGAATTGTTGAATATTGGAAGTAGGTTTGCACTTCTGGTGCAATTTATTTTCCTGAGTCATGACGTTGATTGGGGAAAGCAAGGAGCTCCGATCGAGCATGTTATGGCCAGCAAAAACCGATTTGACAAGGACGTGCTCGAAAATGCTAGTGTAAAGAATCCGTACTATAACATTCCTGAGATGATGGCATCAGAGGAAAGACTAGGTTTGAGGTCTACTTTTTTCTTTAGGACGCTGTATGAGAGTGGCAATCTATTTGATTACGAAGACGATATCAAGAGCTTGGTAGCTGGAGGATGGGAAATTGGATTGCATACCGATTCAGATTCAATTACTGATCTAGATAAGATAAAGCAAGAAAAGAAGAAGCTCGAAAGTCTTGCAAGACACTCAATCAATGGCAACCGAGTACATGACCTCCACTTTGATCATAGGCTTTTAATTATTTGCAGAAGCTTGGTTTGACTTATGATTCAAGTGTCAAGAGGTTTAAAGATAAAATATCTTCTGATGATATGAACTTCTATTTTACATCTGGAGGCCTTATTGAATTTCCGCTTACAACAATGGATGCTTATCTCTTTACTTACATGAAGATAAATGAAAGTCAAATTCTAAACACATTTTCGTACATGCTGGATCAGGGTCGAAGAGTTAATAGTGAATTTAACGTAATCTCTGTTTTGTGGCACAATTGCTCGTTAAAAATGGTTGGAGGAAGATGTTATTCTAAGGTTCTTGAATACCTTGCCTCCCAAGAGGATGTGGAAATTGTTAAAGGAGCAGATCTAGCCCTCCAAATAAAGAAAAAAAGATGGCTCACAATATAGATATCGCTAAATCCGCTCTGATTGAAAGAGCTTCTCTAGAATCAAATGATTTAGTCATAGAAGCTGACGCAAAGGTAACTGATGTAACTATAAAGGTCAGGAAAATACATATCAAATCAGATGCCATTCTTACAAGGAGCAAAATTTTTTCTGATGGAGAAGTTGTAGTTGGCAATAGATCGGAAATAAAGTCAGACGTTGTAATTAATGCTTTTAGAAACGTTATCATCGGTGATAGAACTATAATTGATAGAGATGTAACTGTTGGTGGTACTCAAAGTGAAAAGAGCGAATTCATAGTGGGCGATGATTCTGCAATACTATATCGAGCCTACCTCAATACTACAAGAAAAATATCAGTAGGAGACAACTCTGGTATTGGTGGATATGCCAATATTATTACCCATAGTTCATGGCATAACGCCTTAAGAGGTGGCAGCTATAAATTTTGCACTGTTCAATCTTGGGGACATTTCACAAAAATTCATGCTCAATATCACTAGCGAGCACTCGAAGATTTAACAGTGTAATAATTTTGGCGATGTAACAATAAACGATAATGTATGGATTGGTTGGAATGTCACTATTCTGCCAGGGGTTTTAATTGAAAATGACGCTGCTATAGGCGCAGGTGCAGTAGTGACAAGAAATGTGCCTCAATTTTCAGTTGTTGTTGGAGCTCCCGCTAAAATTATAAACACCAGAAATGGGGACCTCTCGCCAGAACAGAAGGATGCATTATTCAGGAAAATCCTCGAAGATTTTAGTACCTATGCGTCTGAATTTCTGAAAATAAAAAATGTATTTTCCATAGTCAAAACTGGAACAAGATGTATTATAGAATTAGTTAAAAAAATGGCCGTAAGGCCACCAGACTATCATATTATCCCATATTTCCAAAGAACGGTGGAGTTTTTAGTCAAGACCACATTATCATTTCCCTTCAAATTCCATATGCCTACAAGGGTAAATGCCAATGGATAGAGCTCGATAGTTTGGAAACAAATTCCAACGCAGAAATAGTTCAATATTTCTCATCATTTATCAGACGTTATGGATTAAGAGTTAAACGAGTATAGAGAGATAAGTTTGTCCGCTTTATCAATTCTTTCTTTTTATATTTGGCCTTAACGTAATCTATTGCGGCCAGTATATGCCATCAAGCCAGCATTATCATATATCGAAGATTATGAGCTTAATTATTACATTAAATCCTAATTCAGTACTCGATATAGGCACTGGATTTGGAAAATATGGGATGCTATGCCGTGAATATCTTGAGTTATGGGATGGCCGAAAAAAATATTCAGAATTCCTGAGGAGGATTGACGGCATTGAGGCATTTGAGAGCTATATTACACCAGTACACCGGTTTGTTTACAATAACATATACATTGAGGATGCTCTAAAGATCATCGACAAAGTAGATTTTAAGTACGACTTGATATTATTAATTGACGTACTTGAGCATTTTGAGAAATGTACCGGACGATCTTTTTTGGAGAAGATGTTGCAATTGCACGGAGGTGTACTTGTTTCGACACCGAAGAAAGTTTCAAATCAGACTGATGCTTTCGGCAATGAATTCGAGAGACACAGATCTCAATGGACAAAAGCGGAGCTTGTAGAGATGGGTAAGGCTTTATGGATTAATGACAGAATAAGCCATATTTCTTATCTCACAAGGAACGAAAATGAAATAAAACTGCTTAAGAAAAGGATGTTTGTAAGAAGAATTGTAAGCAGGCATGGAGGAAAACTTTTGATAAAATTATTGAATCGTCTCCGATAAAGTACGTTATACTATGGGAGAGAAAGGCATTGGCTAGCAAAATATCCAAGATTGTGATATTACATGTTGCTACCGAAGATCTGTGTAGTCAACTAAACCACTTTTTCAAGCAAACAAGGATTTGTTTTGATTGTAAATATAGGAATTTGGGATATTATCGCAAAAAAGGCTGCAACGCCGTTGGTCTAAAGAGGCTAACAGAACCGTAGTTTGAGTGGTGCATAAGCACTAATTTCGATTTTTCGGTCTTTCTTTTTTGAGATTAAGACCGTTGGTTTTGTGAATCCCGATTGATGATTGTTATCTTAATTACGATTTCCTTAGCATTTCTAGACAGGAAATTTGTCGTATTATGAGATTACTTACTATTGGGATGTTACATCTGCTCTATCAACAATAGCATGGAATATTGATTGCTTAGAATTTATTCTGCTAAAAAAACTTCCATGCTTCACAATGGGAACTCTCTTAACAGAGATGACATCAGGGATATTGCGATATATTTCTTCATATTGATGGATAAAATTATGAGGAGCAAGCCTAGGCTTTATGCTTACATCATCGTAAAAGTCTATGTTAATTATGTTGTGTCTTGACAGTTCAACAAGCTTTGATACAACTTGTACTATATCGCTAGGCAGAATATGCATTAGCACCTCTACAGCAATAACCAAATCATATCTACGATCTGCTTGAATTGATTTAACATCTGCTACTTTTAATTTCATGTCTTTGATAGGGCCACCAATGTATTTCTTCGCATTTTCAATTTGATCGGGAGATATGTCTATGGCAGAATATTCAGTAATATTAGGAAAGCGCGACAGAATTAATTTGGTGATTCGACCAAAGCCACAGCCTATCTCAAAAACACTCGAAAAAGACGAATGATAATGCAAATGATCCAGTAGTGCTTCTTCTTGCAACCGAAAAATCTTATTATACTTGAAATTGTCGTAGTAAACCTTTCCTCGCTCCAGCCAGAAGGAAGACGGATCGTAATGAACCATGCATATATACAATATCACGTGCCTGAAATAAATCCTATTATGACTTGATACTTCATCTTGGTAATATTATTGATGTCTGGGCTTTTGCGCATGAAACAGAGGTATATCAACACATTCCATATGCATCGAAAATATTCTTTTCGTATTTTTCCCAAATTAGATTACTTCTGGCAAAATTAAATATAGCTAATCTCTTGGTAAAGAGCTCATCCATATGCTCTTTGAAGTATTTCAGTCGTAATACCAATTCTTCATAATTATCAAATGTGATGCAATTGCTCTTAAGTGTCTCTGACACTGTCTCAAATGAGGAAGTACATAATACAAAGAGGCCTGCGTGGGCATATTCATAGGCTTTGTTAGGATTGATAAAGCAGTGAGACCAATGCTTTTTAAACGGTAGCAAACCAATTGAGTGAGTAAACATTTCGCGATACATCTCGGCTCTGGGAAAAAACCCTTTATAATTCACTTTTTCACTTGATGTTCCCTCCGAACCGATAATATAAAGTGGTCCGATATTGCTACTATTGAAAACGTCTACAAGACCCTCAATATTTCGGTGTGCTGGCATGATATTTCCTGTAGCCTCTAGTCCCGCGTATACTGAAGATAAAGCAGTATGAGGGTGTGGTTCCTCAAAATCTTGGACTTCCGACAACCTTGGAAAATTTGGTACAACTAACACCTGTGAATTCCCTGATATTGTCCTTAATTCTTTGGCTATTCTATCTGATACAGTTATTGTAATATTAGAGGCAACTAACTCTTGTTCCCATTTAGACCATAAGTAAATGGCATAGTGCATCAGTAAGTTTCTGACATAATTCCTAATTCTTTCTTTGAAGGTCTTGTTTTGAGAGGCTTGGAAAAGGGCAAGCTTCATGGACTCTGCCTGTCTTTTTACGTAAACGGTCCAATACTCATGATTATCGTATACGAAGGGAACTTTAAACTCAGAAATCATTTTTGCAGCAAAAATATCGTGTGCATGTACTATATCGGGTTGAGCTTCATCTAATACTCTTTTAACTTGCTTTTTAATAGCTTGCCAATAGATAGGAAATCCCCGCCTCGCCCTATGGCTCCAGTCAATGTAGTATAATCTTGAAAAAATCGAGGCCTGATTGAAATATTTTGGTCTTTCGCCAGCAAACATTACTTGGTAGCCAACATTTAAGGAACTAATTGCTGATTTTTCAATTCTCCAGTCTGGCAACCCTCTATCGGATAAATGCAAAATTTTCATTCCAATTCAGATTCCCTCATGGTACTATGCTCATCTACTATGATATAACTTGGGATTAAGGATTCTTCTTATTGCACAGGGGTTAATGTGGTTTTTTACTTTCAATTTGTAATCTGGCATGGAAAACGCTACTTTTGTGATAATAACAAGTTTTCTGATGAGATCCAATGACTTTTGGAAACTGTTATAGTCAGAGAAAAATTACAACGGAATACTATAAAGCTTTTCTATAGATATCTAAAAGCTGAGATGATACCTTCATCGGCTCATGTTCTGGCGGTAAACCTTTTCGATATTTAAGTTGATAATCAAGAACTTCTAGCCCACATGCAAGAGCCTCCAGGGCAGTTTTGCTGAAATTTTTTAAGATTTTGCCATTCACATATCTGATGTCCACATATACCTTGTAGGCTTTCAAGAAATCCGGCATGTCCTCGTACATAACTGGTTTTTTAGTCCTATCATATACATCAATAGCGAAATCAATCTTATTCTTTTTGCAATAATGTAGAGTTTTCTTTATGTCTGTTACTTCTGTATCCATAGTTAAGCCATTCTTCTGCTGTCTTGGTAGATTAAGATCTACTTTAAAATGATCTGTGTCTACTGGATTTGGAAGGAAGATGCTATTTGGTGCTAGATGTAATAGGTCAGGAGTAGATACGACAACCGTATTTGCAATCTTCCAGGCTTCATTATGAAGTTTCATTTTTTTGGAGTAATAATACGACTTCCAAAACTTCATGGCTAATGACTTCTTGGATCTCCGCATAATGCTTGCAAAGCTAAGCTGAAGCGGAGTTTGTACTTTGCTATTATTTATTCCGCGTATGTCTGTTCCATGATAATGCAGGATAATCTTTTTTCCTGAAATAAGAAACCTTTCTCTGAGTTTAAACAAAACATCGATTCGGCTGTGTATATGTACTATATCGGATAACTTTGCTTCCTCAAAACATTTATCAAGAAAATCCTGCGCATTGGCATTTCTCAAATATTTTTTATAAAATGTATCAATTCCATATTTATCTTGGTCTATAGCCTTGATCACAGCTGCTTCATGCCCTAATAGTCTTTGATACTTGGCAAGTATGTATGCGACCCCTGCTTGATCCCAAATATGGATTATTCTCATGAAGTCTCTTTGCCTCATAAAGTGTCATCCTGTATTTTATTTTACTATTTATGATGACGAGCTTGGAATTGTTGGATGCTGTAATATAAACTCCTTTAGAAGTTCTTTTAAGTTCATAGAGTTATCGTTCGATTGTTATAACACAAAATTAGGGCCCAGAGGGGCTCGGCGGAAAAAACTTCAAAATTGAGAATGGTACGATAGCCGTCAAAGCCATGTATTAAGGCGATGTAAAGTTAACCACACTTCTGTATCCACTCCTTTCTATCACCTATTTTTTCAAAGTAGATGAGGCGGTAAAGTATGTGATTGATTCATTCTGCCTAACTAAAGGTAAAAAAAGAGCGGATTGATTCAGAAAAATGAAAAATGACAAATACAACGACTAAAAATAAACATCGAAAATTACTAATTTGTGTATATACAAATGAAGGCAGAAATGAATTTGCTATTGGCTT
>Ga0126310_10000954_pt1 | contig 10719 bp, 13 predicted proteins | sample Plot60_FD_92540 | JGI IMG/M metagenome (GOLD analysis project Ga0126310, IMG submission 92540) | Serpentine soil microbial communities from UC McLaughlin Reserve, CA, USA - Plot60 | ecosystem: Environmental > Terrestrial > Soil > Grasslands | place: USA: UC McLaughlin Reserve, Lake County... | reverse complement strand
TTTCCAGAGAAAAGCTGGAAGTTTTCTTTTCTCTATAATAGCATCTCTCATAATACTTGCATGTTAAGCATAGCTCACACGGCTCTACTATGGGTACTCTGCTTTCCTTCAATAATGTATTTAACACGCGTGCTCTTCGTATAATCTCCTCGAACATCCTATTGTTTTTAGTAACAGAAAATTCAATAGTTCTTCCTTCCAAGTTAATATACATTATTATTCCATCACTTTTATTAAACGCGAAAAGACATGCGTTTAGATATAAAAGATCTCGTGGATGAGGAATTTCAGGAAGGTTCGCTACAACTTCAAATCTTAGAATAAACTCTTCATTAATTACCATATCTGCATTGACTTCAAGTATTAAGTTATCAACTTTGTATTCGCCATGAATATTATTAAATGCACGTCTTATGCCATCCTTAAGCAGAATAGAGAGCCTTGCAGTTTTATCAGCAAGGAGAGGATCTTTGCGTTCATAGTATGATAAACGAGTACACCTAGTTACTTCAAGAGCATGAATTCTGTTAGGATTACTCCTATCTACGTTCGTAAAGTCATCATATATTTTGTCAATTTTCTTTTCGATCAGTCTTCTTATATCAATATCTCCTAACATAGTATGCAGAATAACTGCTTCGAAATATATATTACTAGAATATACAGAAATTATTAGTAAGTTCATTAGATTAGATAAGTCAAAATAAGAGGTGATAAGAAATGCCTTGATCATCTCATTTTTTACTTTCTATTGAGAGGAATATACAGTAAAGAGGTATATTATTGTCCTTGATGGAGTTCTTTCAATAATTAAATTAACTATGAAAGAAATTGCATTATAGCTGACCATAATTATTTTTTTAATTTTCAAATTAAATTAAAATGGAGAATTAACATAAGCAATAATCAGTCATCATCTAGTATATTGAAGATATTCGACGATTTAGTATAGAATATAGAACTATATTACTTACTATTGGAAGCAGAACGGATAATTGGGAATAATAAAGGATATGACACTCAGCATAGTAGAGGTACTTTAAAATTATTAGCAATAATATTATCAAATAAAGTCTGTTTATACTAGAAAAAAAGAACGTAAAGAGAGCTGATTATGTTTATTTTGGTTCAAAGCATTTGGAACAAAACAGGATACTTCTAGACAGGAGACAATAAATATCTCAAAAATATCTACCATACAATTAACTAATATACCATAGGGTATAGAAATGACCCAAGAATTATTGCTTTCTTTTATCTTCTTATGGTTCATGAGTAGATATTCAAAGTATCGTTGCCTTATCGAAACTTGGTGCGCAAATACTTATAGGATTATCTAATGGTAATTCAATAAGTTGTATAACTAAAATTTACGAAAAATATACCGAATCATTTGGTTTGACTGACTTTTATGACAAACTATCAAAACCAGTGATGTATGAAACATGTGATCTTTGGGAGCATAAGCAAATTGATATTGTTACAGAGCATATATGCAGTAATGTTGCACATAGCTAGGTAAAGATAATTAATGAAAGAGTATATGAACGGACCAACAACGAGAAAGTAACATATGAACACAAGATCCTGAATCACATAACATCGGTTGTACTGTCATTGAATCAGTCTCATTAAGTGGAGGATAAAGAGTTTTTAACATTTGTTCTTGAGTACCTGTCGACTCAGTCATGCATTCTATAGAATATATCCAACCTGATCTTGATTCGCCTGTTAATTACTCTTGAAGAGAACATCAACACTGACTGACTACTACTTCACAAAATTATATCTAACTCTTAACTGAAATTACTTAATTCGATCTTTTACTTTCTTTTGCCTTCTTAAGAAAAGTGATTTTTGATTCCCGAGCTGAGTTTCAAATACATTAGCGCCATAAACATTTTAAGACTAATCTCGTACTAATTTCCTTATGAAGAGGATAGACGCAATTATAAGATCGGAGCGAATGCCATTTGTCAAGGAGCGCCTTAGACAATTGGGAGTCGGTGGTATGACAATTTCTACGGTTTCAGGATGGAGCAAACAAAGAGAACTCCATTTACAATGGAGAGGCCAACCTGTTGCATATGACCTCCTTCCTAAGGCAAAATTTGAAATCATTGTTCCTGATAATCGGTTGGATTCTGTTATTCAGGCTATTACAGAGTCTGCTAGGACAGGTGAACATGGCGATGGAGTTATTTTCGTATCTACTATAGATCAGGCAATTAATATTGCTACATTAGATAAAGGAGAAAAGGTTCTTCAATAGACAAAGAGCATAGCAAAATCAGACTTGACCATAGCTTATATATTCTAGTAGTAATCCACTAAAAATGGAGATAACACCCTTTTTGAATTTAAAGCATAAAATTGTCGTTTGTTATCATGTGAATATCTATTAACTAATTCACTTATTAGGAAACTCTTTTTGTAGCTTCAAAAATAATTCCTTTGCATTTTTTCTAGCGTCCTCGGTAAGATCTTGGTTAAATATTGTGTTACTAAGAGCGTCTAAGATAGTTTGCCATTCACTATCAGAAAGAGTAAAGTTGTATTTGCTATTACTCATAATACTTACTTGCAGTTTGGACCAGTTATAAAACTCTTGTTCTTGAAATATGGCCAAAATAATATCTAATAAGTATGTTATATTGTAATGGGTTCCATATAATGAATTCCATTATGCTATTTCCAAAATATCCATTCTTTTCAAATAGCTTTTTGTTTATTATTTATTATACCAATTCATCCAATAACTGGATTAGATGATATGATAACAATAGTATGCCGAGAATGTAAATACAATGAAGATCTTCAATAAAATTTCTAAAGCTGACTTGAAAGAAAGATCTGTATGCATTCTATGATGGTATTTTTAGCAATGACATGTTGCTTCATAAAGCTATTATACGAAAGGTATTTTATATAATGTAAAATTAAAGACTCAATTGATAAAATATAGATTTCATTATTTGAACGTTGATGACCTTCTTATTCGCTATATAGATACACAATCGAAAGGCAAATCAGTATTGCTTATTCATGGTTTAGGCGGATCGATAGAAAGTTGGATGAATAATATTGACACACTTTCAACAAAGCAACTCAGGGTAATTGCAATTGATCTTCCCGGGTTTGGTTCAAGTGATAAACCTCAAATCAATTATACAATAGATTTTTATACAAAATTTGTTGCAAAATTCATTAATTATCTAAAGATACTAAGTCCTGTATCTATTGTCGGCTCTTCACTTGGAGGCCATATTGCAGCAGAAGTTGCTATACATTATTATAAGATTGTTTACAAACTTGTTTTAGTAAGTCCTGCAGGCGTATTACCTATTTCATTTGGAGGAACACCTGCTCTACTAAAGTATGCTAATATTTTAAAAGCAAGGACAGTACAAGAAGTCAAAAGAGCATTAACTTATGTAGATAACAATTCTATTGATGAAACTTACGCACACATAGTTTATCAGAAGTTGTCTATGCCAGGAGCGAAAGAGGCATTTCTGTCCGCCCTTCGTGGTAGTGCTCGTTCAGCAAGACTGAACAGGCGTTTACATAAAATAAAGGCAGATACCCTATTGATCTGGGGAAAAGAAGATCGTATTATTCCCGTAAAATTTATTGAACCTTTCATAAAGATGAAAAATTGCAGATTGATTTTACTTGAAAATTGTGGTCATAGGCCACACGTTGACAAAGCAGAATTTTTTAATAATATTATAGCAGATTTCATCAACGATTAAGGGGATCTTGAAAGTGTAGCCTGTTTATTCATCTTTGCTCCTAAATTTTTGTTGTACGTTGTCTTTTGACAAATAACAATTTATTTTAGTATACTTTTCTTTTATATATTAATTGAAAGCCTCTGACAGGACGCAGGGAGTAGAATATGCCATTCGTGATATTATTTCATATGCAAGTGACTATGAAAAGTCTGGAAAAGAAATAATCTATTTGAATATAGGAGACCCACTAAAATATGATTTCAAGACTCCTGAGCATATTAAACTTGCATTAATTGAAGCCGTAAAAAATGATGAAAACTATTATACAAAATCAGAAGGATTGCCTGAATTATGTAAAGCAATAGTAGAGAAAGAATCACAAAAAGGATTATCAATAACAGAAGAAGATGTTTTGGTTACTAATGGTGTTTCTGAAGGTCTTGAGATGACTTTGGCATCTGTTATTGATCCTAATACAGAGGCTCTCATGCCAGGTCCCTATTATCCACCTTATGCATCATATGTGAAATTTTATGGAGGAAACCCTGTTGAATTCAAACTACATGAAAATGGTAAACCGGATCTTGAGGATCTTTTATCAAAAATCAATTCAAAGTCACGTGCAATATGTATAATTAGTCCGAATAATCCTACAGGAGAGGTATTTGACCGGAAAAGTCTTCAACAGATAATTGATCTCGCAGCAGAACATGATCTGTATGTAATCTGTGATGAAATCTATGACAAAATAGTTTTTGATGATCAATTTACTGGAATTGGAAAAGTGGCAAAAGATGCGCCAGTAATACTTCTTAATGGCTTCTCAAAAGCATATTTAATGAGTGGATGGCGTTGCGGTTATATATGCATGAATAGCGCTTCTAAAAAATTGGACGTGTTGCGAAACAACATTCCAAAACTTGCAAGAGTACGAATATCTACTAATTTGCCCGTACAAATTGCTGCCGTAGAGGCATTACGAGGACCACAGGGACATATTGCAGAGATGGTACAAAAGTTGCGCAGAAGAAGAGATTATACAGTAAAGCGCCTAAATGCAATAAAAGGTATTTCATGTAGAATGCCTCGAGGCGCCTTTTATGTATTTCCGAAAATTGACCTTGATCATAGATGGAAAGATGACAAGCATTTTGTCATAGATTTACTCAACAATACTGGAGTGCTAACAGTGCATGGTTCAGGATTCGGAACAGCATTTGGTGCAAGCCACTTTAGAATAGTTTACCTCCCAAAAGAAGAGACACTTGAGCAAGCAATTGACAATCTTGAATATTTTTTATATCAATCGAGCAAATAATTAAAAGTGGTTACTGTACAATTAGTATTACAGTTGAGTTCTGTTTCGAGGACCCCTTCATGGCAAAGAAGAGATAATGGCCTAACAATTAGGATGATCCTTAGTTTTGCAATTCTTGCCTTACTCTACGCGGTATTTCTAAGTGTACTTGCGTATATTGGATTCGATTTTATTGCTATAACGATAATTGCATCTTTGATGGTTCTAGCACAGTGGTATTTTTCAGATAAGATAGTGCTATGGAGTTCTGGAGCAAAGATAGTTACTAGAGATCAGTTTCCAAAACTGCATGATATGGTAGAAAGAATAGTTTCAAGAAATAATCTACCAAAACCAAAGATAGCTGTAATAAATACAAAGATGCCTAATGCCTTTGCGACAGGCAAAGGGAGAAAGAGCGCTGTAGTAGCAGTTACAACAGGTCTAATGGAGCTTTTATCTGATCCCGAAGAGTTAGAAGGCGTGATAGCACACGAGCTAACACATATTAGAAACAGAGATGTACTTGTATTAACGCTTGCAAGTATTTTCGCTACCGTTGCATGGTATCTTATGCAGTTTGGATTCTATGGCGGATTATATGGTGGTGGGATGGGATATGGAAGAGATCGAAATAATGGCGGCACTATGATAATCGTGATAGTGGTAGCCGTTCTAGTATGGATTATAAGTTTTCTTATTATTAGAGCAATTGCTCGATACAGAGAATTTTCAGCAGATAGGGGATCTGCCCAGATGACTGGAAAACCTGTCAAATTGGCTAATGCTTTAATGAAGATTAGTGGTAATATGCGCCAAGTTCCTACAAAAGACTTGAGACAAGTAGAAGGATTAAATGCATTTTTTATTATACCAGCTATTTCTGGAAGCACGATCGGAAATCTTTTCTCTACTCATCCTCCTGTAGAAAAAAGAGTAGAAAAACTCATGGAGATGGAGGCATCCATGAGTTGAGATTCTTTGGAAAATTTATAAAAAAGGATTATAATCCAAAAACGGATTCTGACGCCCTTTTTTCGCTATCTTCAGCATATCTTACGATAGAGAGCAAGATAGGTCTAAAAAATTCCGGAAGATGTGCATTGAGTATGAAAAATATCAGTGGAATGTATTTTAATGAAATGAAAGAGGATATTAAGCGGTTTCTTGATATAAGCAAGACAGATTTTGAACTTTCCTATCGCACGCATACTGATTTGTATGGTTATCTTTGGATTATACTTGAAGGTAAAAGAATGGAAGACCTTCTCGCAGGAATTAGTGCAGTAGGAGATACTGTTGATGAAAAGGGTTTTTCAAATCAGTTACTTGCAGCAATCTTTGAATTTACTAATGATAAAAATAAAAAGCAGTATTTGATTTACAACTACAAGCGCAATACATTTTATCCTTTTGTACCATTAGAAAGCGGTCAAAAATCAAGAAATACTGAAGAAGAGATGAAGATGATGGCTACAATCGTCGACGAGGTCCCCCTAGAGAGAGATATGACTCTCTGGTATCCTCTTTGGGATTTGCCACTTTAGAATTCTGGAACTACACCGTCGCCTTTGAAAAGCCTTTTTGCTTCTTCAATGGAAAGATCAGGACTAGGTAATATGATGTCTGACTGGATTATTTCTTTTGGATCGAGTTGTTTTCCGTTTGTTTCTACTATATCTGTTAATTCTGTTAGGCGCTTTCTAAACTCTATGTCATCAGATCTATCATTGCTTACTAATTGGACTATGGAATTATCCATTTCGTTAAGTTTTTTTAGTATCTTAATATCGACCTTGAATTGGCCTTGACCCATAATCCTGACAATTTTGTTCTTTTCTATTGGTCTAGCTCCTACGGTTGCTCTTTTTGCCTTAACGGCTGCCTGTGTTGATACTTTACGTTTCGAGGGAAGTGTTTTTAGTCTTGGATTTGCTACTTTTCTTGAAGAACTGCCTCTTTTTACCTTTGCCTTTTCTTTTTTCTTTACTTTAGAATTTGTTTCCTTTAAAGCAGATGCCTTAAGGAATTTTCTTTTCAATGGCTTTTGACCCTTTAGATTCTTTGAGGATTTGACGCTTTTGATGCGTTTTTTGCCATTCATTGTTGTATTTCTTGCTCCTCCATTACCTGCTTCTTTTTACGTGCCCTCTCAGCCTTTAACTTTGCTAATTCTTCTTCTACTGAACCTTTTACTGTAATTTTTTCTAGTTCCTTATCGATATCGTCTTTATTTGACGTATAATCTGTAAGTACTCCGGAATCTATCAATTCGTCTAGAGCTTGAGCCTTTGCTTTCATTTTTTCAGCCTTATCCTCTGCCCTATTCATTGCTATGCCTACATCCGTCATCTCCTCAGAAATTCCTGAAACACTTTCCTTAATGCGGACTTGAGCTTCTGCTGCGGAATATTGTGCCTTGATAACCTCTTTTTTTGACTTAAATTCTTCAACCTTCGTAGACAGACGTTTTTCCGTCTGTTCAAGTTTTTCTTGTTCATTTTGCATTTCTGAGATTTGTTTTTCCAAGCCTTGTACTTGAAGCAAATTGGAATTCTTGCGCTCTAATGCCAATTTTGCCAAATCCTCCCTTCCAACATCAATTGAACGATGAGCTTGCTCGTCAAGTGTACGAATATTATCCCATAATTTTGCCTTCTGCATTTCTAGTCGCTTTTTAGAAGTTACCACTTCTGCAATATCTCTACGTAACTTGTTCAACATTTCAGTTTGTTTCACATGAGAATAATCAAGTGCTTGCCTTGGATCCTCATACTTATCAAGAAGTTGATTCACTTTTTGCTTTATTACTGTTGAAAGACGATTTGTTAGACCCAATCTAAATCATATCATAATGGTCATAAATAACTATTAAATATACTGTAGATCAGTTATCTTATCTTTAGACAACTATTTTCCATAGTTAAATCTGCGTCGTTCATGTTCATCTGGAGGTCCATAATCTTCTTTCTTTTTGAAGTAACCCCAGTATAGCAAAATTCCGCCAGCAATTAACATAGCAATAACGAATTTTTCATTTGTAAGTTGGCCATTGGTATAGTTATCAACATAAAATTCAAAAGAAAATTCTGTCGTAACAAAATAGAGATTTCTTAGTGCGATGATAATAGCCATGACTATGAAGAGGACACCCATAGCAGACATCCAATTTCTGCCACGACGGCTTCTCTCTCCATTTCCTTCTCTGTACCTCATTATTCTTTACACTAATCTAATACCCGGATGTTTCATCTTGTTTCTTTTAGCTGCATTTAGTAGCATAGGGGTTAGTATTTCAGCTTGATATGTCATGGACAACGGACCTAAATATATAGAACGAAGCCCATTAATGTCAGAAATTAAAGTATTTAATATAGCTACTGTACCCTGATCATCTCCGCATACGAAGGTATCTGCGTCTAGGCTCCTTTTTACATTTATCAGCTTAATCTCTGAGATTGTATGGAATGCTGAAACAACTCTGGATCTAGGCGGTAACTTGATTGCTACGATCTCTGCTGCAAATTTTTTTCCTTCTTCAAGAGGTAGGTAAATGAACCCAGCATCTGTTCTGGCCATGGGAACTATTGGCGAAACAATGACACAATTATTCCTAACTTCTCTTACCAGTTTATCACATGTGTCATTGATAGACTCATATGGAATAGATAAAATTAAGATATCAGAATTTTTAGCCAAAGAAAAATTATCATCTCCTGAAATGCTCCCTGTCATGCTGTTTCCATATGCTTCCCTGGCAACTTCTGTGTAACTTTGAGCTACCTCTTTTGCCTTTTGTGCATCACGGGAGCCTATAGTAACGTCATGGCCAAAACACCATCTTAGAGCAAAACCTTTCCCCATGCCTCCAGTACCTCCAATTATTCCCACCCTCATAATACAGGTCAATTCATTTCATGAATAATTAGATATTAAGCTTATGCAATATTCCAAGAATTGACTATCATTTTTTAGGATCAAAAAACGAAAAAAGAAGTATTGGATTTAATTATCTAATTGGCGAAAATTAATATTCTCATATCATGCTGAATTTCAATGATTTTATTTGCCACTCGTAGTACTGATGCGTCATGGGCAGGCTGACAATAATGTAAACAGAATCTTGGTAGGTAGACATATCGAGTCACATCTTACAAAATATGGAAAACAGCAGGTTTCTGATACTGCTAAATATCTGAAGAATGTGCCAATAGAAGAAGTGTTTGTCAGTCCTGTTATACGCACTATCGAAACTGCAAAGATCGTTTGTAAAACATTGGGAATGAATTACAAAATAGATGAACGACTATATGAAATTGATCTCGGTAAACTTGTTGGGATGAAATATGAGGATATAATTAAGAAATATGGAAATCTCTTTTTAAAATTCTACACTGAGAATGATAAGACACTAATTAGCCATGGAGTCGAAACTTTTACATCTGTAAAACAAAGAATAAAGAATCTCCTTGATGAGATTGCAGAAAAACATAGAGACAAAAATATCCTAATGATTACTCACCTAGATCCAATAAAAGCTGTTATCTCTATCTTACTCGATTTAAAACCTGAAGTGCTCTATCAATGGCATATGCGTAATGCAGCATTGACAATATTAAAGCATGAGAGTAAGATTTACTCTCTGTCTGCAGTGAATGTAATGGGTATACACAGGTACATTAACGAGTAATTCAAAAACCTTAAATTAGATGTAGAGCTCAACTGTGCTCAGAAATAGTGATCTACATGCCATCATATTATTCAAAGTCGTGGTTACTTTTGGCAGTTGTCCCCTTAGTGATTATATCTCTTTTGAGCCTTGCTGAATATGCTCTTGCTCAAGAACCTGCAGAAAAATATGTTGTAAGACGAGTAGAAATATGGGCTACATTTTATAGACTAATGGTGGTGGCCTTTGTTGTTGGCGCTTGTGTCCAAGGTAGTATTGTCTACATCATTTGGAGGTTCCGTGAATCTAATAAGAAAAATCTGCCAAGGGGACCAACGGAGGGTGCACATCATTAATGGGTCATGCTACAGTAGAATGGGTTTATGTTGGTGTTGTAGTTAGTCTTCTTACATGGGTAGGAGCAGAATCATGGAATGTGGAAAGGGTACTAGAACATGCGCCTCCAGAATCTGAAATTATTAAAGTTATTGGACAGCAATGGTTCTGGACTTTTGAACATGCAGATGGAACAAAAGAAATAGGAGAGTTACATGTAAAAAAGGGAGTACCATATAGATTTGAAGTTGTATCCCAAGATGTTATCCATAGTTTTAATATCCCTGATTTTACGATCTTAATGGATGCAATTCCAGGCAGAGTTAATACGATATGGAATATGTTTGATCAGACTGGCGAATATTTAATTCAGTGCAGAGAATACTGTGGCCTACTCCACTACAATATGAAGGCAAAATTGTTTGTAGAAGAACCAACACAAACAAACGTGGCAGTCGCGACTGAAACTGCAAATCAATCCCAATCGACAACTTCTGGGACAGGCATAGCAGCAGGAAATGCAAGTAGTAGTACTTCTGCAGCAACAACAACAACAACAGCAGCTGCTACTCTAACTATTCCTGTAGGTGCAGCTACTCCTGGCAATCCTTCCTATGATCCTCTTTCTCTGACAGTCAAGAAGGGTGATGAAATTAATGTAGTAAACAAAGATTCATCCC
>Ga0126310_10000953_pt1 | contig 10720 bp, 11 predicted proteins | sample Plot60_FD_92540 | JGI IMG/M metagenome (GOLD analysis project Ga0126310, IMG submission 92540) | Serpentine soil microbial communities from UC McLaughlin Reserve, CA, USA - Plot60 | ecosystem: Environmental > Terrestrial > Soil > Grasslands | place: USA: UC McLaughlin Reserve, Lake County... | reverse complement strand
CGAACGCCTCGAAGGTAACGCCGAGCGCCTTCCACCGCGCCGCGAGCTCCACCCGCCAGCCGAGCTTGCCCTCGCCCTCCGAGTAGTCCGCGGCGCCCTCGTTCCCGCCTCGGTCAACGAAGAGCACCTTGCTCTCGTCAGGCAGATGCTCGAGAACGCGGTTGCCTGTGAGGTCTCCCGAGGCTGCGCGCGGCATGTAGGGCGACCAGTGCTCCGGCATGGCCCTGCCGCTGGCTTCCTGCAAGATCCCGCGCAGCTCCCGCTCGCGCTCCATGGCTTCCCTGGTCACCCCCGTATAGAGGCTGCTCTCGTAGAGCTCGTGCGAGCGGAGGACCTCGATGTCCATCTCCATCTCGCGCAGCGCCTCCTCGAATGGGCTTAAGAAGTGCTCGGCGTAGGAGACGTGACAGCCCTCGGGGTCGGGGACGCGGGAGAGGCTGTGTCCTATGAACCTCTCGAAGCTCTCGGGGACGCCTGGGGCTATCTTGCGCAGGGGGTCGATGGTGTCGGCGTGGAAGACGAAGCGTACCTCTTCGCCGCGGGCCCGCAAAGCATTGGCCACCGCCTCGCCGACCAGCACCTCGCGCAGGTTGCCAGCGTGGATGTGGCCGGAGGTGCTGATCCCCGCGACCACGACGTGCGGTCCCACCCCGAGACCTTCTGCTACCTTCTCGGCCCAACCGGGTATGGGGGTGCCGGCGTCGCTCACCTGATGCTCCGTTCCTCGATGGGATTCGCCTCGAAGGCTGGGAGAGAGTAGCCCGCGAGCCCTAGCTCGCGACCTCGACGTTCACTATCTCGTATTCCGTCGAGCCGCGGGGGGTCGCGACCGTGACCTTGTCCCCCACCCTCCGCTTGAGGACGGCGCGCCCGACCGGCGAGGCGTGGGAGAGCTTGCCGTTCGTCGGGTCCGACTCGTTCGCGCCGACTATCTGGAAGGTCCTCTCGTTCTTCTTGCCCCTGCTGCCCACTACTTTCAGCGTCACGCGGGTCCCGAGGTCCACGGCGTCGGCCTCCGCCTCGGATGGGTCCACCACCTTCGCGTTGCGGATGCGGCGTTGGATCTCGCTGATCCTGCGCTCGAGAAGACCCTGCTCGGTCTTGGCGTCGTCGTACTCGGAGTTCTCGGAGATGTCTCCGAACTCTCTGGCCTGCCTGATGCGGTCGGCAATTTCCTTGCGACGCACCTCGGTGAGGTACGAGAGCTCCTGCTGGAGCTTCTCGAGACCCTCCGGCGTAACGAGTTCGCGGTCCTTATCGGTCATAGGCGGCGAGATTATACGGGCGAGAAAGTAGGGTGTCAACGCGAAACGCGAAGCGTTTCGGCACGCCGCTCTGCGGCTCGTCAGCGCGCTACGCCCTTTTAGGGCTTCGCTAGTCAGCACGGCGCTTCGCGCCTTGTCAGCACGCTTCGGCCGCGAAGCGGCCGAAGCGTGCTGACAAGCGGAGGCGTAAGCCGGAGTGTGCTGACCAGCTCTCTACGAGTTCATCTCGTAGAGAATATGCAGGCCCTTGAGCGTAAGGTCGGGGTCGAAGGTTTCTATCTCCCTGCAGTGGCGCACGATGGCGCGAGCGGGACCACCGGTGGCTACCACCCCTACGTCTACCTCTCCGAGCTCTTCGCGGGAGCGGCGGACGAGGGCGTCTATAGCGCCGGCGTAGCCGTAGATGAAACCGCTACGGATCGAGTCAGGGGTGTTGGTGGCTATAACCCGTGGCGGCTCCTCTTCGAGGTCGACGCTGGGGAGCTTGGCCGTCCGCGAGACCAGGGCCTCGAGGGCGACCTGGAGTCCCGTGAGTATGGCGCCGCCGAGGTAGCATCCCTCGCCGTCGACGGCCTCGACGGTGGTGGCGGTTCCGATGTCCACGATAATCACCGGCAGCCCGTAGTGTCTCCCCGCCGCCACGGCATTGACGATCCTGTCGGCCCCGACGGCCCCAGGGTCGTCGTAACGGTTCTTGAGGCCCGTCTCCATCTCTCTGTTTACGGGGTAGAACGGAACGTCGAAGATCTCCCTTGCAAGGTCTCTGTAGGAGCGGGCGAGCCCAGGCACGACGCTAGAGACGATCATGGCGCTCACGTCCTCGAGCCGCAGCCCGCTCAGGTCCAGAAGCCCGGCGAAGACGACGGCGAGCTCGTCTGCGGTGCGGTGCGCCTCAGTGGCGAGCCGCCACTGTCCCCGCAACTCGTCGCCCTCGAAGAGCCCGAGGACCGTCTGCGTGTTCCCGACGTCCACGGCCATCAACAAAGCTCTCCGACCTCCTCGATCCCAACAGGGTCCACCCCTTCCAGCAACCCTCCTACCCCGCCACGCCCCGGAATATGCAGACCGGGGTCGAGGTCGGCGAGCCCTCTCAGGTTGAAGGCGCGCATCACCCCCCTGTGCGGCACCTCGAACCCTGGCTCCTCTACCACCTCATCTCCGAAGAGCAGCACGTCTATATCTATCGTGCGCGGCGCCCTCTCGCCCTTCCGCTCGCGCCCCAGAGCCGCCTCCACGCTCTCACAGTAGCGCAGCAGCTCAATCGCGGGGACGCCGCACTCGAGCCGGACCACGCAGTTCAAATAATCCGGCTGCTCGTCCTCTACCTCGACCGGCGCCGTCTCGTAGACCTTCGAGGTGCCAAGCAGCTTCATCCTGGGTCCTCGTTCCAGAGCCGCCACCGCCGCCCGCAGGTAGGCGCGCCGGTCGCCGAGGTTGCTTCCTAGGCTCAGGAAGGCCTGGCTCACCCGAGATCGAGGACTGCCCGCGCTACAGCGAGGGCCTCCCTGTTGGCCCGCACGTCGTGCACCCTGAAGAAGGTCGCGCCCCGCTCGTAGGCGAGCACCGTAGTCGCCACCGTGCCGGAGATGCGGTCTCTCGCCTCCTCGACGCCGGTGATCCTGCCAATAAAGCTCTTGCGCGACGCCCCGAAGAGCACGGGGAACCCGAGGTCTACGATGGCGTCGAGATGGTTCAAGAGCGCCAGGTTGTGCTCGAGGGTCTTCCCGAACCCGATGCCGGGGTCGAGGATCACGTTCCTCTCTTCTACGCCAGCCGCGATGGCGTGCTCGGCCCTCTCGACCAGGAACTCCCTGACCTCGCGCACCACGTCTGCGTAGCGGGGGTCGCGTTGCATGGTCTTCGGCTCGCCGAGCATGTGCATGAGTACGACGGGACAACGGGCCTCGGCAACCACGCCGGCCATGCGAGGATCCGCGCGCAGAGCGCTCACGTCGTTGACCATGCCGGCCCCGGCCTCGATGGCGGCCTCCGCGGTCCCAGCGCGGTAGGTGTCTATGCAGACGGTAGCGTCGGGCCTCTCGGCCACTATCCTCCGGATCACGGGGATGACGCGGCCTACCTCCTCCTCGGCAGGGACCGGGTCAGAGCCCGGCCTGGTTGACTGGCCTCCGACGTCGATGATCCGGGCGCCCTCGTCCAGCATGGTCGCCGCGCGGGCTGCCGCTCTCCCTGGGTCGAGGAAATCCCCGCCGTCGGAGAAGGAGTCGGGGGTAACGTTCAGGACCCCCACGAGGGTGGGGCCCGGAGTACGGTCTCCGGGCCCGACGTTATCAGGCGAGGATTCTGTGCGCCGCACCTACTCCCTGTGGCCGTCCGGATTACGGTCGGGGTGGCCGTTGCGGGAGTGGCCGTGCAGGAGCTTCTCGACGCCTACCTTGTCGACGGCGTACTCCTCGATAAGCCTTACGAGGTGTCTGGCGTCCACGGTCTCGTACTCGATGAGCTCCGACGCGAGCTTGTCGAGCAGGACCCTGTTCCTTACCAGCACGTCCTCCGCGGTGTCGTAGGACTCGTCGACTATCCTCCTTATCTCCTTGTCTATCTGGAAGGCGATCTCGTCCGAGTAGTCGGGCTGGGCGGAGAAGTCCCTGCCCATGAACACCTGCCCCTGCTGCTGTCCCAACGCCATAGGTCCTAGCTTCTCGCTCATCCCGAAGCGGGTGACCATCTGCTTGGCCGTCTGGGTGACCCGCTCGAGGTCGTTTGAGGCCCCGGTTGTGATCTCATCGAAGATCACCCTCTCTGCTGCCCTGCCCCCTAGCATCATAGAGAGCTGGGCCATGAGCTGAGAACGGCTCATCATAAAGCGGTCCTCGGTTGGCAGGCTCATGGTTACCCCCAAAGCCTGGCCTCTTGGGATGATGGTGATCTTGTGTACGGGGTCTGCCTCTGGGAGGAGCGCTCCCACTATGGCGTGTCCTGCCTCGTGGTAGGCTGTTATCTCCTTCTCCTTGTCCGAGATAAGCCTGGTCTTCCTTTCAGGTCCTGCTATGACCCTGTCTACTGCCTCCTCCATCTCGGACATCTCTATCTGGTCCTTGTCGTGGCGGGCTGCAAGGAGGGCTGCCTCGTTGACGAGGTTGGCGAGGTCGGCTCCTGTGAAGCCAGGGGTACCACGCGCTAGGGTCTCTATGGTCACATCCGGGCCTAGAGGCTTGCCTCTTGTGTGGACCCTCAGGATCTTCTCCCGCCCTGGGAGGTCTGGCCTATCTACCACTATCTGACGATCGAATCGTCCTGGCCTGAGGAGAGCGGGGTCCAGGATGTCTGGACGGTTTGTGGCGGCGAGCATGATGATGCCCGACTTGGAGTCGAAGCCGTCCATCTCTACGAGGAGCTGGTTTAAGGTCTGCTCGCGCTCGTCGTGGCCTCCGCCTAGGCCCGCTCCTCTCTGGCGGCCAACGGCGTCTATCTCGTCCATGAAGATGATGCAGGGGCTGTTCTGCTTGGCCTGCTCGAAGAGGTCGCGCACGCGGCTGGCTCCGACGCCCACGAACATCTCGACGAAGTCGGATCCCGAGATCGAGAAGAAAGGCACCCCTGCCTCGCCCGCAACCGCGCGCGCGAGGAGCGTCTTGCCCGTTCCGGGAGGACCTACGAGCAGGGCGCCCTTTGGTATACGAGCACCGAGCTTCTGGAACTTCTGGGGGGCCTCGAGGAACTCCTTGATCTCCGTCAGCTCCTGGACCGCCTCTTCCGCCCCCGCGACGTCGGCGAAGGTGACCTTCGGCTGGTCCTTTGTCATCCTGCGCGCGCGGCTCTTGCCGAAGCTCATGACGCGGTTACCGCCGCCCTGCATCGAGCTCATAAACAGGATGAAGAAGAGGATGATGAGCAGGATTGGTGCCAGGGTTCCGATCAAGGTGAACCAGAACCCGTTGTTAGGCGGGTCGACCTCGAAGGGTATGTTGGCCTCGTTGAGCTGTCCAGCGACGTCGGTTAGCTGGGTGAAGGGGTACTCGAACGGCTTTGGCTCCCCCCCATCCTCTGGCTTGTAGAGCCCAGTAACCTTCTGATCTTCGTCCTTGACGGTCAGCGTGTCGGGGTCGCCCTTCGGCAGGTCGGTGACGAAGGATCTATCCTCGACTGCCTTCCTGAACTCGAGGTTGTTGAACTCCTCGACATCGGGGTTTCCCGCGGAGAGCACACGGATCAGGATCACCGCGAACACCATAAGGATGATGAAGTAGAGTAACCCGCCGCTTCTCAAGATTCTGCCCAAAGCTGCCTTAACCTCTCGTATAAGATGCGTCTAGACCACGACGATTATACTACCTGTACGCTGGAGTCATGGGTCCTAGATCACGAACCCCGTCGGATCTGTGTCCCCTCAGGCCTTCGCGAAGACCTCGGGTTTCAGGACGCAGATGTCGGGGAGGTTGCGGTAGGCGCCCGCGAAGTCGAGCCCGTAGCCGACGACGAACTCGTCGGGCACCTCGAAGCCCAGATACTTCACGTCGAGCTCAACCCTCCTTCGCGTGGGCTTGGACAGTAGCGCGCAGATCTCCAGCGAGGCCGGCCCGCGCGCGAGCAGCGAGCGGCGGATATAAGAGAGGGTGAGCCCCGTGTCTATGATGTCCTCGACTATGAGGACGTGGCGGTCTGTTATGTCCTCCTCGAGATCCTTGAGGATGCGGACCACCCCGCTGGAAGAGGTGCCCGTCCCGTAGGAGCTTATGTCCATGAAGTCGATCTCACAGGGCAGGTCTATGTTGCGCATCAGGTCGCCGAGGACCACCACCGCGCCGCGCAGGATGCCTACGAGCAGCGGTCTCTCCCCGCCGTAGTCATCCGTGATGTGCCCCCCCATCTCGCCTACCTTCTCCTGTATCTCGGATGAGGGTATGAGCACTTCCTTGACGTCTGGCATCATGCTGGACATCTTCACGAGACCTTCTCCACCTCCAGCCTCAACATCCTCTCCGACCTCTCGCTCACCTTGAACCCCTCGCCCAGCTCCCCGAGGAAAACCCAGGCTACCTCTCCGCCAGCGCTCAAGACAACGGGGGTCCTGCGTCGCAGGTCCTTCGGGACCCTCCGGTCCATCATCGCCCGCAGGACCTTCTTGGTCCCGCCGAGACCCAACGGACGAATAGTATCTCCCTCGTGGACCAGCCGCACCCGGTACGGGCCTCGCGCAGCGTCGAGGTAGGCAACCTCGGCCCTCGAGGCTTCCTCCCGCTCGTAGCGGGATACCTCCCGAGCCGAGATCCTCCACCCCGCGAAGAGCGTCTCCCCGACCCGCAGATCCTCCTCTCCCGCGAACGTCTCGGACCCCAGGTACAGCGCGACCTCCTCCCCAGCGCGGGCGGAGGCTACGACGCCTCCGGGTAGGTCCAGGGTTCGCGTCCCCTCCCGCTCCGCGGCAGCTCCCAGCACAGCCTGCACGAGCGCGGACCCGAGCGGCGGAGCATCCGGGAGCAGCATGGAGTAGGCCCTGCGCACGGCGTAAGGCCTTAGCGCGGGACGCAACCCGGAGAGCTCTGCGATGGACAGGACCTCCTCGTCGCCCCTCCTCGCCGCGAGCCCGGCGGCCAGTGTTTCGAGGGCCTCGAGGTCCTCGCGGGCGAGGGCCGCGCCGCGGGCCAGGTTGCGCGTCGCGCCCGGATGCAACTCTTCGAGGATGGGCAGGACCTCGAGGCGGACCCTGTTGCGGGCGTATTTGTCGGTCAGGTTAGTGGGGTCCGTGCGGTAGGGCTGGCCGAGGCTGGCCAGATACTCGAGGACCTCTCCGCGCGTGCGCTCGATGAGGGGCCGGCAGACCCTGCCCCGCACCGGAGGAATGCCAGCGAGCCCGCGCAGCCCTGCCCCCCTTGTCAGGTTCATCAGGACCGTCTCCGCCGCGTCGTCGGCCGTGTGCCCGGTGACGAGGGTCTGCAGGCCCAGCTCACCGGCCACTTCTTCGGCGAGCCTGTACCTCTCTTCGCGTGCCCGCGCCTGCAGGTTCTGGCCCCCTGCGAGCTCGAGCCGTCTTACCTCGCAGCGAACGTTCAACCTGTCGCACAGGTCGCGCACGAAGGCGGCGTCCTCGCGCGACTCCTCGCCACGCAGACCGTGGTCCAGGTGCAGCACCGCCAGCTCTCCACCGAGCTCGACGAGCGCCCGCAGAAGCGCCACCGAGTCAGGGCCGCCAGAGACAAGCGCCAGCGGCCGCGAGAGGTCCATGCCGTATCGCTCCGCCGTCTGGCGCACGCCCTTCGAGAGATCCTCGGGTCTCATAGGAACACCCTAATAATATAGGGAGGCAACGGGGGTCGCGACCGTCGGGGTATGATCCCCGGAGGCGCGAGTCTGGAGAGGAGATTCTTCCCGATGAGGAGCACAGGTAGCGGAGAGGGTAGATGAAGCGCGCGTTGACGGTAGTGCTCGTCGTCTGGCTCGCCCTCGGAGCGCTTCTCGGATGCGGGCTCGAGGACGGAGCGACAGGTGACGCTCAGGACACTACTTCGCAGCGAGTCCAGACCGTCCCGCGAGCTTCCGAGGAGACCTCGAGCGCGGAAACTCGTAGCGTCGCCGAGGCCGCGGCGGCCGGTATCGGCGAGGCTGAGATCCGGGCTCACCTCTCGTACCTGACGGGCGCTTCCCCCGCTCCGCTCGAAGGCGGCAAGGTCACCATCTCCGAGCGTGGGAGTGAGCGAGGGAGGAGGGCTGCCGCCGAGTACATGCAGGAGTCCTTCGAGGATATGGGCATACCCGCGCGCATTATCGGGTTCACCTCGGACGAGGGACGCGGCTATAACGTGGAGGCGACCTTGCGCGGGAACGGGGGTGGGAGGCACCTGTGGGTCACGGCGCACCTCGACTCCGTTGGCAACGCGGGGGCGAACGACGACGCCAGCGGCCTGGTCTCGATCCTGTTGACGGCGAAGGCGCTCAAAGAGCTCGACCCGGAGAGCACCATCCACTTCGTCGCCTACGATCTCGAGGAGATTGGTCTCGTAGGGAGCTCCGTGTACGTGAGAGACACCGTGGCTGACGTGCGCGAGCGAGAGGGCGAGCGGGCTATCATCGGCAACTTGCAGAACGACATGATCGGCTACGAGGAAGGCGCGTTCGACGCCGTGATCGGGACCTGCGGCAAGGCTGGCCCGATCGACGACGCCCTCATGCGGGCCTCGGAGATGCTCGACTCGCGTGTCGCCCTGCGAGAGGTGTGCCTCGGCCGCTCGGATCACCAGCACTTCTGGGACGCCGGTCTTCCGGCGGCGGTGCTCACCGACGGCTCGATCTACGACGAGTACCCCTGCTACCACCGGCTCTGCGACACGCAGGACAAGCTCAACATCTCTTATCTGCGCTCGGTGATCCAGCTAACCGCCGCCGCGACCGCGCTGCTCGCTGGCGCGCAGAGCTAAATATCTCTGCGCAGCCGGACCTGTCTCAAGCGCCGCGTCGAGCGTGCCTCGAACCCTCTCTCGCTTCGGAGCGAGCGAGGTCGTCTTCGGCCCAGGCCAACCTGTCCTCGGCTTCCCTGAGCGACCTCGACCACCTGCGCACGAGTCGCTCATCGCCAGAGGCGAGCGCCGAGTGCAGTCCCCGCTCGCAAGTGAGGACCGACCTCTTGCGACGCTCCCATACCTCACAGGCGCTACCAGCCTCGGTGTGCTCCTCGCTCTGGCGCGGGTCTTCGGTCTTCCTGAGCTCGACGACCTCCCTGGCCACGGTCGCCTCCAGGCCGGAGGTAGCACCTCGCTCTTCGCAGGCGAAGCACATCGTCCCCCGGTTGCTGCGGGATAGCTTGGAAGGCTCCCCCAGAGCGGGAAATGACACGCAGTTCGTCCCGTTGAAACACCGCGCCTCTTCGACCCTTCTTCGCGGCATCCTTTTCCCTCGATTCCTACCCCTTCGGCCCGATTCCTCGCCGTAGGCCGGGAGGGGTGTCCAGCCCGCGAGGTCGCACCGTAGAGCTTAGCCCGGCCACAGGAAGGGCGCATCTGCCAGGTGGCCATATTTCTGGAGGGATTACCGTTCTGACCCCTTCAACGGCAGAGGCCCGGCGGAAGCCGGGCCCATCTTTAGTAGCGGGGGCAGGATTTGAACCTGCGACCTTCGGGTTATGAGCCCGACGAGCTACCAGACTGCTCCACCCCGCGTCGTAGGCGCGAGTTTACCACCGCTCGACGGTTTGTAAAGGTCGGCGCCCGCGTGGTACCGTGGCTCTAGAATGAGTATTGTGTTCGTGATCCTCATCCTCGCCGGCGCCGCCCTGGTGCTCGTGGCAGCTGTGGTCGCTCTCAGGGCTTACCTTAGGTTCCGGCGCGCGCGGGCGGCACTTCAAAACGACCTCACAGAAGAGGTAGCCCGCCTCTCGGAGCGCACAGGCGAGCTGGAGGAGAGCATCACTGCCCTCGAGGCCCGCGCGCAGCGGCTGCCCGTCCAGATCTCCGAGCTGCAGCAGAGCCTCGCGACGCTACAGGTCCTTACGGAAGCCCTCGCAACCTCGCTACGCCAGGCCCAGAGGGTCCTCTCCTACAGCGCGCTCAAGACCCTGAGCGCAGCCCGCGGTGCGGACCTGCTGCGGCCCGGTCCCGCGCCGAAAAACAGCCAGCGCACCGGCTGAGTTCGCGGGTGTCACGAGTTCGACGCGCACGTATACTTCCTCCGATGAGCGAAGAGCGGACACAGGAGGCTCAAGCCCCCGAAGCGCCCGAGCCCTCCGGTGAAGACTGCGAGGTCTGCGGCTCGGAGATGTACGGGTTGCACTGCAAGCTCGTCTGTCCCAACTGCGGCTACCGCCGCGACTGCTCCGATCCCTAGACTGCCGATGTGGGATGGCATCGCACGCCGGCTCGAAGGCTCGCTCATCGTCCTCGAGCCGCTGCAAGCTAGTCACGAACCCGGCCTCTTCGAGGTCGCGCAGGGACCGGGGATCTGGGGTTACATGCCTGTCGATGCGAGCCAGACGCGGGAGGCTTTTCACTCCTGGATGGAGGCGGCCCTCGCCGCAGCAGAGGCGGGCACCGAGGTGCCTTTCGCGACCCTGGACGCCGGGAGCGGCGAGCCCATCGGCAGCACGCGCTATCTTGCTCTGCGGCCCGAGCATCGCGGGCTCGAGATCGGCTGGACGTGGCTCGCGCCCTCCCGCTGGGGAAAAGGCGCGAACGTCGAGGCCAAGCTGCTCATGCTCGAGCACGCCTTCGAGCGGCTCGGGTGTATGAGGATCGAGTTCAAGACCGACGCACGCAACGAGCGGTCTCGGGCCGCCCTCGCCGCGCTTCCCGCCAGGTTCGAAGGCATATTCCGCAGGCATATGATCGTACGCGGGAACCAGTACCGCGACTCGGCCTACTACAGCATCATCGAAGACGAGTGGCCCGAGGTGAAGGAGAACCTCGAGCGCCGGCTCGGGCGGTAGGCGGAGGTTCCCGAACCGCCCCCTACGCGTCGCCGAGCGCTTCGAGCGCTCGCTCGCACCAGCCTCTGACCTCGGCGTT
>Ga0126310_10000952_pt1 | contig 10721 bp, 13 predicted proteins | sample Plot60_FD_92540 | JGI IMG/M metagenome (GOLD analysis project Ga0126310, IMG submission 92540) | Serpentine soil microbial communities from UC McLaughlin Reserve, CA, USA - Plot60 | ecosystem: Environmental > Terrestrial > Soil > Grasslands | place: USA: UC McLaughlin Reserve, Lake County... | reverse complement strand
CACTCGCGCTGACGGCACTGACGGCGCTTGCCGTCGCGGCTGCGCGCCGCGGCGCACCGGGACTCGAGCTGACTGCCCTGCGACAGGTGCCCGCGCTCGCCACCTCGCTCGGGGTCCGGCTCGAGCGCCGGCGCCTCGGGGCATTCGCGGCCACCTCGGCGATCGCCGGGCTTGCCGGCGCGCTCGTGGTGCAGCTGCAGGCGGTCGCCGATCCGGCCAGCTACGACCCCTTCCTCTCGTTCAAGCTTCTGGTCGCCGTGCTGCTCGGCGGCGCCGCCGTGACGCTCGGCCCGGCGGCCGGCGTCGTCCTGCTCGGGCTGATCGGGCTGCTCTCCGGACCGCTCGCACGCGCGCTGCAGCTGCCGCTCGAGCGCTTCGACACGGCGGTCGCCGCGCTGCTGCTCGTCTTCGTGCTCGCCTTCGGCGGGCAGGGGGTGCTGCCCTGGGCGCTGCGCCTGCTGCGGCGGGAGGCGCCTCGGCGGCGCGCTCCTGCGGTCACGACTACTCCGGCTCCCGGCCCGAGCGAGCCGGTGCTACAGGCGCGTGCGCTGCGCAAGTCGTTCGGCGGCGTCGTGGCGGTGGACGGGCTCTCGCTCGAGCTGCGGCGGGGCGAGACGGCTGCGCTGATCGGCCCGAACGGATCGGGGAAGACGACAGCGCTGCGCCTGATCTCCGGCGCCGTAGATCCGGACGCGGGCGCTATCGAGCTCGGCGCCGACGACGTCACGGCGGCGGCGACCGCCGAGCGGGTGCGGCTTGGGATCGCGCGCACGCTGCAGACGAGCGCGGTCTTCCCGGAGCTGACGGCGCTCGAGAACGTGCTGGTCGGCCGCGCCGTGAGACGACGCCACGGCGGCCTGGCGCGCACCCTGCTCGCCACGCCCAAGGCGCGGCGCGACGATCGAGCCGCCGAGACCGCGGCCCTCGAGGCGCTGGCGGTGGTCGGGCTCGACCGGGTCGCCGACGTGCCGACGCCGGAGCTGACGACGTCGCAGCGGCGCCTCGTCGCGCTCGCCGCCGCACTCGCCAGCGAGCCGCAGGTGCTGCTCGTTGACGAGGTCGCCGCGGGAGCGGGCGCGGACGAGCTGGATTCGATCACCGCCGCGATCGACCGCATCCGCGAGCGCGGTGTCGCCGTCCTCGTCGTCGAGCACAACCTCGGGCTCGTGCGGCGAGTGGCCGACCGGGTGATCGTCCTCGCCGCCGGCAGTGTGGTGGCGCAGGGCTCCGTCGCGGAGGTCGCCGCGAGCGGCGTCGTCCAGGAGGCCTATCTCGGAGCGGCGCGGCTGTAGGCTGCCGGACGTGCGCCGGCTAGCGTTCCTCCTCGCCGGCATCGCGCTGCTCACCGCCGGCTGCGGCAAGAGCTCCGGGTCGAAGAACGAGCTCGGCCGGCTCGTGATCGCAGTCGACGTGCCGGTCACGGGGAGCCCGTACGTGGCGCAGACGATCCGCCAGGGGGTCGAGCTGGCAACTTCGAACCTCAACGGCGGCGGCGGGATCCGGGTCGGGTCGAAGAGCTACCTGCTGACGGTCAAGCTCTACGACAACCACCTCTCCGCACGACGAGCGGTGCAGGACGCGCGGCGGGCGCTCGACGCCGGCGCGGCGGCGATCATCACGGACGGCACCGGCGTCGACGCGACGTGGCAGCTCGCGCAGGACGACGGCGTCGCGATCTGCATCACCTACGACGGCGGCAGCGGGCTCGTCGACGCGGCTGCGCGGCCGAACGTCTTCCGGATCGCGCCGACGAACCATGGCATCGGGTTCCGCTACGCGGAGTACCTGATCCCGAAGAAGCTGAAGGTCGCGCTGCTCTCGGACGACAGCGCCTACGGTCGCGAGGGCGCCGCCGAGGTCGCGCGTGCGTTCTCCGCGAACCCGGAGGCGGTGGCACTGACGCTGACCCTGCCCGCGGGTCAGACGGACGTCACGCCGCAGCTCCTCCGCGCGCGCCGCTCGGGCGCCACCGCGCTGCTCGTCTGGGGCCAGGCGCCCACCATCGCTGCCGTGCTCTCCGCCGCGCGCAGCGTAGGCTGGAACGTCTCGGTCTACACGCCGCCGACCGGCGCCGATCCGTTCATCCGGCAGCAGCTCGCCGACCATCCGGACTGGGTAAATGGCCTCACCTTCGCCTCGGGGCGGATGACCGCCGAGGTGGGCACCGGACCGTTCACGAGCTTCCAGTCGCAGTACGAGTCGACCTACGGCGCAGATCTCGTCGGCGTGAAGACGAGTGGCGGCGAGGCCGTTGTCCAGCCGCCGGAGTTCGCGATGTACTCGTACGATTTCGTGCACGTGCTCGTCGCGGCCGTCACGCGTGCCGGCTCGGTGGAGCCGAAGAAGATCACCGCCGCCCTCAACGAGGTCACCGCGCAGGGCGCCAACGGTGACGAGCGCGGCTTCAACCAGCACAGTCACGAGGGCGTCGTGGACGACGACGTCTACTTTGCGCGCTTCCAGGACATGACGTTCGCGCCGGCTCACGACGACCCGCTTTCGGCGACGCTTCCACCGATCCCGCAGACGCGAACCCAATGAGGCGAGCCGTTCTCGCGGCCGCAGTGGCCGCTCTTGCCGCGCCGGCCGCCGGGCTCGCGGAGACGCAGCAGGTGCTGCTGCCCGGGCCGGCGCCGTACGCGACTCCCAGCCCGCCCCTCGCCACGGTCGCGCCGCCCCCCTGGGCGAACCTCACCTTCAGGATCCACTCCCGCTCGGATCAGCAGGTCCGCGTCGGAACGAACGAGACGGGTCGGCCCGTCTCGCTGCGCGTCCTGCAGCGATTGCACCTGACCGGGACGGGCGACTACCTGATCGTCGTCAGTGCCCCGGTCGTCGACGTTCGCGCGGGGGAGGGCTCGCAGTCGCAGCCGGGCCTGCGGAGAGGCCAGATCCTCTGGTCGGGGTTCTCGTCGCGCCGAAAGCTGCTCGCGGCCGACGCAACGCTGCGCCCTGGTGCTGCGGCGCCGTTCCTGCCGCTGCGGCTCGAGGCGAGGCGCGACGGCGACCGCTACGCCCTGACGATCACTAACGCCACCGGGACCTCACAGATCAGCTTCGAAGGCGCGGGTCGCAGGAAGGAGCTCGCACGACTGCTCGACCGGACCCGGAAGGAATCGCTCGGGCGGGCGAGGCTGAGCTCGGCGTACGTGACGATCGAAGGCCTCGTGACGCAGCGGGCCGGCCGCTCGGAGGTCGTTGCGCCGCTGCGCGTCGAGGGCGAGCTGCGGTTCCCGTCTGCGCCTTCGGCGGCGAGCGGCGGCACGATCAGCGGCCGCACCGTCAGGTTCACCGCAGTCCTCGGCGACGAGCGGCCGCTCGTGCACCGCGTCGAGGTGCGCGGCGGCGGCGAGCCGAAGCTGCACGTGGAGGCGAAGCCGACGAACCTCGTTCGAGCTTTGACGCCACCGTCGGGGCGGACTTGGGCGGACGCAGTCGAACGGCGCCCGCTGCCGGCCGAGGCGCTGCTGCGGCGGCTGCTCGACGCCCGCATGGAGCTCGTGCGGTCGGACCAGTACCGGGCGTTCCTTTCGAACCCCGATCCACAGGGTCGCAACCGCACCACCTACGTCTACCTGACCGCGCCGGCGTCCGTCCGTGCGGCGGCGGCCAAGGGGAGCGACGAGGCGAGCGCAGGGGGGCCGCTGATGGTTCTGGTCGCGGTCGGCGGCGCGGTGCTCGCCGCGGGCGCTGCGCTCGTCGCCTGGGCCCACAGCTGAGAGGAACAGTCTGCCGCCCCGCGAACTCGCGGGCGTGGCGAACGCACCGGACGGGATTCTCGTGGGCCGGCATCGCGACCTCACCGGCAGGCAATGGCACCCGTGGGTGCGTCGCGGCCTGCTCGCGCTCGTCGGGCTGATCCTGCTGCTCGCGCTGTTCGACCTCTTCGGCCAGAGCCCATCGACGACGAAGGCGCAGGCAAGCGTCGCGACGCTCGAGGTGAACGCACCCTCGGCGGTGCGCGGCGGCCTCCTCTTCCAGGCTCGCTTCACGATCCACGCGCACAGCGAGCTGAAGGACGCGACGCTCGTCCTCAACCGGGCGTGGCTCGACGGCTTCACCGTCAACACGATCGAGCCGAGCCCCGTCGGAGAGGGCAGCCGCAACGGCAGCCTGACGCTCGACCTCGGGCACCTGCCGGCGGGCGCGAAGCACGTGCTCTTCATGGACTTCCAGGTCAACCCGACGACGATCAGCGACCGGACGCTGAGGGTCGAGCTCGACGACGACGACCAGCCGCTGCTGACAGTCTCGCGCACCCTCAGGGTCTTCCCCTAGATGGACATCGTCCTCCGCGCCGCCCTCGCCTTCTTCTTCATCTTCTTCCTGACCCGCGTCGTCGGGAGGCGGGAGCTGTCATCGCTCGAGCCCTTCGACCTGATCATGCTGATCGTGCTCGGCGACCTCGTGCAGCAGGGGGTGACGCAGAGCGACTACTCGGTCACGGGGCTCGTGCTCGCAGGCGGCACGATCGCCGTGATGCAGGTCGCGGTTTCATACGTGAACTTCCGCTTCAAGCGGCTGCGGACCGTGCTCGACGGCGAGCCGATGGTCTTGATCGAGGACGGCCGCGTGCTCGAGCGCAACCTCAAGCGTGAGCGTTTGACTCGCGAGGAGCTCGAGGAGCAGGCGCGGCTCAGCCAGATCGGCTCACTCGACGAGGTCCGCTGGGCGGTGCTCGAGACGAGCGGCCAGATCAGCTTCATCCAGAAGCAGTAGCCTCCGGTTCGACTCGTCCGCGTGAAGGAAAGGTGAGTCGTGCTCCAGCTACGGCGATATTTTGAACGGTCGCGCAGGGGGAGTCGGCACGACCTCTCTGGTCGGCGTCGCAGGCGACCACGTTGCCGCTGTACCTGACGGAGGCGGAGGTCGCCGACCTGCTGGCGCCCGAGGATGCGCTCGAGGCGGTGGAAGGTTGCTTCCGGCGGCTCGCCGCGGGCGCGATCGAGAACGTGCCACGACAGCGCACGCGTTACGAGGAGGGCTTTCTCGCAGTGATGTGGGCGGTCGACCGGGAGCTCGGTCTGGCCGGCCTGAAGACGTACGCCGCCGGCCGCGACCGCGCGTCCTTCGTCGTCCTCCTGTTCGCGACCGAGACGAGCACTCCCGTAGCCGTGATCGAGGCCGACCGACTCGGACAGCTGCGCACCGGCGCCGCGAGCGGTGTGGCTGCGAAGCACCTCGCGCGCGAGGGCGCGTCCTCGCTCGGCCTGATCGGCTGCGGCTGGCAGGCCCGCAGCCAGGTAGCGGCGATTCGCGCGGCGCTGCCGTCCCTCGAGACCGTGGTCGCCTACTGCCGGAACGAGGAGCGGCTGGCGGAGTTCTGCAGGGAGGTCGGCGCGGAGCCCGGCGAGAGCCACCGGGAGGCAGCCGCCCAGGACGTCGTCGTCACCGTGACGACCTCGCGCGACCCCGTGCTGCGCGGCGAGTGGCTGCGGCCCGGCGCGCTCGTCTGCGCGGTCGGCGCGAACGACCCGCGCCGACGCGAGCTCGACAACGTCGTGCTCGAGCGGGCTGCGTTCGTCTGCTGCGACTCGATCGAGAACGCGAAGCGCGAGTCGGGCGATCTGATCGAACCCGTAGAGGCGGGCGTGCTCGACTGGCTCGAGGTGCACGAGCTCCACGAGGTCGTCGGCGGGGAGCTCCCGGGGCGGCAGCTCGACGAAGACGTCCTGGTCTTCAAGTCCAACGGCCTCGCCGCGTGGGACCTCGCGGTGGGCGCGCTCGTGCTCGAGCGCGCGCTCGAGCGCGGGGTCGGGCGGGAGCTCTAGGCCAGCCGCTGCCGCTCGGCCGCGACGACGCTCTCGCCGAGCGCGCGGATCACCTCGGGCCGATCGAGCAGTCGCGCGACCTGCTCGCGGGAGGCGCGGTTGCGCACGTACGGGTCGTCGAGGATGTCGTCCAGCGCGCGCCCGCGCTCGTGCTCGCGGATCACGTACGACGCCAGTCGTTCCTCGGTCGACGAACGCGCGAACAGGAAGGAGAACGGGTTGCGCAGGAACCGAGAGAGCCCGTCGGCCATGTCTTATCCTAGCGGCGGCGCGGTACAGTCACGCTCGTGAGGAAGCCGTCGGCGGTCCGGTTCGCGGAGCGTGAGGTACACGGCGTCGACGACCGCGGCGAGGCCGAGCGGATCGTGATCTGGATCGAGCGGCTGCCGGGTGCGCTCTGGGCCGTCGGCCGCGCCGTCAACCCGCAGTACCGCCCGAGCGAGGCGCCGAGGCCCAACGACTACGTGTTCCAGGGCTACGAGCTCGGCGACGCCCTCGCCGCCGCGAACGACACGCTCGAGGACGACGCCCGCGTCTCGGAGCAGGACGGGCAGGCCGAAAAGATCAGGCCGTTCGTGCGCGACGAGCTGCTACGTCCGCTCGAGCGCTGGTTCTTCGGCCGCTAGTCGGGCAGCACGCCATCGCGATAGCGCGTCCGCTCGCCCGCGCCGAAGCGGCCGTACGCCTCGGCCGGCGAGGTCGTCTCCTGCTCGACTCCCGCGCCGTGCCGGATGGCCGCCTCGTCCACGGTGTACGCGCCCCAGTCCTCTCCGGTCGAGCGGTCACGGGCGCCGACGGCGAGCACGACGGACGGCCCTGCACCCGCCCCGACGATCACGTGCTCCGTGCCTGCCGGGCAGTGGACGAGATCCCACTGCCGCAGCGGCCGCTCCTCGCCCTCGCAGATCAGCAGCGCCTCGCCCGCGAGCACGAGGAAGTCCTCCTGGTCGTTCTCGTAGTGGTACATCGCCATCGGCTCGCCCTGCGCGAGCACCGTCACGTTGATCCCGAGCTGCTCGAAGTCCAGAGCGTCGTCGAAGCCCGCGCCCTCGAACTCACACAGGACGCCGCGGCCCTTGCGGTCCCACCACTGCGCCTCGCGCGCGTTCAGCACGAACCAGCCCCGACCCTTCGGCACGAGCCCGTTCTCGGTGCGGACGAGCTCCGCCTCCGGGACGGTCACCTCGGCCACTCGAGCTTCGCGTTGGGAATCGGGTCGCCGTGCGGGTCGTGTGTCGGGAAGCCGAGAGCGCCGTCGATCTTCGCCTCGAGCTCCTCGGAGAGCACGTGCTCGAGGCGGTCGGCCTCGTCGTGGACGGCGTCGACGTGCAGGCCGAGTGTGCGCGCGAGGTAGAGCTCGAGCAGCCGGTGGTGGCGGATCACCTCGACCGCGACCGTCTCGCCCGCCGGAGTCAGCCGGATCCCGCGGTACGGCGCGTGCTCGACGAGGTCGAGTGCCGCCAGCTTCTTCACCATCGCGCTCGCCGATGCGGCTGAGACCCGCTGCTCGCGTGCGAGGGCGGTCACCGACACGCGGCCGTCGCCGGCCTGGAGGTGGTAGAGCTCCTTCAGGTAGTCCTGGATCGCGTCGCTCAGCGCCGGCTTCGCCACCGGTCCAGCGTACCGCGCTCGTTGCCCCGGTTCCTCCGCGGACACCCTGCTAGCCTCAGCCGCTCGATGCTGATCCGACTAGGCCACAGCCCGGATCCCGACGACGCGTTCATGTTCTGGGGCCTCGCCTCCGGCGAGGTCGACCCGCGCCGCTTCGCGTTCGAGCACGTCCTGCGCGACATCCAGACGCTGAACACGTGGGCGCTCGCCGGGGAGCTCGAGGTCAGCGCGATCTCGCTCGCTGCGTATCCGATGGTGCAGGAGCGCTACGTCCTGCTTCCACACGGGGCCTCGATGGGCTCGGGCTACGGGCCGATTGCGGTCGCGCGCGAGGAGTTGTCGACCGCCGACCTGCGCGAGGTGGAGATCGCCGTGCCCGGGGAGCTGACGACGGCATTCCTCGTCCTGCGCATGTGTCTCGGCTCGTTCCGCTACCGCGAGGTGCCGTTCGACGCCATCATCGAGGAGGTGCAGTCGGGCCGCGTCGATGCGGGCCTGCTGATCCACGAGGGGCAGCTCACGTACGAGGCCGAGGGGCTGAAGAAGGTCGTCGACCTCGGCGAGTGGTGGCTGCTCGAGACCGGGCTCCCGCTCCCGCTCGGCGCGAACGTCGCGCGCCGGGATCTGGGAGCCGAGAACCTGTTCGAGCTCTCGGACGTCCTGCGCGAGTCGATTCAGGCGGGGCTCGACAACCGCGCAGAGGCGATGGAGTACGCGCTGCAGTTCGGGCGTGGCCTCGACACGGAGCTCGCCGACCGCTTCGTCGGCATGTACGTCAACGAGTTGACGTGTGACTACGGCGAGGAGGGCCGCCAGGCGGTCCGGGAGCTGCTCACTCGCGCGGAGGCGCTAGGGACGTACGAGCAGCCCGTCAGGGTCGAGTTCGTCGGCTAGCGTTGGCGCGGTGGCCCGCGCTGTCGTCCTTACCGCTGTCCGCACGCCCGTAGGCCGCTACGGCGGCGTGCTCTCGGGCGAACGGCCCGACGACCTCGCCGCGCTCGTGATCGCCGAGGCGGTGTCGCGCGCGGGAGTTCCTGCGGCAGAGATCGAAGACGTCTATTTCGGCGCGGCAAACCAGGCCGGCGAGGACAACCGTAACGTCGCCCGGATGGCCGCGCTGCTCGCGGGCCTTCCCGACTCGGTCGCGGGCGCGACGGTCAATCGACTCTGCGCATCCGGGCTGACGGCCGTCGTCTCCGCCTGCCACGCGGTTGCGGCAGGCGACGGCGACCTGTTCGTAGCCGGCGGCGTCGAGTCGATGTCGCGCGCGCCGCTCGTGCTGGCGAAGCCGGACAAGGCGTTCCCGCGCGGCGACCAGACGGTCTGGGACACGACCCTGGGCTGGCGCTTCCCGAATCGACGGCTGGAGGAGCTGTTCCCGCTCGAGTCGATGGGCGAGACGGGCGAGAACGTGGCCGAGCGCTACGGCGCCTCGCGCGAGGAGCAGGACGCGTTCGCGCTGCAGTCGCAGCAGCGCTGGGCGGTTGCCGACGAGGCCGGCCGCTTCGCCGACGAGCTCGTCGCGGTGGGCGATGCCGTTCGCGACGAGCATCCGCGGCCGGAGACGAGCACGGAGAAGCTGGCGGCGCTGAAGCCGGCCTTCCGCTCCGGGGGGACGGTCACGGCCGGCAACTCGAGCGGGATCAACGACGGCGCGGCCGCGCTCGTGATCGCAAGCGAGGAGCGGGCACGCGAGCTCGGCGTGGAACCGCTCGGCGCCTTCGCCGGCTCGGCGGTCGCGGGCGTCGACCCGCGCGTGATGGGGATCGGGCCGATTCCGGCCGTGCGGAAGCTGCTCGCGCGCGCCGGCGTCGACGTCGCCGAGCTCGACCTCGTCGAGCTGAACGAGGCATTCGCGTCGCAGAGCCTGGTGGTGATCCGCGAGCTCGGGCTCGACCCGGAGCGTGTGAACGTCAACGGCGGTGCGATCGCGCTTGGGCACCCGCTCGGCATGAGCGGCGCCCGCCTCGTCGTGACGCTGCTGCACGAGCTGCGCCGCCGCGGCGGCCGCTACGGGCTGGCGACGCTCTGCGTGGGCGTCGGCCAGGGGCAGGCCGCGCTGTTCGTACGTGGCTGACCTCGTCGAGCGCTACCTCGAGCTCGGCCTCCGGCTCGGACGGCACGCCGACGGTCTCGTCGACTCCTACTACGGTCCCTTGGCGTTGGCGCAACGCGTCGCAGCGGAGGAGCTGCGCGCGCCCGCCGCGCTGGCCGAGGACGCCGAGTTGCTGCTCGAGGACCTCCCGGCCGACCCGTGGCTCGCGGGGCAGGTGCGGTCGCTCGCCACGACGGCCCGCAAGCTCGCGGGAGAGCGGTTCGGGTACGCAAAAGAGGTCGAGCTCGTCTACGGCATCGAGCCTCGCTGGCACGATGAATCCCGTTTCGGCGAGCGGCGGAGCTCCTCCACGCGGCGCTCCCGGGCGACGGTGACCTTCGCGCCCGCTTCGCGCGCTGGTTCGAGCAGACGGCGATCCCGCCGCACCTCGTCGGACACGCTGCGCGTGACGCGGCCGAAGCGCTGCGGCGGCTGAGCGCCGAGACGGTCGGGCTCCCGGTGGGCGAGGACTACGAGCTCGAGATCGTGACGGAGCGGCCGTGGTTCGGCTACGCGCACTACCTCGGTGGGCTGCGGACGCGGGTCTCGGTGAACGTCGACCTGCCGTTCTCCGCCGCCGACCTGGTGATGCTCATGTCGCACGAGATCTACGGCGGCCATCACCTGCACCGCGTCTGGCAGGAGGTCGAGCTCGTTCACGGGCAGGGTCGGCTGGAACGGACGCTCGACCTGCTCTGGTCGCCGGAGGCGGTCGTCTCCGAGGGCATCGCGCAGATCGGGCCGGAGCTCGTCGCGGGCGGCGACGCGCAGCGGCTGGCTGCGGCCGTGCTCGGGCGCGTTGGGTTCGAGTACGACGCAGAGGTCGGCTCACGCGTGGCCGAGGCACGGCGCCTGCTCACGCCGGTGGCCGCGAACCTGGCGATGCTGATCCACGACCGCGGAGCGTCCGACGGGGAGGCGCGTGCGTACGCCGCCGAGTGGACGCACCAGCCCGACGACCGGCTCGACAAGATGGTCCGGAACCAGCGCGAGAGCAGCTCGCCCGGCTACCAGCACTGCTACTGGCAGGGTGAGGAGCTCGTCGGCGGGTGGGTGCGCGGCGACGCCGCCCGCTTCCGCCGGTTGCTCACGGCGCGCGTGCTGCCGACCGAGCTGGCCGGCTAGCCGGGCGGCAGCTCGTGCGCCGCCCGGCTCGCCGTGGAACTAGCGCGGCACGGTGCCGTAGGGCTCGGTTTCGCGAGCCAGCGGCCGGTCTGCGTAGCCACCCTGGGCGTAGGCGCCCT
>Ga0126310_10000950_pt1 | contig 10727 bp, 9 predicted proteins | sample Plot60_FD_92540 | JGI IMG/M metagenome (GOLD analysis project Ga0126310, IMG submission 92540) | Serpentine soil microbial communities from UC McLaughlin Reserve, CA, USA - Plot60 | ecosystem: Environmental > Terrestrial > Soil > Grasslands | place: USA: UC McLaughlin Reserve, Lake County... | reverse complement strand
CTTGGAAAAATTGTACTTATCAAGCTTAAGGGTGGCAAAGTCATCAGAGGAAACCTTCACGGTTTCGACCAGCACATGAACCTGTTGCTTGAAGATTCAGTAGAAATTCTCGAAGAAGGCAAGTCTAATGAGCTGGGCACTATCGTCGTCAGAGGGGACAATGTGGTCATTATCTCACCACCGCCAAAGTAATGTATATGGAGAAGCTGAGTAAGAAATGACAAAGGGCACTACATCGATGGGCAAGTTCACTCGTAAAAAGACCCATATACGATGCAGAAGGTGTGGCCACAATTCATTTCATAAGCGAAGTAAGCGATGCGCAAAGTGTGGCTACCCAGACCCGAGAATTCGCAAGTACGACTGGATTAAACGACAGGTCATCTGATACAACAGAAAGTTTTTCTTCTAGCAAGCCTTGGCAAACCCTATATAATGTCCACAGAAATCGCCTTCATCGCCGGCTCATCTATCGCAGGCGTGATATCAGCAGTATTTCTGGACAAGCTTCTTCGCATCAGAGGTAATAATAAAAAGTATGCACAGTCATCATCCTCCTCCATCGCCTCCATACGGGCGGAACTTATATCACTCCTGTTTGAGAAGAACCTTACAGCTGAAGCAATTACTCGGGTATATGAAGCAGCTCGGGATGGCAGGATCGACAGGTTAGAGCGTGACAAACTGTTGCTAAAATACAAGCAGCAACTCGATTCGCTCAACCAAAAGGTCGCTTACCTGCGGCCCGTGGCAGACTTTTCGGATCTCAAGGAACTCCGCAACAACCTTGTATCCTTCCTCGAGGAGAGGATTTCTGCGCTTGACAAAAAGTTATTAGAGCTTTCTAAATCGAATCCTCCTTCCCAGGATGATATTGACGCAAAGGCAAAAAAGATACTCGCCGAAACGTCGAATATGCAGCAGTCTGCTACTCCTATAGAGCAAAAGATGTTCAAGGCTGACGAACAAAGCATTGAGCAGTTACATAAGGAGATAGTTCAAGCGCTACAACACCTTGAGCAAGTTGAGATAGACAAGGACTAATAGGTTTAGCATATAAAGTCCTTTGGCGAGGCTTGAACTATTGCCAGCGGCATTGTATGTTTCTTTAGTTCTTTTTTAGAATCTTATTTTATTCGGCTTCATAAGGAATTATAGCTATACTGTGTAGTATGACTCTACACGAGTACCCTATATAGAAAAGCAAATAGTGTAGAAAATTCCCACCTATTCAATTGGTAGCGCGCTTAATCGATGGCAAGGTCGTGTCGGCAGACGTAAAATCAAGAGTAATAGGGGCGGTTCGAGAATTGAAGGCAATCGGTGTCCGGCCTTGCCTTGCGACAGTGCTGGTCGGGGATGATCCTGCATCTGCAACCTATATTGAGAGCAAGCATAAGGATGCAAAAGAGGTAGGTATTGTCACAAGAGATCATAGGCTTGCCGCCACCTTCAAGCAGAAGGAGCTGCGCGAGCTCGTGCAACTCCTAAACAACGATCCTGAAGTCCACGGCATTTTAGTACAACTACCTCTGCCCTCTCATATCGATGAGTTTGATATACTCTCCTCCTTAAGTCCGCTGAAGGATGTGGATGGCTTGACGCCGTACAATGTTGGCATGCTGCAGAGTGGTATCGCAGCACTTAAGCCCTGTACACCTTCTGGCATCATGGAGCTTTTGGACTATTACAAAATAGATGTAGCCGGGATGGATGTAGTCATTGTAAACCGCAGTAACTTGGTGGGAAAACCGCTTTTGATTTTGTTGTTGGAACGAGACGCCACAGTGACAATTTGCCATTCAAAGACAAAGTATCTTGGCGAAAAGCTACGCAATGCAGATCTGATTGTTACTGCGGTTGGCAACCGTCAGAGCTTTACGCTTACTGCAAACATGATAAAGGAAGACGTGGTCGTTATTGATGTTGGGATAGTCCGACTCAATGGCAAGTTGACCGGGGACCTTGACTTTGACTCTGTAAAGCAAAAAGCATCTTGGATAACGCCGGTGCCAGGCGGAGTGGGCCTTATGACCCGGGCAATGCTTTTGAAAAATACCGTGACTGCTGCTTTTATAACACGAGAGATGAGTAAGTAGCTGCTGTTAGGCAAAAGAGAAATACGACAAGAGATGCTTGAAAGGCGCAACAGGCTGAATTACCAGGAGATCTCAAATAGGAGCAAAACCATACAAGAATTTGTAATAAACAGTAAAGAGTTCCAGCCGGCCAAGGTTGTTGGAGCATACTATGCATTTGGTTCTGAGGTAACTACAGAATTGATAATCGAGCATGCAAAAATATTGGGCAAAAAGATCGCACTGCCAAGAGTCGAAGAAGACAAGATCACATTTTATGAACTGTCATCTACAAAATCCTTAATCAAGGGCAGGTTTGGTATCATGGAACCTCCGCCATATGAGCAGATGAGTGAGATCGATATACTTGTCGTGCCGGGCATTGCTTTTGATAAAAAGGGTAACCGCCTTGGATACGGTAAGGGATTCTATGACAGGTTACTGTCGGGTAAGCGAATATTTTCTATTGGGCTTGCGTACTCATTTCAGCTGCTTGAGAATCTACCACATGACAAGTATGACAAAAGATTGGAGGCAATAGCTAGTGAAGACGGCATCCATTACGCCTAGCGGCCTATCGCCCTTCTTGCAATATCTGTCCTGTAATAGTGGTCGTTTTCTCCCCATCGTATTTTCCTGACAGCGGAGTAGGCATTGTCTATCGCCCTTCTTGCATCCTCTCCAAGCGCAGTTACCGCTAAAACTCTTCCGCCATTAGTCACAATCCTGCCCTGCGAGTCCCTTGCTGTCCCAGCATGAAAAACCATGACATGTGGCCCAAAATCAGAGTTAAGGCCCTCTATGACTTTGCCCTTTTCGTAACTGCCCGGATATCCCTTTGACGCCATTATCACGCACACGGCGGTCTGGTTCTTCCATTCTATCTGCGGCATTGACTCGAGTCGCCCGTCCACTGCTGCATCGACGTACTCATAAAGGTCGGGCTTCATCCTCATCATTATGGGCTGGCACTCTGGATCGCCCATTCTTACGTTGAATTCAAGCACGTAGGGTTTTTTTGTATTTTCGTCAACCATTATGCCGGCATAGAGAAAGCCCTTGAATGGAGCGCCGCGCTTTCTTATTGCAATCATAGCTGGCTGCATCACGTCTTTTACTATCTTTTCATGAAGGTCGCTGTCAATCACGGGTGTAGGAGAGTGGGCTCCCATGCCACCAGTGTTGGGACCTTTGTCGTCATCAAATATCCGCTTGTAATCCTGACTTGAAGCAAGAGGCATTATTGTTTTGCCATCGCACAGAGCAATGAAGGATACCTCTTCGCCAGAAAGCCGCTCTTCAATGACTACTTTAGTGCCTGCAGCGCCAAACTCCTTCTTGATCATTATACTGTCGATCACTGCAATAGCTTGGTCGGCGCCGTCACACACTACTACACCTTTGCCTGCTGCAAGGCCATCAGCCTTGATTACTTGCGGTCTGCTCTGCCTGACGACATAGTCCTTGGCCTTTTGCGCGTCAGAGAATATTGCGAATTCAGGAGTCCGGATACCTGCATCATGCATGAACTCTTTGGCAAAAGCCTTGCTGGTTTCAAGCCTAGCTGGCTCTTTCCTAGGCCCGAAAATGCGCAGACCATCTTTTTCAAAGGCATCAACAATTCCAAGCGAGAGAGGCTCTTCAGGACCCACAACTGTCAGCAGGTTGCTTTGGCGCTTTGCAAACGACACCAATTTGTTGATGTCATTGTGCTTGATATCGATATTTTCAGATGTTCCCCCATTGCCTGGAGCAAAATAGATCTTGTTTACGTGTTTGCTCTGTGCAATCTTCCAACCAAGAGCGTGTTCTCTGCTCCCGGAACCAACAATAAGAACGTTGTCAGACGCCACAACGATGCCAAAAAACAGTCGGCTAATAAACTGTTTGATTATGATTCTCTTACTTTTTTCGTTTCCCCTTTTAAGCAATATGCGTGTCTACAGTGCATGGGCTCAGAGCAGGCAGCATCTGATAGAGGGCGCGCTCGACGAGGCCTTGCGTCTGCCAACGAAGAGACGAGGCAACGAGTAGCACGGAAAGGAGGTATTGCACCCCACCAGAAGAGGGGTTTGGCCGCGGCAAATTCGGACACGAGACTAAGGGTCGCAAAGGCAGGTGGAGAAGCACGGGCAAATGATAGAGAAGGTCTCAGCGAGGCAGGAAGGCGGGGCGGCGAAGTCGTTAAGGAGCGCTATGGCGCGGAATTTTATCGAGAAATAGGAGAAAAAGGGGGCGGAGCCGTTAAGGAGCGCTATGGCGCGGAATTTTACAGTGAGATTGGCAAACGGGGCGGTGAGACTGTCAAGCAGGAGCGCGGACCAGAGTACTATAGCACTATTGGAAGAAAGGGTGGCGAAGCAAGGACAACATTAGAAAAGCCTCAGCAGCAGCCACCATCTGATACTACGCAGCCAAGTACTACCAATACTCAAGTATCAACTACGGCCTAGGACATTTATGTTATCATCTGCTACTGCCTGCAATAGGTGAATATAATCACTGTCATCAAACTCAATAGCTGTGAATCCTTTTCGTTGTATAGTTTTTCTGACGCTCTTTAGATGGTAGCAATCCTGTCCCCCTGACAGAGTAGTAAAATAAAAGTCCTTGCAGGAGCAAAAGCCAAGTTCGGGATCTGTCCAGTATTCATTGTCTCTACCTATGACAACCCATAACTTTTTGCCACTTGGCAGAAACAACATCTGCTTGACACTACCTGACCTTACTGTATAGTCTATTCTCGACTGCATGACTAACTTATTTGCCTGATCGGCGGTATAAAAAGTGTGAAGATACGACCTATTCATCCTCACCCTGCGATATTGATAGAAGATGAAGGCAGAAAATACATTACAGTATCCGATTTGCACATCGGGCTTGAAGCAGACCTGTTAGCGAAGGGGATAACCTTCAGCCCAAGTCTTATCTCTGACATGGTTGCTGAACTATTAGATCTTGTCCAGTCAGAGCATGCAGATAGCATCATATTGCTAGGCGACATCAAGCATACGGTTGGCTCAATAAGCCGACAAGAATGGGATACTGTGCCATTATTCTTGAAGCAACTGTCAGCCAAGACGGATGTCTACCTTGTGCCGGGCAATCACGATAGCAACATTGGGCAACTGGTTCCAATGAATGTGAACATGATAACCAGCAAGGGCATGACGCTTGACGATACGCTTTTGGTGCACGGCCACAGTATGCCTTCTGATGTTAGAGGACATGTCAAGCGGATAGTGATGGGGCATGTACATCCTGTATTTTTGAAAAAAGGGAGTGTGATAAACGGCGAGCGGGTATGGCTATATATTCAGGCAAGAAAGGAAAATATTTTTGCGGAGAAGGGAATGCTTGACATCATAGTAGTACCAACCTTTAATCCATATCTTTATGCCACTGGCGAAAAGTTATATCATAAGTCCCTTTCGCCCATACTCACAAGAGTGATGCAGCATGGCGTGAAGAAGTGCATCGTTGTAACGCTTGACGGCTCGATTGTAGGCGATGCAGCGCTCCTTCCACACATTTTATAAAATAGATATGGTGTTTCCACTAGAACAGGCCGTGTATTAATAGCCACAGCTATTCTTGCCTTCTACAGGGCAATCTTTCATTTTATCTATGGTATCTTGCTTGGAGCGTGGCAAAATAATTTACAATGTCTTAAAGCAGCATTATATGTCTCAGATACGCATCTGATGAGCATGACAAGATATTTGACCAATACTCTTTAATTGATTTCTTCAATTATGGCTGACAAAGGTCCTTCCTCTCATGTCGCACAGTGAAAATGCATCCTCAGATGAAAGAAACTCAACTCATGACGTAATGGTTCTGTCAACCAGGATCAACCATAGATATATACCTACAAGGTCATAATCGAATTTTTTCTAGGATTTGTGGTTATTCCAGCCTGATGTAACTTTTAAGTGGCATTATGGTCGGGGTGTTATTACGCAGCCACTGGAGCGTCTTGATGAATGAGCTTGCTGCTTCAAATGTCGTTAAAACAGGTATGCCCATTTCAACTGCTTTTCTTCTTATCTGGTACTCGTCATAGAGCATGCCTACATACTTTTCAATCGTAGACGTGGCTGGAATGTTTATGATAAAGTTGATCTTGCGTTCGTACAATAAGTCGGCGATATTGGGCTTGCGATCCGGCTCACTTATCTTGTAGACCAATTGTATGTCCTTAAAGTTATTATTCTCTATGAATTCTGCTGTGTGCTCCGTAGCCATAATTCGGTAGTTCATGGACGTAATGAGCGATATTATAGGCAGCAATTTCTCTTTGTTCTTTTGTCCACCCACGGTTATTAGTGCCGATCCTGACAGTGGTAGAGAATAGCCTGCTGCCATGTATGCTTTGGACAATGCATCATAGAAACTATTGCCAAAGCATGCAACTTCGCCAGTTGACTGCATCTCTACTCCAAGCACCACATCTGAACCTTCAAGCTGCATGAACGAGAACTGCGGCACTTTAATCCCAAAGCCCGTAGTCTTGAGCCACAGGTCCCTAGCAGCGGGCGGAAGCGGCTTGCCAATCATTGCTTTTGCAGCAAGGTTGATAATATTATAGCCTACAAACTTGGACACAAAAGGCATCGAGCGTGATGCTCTAACATTTGCCTCTATCACCAGTACTTCTTCATCTTTAATCAGATATTGTATGTTAAAGGGGCCTTTGACATTGAGAGCCTTGCCTATCCTGACGCTGTAGTCTGTGATGGTATCGATTGTATTCCTATCGAGCCGCCAAGGAGGTATACTCATTATCGCGTCGCCAGAGTGGGTACCCGCATTGTCGATGTGTTCAATAATAGAGCCAATGATAACTTCGTTGCTGTCTGATACTGCATCTACTTCGACCTCTGCAGCGTCTTGGAGGAACTTGCTAATGACAACCGGATGATCCGGGCTGATGTTTGTTGCGTCAGTCAGAAAGCCCTCTAGCTGCTGCTCGCCCCATACTACCTTCATTGCTGCACCTGAAAGTACATAGGATGGTCTGACAAGCACAGGGTAACCGACGGTGTCTGCAAATTCCTTAGCTTCTGCAAGTGAGGTGAATTTTCTCCACGCCGGCTGCTTTATCTTAAGTATATCTAGCAATTGTCCAAACTTGGCCCTGTCTTCTGCCCTGTCAACATTTTCGCTGCTAGTACCGACAATATTGATTCCGCATTTTGCCAACTTAGGTGTTAGGTTGTTTGCCGTCTGACCACCGACACATGTGACTACTCCAGTTGGCCTTTCCTTCTCACAGATATCCAGCACACGCTCTAGCGTCAGCTCTTCAAAGTAGAGCCTGTCGCAGATATCATAGTCCGTTGAGACTGTTTCCGGGTTGCAATTGATGACTGAAATTTCCTTGATTCCATTTTCCTTGAGGCCCCACACTGTGTTGACAGTTCCCCAGTCAAATTCGACGCTGCTTCCGATCCTGTAGGGGCCAGCGCCCAGCACTATCATCCTACTCTTATTGCTGTCCTTCACTTTGACGTCGTCAGTCTCGCCGCCGTACGACAAATAGAGATAGTTGGTCTTGGCTGGCCATTCTGCAGCCAGCGTGTCTATTTGCTTTGCGACCGGCCTGATGTTAAATTTCTGCCGCAGGTTACGAACCTGCATCTCCTCAAGATTGAGGCAGCGCGCCAGCTGCTTGTCCGAAAATCCCATCTTTTTCGCCTTCCTTATCATCTGCTCGTCAAAGCTGTTGGATTTACGGAGGATATTATCTTCCATATCGACTATATTCTTTATTTTGAGCAAAAACCATGGATCGATTCCTGACAATTGATTGATGCGTGCAATCGTAAGGCCTGCCTTTATGGACTCAACGACTGCGAATATTATCTCGTCAGTTGGATGTATGAGCGCCAGCTCGATCCTTTCAATGTCTTCAGCCGTAGGCTGAGGCAACAAATTTGCATTTGCGACAAGGCCGTCTTTGCCGATGTCGCACATCCTAATCGCCTTTTGCACCACTTCTTCAAAGGTTCTGCCAATGGCCATGACTTCACCAACCGACTTCATCGTGCTGCCAAGCTTGCGCTTAACAAGCTCAAACTTTGAGAAGTCCCATCTCGGCATTTTGAGCACAACATAATCAAGCGATGGCTCAAAGCATGCAGTCGTGGCTTTTGTGATCTTGTTAATGAGTTCAGGCAACGAATACCCTAGGGCAATCTTGGCCGCCATGTATGCAAGAGGGTAGCCGGTTGCCTTGCTTGCAAGGGCTGATGAGCGAGATAGTCTTGCATTTATTTCGATAGCAGCAAACTGTTCTGATGTTGGATCAAGGGCAAACTGGATGTTGCACTCACCAACAATGTCACAGTAGCTAGTCGCCCTAATGGCTGCTGAGCGCAGCATATGATATTCATAGTTGTTGAGCGTCTGGGATGGCGCGATGACGATGTTATCGCCAGTGTGGACACGCATTGCAAGAACATTTTCCATGTTGCATACGATCACACTGTTCCCCTTGTAATCGCGCATCACCTCGTACTCAATTTGCTTCCAGTACCAGACATAACGCTCTATCAAAACTTGATGAACCATGCTGAGATTAAGACCTCGCTGCACAATTTCCTGCAGTTCATACTCATTGTGTGCGACACCACCACCCCTGCCGCCCAACGTGTACGCTACTCTGATGATGACAGGGTAGCCAATGTCATTAGCTGCCCTGAAGGCTTCCTGTAGCGAATTGACTGCAAAACTCTGTAACACTGGCACATCACTCTTTATCATGGCTTCCTTGAACCGCTGTCTGTCTTCAGTGATGTTTATTCCTCTGATAGAGGTGCCAAGAACCGTTATGCCGTATTTTTGGAGGATGCCCTGCTCGTGCAGTGAGACCCCGCAGTTGAGGGCTGTCTGACCGCCAAAGCCCAACATTATTGAATCGGGCCGCTCTACCTCGATAACTCTCTCCACGTAACTTGTATTTATTGGAATAGGGTACACTCTGTCTGCAAAGCGCGTGTCAGTCTGGATAGTCGCAATGTTAGGATTTATCAGGATGCTCTTTATTTCCTCCTCGGCAAGTGCCTTGAGGCATTGAGAACCGGAGTAGTCGAATTTGCGGCCAGTTATTAGTGCTGGCTTTCGCCTGCCTCTCCGATCTTGATTGCCCCGCTTCCGAGGACAAGAACTTTCTTTATTGTTTCATTTCTTGGCGATCTTTCTCCCTCCTATTTTTTTTATTTATTACAAATTTTTTCAAAGGCTTTGTTGTTGTTTTTTTCACAGACTGCAGCTGTGCGGCTTCTTCTGGATCTGTTTCGTCCCTCATACCGTTGGCAATAATTTCTCTAAACCTGTCGAACACAAACATACAATCATAGGGGCCCGGCGATGCTTCGGGATGAAATTGGACAGCAATTATCGGTTTGCTCTTGTGCTCAAACCCTTCAACTGTATTGTCGTCAGCATTTGAGAACCAAACCTTAAAGCCCGTCTTGTCAAGGCTCTTTGGGTCAATCCCGTAGCCATGGTTCTGGCTAGTCACATACACCTGGTTGTTACGCAAATTCACGCATGGCTTATTCTGACCTCTGTGGCCGAATCTCAACTTGTAAGTGTTGGCGCCGCCTGCAAGCGCAAGGATCTGGTTGCCAAGACAGATGCCAAGAGTCGGAGTAGACATATTGATCAACTTTGAAGCAGTCTTGATCGTATTAGTGCAGACCTTAGGGTCGCCTGGCCCATTGCTTATCACCACCCCCTTTGGGTTATATGACATCGTTTGCTCATACGTTGCATTCCAGGGCAGCCGGACAACCCTATACCCCGTGCGCATGATATTGCGTATGATGCTATATTTCACGCCGGTGTCAAGCACCACGACGCAGTCCTTGCCCTTGTCGCCATACTCTTGAGCCTCCTTTGTCGAAACCTCTGGCATAAAGTTCAATCCCTCGTACTTGGCACTTGCAAGCATCTTCTTCAAGAGGGATTCATTAATGGCTTTTTCAGACACAACAATTGCGCCCATCATGACTCCATGCTTCCTTAACTTTTTCGTCAGCTCTCTTGTGTCGATATTATAGATCCCCGGCATCTTTTCCTCGTAAAGCCATTGATCGAGTGTCTTTATGCAGCTCCAGTGGCTTGCAATGTCAGATAGATCATGAATAATCAATCCTTTGACCTGAATCCTATCTGACTCAAAGAACTTGGGCAGACCATACTCGTCCTTTATGTCATAGCTTGGCACCCCATAGTTACCCACAAGCGGATAGGTAAGGCACAATATCTGACCCCTGTAAGAAGGGTCCGTCAGAGTTTCTGTATAGCCGACCATGCCAGTGTTAAACACTACTTCGCCAGCAATTCCTGAGGGATAGCCAAAGCCAGTGCCATCAAAAACAGTACCATCTTCTAGCATCAGCTTGGCAGCATATCCCGTGTATGTCTGTTTAAGTGTAGGAATTTTTTGAACCCTTACCAACTGTCAAGATTAGCAAATTTAAGTTTTGCTTTACACAGGATAGAGTAATATTGTTGGGCAGCTCATGGTAATATATCGTTGTACAATGGCTGACCAACAACAACAACAACGCTGTGCCATTTGTGGCTCGCGGTTTGCTGAGAGAAAATGCTACTTTTGTGAAAGTAGGGTATGTACGT
>Ga0126310_10000949_pt1 | contig 10730 bp, 12 predicted proteins | sample Plot60_FD_92540 | JGI IMG/M metagenome (GOLD analysis project Ga0126310, IMG submission 92540) | Serpentine soil microbial communities from UC McLaughlin Reserve, CA, USA - Plot60 | ecosystem: Environmental > Terrestrial > Soil > Grasslands | place: USA: UC McLaughlin Reserve, Lake County... | reverse complement strand
GTTGGCGCAGAGGCTGGCCGCGGACGGCTGCGAGGTCAGGTGCCTCGTGCGTGACAAGGACCGTGCAGAGCACCTGGCGGCGGCCGGCCACGAGCTGCACGAGGGCGACGTGACCCGGCCGGAAACCCTTCGCGGTGCCGGTGAGGGGATCGAAGTCGCCTACTACCTCGTGCACGGAATGGGTCGCGGCGCGAGCGACGACTTCGAACAGCAGGAGCGCCGGTCGGCCGCGGCGTTCGCGGGCATGGCTGCTCGGGAGGGGGTCGCACGAGTCGTCTATCTAGGCGGGCTCGGCGAGACGCCCGGATCGAAGCACCTCCGCAGCCGGCACGAGACGGCTCTCGTCCTCGGCGAGAAGGGACCGCCGCTCACGTACTTCCGAGCCGCGATGGTGGTCGGCGCGGGGAGCGAGTCGTACAAGACGCTGCGATACCTGGTCCAGCGGCTGCCCGCCATGATCGCGCCGGCATGGCTGAAAACGAAGACGCAGCCAATCGCGATCGACGACGTGCTCGAGTATCTCGCCGCGGCTCCGCGCATCGACGCGGCCGCCGGCCGTGAGGTGCAGATCGGCGGCCCTGACGTGCTCTCGTACGGAGACATGCTGGACCGCATGGCGGTGGCGCTCGGCACCTACCGGCGTCCCAAGATGCCCGTCCCGCTACTGACGCCGTGGCTGTCGTCGCTCTGGATCGGCCTGGTCACGCCCGTCGATGCCGGCGTCGCGCGCCCGCTGATCGAGGGGCTCTCGACGGAGACCGTGGTGACGGATCCATCGGGCGCCGCCCTGTTCGACGTCGATCCGACTCCGTTCGACGACGCGCTGCGCTCGGCGCTCGCAGCGGACGGTCAGTCCGGAGGCACGACGTAGCGGACGAAGCCGTCAGCGGGCGCAAACGAGTCGTAGAGGGCCCGTGCGCGCTCGTTGTCCGCGCGCGTGTGCCAGTAGACCTTGTCCCAGCCGTAGGCCTTGGCGCGCTCGAGTACGGCCTCGATCAGGGCTCTCCCCGCCCCGCCGCCTCGGGCCGCCGGTGAGACGAAGAGGTCCTCGAGGTAGCACGTGTCCCCGGTGCTCCACGTGCTCGGGTGGAGGACGTAGTTCACGAACCCCAAGACCTCGCCGTCGTGCTCCGCGACGAGCCCGTCCACGCGCTGTTCCGGGTCGAGGAGCCGCTGCCAGGTGGCCGCGGTTACGTGCGGCGGCACGTCGGCTCCGTAGAACGCGCAGTAGCCGTCCCACAGCTCCCGCCAGACCCGCTCGTCGGCGGCGGATACGGCTCGTACATCGATAATCGGGCTGCCCAGATTCGAACTGGGGACCTCTCCGACCCGAACGGAGCGCGCTACCAGACTGCGCCACAGCCCGAAGGGCCTCAGCGTAGCGACTCGCTCAGGAGGCGACGGCCTTGTAGTAGCGCACCGCGAGCCCCGTCAACAGCGTCTGGAAGCACTCCTCGACGGTGAGGTCGTTGTCCTCGGAGTAGGGCCCAAGGCCGCGCTCCTCGATGGCGAGGCTCTGCTCGAGCACCTCGTCGACGAGCTCGGGATGGCGGTCCGAGAAGTAGGCGCCCATCGAGTAGAGGTTGGTGTCCATGAGCGACTCGAGGAACGGGTCGCCCTTCTTCTTCGCCGCCATGGGCGGCGGAGGCTACCTACGCGACGGCTTCAACCCGCGCGTACTCCTGCTGGAGCCGGCGGCGGGCGCGGAACAGCGCGCTCTCCACGGCCGGGCGAGTCATGTCCATCTTCTGGGCGATCTCGCGGTACGACAGCCCCTCGAGCTCGCGCAGCACTAGCACGCGGTGATGGTTCTGCGACAGCCCGCCGAATGCGGCGCAGAGCTGGTCGAGCCGCTCCTTGTGGAGGATCGCGTTCTCGGGCCGCGAGTGCGCCCTGCCGATGAGCCGCAGGTGGTCGGCCGGCCGCAGCGCGTCGTCCGCGTGGATCGACACCTCCTCGGCCCGGCTCATGCGCCGGTAATGGTCGATCGCCGCGTTCTTCGCGATCTCGAAGATCCAGGGGCGGAACGTGATCGTCGCGTCGGTCGCCCGCACGCGGCGCAGCGCGGACAGGAAGATCTCCTGGACGAGGTCCTCGGCGCGCCCGCGATCGCGCACGCGCGAGCCCACGAAGCGGGCGATCTGGGCGCTGTAGCGCCGGTAGAGCTGTTCGAAGGCGTGGTCGTTACCACGCCTTACCGCGGCGATCAGCTGGTCATCGCTCGCGGCATCCCCCGCGGACGCCAAACGGCTTGTCATTACCCCTGCTGCCTCCCGTGGTTCCCCTGCCAACCGAGTCGGCCGCGCCCGTCCTCCCAGACGGCACCCCCTGGCCTGGCGCGGTACCCTAGCGTACCGCCGGTAATGTTGCAACGGTGACCCGTCGCGACGAGCTGATCGCCTTCCTCGACGATCTGCTCGAGTCGCCCGGCCGCCCCGACTACGGCCCCAACGGCCTCCAGGTGCCCGGGACGGACGAGGTCGAGCTCGTGGTCACCGGGGTCTCGGCGCACCGCGAGCTGTTCGAGCACGCTGCCGCGGCCGGTGCCCAGCTCGTCCTCTGCCACCACGGGATCTTCTGGGGCGAGAGCGCGGGCCCCGTGACCGAACAGCTCAAGGCGCGGCTGAAGCTCCTCTTCGATAGCGACATGAGCCTCGCGGCGTACCACCTACCGCTCGACGCCCATCCCGAGGTGGGGAACAACGCCCTGATATGCGAGGGGCTTGGCCTCGAGCGCGAGACCGCCTTCGGCGAGGCGAAGGGCGCGCCCGTCGGGTGGGTCGGCAGGGCGCGCGAGCCGCTGTCCCTCGAGACCCTCGTCGAGCGCAGCAACGCGCTGTTCGGCTCGGAGCCACTCGTGTTCGACTCCGGGCCGGCTGAGATCGGGCGCGTCGGCATCCTCTCCGGCGGCGGCAGCTCGACCCTCGGCGAGGCCATCTCGCTCGGCCTCGACGCCTTCGTGACCGGCGAACCCACCGAGCACGTGATGGCGGACGCCCGCGAGGGCGGGATCCACTTCCTGGCGGGTGGCCACTACGCCAGCGAGACGTTCGGGGTCAGGCGCCTGGGCGAACTGCTGGCCGAGCGCTTCGCCGTCGAGCACCGGTTCATCGAAGTTCCCAACCCCATTTGATGCAAATAGCGGGGAAATAGTTGCGCCGTCCGGATCGAGGCGTAAAACTGATCGGCAGACATCCGGCGAGGGAGGAGACAGATACATGGCGATCCATTTGACCCCTACGGAGCTGGCACGCGAGGCAGGCATGCACCGGCGTGAAGTGATCATGAAGTGCATGGAGCTCGGGGTGCCGATCTTCCAGGGGCGGATCGACAAGACGCTCTTCACGGAGTCGCTGAAGGACGCCCAGCGCCGGGCAGTACCCGCCAAGGCCTAAGCGCAAATAGACTCCAAATATGGAAGTAGGGACCGTCAGCGCCGCTGAGGCGAGCACTGGCTCACAGACGATCGCCGACATCGTCAAGCTCGCCGCGGAGCGCACGCCCGAGCGCCCCGCGCTGAAGCACAAGGTCGGCGACGAGTGGCGTGACATCAGCTACGCCGACCTCGGCGAGGCGGTCAAGGAGATCGCCCTGGGCCTGGTCGATCTGGGCATACAGAAGGGGGACCGGGTCTCGATCCTCAGCCACACGCGTCCGGAGTGGACCTTTGCGAACTTCGGCATCCTCGCCTCCGGCGCCGCCTCGGTCTCGATCTACCAGACGAATTCGCCGCAGGAGGTCCACTACGTAGCCGACCACTCCGAGTCCACGGCGGTCTTCGCCGAGGACGCCGAACAGCTCGAGAAGATCCGCCAGATCCGCGGCGACCTGCCGCATCTGGAACACGTCATCGCGTTCGAGTCGGACGGCAAGGACGACCACATCTCGCTCGACGACCTACGCGAGCGCGGCCGCCAGCGCTCCGACGACGAGTACGAGCAGCGGGTCGCCGACGTCACCCCCGACGACGTGTGCCTCTACATCTACACCTCGGGCACGACCGGGCCGCCGAAGGGCTGCATCCTCACCCACGGCAACTACCGTCGCGTCGTCGACATGACGCAGGAGATGGGCGTGCTCGGCTCGGACGAGCTTGTCTACCTCTTCCTCCCGCTCGCGCACGCGTTTGCCGTGCTGATCCAGTTCGGCGCCATCGACCTCGGCTCGACGATCGCCTACTGGGAGAAGGATCCGCAGAAGATCGTGCCCAACCTGATGGAGGTCAGGCCGACCTACTTCCCGTCGGTCCCGCGCATCTTCGAGAAGATCTACCAGCTGGCCACGAGCAACGCGCCCGACAAGGAGCAGCTGAAGCAGGCGGTGCAGCTGGGACTCAAGGTGCGGCTCGCGCAGCAGCGGGGCGAGGAGGTGCCGGCCGAGCTGATGGAGAAGTTCGAGGAGGCCGACAAGGCGCTCTACCAGAACGTCCGCAACATCTTCGGCGGCCGCATCCGCCAGTGCGTCACCGGCGCCGCCCCGATTGCGCCCGAGATCCTCGAGTTCTTCTTTGCCTGCGGCGTGCCGGTCATGGAGGGTTACGGGATGACGGAGACGTCGACCGTCGCCACGGGTCAGACGCCCGAGGACTTCCGCTTCGGCTCGATCGGCAAGCCGCTACCGGGCGTCGAGGTCAAGATCGCCGACGACGGCGAGATCCTGCTGCGCGGCGACAACATCTTCCAGGGCTACTACAAGAACGAGGAGGCCTCGAAAGAGGCGCTCGAGGGCGGCTGGCTCCACACCGGCGACCTCGGCCGCATCGACGAGGACGGGTTCGTCTACATCTCGGGCCGCAAGAAGGACATCATCATCACGGCGGGCGGCAAGAACATCACGCCGGCGAACCTCGAGAACGGAATCAAGCAGAACCCGCACGTCTCGCAGTGCATCGTGGTGGGCGACCGGCGCCCGTACCTGGTCGCCCTCGTGACGCTCGACCCCGAGGTCGCGAGCGAAGAGACAGCCGAGATCCGCAATTCGATCCAGGAGACGCTCGACGAGGTCAACTCGAAGGTCGGGCCCGTCGAGCAGATCAAGTACTTCGCGATCCTCCCCCAGGACCTGTCACAGGAGACGGGGGAGCTGACGCCCACGATGAAGGTCAAGCGCAACGTCGTGCACGAGAAGTACGCCGACGTGATCGACTCGCTCTACGAGCAGGGCCAGACCCGGCAAGCGGGATAGGGATTACCCCTCGCGGGGTAACCTGTCCCTGAATGGCCAGCAACGACCCGACGGATACGGGCGGGCTGTTCATCGGGCGAAGGCCCGGGACCGCGCCTCTCAAGTACCGCGCTCAGCCGGTTACGGCCGGTGAGGGCCGCCGCAACGCGGATAGGTTCCTGTCCGGACTCATCCTTCTGCTCGAGACGCTGCTCTGCCTGACGCTGTGGGGCCCCCAGCCCATCGCGTGGCTGTGGGTCGGCTCGCAAGTCGATTACAAGACCGACTCGGTCGCGCTCGGAATCGTCGTGGCGTTCGCGGGCATGCTCACGACGCTCTTCGTGACGCTGTCGCTGGCGCGTCGGCTCGACTACGCGTGGAAGCTCGCGCGCCGCGCGGCCGGCTACGAGCAGAAGAAGGGCGCGCTCGAGTGGATCTTCGTGATCTCACTCGCGATCGCGGGCTCCGCGTTCATGGTCTGGTTCTTGTTCATCAACGGGCCCGGCTCGTCGGTCTTCTCCGGCCAGACGGACTAGCCCGCTCCGTGGGCCTCCTCGACTACTACCGCCAGTTCGACGACATGGACCAGGAGGAGGTCAACCAGGGTCTGCGCGAGAAGCGCCGGCGCGAGAAGGAGATGGAGCTCCAGGTCGTCCCGAACCTCGACCTGTCGAGCACCGAATGGCCTGACTTCCCGAACTCCGAGGTGATGAACGCGGCGATCTTCGTCGCGCGCGGCCGCGTCAACGGCTACCCGGACCGGTTCTCGTCGGGCATCCGGGCGGTTCTCGCCCAGCGCCACGGCGTCGACCCGGAACAGGTCGTCTTCGGGAACGGCGCGACCGACCTCCTTCAGGAGATCGCCCATCTGCTGCTCTCGCCCGGCGACGAGCTCGTCACGCACTGGCCGTCTTATCCGCTTTTTCCGCTGATGGCGGCGCGCGCCGGTGCGCGCCCGGTCGCGGTCGATGCGGCCGGGGGCGCCGCCGACCCCGAGGCGCTTCTCGCCGCGGTGAACGACCGCACGCGTGTCGTGGTCGTGTGCAACCCGAACGACCCGACGGGCGACTACCTGCCATCCCAATCGCTCCGCTGGCTCCTGTCGGAGCTGCCCGACTACATCCACGTCCTGCTCGACGAGGCGTACGTGCATTTCCAGGACATCGAGCCGATCGACACCTGCCTGTCGCTCGTCGGCGAATTCCCGCGACTGTTCGCGTTCCGCACCTTCTCGAAGGTGTACGGGATGGCAGGACTGCGCGCCGGCTACGTCGTGGGGTCGACTGAGGCGTCACGCGAGCTCGAGGCGATCACGCCGCCGCTGGGCGTCAACGCGCTCACGCAGGTGGCCGTCGAGTACGCCATCTCGCACGGCGACGGGGAGGTCGACCGGCGCCGCAACCTCGTGATCGAACAGCGCAAGCGCGTGCTCGGCGCGATCCCCCGCCTACCCGTGGATGCGCGCCCTAGCCAGGCCAACTTCGTCTGGCTTGACGCCGCTGGCATGAGCGGCGCCATGCTCGCCTCGCGGCTCGAGAACGAGGGCGTAATCGTCGCGCCGGGCGGCCCGCTCGGAGCCGACAACCATGTGCGCGCGTCGATTCGCGGTGGCGCCGCCGCCGAGCGGCTGGTCGCGGCACTCGAAAAGCTGGGCTAGGCCGGCAGCACGCGTTCGATCGCGCGCCGGGCGCGATCGAAGGCGTCGCGCTCGCCGAACAGCTGATAGCGCGCGTTCGCGCCCTGGACGAGCGCGTGGATCTCGAAGACGAGCTGCGCCGGGTCCTCCACGCCCGCGTTGCCCGCCTGCTTCTCAAGCTCGTCGAACCACGTCCGCTGGCCGTCGCGCAATCTGTCGCGCACCGGCCCGGGGCGGCCGTCGAACTCCGCCGATGCGGCTGCGAAGAAGCAGCCGCCGCTGAATACCTCGCGTTCGAGATAGCCGACCCAACCGTCGCAGTACGCCCGCAGGCGCTCGGCGCCCGCGGGCTTCTTGAGCGCCGGCCTGACGACCTCGTCGAAGAAGATCGCGCTGGCGGCGTCGACCGCCGCGAGCTGAAGCTCCTCCTTGGACCCGAAGTGCCCGAAGAGCCCGCTCTTGGACAACCCCAGCTCGGAGGAGAGGCGGCCGATCGTCAGTCCCTCGAGACCCTCCTCCGAGGCGACCTCGACCGCGCGTTCGACGATGGCGTCCCTTCGGCTCATGGATCTGTATGCTAACGAACGTTCGTGCGGCTAATCGAAGGAGGCCCCTGATGGCAGACGCAACGGTGAAGCACGTCGACGACATGGAGGCGATCTTCTACGGCTCGTTCAAGCGCGCCGGCGCGGAGCTCGAGGTGGGCTCCTTCGGCATGAACGTGATCGACTTCCCGCCCGACGCGGGCGAGGGCGTCTACCCGGACCACGACCACGGGGACGTGGGCGAGGAAGAGGTCTACCTCGCCTGGAGGGGCTCGGGGATCCTCACGGTCGAGGGCGAGGAGATCGCGCTCGACCAGAACACGGCGGTCCGGGTCGGGCCGGAGACCAAGCGGAAAGTCCGCTCGGGGCCGGACGGCCTGCGGCTAATCGTGCTCGGCGGCGTGCCCGGGGAGGTCTACGAACGGCGCGAGCGCTACGTGCTGGGCGCGCCCGACCCCGCGGAACAGCCGGAAGCGACGAGGCCCTAGCCGTCTTCGGAGGCGGACTGCCGGAGCAATGCTCCGGTGGTCTGCTCGAGCACGCGGCGCCAGGCGCGCGTCTTCTCGCGCTCGCGCTCCATGTGCTTGAGCACCTTCCGGACGCGGGTGGCGGAGATCTCGATGCCGTGCTTCGCGCAGATCGCGCGCAGGTCGTCGTACTCCTTGGCGAGCCGCAGCGTCACGGACTCGAACCCGTGGCGGGCGATCTCGAGCCGCTTCGTGTAGTTGAGGATGTTCGTGTGGAACATCAACTCGTCGTTGGGCTCGGGCTCGATGAGGATGATGTCCACGCCGGGGTACTTCTCCTCCCAGTTGCGCACCGCCTCGTGGAGGCGCTGGTGCGCCAGCAGCTTGAACGCCTGGTAGCCGACCTGCGGGAAGCCCATGTCGGCCACGCGACGCACCCGGCTCCCCCACATCGTCGGGATCACCTTCTGGAAGTCGTTCACGTACGGGACGAGCGGGTTCACGACGATGATGAACTTCGCCCCCTGCTCGACCGCGACGTCGACGTTGGTCGTGGAGCGGATGCCGCCGTCCACCAGGTGGCGGCCCTTGATCTCGACCGGCTTGTAGACCATCGGCAGCGCCGTCGAAGCGGCAACTGCTCTCGAGATGGGAACGTCGTCCCAGTCCTCGCCGCCGAGCACGATCCGCTCGCAGGTGTCGAGGTCGGTCGCCGTCAGGAAGAGCTCGTTCTGGAGCAGGCGGAAATCGTTCGCGCGGTCGGGGTCCGAGAGGACGTCCTCGACGTACTTCTGGAGGCTGCTGCCGTCGTACAGGCCGGGTGGCAGCCCCTCGGCGAGGCCGACCGCGAGGTCCATCACCGAGACCTGGCCGATGTTCTGCAGCATCGTCCGCACGACGCCGAGGCTGCGAAGCGGGAGCAGGGCCACGGCCCGGATGAAGTCGAGGTAGTTCGGCTGCAGCAACGTGCCGAGGTCGATGTCGCGGAATGGCGTCGGCACCTGCTGGTTGACGACCCGCATCATCTCCTCGGGTGTCACGCCGTTAGCTGTGAGGCTCGCGACGAACGATCCGGCGCTCGTCCCCACGTAGATGTCGAACTGATTGACGGTCCGGTTGACCGCGAGCAGGTCGAGCGCGCGCAGCGCGCCGATCTCGTAGACCCCGCCCGTGAAGCCGCCGCCGCCCAGCACGAGCGCCGTGCGTGACTGGCGCCGGCGCCGCTGCGTCGTCGTGCGCTGGGGTTGCGCCTTGCGACCGCTCTTCGCCGGTCGTTCGAGTTTTACTACCTTGGCCATCTTGGCTCGGACCACGATCTTAGTGGCGCTGGCGGCTGCGGCTTCTGTCCTCGTCGGCGCTCAGACCGCTCTCGCCGCGGAAAACGAGTCGCGCCTGGTGCGGAAGCTGAATGGCGCAATGAACCAAGCGAGCTCCGGGTCAGGTGCGTTTGTCTACGACCTCACCGACCGCGACGGCCTGTACGGGCGGAAGCCCAAGAAGCCGCGCATCCTCGCCTCCAACACGAAGCTGTTCACGACCGCGGCGACGCTCAACAGGTTCGGGTCCGCGGGAAGGTTCGAGACCAGCGTCTTCGGCGACCGTCTCCCGAACAGCAACGGCGTCGTGCGCGGCGACCTCTATCTGGTCGGCGGCGGCGACCCCAGCTTCGGCAGCAACTCCTTCGCCGAGCGCGCGTACGGGGGCGGCGGCGCGACGCTCGAGAAGCTCGCGGACGGCGTCAAGCAGGCCGGCGTCCGTCGGGTGACAGGCGACGTGCTCGGCGACGAGAGTCTCTTCGACTCGCTTCGAGGAGGCCCGGACTCCGGCTACGGCGTCTCGGAGTGGGTCGGGCCGCTCAGCGCGCTGTCCTACAACCGGGGCCTCGCGCGCGAGAACGGCAGCGCATTCCAGACCCGTCCGCCGGAGTTCGCCGCGAAGAAGCTTGAAACCGCGCTCAAGGGCCGAGGGATCCGGGTTGAGGGGTCGCCGGGAGTCAGCCAGGCCGGCGCCGGCGCGAGGGAGATCGTGGTGGAGCAGTCGATCACGGTGGGCCGCCTGATCAGGCTCACCAACCAGGTGTCGGACAACTTCTTCGCCGAGACGCTCGCCAAGCACCTCGACGCCACTCCCACGCATCCGGGCACGACCAACGGGGGTGCCGCGGTGGCCGAGCGCTTCGCGAATCGGTTCGGGTCGCAGCCTCACCTGGTGGACGGATCGGGGCTCGCGCGCGGCAACCGCGCCGCGCCGCGCGCCGTCGTGCGGCTCCTGCGCGGCATGTACCACCACCGCGGCTTCGAGCCGTACTACGAGTCACTCGCCCGCGGCCGTGAGCCCGGGACCCTGTCCGACCGCGACACGAACCGCCGCTGCCGCGCGAAGACCGGCACGATCAGCGGCGTCAGCGCGCTGTCGGGCTACTGCCGCGCAGTCTCAGGCGATCTGATCGCGTTCTCGATCCTGATGAACGGCGTCGGCTACGGCTACGACTCCGCGCGCCGGATCCAGGATGCGATGACCCAGATCATCACGAAGTACGGCTAGCCGATCAGCTTCAGCAGTTGCTGCTCGTCGAGCACCTCGGTGCCGATCTCCTGCGCCTTGTTCCACTTCGAGGCCCCGGGGTCGGCGCCCGCCACGAGGTAGTCGGTCTTCTTCGACACGGAGCCCGTGACCTTGCCGCCGGCCGCCTCGATCCTCTCCGTCGCCTCTTCGCGCGACATGCCCGGCAGGGTGCCGGTGATGACGAAGGTCTTGCCGGCGAGCGGGCCGACCGTCCCGGGCGCGGGGCCCTTCTCCTCGAACTTGAGCCCCTGCGCCCGCAGCCGCTCGATGATCTTTCGCGTGCGCTCCTCCGCCAGCGTCGCCGCCAGCTGCTCGGCGAGGATCGGCCCGATCCCTTCGGTCTCGGCGATCTGC
>Ga0126310_10000948_pt1 | contig 10732 bp, 8 predicted proteins | sample Plot60_FD_92540 | JGI IMG/M metagenome (GOLD analysis project Ga0126310, IMG submission 92540) | Serpentine soil microbial communities from UC McLaughlin Reserve, CA, USA - Plot60 | ecosystem: Environmental > Terrestrial > Soil > Grasslands | place: USA: UC McLaughlin Reserve, Lake County... | reverse complement strand
ATGCGCTCGACAAAAAAACGAGCAAGACGGGCGGGCATTCGTGAGACCTGTTCGGGCTTCAAAACAGGTTCGGCGAGGGCCTACTGGATCATCAGCACGGCCGAAAGTCCGTCGTCATCTCGGGCCCCCTTGCCGATGCGTTGCAGGTCGCGCACGGTCAGTGGGCGAAGTACAACGCGTGGCTCGGCCGGCGTATCGCCGTTTGTACTCAACAGCTCAGCAGGGATTTCGGTCTCGTGCGTGATCGCCTCGCCGGCCAGCAGTTGTTCAGCGGTAAGCATCATCCTTACCTCACGAATTAAGCTACGGCGCTATCGGGAAAAGCCGGATTCTGCGCCACGGGCTCGCCACCACCTTCAGGTGCTGCCTTGTCTGCGACGCGAATCGTGAGTGCCTTGAACGTCACGTTCTCCATCACGAAATCCTCTTCGGGCAGCGAGTAGGACCAGTTCTGAAGTTTGACTCCCTTGAGCTCCACTCCGGCGCTGTTGCCCGGAACGGCAGGATCCGAAAGCGTGACTACCATGCTGAAGACGGGCTGCACGAAAGGCTCGGGCACTGCAACCGGACGCGATCCCTGCCCCATCAAGAGAAAGAGCAACGCGCCGTTGATGTGGGCCCGCGTTATCTTGCCGCTGATATGAATGTTGCCCGGATGCAGTGATTGGGCATGGCGCCGGCCGAGCTCATGAAATTCTTCGAGATCAGTTTGCACGTAGATCTCCACTCCGGTAACGCGCCCGACTGTCTGAATCTGATAGTGGTCCACTACAACTTTCGCATCTCTGCCTTCCGGTGTGTCTTCGTTTGCAAGGGTCAGGACGCCATTCGAGCCGGTGTAGACGTTGGTCAATGCCATGATTCTTTCTCCTTATTCGAGGAACATCGTTACCTTGATGAAGTCGATGCTGAAGGTCGGACGAAGCGTCATCGTTACGCGTGCGATGCCTTTCCGCTCTTCGTCGCGTGTGGCGGAAACGAGAAGGTCGTAACTGACCAGCATTTCATCGTTCACCATCTCGGCCAGGAAGCTGTTGATAGTTGCCTTCATAGCACCTCGTACGCGTTCGTTATTGAGTAAACCGATGTAGTTCGTCGCAGCGGAGCGCACACCAAACTTCGCGTAGTCAACGATGCGGCGAGTGGTGATCTGCGCGAAGGCGCTGCCGGGCGGCAGGGTCGTGATTCCTCTCACGATACGAAAGCCCTGACGCTTCTCGAGCAGAAGGATGCCGCGCTGCACGAGTTGTGTTAGTTCAGGTGACGTGAAGTCGCGCTCGAGTCCGTCAACGGGGAGCACTTTGTTTGTGGGACTGATGTGCGCCGACAAACTGGAAAGAAAACCTGCGAAGGCTGCGGCCGCGTATGCCCCGGGCAGCGTAACGGTGGCCGGAGGTGTGGCGGCCGCGTCAGTCGCTTTGATTCCCGGAGCCACGAAGATCAGACGATCGCTCGAGAGGTTGTGACCGCGAAGGTAGTCAAAGAAGGCATCGGTTTGCTGAGGATTCTGAGGTTTGCTACCGACCACCGCGATGCGATCGTGCTTGATTACGTCGGTCGAAGCCTTCTGACAGTGTTTGTCTAACTCGTTGCCGAATCGATCGTCCTGGCCTGCCGCGACGATGATGTGAGCCTCTTCATTGAGAAGCACATCAAGACCGGCTTTGTAATCCGCTCCCGATTGCCCGTCTGCTCCAGCTTTTAAGGGCGCGAACGAGTCTACCGGCGCACTCTTTGTCGGAAGCTCACCGGCATTAATCTCTTCCTTGGCAGTGACCCAGGCGGACGCGGCATTGATATCGGCTACGAGATCTTTACCGTCAACGACAGTGTAGACTTCGTCGGTCTGCCCCAAACGCAGAGTCACCTTCACGGCCTTAGCTCGCTCTACTACGTAGGACGCCTTCAGCTTGTCAGCCGCAACAGGGGTCTCGGTAGCCTCGAAAGATATCGCGCCGGACGAACGGTCGATCTTGATTTGGCCCGCGGTTGGTGCGCCGGCGTCATCGTCAGGCAGTCCGCCGCCGTAAAGGATGTTCGGCGCGCTGAATACTCGAGTGACTCCCGTCAGGTCAACAACGTGTGTCACGCGATTACGCGCGCTCTTATTCACTTTTGTTCTCTTGACCGCCAGCGCGCCTGTTCCGGAAGTTGGGACGGTCTCAGCTTCGATGAAGCCGTCCTCTTCCGCGTCGGCTATATTGACAAATAGATTGTTGGCCCACGTGCCTGCCGTCTTCGCGGTTAAGGTAGTGTTGTCTCCGGTGGCAGACTTGATCTTAAAGGTCGCTTTACTATTAGCTGCGCCTGCGACTCTCACCGCGAAGACTGTAGTCGCACCGAAGGCGAAGGCTTGTTCGAGAGCCCGAACCAGCGTCAATGAATCCGCTCTTGGTTTGGTTGGATCGGAAGGATCGAGGAAAGAATCGTAAGGCCCAAACCGCTGTACGGCGTCGGCATAGCTACTTACAACGACAGCCTGGCCGATCTCGCCTTTGCTGGCCGTTCCCACGACGCCAAGATTTCCGACGGAGATCTGACCGGGTACGATCAGCCCCTCGGGCCGTACTTCGATGTATACGCCCGGAAGAATCAATTCAGCCATGTCTCATTCTCCTTTGTTGTGCGTGCGAATAATCGCAGCCGGCCCGGTATGAATCGGTGACGCATGGTTCAGTAAGGTTCAATTTGTCAGTCTCCGCTTCACTCCGAGATAAACAACGACGAAGTCAGTTGCAGAAGGTGTCAGGTCGTAGACGATCTCGAAACGATCGGTTACGTGCGGCAGTTGGATTGGCGGTTCGATCGCGAGCTCCAGCAAGTTGTATTCATCTAACAGGAGATTCTCATCCCAATCCCCCAGAGCTACAGGATCGCCGGCAGCCGTAAACGCGGACAGAAAATCACTCAGCGAGGCGAACACCACCTCGGCCTCGCGTGCCGGGTTGTTTGGATCCGTGACGGCAGCCAGAAACGTCGTCAAATCAGGATGCGCCGGTGGTGGACCAGAAGCTCCGTCAAACGTGCGCGTTAGCGTGACTGCACCGGCGGGTTCCGTGCCGGGAACGAAAGCGAGTGCTGACAAGCGTCCGACTTTCAAAGCACCACGAAGCGCCAGTGACGGTGCGGATTCGTTGTCCCAACGCGTCAAGTCACCGGTAACAAGGGTCGACTCCGTGAAGTGGTCCCTGATCGCGATCGGAATCCGCGCGATGAGGCTCTCCGCGTCATCCGCGTCCACGAAAGAAAACTCAAACAGCACTTCAAATTCGACAGACTGGCGCCACGCGTCTTCAGCAAAAACGTTTTCGCTGATACCCGTGTGTTTGAGCGCCACGCGCAGGAAGCCGGCCTGTCGAAGCACCTCGCGATCTCCGAGCAGGCTCGTGATTAGATCGTTTGTGGCCTGCTCGAGGTCCGCCGGCGTTGCTGCCCACAGTTGATAACGGGCAACTGCTTCCAGCCTGAGACCTTTCAACGCCGCAACACTGAATGGACCACGGTGATCGACGCCGACATGGCTGCCCAAACCAACCGCGCGCTCGACCACACTCACGAGCGACAAGCCGGCCGCGGGCGGCGCATTCGGAGGCGGGCTCGGATCCGGAAGTGGTAATCGAGCCTCGAGCTGTTGCAGCATTGCCGCAAGGGCTCTGGTGGCTGGCGTTGGTGGGCTGCTCATGGTCGGAACCGGAGGTACTAAAGCCAATGGAAACGATGACTGACTTGTTAACAACAAAGGTTGAACAGCCTGCGCGGAACGGCTTCGGCGGAAGGGCAGCAAACCAGTCGCAATAGAGGGGAGACTAAACATCTCTCAAGACTTCCGCCGGTTTAAGCGATAGTGAATTCGTGAATCGATGCCTCTGTGCTGCAAAACAAATCCTCTTGCAGCGAGCTCGTCGATCGTTCGTTGGACCACAGCCGACTTACTTCTGATCTGTTGCTGCGGCAACCACCAGTCAACAATCCCGGCCAGCGTGTCCTGGGCCGCCGGATGGCAGCACAGGTAGTTCAGGATCGCGCGCGCAATCCGGGATGGTCGCATCTCCTCACGCATGTGAGTTCACCCTGATGTTGAGCCCTAATGAGCAATAGTTGGGCCAGTGAGTAAGTGCGGAATTTGTGAGTTGTAGAGGATGAAACAGGACCATTCAGATCCGGCGATCAGGCCGCCTCGCGATAAAGCCTTTGATGTTTATGAAATGCAGGTAGGATAAATTTGTCCGGGCTGGACCAGCGATTGTCTATCCACGATGGCTTTGCCTCAAGAGTTGGACGTACGAGGGTAAACCAGCGCCAAAGGCGTGGAATATGAAAGCCAGGGGCAAGCGCAAGCGAAGCGGAGCGCGTCGCCCCTGGTTGCAATAAGGGTGAGGAGATCAGGCCTGAAGGGCCGAAATATTACGCCCTTTCAGGGCTGGGCCAGATTCGTTTTGTGAACCAGGGGCGACGCGCTTTGCGCTTGCCCCTGGCTTTCATATTCCGCGCCGTTGGCGCTGCATTCTCAATAACGGCGACTTTTGGCAAAGCCTCCACAGATTGCACAGACTACACAGTTGTTCTACGTATTTCTTAGTAATGTGTGGATGGATTCAGGATGCTTTGTATTGGTCAACGTCGATGCGGTGCTTTTGGATGAGTTGCCAAAACGCGCGCCGGTTCTTGCGAGCCGCCTGCGCCGCCCTTGTGATGTTACCGCCCGAGGCACGAAGCACACCCTGAATGTAATTCTTTTCAAACCGCGCGATCTCTCTTGCTTTAGCCTCTTGCAGTGACTCCAGGCATTCACCTGCCTGTGATGACAAAACTATATCGCTGGCCTTGAGAGTAGATTCGTCACACAGGACAACTGCGCGCTCGATGACGTGTTCCAGCTCGCGGACATTTCCGGGCCAACTGTAGACAGTTAAGCGGTGAACGGCATCGGGAGTAAACTCGTCAACGTCTTTGTTGAACTCGCTCGAGTACTTGTTGAGGAAGTGGTAAGCCAGAAGCTCGATGTCGTCACGCCGTTCGCGCAGCGGTGGGAGAGCAAAAGAAATAATATTCAACCGGTAAAAAAGATCTTTCCGCACGCGGCCGTCGCCAACTGCCTCTTCGAGATTGAGGTTACTGGCCGCTATCACCCGCACGTCGGCTTTCCGCATCCTTGCGGCGCCCAGCGGCCGGTATTCTTTCTCTTGTAGAAAGCGCAACAGCTTGACTTGAGCGAGCACCGGCAAACAGTCGATCTCGTCGAGAAACAGTGTGCCGCCGTTTGCCTCTTCGATTAGTCCCGGTTGTAGAGTCATGGCGGTCGTGAATGCGCCTCGCTCATGACCAAAGAGTTCGTTTTCCACCAGCTCGACGGGAATAGCTCCGCAGTTAACAGGCACAAACGGTTTGCCGGCGCGTACGCTGCAATAGTGAATGGCGCGCGCGAACACCTCTTTGCCGGTACCAGTCTCTCCCGCAATCAAAACATTCGCGTCGCACTTTGCAATCAGTGGGATCTTCCGAACTTGCGTAACAAAGTCGGGACTCTCCCCGAGTACCTGTTGCAGTCCGGGTTCCGACCTTTCTAACTGGGTGTGCTCCTGCTTGTCGGCATACTGCCTGATCAGACGCCAGGTTCGTGGCAGGACGTCAGATACCTTGAACGGAGAGGTTATGAAATCCGCGGCGCCGCCTTTAAGCAGTTGAAAGATGTGCTGCGGCTCGCACGCTTCCGCTGCAACCACTGCAATCAGTGGGACCAAACGCGCCTCTTCTCGAATCGATTCGATGAGTCGTCGATGGTGTGTTTCCAAATCGCCGGGCAGAACGAGAAAAATGATTTTCGGATCGGAGTTGTTGATGAGGCGAACCAGTTCGCAGCGGAAAGCCAAAGGTTCATCCGCGAGGACATGACTCGGCCGTCCCACGTGTACCGCGAAATAGGGTTCGATAATGTTTTGCAAGCTGTCGCTTAATTGGCTATCGATGCCAACATCGAGCAGCAGTGCACCTTGGCGTTTCATGGCGCATTCTCAGGAGTCCGACGTGTCCAGTCCGCCAGGAATTTTAAAGTGTCGCTATTGGGTTATGACAAAAACGACTGGTTTTGTTTTCGATGCGTCGAGGGTGAGAGGAATTAATGAGCAATTGAAGATGAGGATTATTGCGGGGTGACTACGAAACGATAACCGTCGGCACTCTCGAACTTGCCGTCCGCAACGCCGTCAAGCTTCAACTGATATTCGCCCGGCGTCATTTGTGAGGCGCTTACATAGAACTGAACTGCCGGCCCACCCGTGTCCGTTGACGGTGTCAGGTTTTCGTTTGCCTGAACGACGTTGCCATCGGAATTCACCACTGTCACGCGATATTTCTGGTAATCGTTTCTGGCCAACTTGAGTTGTAAATGAAGATACCTGGTACCCAGCGGAACGCGCACGGTTTGTACTGGTCCACCTGCGCGGGTCTGTACTGCAGGCGTCAGAATCACACTTAGTGAATTGCTCGGCGACGGCGATCCCACCAGAAGAAGATACCAGCCGAGAACAACGATCAGCAGTACCGCCGCTGCCATAGATACGACAGCGATTGCTTTCCGAAACGGCGTCCAACGGCTCTCGGCCGGCGCAACGCTTGATTCGAGAGGCGGCGAATCCGATGCATCCTGCTTCGAGTCATCGATGTAAACTTTTAAGGCGTTGGCAATCCGAAACTGTTCCTGCCGCTCGGGCGAGTTGATGAAGTATGACTCGAAGGCCTCGCGCTCATTCGTTGTGAGCGTACCCCCGAGGTACTCGTCGATCAATTCGTCTTCGACAATATGGAGTTCTTCATACAATGCAGCATCAGTGATCAGCAGCTCTTCCAGGGAATAGCTCTCCTGCTGCGGCAGAAGACCGAGTAACCACTGTCTGATATCACCGTGCAGTTTTTCCTCAGTTTGCATTGCCATGGACAACCCCCTCGTTTCAGTTCGAATAGGTCATGCGTCCGGTTTGCTTCTTTTCCAAACAACTCATAATGCACTCGCGCAGAGCCAAGCGCGTTCGATGCGCTCTGATACGCAATGCATTGAGGCCGATGCCGAGTCGCTCGGCGAGAAGCTGCCGGTTTACGATCTTGGCATGCTGCTCGTGTTCATAATACTGAAGCACTAGATCACGACTCCCCGCCGGCAGATGTCCGATACAACTATCGAGACAAACATACTCCTGTTCATAGTCATCCAAAGCCGGCACAGTTAACGTTATCGGTGGGGGTTTCTGTTTTTTCAACTGCTCCAAATGAATTTTGTTTGCCACGCCGTAAAAATACAAAGCCGGATCACCCTGATAGGTTTTGGCGATCTCATCAACTCGCTTTGCAACTCGGTTAATGGTCTCATCGGCTAAATAATCGGGCTCCGCACACCCGCGACTGCCGAAGATCTTGATCAGCCGGCAACGAATATCTTCGTAGCGCTTGCCGGCCCGATCGCGATCGGAATCTAACCAGTGCAGCAGCGACTCGAAAGATTGCTGGCTTAAATCCCATTTCTTTTTCTGTCTCTCTAACTCCGGATTAATGGACATGTTTCTTTTTTAACGATTTCTTCATCCAGAAGAAAAAACCAGCGCCTGCAAGTAAGGCTAAGATTACGGCTGCCGGCCAGGCGTTGGGAGAACGCCGGCCACTACCCGCAGCGAGTTTTCCTTCATAGTCTCCCTGAAGAACGAACGCGGCCCAATAATAAGGCGCGTGCCAGCGTTTCTGTTGCCACATCGCAATCTGCGTCGCGCGCAAGGCCGCACTGGGTGACTTACCGTCTTGAAACATCTCGCGATAGAAGTCGGTCATCAACCGCGCCGTCGCCTCGTCATCAACTTTCCACAAACTTGCCACCACTCGCGACGTACCAGCATACATAAAACCATGGACCAGGCCCACCAGACCTTCTCCTCTAACGTCCTTTCCGAGCCCTGTGTTGCAGGCGCTAAGCACCACCATGTCGGCGGCAAGGTTGAGATTATAAATATCATCAAGGGTGAGAAAGCCTTCTGTCTGGCGTCCCTCTCGATCGAAACGCGACAGCAATAGTCCTGACAATTCAGGTCGCTTACTGTCAAGCACACCATGTGTTGCGATATGTATTATTCGGTACTGGCTCAGGTCAAGACTGGTCGCCGCTGCCTTGCTGGCATCAAATCCGATAGCTTTCAAGTTGTCTGCAACAGAAGCCACCTCAATGATCGCTTTAGCTTCATCGCGCGACGCCACCAGCCTCGGAATTTTTCCAGCGCTCCAGGACGGGTTTGCGTCGCGCAGCGCGCTTTCCATCTGTCCCTCCTGAGCTTGCACTGCGGCAATCAGATCCTTACGTCCGGCAGCCAGGCGCGAATCGTCGCTCTCAAATACCGGATCCGCAAACACCGCGATCGCTTTCGTTGGCGCCCGGCTCACCCTGTTTCGCAAGGTCGCCAAAATGGACGCCGAGGGCTCAAAGGAAATCTCATGGTCCACTATTAGAGGTGTAGCCGCACCTTCTCGAAGAGGAACGGGTAACGCGCTAAAAGGTAAATACTGAAGCCCGCCGTCGGGCACAATCAGCAAACGCTTCGTCCCCAGTTCAGGCGCAATCTGCCCAAGCAAGGTATTGGAGAAAAGCTGAGCTTTGCGCCAGTACTCCGCCTCTTCCGTTCGGATACGAGCCTGGAATTCGTCGAATGATTCCCCGGCAGCGGCGACGGGCGGCATTAAAAATCGTCGCAGCTCGATAGCCGAGTCTTCTATTTGCGTACGAGCCGGCAAACGCACAGTTTTAAATCCGTCTTTGGTTACGAACCACAGATAGCTTTGCCGTTCGCCCAAAGAGAACTCCACGAGCGCGGTATCACCGTTCAGAGCCCGTTCGCGGATCTTCTGGAGATTGAGCGGAAGCGGCTCGGCCTGCGCAGTGTGTTCCAAACTAACCGTACGCACCTGTGCCCTTACTTCCTGATACCTTCTGGTAAGTTCCTCGATCTCGCGATTGGCGTCAGATCTCGCATCGGCGGCAGAGACGTTTTGCAGACGTAGTTTCTGTTCCGCTTTCTCGTTCAACTGCCGGCGCAGCTCGCGCTCTCGTGCTAGTAGTTGCGGATCCACCTTCTCACGTACACCGACACGCGCGGAGCCGAGCATCTCCAACAGTGATCGTGCCCGTGCGCGCTCGCTCGCTTCGAAAGCAAGGACATCGAACCCCTCTTGCGGATGTCTGGTGTGGAGCTCCATCAGGACATCGATATACAGCTCGTAGAGTTGTCGTACCGAGGCAAAGTAAGAAGCGCGCAAGTCGTAGCTGCCGACTTTTGTACGTAACGTTTCAATTACGTCGATGGCGGCTTTGGTTTGCGCGCGCGCGCCGGCCAGCTCACCCAGCTCAAATTGAGTCTTTGCGATATGGTAAAGCGTGGCGCTCTCACCAAAGCGATACTCAGCTTCGCGACTAAGCGCCAGCGCCTTTGTGAAACAGTTCAGAGCCAAACGTTTTTTGTCCTGAGTCTTATAGACCAGGCCTAACAGGTTCCAGGCCTCCATCTCGGCTCTGAGATCCTTCTGCGAGTGAGCGAACGAACGTGCGAGCAGGTAATTCTTAATAGCGGCACTCTTGTCGCCAGCCGCATCAAGCAGCTTTCCGATGTCCAGGAGGGCCAGGATCTCTAAACGGCGGTCGCGAATGTCGCGGGCTATTTTGAGTGCCTTTTGCTGAGCATCGAGCGCCTTTGGATTTTGGTTCGACTTGTAATAAACCCTTGCCTCACTATAAAGAGTTGCGGCCTGACCGTTGGGGTAGTTTGCCGTTTCAAACAGCGACAAAGCGCGATCATAGTAATCGATGGCTTTTTCGTTCTCACCAACTTTGTCGTAGACAAACGCGATGCCCGTGAGGATTCTTGCCTGCTCTACCAGGTTGCCGCTGCGCTCGATAACAGGCAGCGCGCGATTGAACAAATCGAGAGCCTCCTGGCTCTCACCCACACGCGAATGCAGCCGCCCCATTGCCGTCAGCGTGATCGCCTCTCCCTGCCGGTCACGGGCCGCCTGCCAGAGTTCCAATGCCTGACGATAAAAATCAAAGGCTTCCTTTACCTGTCCTAAATCTGAGGCTGTATATCCCAGAGAGGTGTAGGCCTCTGCCTGGCCCTGGCGATCACCTGTTTCGGTCCATAACTGTAAGCCGCGGCGATAAAAATCAGCCGCCTGCGACATGTCTCCCAACAAATACTGGATCTCGCCCGTGTTGCTCAGGGCTCGCGCCTGCAACGTGCGATCACCTACGCTGTCTGCCAACTTTCGGGCCTTCGCAGACGACTCGCGGGCTGCTTTGACGCTTCCAACATTTGCGTGAATGGCGGTGATTTCATTGAGGGCCGCGCATTCGCCGCGAGGATCCGGATTCCGCTGGTACTGATGGAGCGCTTGCTGATAATAATTCAGCGCCTCGTTCACTTCATTTAACGATACGTATACATCGCCGAGTCGCTTGAGTGTGTGTGCCTCTTCAACCGGATCTTTCGCATCTTTCCACGATGAAATCGCCTGTCCGAACAAAGTGATGGCTTTGCGTCTAGAAGCCTCATCTCCAGACTTTCGGAGTTCTTCTGCTGTGGCAAACAACGCTTCGGCAGCAATCCGGTGTTCGTCCTGTTTCGAAGCCCCGCGTACCTCGACGAACTTCAGTTGATATGAACCAGACGTTTCCTTCGGTTCGTGTGCGCTGATTGTGAGACGATAT
>Ga0126310_10000947_pt1 | contig 10746 bp, 10 predicted proteins | sample Plot60_FD_92540 | JGI IMG/M metagenome (GOLD analysis project Ga0126310, IMG submission 92540) | Serpentine soil microbial communities from UC McLaughlin Reserve, CA, USA - Plot60 | ecosystem: Environmental > Terrestrial > Soil > Grasslands | place: USA: UC McLaughlin Reserve, Lake County... | reverse complement strand
GGTCCGTAAACAGGGAGGCCGAGCTCGGCGCCGGCTTTTGCGATGGCGAGCTCCGCTACGGCTCCTTTCACATTCGGCAACTGCACGAACATATGTTCGCGTAGCGACCGGACGGAAACGGGCCGCTATTTCTCGACCCAGCTAGGCGGCTCGAGGTCCGTGAACGGGTTGTCGATGGTCGACGCGCGCGGGCGCGCTGCCTCGCGCGGCTCGCCGCCATCCGGCGCGGCCGCGCGGTCCTCCGCCGGCGCCGGCTCGACCGGCTCGTTCCGCGCTGCCGCGCGCAGATCCGCCGTCATCGCTCGGTGGGAGTTCGTCACGTCGCGCAGGATCCGCTCGGCGTGGACGGTCAGCAGGTTGGCGAGCTGCTTCATCCCGGCGGACACCGCCTTCGTCTGCTCGAGCACGTCGTCCGCGGCCGCCTGCGCGTCGCGGATTCGCGCCGTGGCCTCCTTGCGGGCGTGCTCCACGTCCGCCTGGGCGGACTCGCGCGCCAGCGCCCTGACCGACTCCGCCTCCTCGCGCGCGGCACGCGTCAGTTTCTCCGCGCTCGCCTGCGCGACGGAAACGATCGACTCGACCTGCTCCGCCGCGAGCTCCGCCGCTCGCGAGACCGGCCTCGTCGCCGGCTGTTCGCCCTCGGATGCGCTCATCGCTCCCCTGATGCTGACAGGAGGTCCAGGCAGAAATACCGAATCGCCTGATTCAGCACGTCGGCCTGCTCCCACTGGAGGAAGTGCCCAGCGCCCTCGACGACGAACGGGCCGACCCGCTCGGTGCACGCAACCGCCATCCGCTGCGGGAAATCGCGCGGGATGACGTGGTCCTCCGGCCCGTACAGGAGCAGCGTCGGCACCGCCGACCGCTCGAAGATCCGCGGCGCCTCGCTGACCTGGCGCGGCCCGCCCGCGTACTCGTAGTTCGCAATCGACGCGCGGAACGAATCCGCGTCCCCGAACGGCTCGACGTGGAACGCGACGTCCTCGCGAGTGAACGACCCCGGCGCGGCCCAGAAGCGCGGCCCGTACATCTCCGCCACGTACCGCCGCCGCTTGTCCTCGGTGTCCAGCTCGCCTGCCAGCCCGTCGGCGTCGCGTGCCTGGCGCATGAAGTAGTCCGCCGCCTGTCGCACCTCCCGCGGGATCTCGCGCGCGATCCCGGCGGCCTCGTAGTCGTCAGGCAGGATCGGCGGCACCGTGTTGAAGAGGACCTGCCGCTCGACGAACCCCTCGAAGCGAAGCGAAAGGTCGTACAGGACGAGCCCGCCGAGGTCGCCGCCCGCGGTCGCGCATCGCGTATGGCCCAGCTCCTCGGAAACGAGAGCGTGCACGTCGCGTGCGTGCGCCGCCACGTCGTAGTGGTCGTCCTCGGCGAGGCGCGAGTCGCCGAAGCCGGCGAGGTCGGGAACGATTACCTCGAAGCCCGCCGCCGCGAGCGGCTCGACGTTGCGCCACCAGATCCGCTTCGTCTCCGGCCAGCCGTGCAGCAACAGCAGCGGGAACCCGCCGGCACCCTCGCGGACGTACGCGAGATCGACCCGGTCCCGGATCCGCGCGTGCTGAACCTGAAACGCCACGAGCCGAATGTAACCTGCGCGAATCGTTTCCTACGACCCGAAAACGATCGAGCGCAAGTGGCAGAAGGTCTGGGCCGACGAGAAGACCTGGCACGTCTCGAACGACGTGCTCGGCGGCGGTGACCCGACCTCCTACGTCCTGGAGATGCTGCCCTACCCGTCGGGCGAGCCGCACATCGGCCACCTGAAGAACTACTCGATCGGCGACGCGATCGCGCACTTCCACCGCCGCACCGGTCACAAGGTCCTCCACCCGATGGGCTACGACGCCTTCGGCCTGCCCGCCGAGAACCACGCGATCAAGACCGGGCAGCACCCGCGCGACTCGACCGAGACGTCGATCGCCGAGTTCCGCCGCCAGTTCAAGCAGTGGGGCATCTCGATCGACTGGGACCGCGAGTTCGGCACCCACGAGCCGCGTTACTACCGCTGGACGCAGTGGATCTTCCTGCGCCTGTTCGAGAAGGGCCTCGCCTATCGCAGGGAGGCCGCCGTCAACTGGTGCCCGCAGGACGCCACGGTGCTGGCGAACGAGCAGGTGATCGACGGCCGCTGCGAGCGCTGCGGCACGCAGGTCGAGATACGGCAGCTCGAGCAATGGTTCTTCCGGATCACCGACTACGCCGACCGGCTGCTCGACGACCTGAAGACGATCGACTGGCCGTCGCACGTCGTGACGATGCAGGAGAACTGGATCGGGCGCTCGGAGGGGGCCGAGGTCGTCTTCCGCTGCGAGGAGCTCGGCATCGACTACCCGGTGTTCACGACACGCCCGGACACGCTCTTCGGCGCGACCTTCTTCGTGATGGCCCCGGAGCACGCCGACGTGCTGAAGCTGAACGACTCACCCGAGGTCCGCGACTACATCGCGCGCGCCGTCGGGGAGACCGCCGAGGAGCGCGGCGCGGAGGACAAGGAGAAGACGGGTGTCGCGCTAGGCCGCACGGTCACCAACCCGGTGAACGGCGAGCAGATCCCAATGTTCGTCGCCGACTACGTCCTCATGGAATACGGCACAGGCGCGATCATGGCCGTCCCCGCGCACGACGAGCGCGACTTTGCGTTCGCCGACAAGTTCGGGCTCGAGATCCGCCGCGTCATCGACTGCGGAGAGCTTCCCTGCACCGATGACGGGCAGATGGTGAACTCGGGCCGCTTCGACGGGATGCACAACCGCGAGGCCTTCGACGCCATCGTGGAGTGGCTCGCGTCTGACAACCGGGGCAAGCCGTCGATCAACTATCGCCTGCGCGACTGGCTGCTCTCCCGCCAGCGCTACTGGGGCTGCCCGATTCCCGTCGTGCACTGCGAGCAGTGCGGCATCGTTGCGGTCCCGGATGACCGGCTCCCGGTCGAGCTGCCCGAAGTCGAGGATTACGCGCCGAAGGGGAAGTCGCCGCTTGCGGCGGCGGAGGACTGGGTCGCCACCGAGTGCCCCACGTGCGGCGAGCCGGCACGGCGCGAGACCGACACGATGGACACTTTCGTCGACTCGTCGTGGTACTTCCTGCGCTACTGCGACGCGCAGAACGACGACGCGGCTTGGGACCGCGCGATCGTCGACGGCTGGATGCCCGTGGACCAGTACATCGGCGGCGTGGAGCACGCGATCCTCCACCTGATGTACGCGCGCTTCTTCGTGAAGGCGCTCGCGGACCTCGGCTACGTCGGCTTCCAGGAGCCGTTCGCGCGGCTCTTCACACAGGGCATGGTCACGCGCGACGGGGCGAAGATGTCCAAGTCGAAGGGCAACACCGTGAGCCCGGGCGACTACGTCGAGCAGTACGGCGCGGATGCGACGCGCGCGTACATCCTGTTCGTCGGCCACCCGGCCGAGGGTGGCGACTGGTCCGACCAGGGCATCACCGGCATCTCGAACTTCTTTAACCGGCTGCACCGTGCCGCTGTTGACGCGGCCGGGGTCAGACTTCAGTCTGACCCCGTCGGAGAACCGGCAGAGCCCACTGCCCTGCTCCGCAAGACGCACTGGGCGATCGACAAGGTCACGCGCGACCTGGGTCAGCGCTTCGCCACCCACACGTCGATCTCGGCCGTGATGGAGCTCGTCAACGAGATCCACAAGAACCGTCACGACCCGCATTCACGCTTCGCCATTGCGACTGCCGCCTCGTTAATCTTTCCGTTCGCCCCCCACCTGGGCGCTGAGGTCTACGACCTCATGACCGGGGAGCGAGTGTGGGAGGTGCCATGGCCGGAGGCGGATCGCGACTTACTTGTCGCGGACACCTTCGAGTTGGTCGTGCAGGTGAACGGAAAGCTGCGCGACCGGATCGAAGTGCCGGCCGATGCCTCGAAGGAGGAACAGGAGAGGCTTGCGCGCCAATCTCCGAAGGTCGAGCAGCACCTGAACGGCGCCCAGGTCGCAAAGACTGTTGTCGTGCCGGGCAAGCTCGTCAACTTCGTAGTTCGGTAATCGCGCAAAACCTGCGCAACCGGGCAATCCGGTTTCCGGGAACGCACACCCTGGCGCAAGCTTCGGCGGTGTCCGACGAGGAGGCGAGCTAGGCGCGATGGACTTTCCGGGGGGCCGGGAGGCCACCGGTCGGCAGGGAAGCCGGACGCGGTCGCCCTTGACCGAGCATGAGCTGAACGCGGCGATCGTCGACGCGGTGGCCGACCCGATCGTCACGGTCGACCACGAGCACCGCATCATCTCGATGAACATCTCCGCCGAGACGACGTTCGGCTGGGAGCGCGGGGACGCGGAGGGCCACGATCTCGTGGAGCTGCTGATCCCCGCGGACATCCGTGCGCGTCAGCGCCGCACGCTCGAGGGGCTCCTGGAGGAGGCCGACGAGGAGAGCGGCGCGCGCACGACGCGCATCATCGCCGCGCGCCGCGACGGACGCAGGCTGCCGCTCGAGGTCGCGGTCACGCGGCTCGGGCCGCAGTGGCCGGCGCGGTTCGCCTGCTTCCTGCGCGAGACGGCGATCACGGCGAGCGGCATCGCCGCCGAACGCGACCCGCTCACCGGGCTCTCGACGCGCGCGGCGCTCGAGTACCAGCTCGAGGCGGCGTTCGCACGCGCTCGCCGCCGCGGGTGCGCAGTCGCGCTGATCCACATCGACCTCGAGGGCTTCCGGCTCGTCAACCGCAGCCTCGGCTACGACGCCGCCAACGAGCTTCTCCGCTGCGTCGCGGAGCGTCTCATCCGTGTCGCGCGCACGAGCGACGTCGTCGCGCGGCATAGCGCGGACGAGTTCTTGATCCTGCTGCCCGACCTCGACGTCGGCGACCCGCAGACGACCGAGGGCACCGGGCGGCTCGCGGCCGCGGCGGAGACCGTCGCGCAGCGCTTGCACGCGTCCCTCGCGCGGCCGTTCACGATCCACGGCACCGAGCTCTTCGTGCGCGCCCGCGCCGGCATCAGCATCTTCCCGTTCGACGCCGCCGAGCCCCATCTCCTGCTCCAGCACGCGGACGCCGCGCACTACCAGGCGAAGGAGCCTGGCTCCTCGCCGACGCGAGTGTTCGCGGCGGGCTCGGAGGCCATCGAGCAGCGGCTCGAGCAGATCACGCGGCTGCGGAAGGCGATCGAGCGCAACGAGTTCGTCCTCCATTACCAGCCCGTGATCGACCTCGCCCGTGCCCATGCCGCGCTGCACGAGGGCCGGGAGAGCGTGTCGGTAGTCGGCGTCGAGGCGCTGATCCGCTGGGCGGACCCGGACCGTGGCATGGTGCCGCCGCTCGACTTCATCCCGCTCGCGGAGGAGACGGGATTGATCGAGCCGATCGGAGAATGGGTCGTCGAAGAGGCCTGCCGCCAGGCCGCGGCATGGGCGGCGCAGGGCCTCGAGCTGGACGTCGCCTTCAACGTCTCACTCCGGCAGCTGTGGCAGCCCGACTTCGTCGACAAGACCCTGCGGGCCGCACGCATCGCCGGGGTCGACCCCGGCCGCATGATCGTCGAGATCACCGAGTCGAGCGTGATGGCGGACCCGGTGCGTACGCAGGCCGTGCTCGAGGGGCTCAACGAGAACGGCTTCCGGATGGCGATCGACGACTTCGGCACGGGCCACTCCTCGCTCGCCCGGCTGTGGCGGATGCCGGTCGACCTGCTGAAGATCGACCGCTCGTTCGTCGCCGAAATGCCCGAGGACGAGGCGGCGTCGACGATGGCGTCGACGATCATCCAGCTCGCGACCAGCCTGGGCATCGACCACCTCGCCGAGGGGATCGAGCGCGAGGACCAGCTCGACTACCTGGTCGAGCAGGGCGCGGGCCTCGGGCAGGGCTACCTCTTCGGGCGCCCTGCGCCGGCGAGCGAGATTACCGTCCGCGCCGCGTAGATTTCGGGGCATGCGTGTGTTCCTGGCCGGCGGGACCGGCGTCATAGGCCGCGCGCTCGTGCCGCAGCTGCGCGAGGCCGGCCATGAGGTGACCGCGATGACGCGGTACGCGTCGCGCGCCCAGACGCTGCGCGAGCAGGGCGTCGAAGCCGTGGTCTGCGACGCGTTCGAGACCGACAACGTCGCCCGCGCCGTGGCGGCCGCCCGTCCGGAGGTCGTCGTGAACCAGTTGACCGACATCCCCGATGCGATCAACCCGCGCAAGATGGCCGAGCAGTTCGAGACCAACGACCGCCTGCGCACCATGGGCACCCGCAACCTGATGCGCGCCGCGGAGGCCGCCGGTGCGCGCCGGCTCATCTCGCAGAGCATCGCGTGGGCCTACGCACCGACCGAGGGGCTGTGGGCCGAGGATGACCGCCTGTGGGCCGAGGCCCCGGAACCCTGGGGCCGGAGCGTGGGGGCCGTGCGGGCGCTCGAGGAGGCGACGCTCGGTAGTGGCAGCGTCGAGGGTGTCGTGCTGCGCTACGGGCTCTTCTACGGGGCCGGTACGGCATTCGCGAGCGACGGGTCGACCGCCGCCATGGTCCGCAAGCGCGTGTTTCCGGTCGTCGGTCGCGGTACGGCCGTGTATTCGTTCATCCACGTCGACGACGCCGCGAGCGCGACGGTTGCCGCCCTCGATCACGGCGGTCCCGGCGCCTACAACGTCACCGACGACCATCCCGCGGTGATGCGCGAGTGGCTGCCTGAGTACGCCAACGCGATCGGCGCGCGTCCGCCGCGCAGGGTCCCGCGTTTCATCGCGAGGCTGGCGGCCGGTAAGTTCGGGCTGTACATGTCGACGCAACTACAGGGAGCGACGAACGCCAAGGCGAAAAGCGAGCTCGGCTGGGAGCCGCGCTGGGCGAGCTGGCGCGACGGCTTCAGGGAGGCCCTCGGCTGATGTCGCGCCGCCCCGTAGATGCCGGTGCTGCCGTGGCGGCAGGCGGCGCCGTCCTGCTGCTGGTCAGCCTCTTCCTCGACTGGTACGGCGACGACGGACACGGCTACAGCGCCTGGACGCTCTTCGAGGTGATCGACCTGCTGCTGGCGGGGATCGCGTTGATCGCCATCTCGACGTTCCTCGGCCGCAGCGGCATCGAGCCACGGCTGCCGCAGGCGCCGCTCCTCGTCCTCGGCGCGGCCGCACTCGTGTTGACCGTCTCACAGCTGATCAACGAGCCCCCGGCCGCCACGTTCACCGACTTCGACATTGAGACGGGAGCGTGGTTGGCGCTCGCTGGGTCCGCGCTGCTGCTGGCGGGCGCGTTCATGTCCGTTGCGCGGGTGTCGTTCAGCGTCGAGCAGCGCGCGCCGCGTGCGTCGGAGGCGGAGACGGAGACCGTCAAGATGGCTCCGCCCGATCCGCCTGCCTGACGCGCCCTACATTGCCGTGGTCGGCCCGGGCGACGCAACCGCCGAGGAACGCGCGACGGCGGAGGCGGTTGGACGCCTGCTTGCCGAGGCGGGCGTTGTGGTGGTCACCGGCGGCCACAGCGGTGTGATGGAGGCGGCGTCGAAGGGCGCACGCGAGGCCGGCGGCACGACGCTCGGAATCCTGCCCGGTGCCGACCGGCGCGAGGCGAACGAGTGGGTCAGCGTCGCCGTGCCGACCGGGATGGGGGAGGCGCGTAACGCGCTCGTCGTCCGCGCGGCGGACGCGCTCGTCGCCGTCGGCGGGGCATGGGGGACTCTGTCCGAGATCGCCCTCGCCCGCAAGACCGGCAAGCACGTGGTCGGGATCGGGACCTGGGAGCTGGAGGGCATCGACCGTTTCGAGACTGCCGCCGAAGCCGTCGCGGCGGTCCTGCATACACTCGGCTGATCCAGTCGGAAGCGCCCTACCTCGACGCGCTGCGCGCCTACGCGGGCCGCCGGCCCGGGCGCTTCCACGTGCCGGGCCACAAGGGCGGCCCCGGAGCCGATCCCGGGCTCCGGGAGGCGATCGGAGACGCCGCGCTGGCGCTCGACATCCCCGCCCTGATCGAGGGGATCGACGTCGGGCCGGAGCCGACGCCGTGGCAGCAGGCCCAGCTCCTCGCGGCCGAGGCGTGGGGCGCACGCCGGACCTGGTTCCTCCTGAACGGCGCGTCCCAGGGAAACCACGTCGCGTGTCTCGCGCTGGTGCACCTCGGCGACGAGATCGTCGTCCAGCGCACCGCCCACTCGAGCACGGTCGACGGCCTGATCATCTCCGGGCTGCGGCCCCGCTTCGTGCAGCCCGAGCTCGACCCGGAGCTGAGGATCGCGCACTGCGTGACGCCCGAGGCGCTCGACCGCGCGCTCGCAGAGACGCCGGATGCGGTGGGCGCGCACGTCACCTCGCCGACCTACTTCGGCGCGGTCGCCGATGTGGCGGGGCTCGTCGAGGTCGCCCATTCGCACGGCGTCCCGCTCGTCGTCGACGAGGCGTGGGGCGCTCACCTGGCGTTCCACCCCGACCTGCCGCTGCACGCGATCGCTGCGGGGGCAGATCTCGTCATATCGAGCACCCACAAGATCATCGGCAGCCTCACGCAGTCCGCGATGGTGCACCTGAACGGCGACCTGATCGCGGACCACCTGGTCGACCGCGCCGTGACCCTGACCGAGTCGACGAGCCCAAACTCGCTCCTGGCCGGATCGCTCGACGCCGCGCGCCGGCTCGCCGCCACGCGGGGCCGCGAGCTTCTGACGGAGACGATCAACGGGCTCGCCGCCGCGCGCGAGGCGATTCGCGCCCTGCCCGGGCTCGACGTGCTCGACGGCGGCATCGCCGGGCGGCCCGGCGTGCACGCCTACGACCCGCTCCGCCTCGCGATCGACGTTCGCGGGACCGGCGCCACCGGCTACGAGGTGGCGGCCGCGGTCGCCGAGGACGACATCGTTTTCGAGCTCTACGGCGAGAACGTCGTCGTCGCGATCTTCGGCATGGCCGAGGACGTCGGACCGCAGGCCGAGCGGCTGGTCGCGGCGCTCGCGCACGCTGTCGACCGTCTCGACGTCGCCGGCGACCGGGAGCACGAGCCCTTCGCACCGCCACCGTCGTGGGGCGAGCTCGCGATGACGCCGCGTGAGGCGTTCCTCGGCCCGCAGGAGGCTGTGCCGTTCGCCGACGCCGCCGGCCGGATCGCCGCCGAGTCGCTGGCGGCGTATCCGCCCGGCGTCCCGAACGTCCTGCCCGGCGAGCGGCTGACCGCGCCGACGATCGAGTACGTCCAGCAGACACTCGAGCATGGAGGGATGCTGCGTGGCGCGACCGACCGGAAGCTGCGGACGATCAGGGTCGTGATCGAGCCGTGAGCGTTCCCCGGTACACGGGCGTGCGCACGTTTGCGCGCTTGCCACACACGACCGAGCTGGAGGCGGTCGACGTCGCCGTCGTCGGCGTACCGTTCGACACCGCCACGTCCTACAGGCCCGGCGCGCGCTTCGGCCCGGAGGCAATCCGCGCAGGCTCGACCCTGCTGCGCCCGTACCACCAGGCACTCCACCTGGACGTGTTCGGCTCCCTGAAGATCGTCGAGTACGGGGATGTCGTTGTCACCCCGGGCAACGCCGAGCGCACCGCGGGGCAGATCGCGGACGGCCTGGCTCCGGTCCTGGCCGCGGGCGCCGTGCCGCTCGTGCTCGGCGGGGATCACTCGGTTGTCCTGGGCGAGCTCCGCGCGCACGCCGCGGCGGCGGGGGAGCCGGTCGGGGTCGTGCTGCTCGACGCGCACGCGGACACGTGGGACGAGTACTACGGCGAGAAGTACTTCCACGGTACCCCGTTCCGGCGCGCGGTCGAGGAGGGCGTGATCGCGCCCGAGCGGTCGCTGTTCGCCGGCATGCGCGGCCCGCTGTATGCGGAGAGCGACCTTGGGGAAGCACGGGAGATGGGCTTCGAGCTGATCCAGGGCGACGAGCTGCGCTCGATCGGTCCCGGCGACTACAGCGAGCGGGTACGCCGGCGGCTCGGAGACGGGCCGGCGTTCCTGTCCTTCGACATCGACGTGATCGACCCGGCGTTCGCCCCGGGCACCGGGACGCCCGAGGTGGCCGGGCTGCTTCCCCATGAGGCGCTCGTGCTCCTGCGGTCGCTCGCGGGGATCGCCTTCCGCGGCTACGACGTGGTCGAGGTCTCCCCGGCCTACGACGGCCCCGGTCAGACGACGGCGATGCTGGCGGCGAACGTCGCCTACGAGCTGCTCGCGCTGACCGCCGTCGCGCGGGGATGAGAAAGCACGTGGTCGTCCACGGGCGCGTGCAGGGCGTCTTCTTCCGCGACTCCACCCGGCAGCGCGCGCAGGCGGCCGGGGTCGCCGGCTGGGTGGCGAACCGGCCCGACGGCGCGGTCGAGGCTGTATTCGAGGGAGACGACGACGCGGTCGAGTCGCTCGTCGCGTGGATGCACGACGGCCCGCGCGGTGCCGATGTCGAGCGTGTCGAGATTGAGGACGACGAGGCGGAGGGCCTCACCGGCTTCGAAGTCAGGTAGTTGCGCTCGTAGCCCACCCGTAACGTGCGCGGTCCTAGCGTCGGCGCGTGCCCGACGAGCGCCGCTCACACGTGTTCCTCTGGATCGCCGCCGGGCTGCTGCTGTTGGCGATCGGCTATCGCGTCGTCGGCAGCCGCGCGCCCGAGCCGCCGCCGGTCGCGATCGAAAAGCCCCGGGCGGCCCCCAAGCAGTCGCATTCGCGAGCGGCGCGCGTGTACGTGCACGTCGCAGGCGCCGTGCGGCGACCCGGGCTCTACCGCCTCGGCGAGAACACGCGCGTCGGCAGGGCGGTCAAGCTCGCGGGCGGGCCCACGAAGAAGGCAGACCTGGCCGCGACGAACCTGGCGGCACGGGTCGAG
>Ga0126310_10000946_pt1 | contig 10748 bp, 11 predicted proteins | sample Plot60_FD_92540 | JGI IMG/M metagenome (GOLD analysis project Ga0126310, IMG submission 92540) | Serpentine soil microbial communities from UC McLaughlin Reserve, CA, USA - Plot60 | ecosystem: Environmental > Terrestrial > Soil > Grasslands | place: USA: UC McLaughlin Reserve, Lake County... | reverse complement strand
CGTATAGAAGCTAGCATTTGTTTCATTGGCTACTGCTTTTGCCAGCAATGTCTTCCCTGTTCCCGGTGGGCCGTGTAACAGGACACCTTTGGGCGCTTCTACCCCTAATCTTTTGAATAGTTCCGGGTGCCTTAAAGGAAGCTCTATCATCTCTCTAACTCTTCCAACTGCATCGCCTAATCCTCCAATATCCTCGTAGGTAATAGATGGTACTCCACCTTCTCTTGATATTTGCACTGCTTTTGCGCTTTCTTCAGAAACTGTAATCTTAGTTGAATCACCAATTATAACTGGGCCTGAAGGGTTGGTCGATATTACCACAAGATCTATTCTTTGGCCCATGACACTGATAGGTATTGTATCACCCTTAGTCATCAGCTGTCCATTTAGATATTACCCCAGATACTCCTCTGCTCCTACTATTCTAAGTGGCTCTGTTGGAGCAAATGTTATACTCTTGGCGTCTTTTGATTGTACTTTTCTAACTTCTATAGTGTCGTTAATCCCAACATCTAGCTTATTTCTTATATAGCCATCAATACGAATCAAACGCTTTCCTCTATCCCCTTCTCTTGCCGGCCAGCTTAGAACAGTAGTCTTTTTTCTAGCGGATGACAATTCTAGGGCATCTCCTGCAGAAATGTTCAGATGTTCAGCAATGTCAGGATCTATGCGGGCAATTTTCCTTCCAACATCTCTCTGCTCCGCCACCTCTACAACTTTTAAGTTTATTGCTTTGGTTGCTTGTTTGGTATTATCAAGACTATTTTCATTAATATTGCTACCATCGTTAGCTTTTTTATCATTTTCTTTATTGTTGATACTATTATTGTCTATATTGTAAGACATATCTTTCTTATCGTAGCTCTGAGTTAGATAATATATGACTTAAAGGTTGAGTATTATCCAAATAAGCGTGCGTGGGTATATCATGATGTCATAATATTATAGTCGCCTGCTTTCCGTTCCGCTTTATCAATGTTGTATTTGATTTTCCTAGCAGGAGATATCTTACGTATTCACTTACCAGAAGGACTACTGCAATTTTAGTATACCTATATGTCATCAAGCGATACAGGGTTTTCAAGTGTTGTCAGATCCTGCTGTCCTATATCGTTAGATACCTTTGCTCTAACTAATCGTCTGAGTAGTTTTCCAGTTCTAGTCTTGGGTAGATCATTGACGAATTTAATGAGATCGGGACGGGCAAATCTCCCAACAGAATCTTCAACATTTTTAATAATTTCATCCCTTATAATATCCATATTCCTACTATCCCGCGTTAATGATTTATTGTTCAAAATTGCGTACACAGCTATTGTCTCGCCTTTTAGCTCATCAGGCATACCTATTGCCACAGCTTCCGCCACAGCGGGATGAGATGTTATAGCTGTTTCAATCTCAGCACTTCCAATTCTGTGTCCTGCAACCTTGATGATGTCATCAGTTCTGCCTTGCATATACCATAGTCCGTCATAATCTACAAATACGAGATCACCGTGATACCATACATCTTTATATTTTGACCAGTACGTTTCAATAAATCTATTTGCATCGTTCAAAATTCCTCTTGTCATCGAGGGCCATGGCTTCCTGACCACCAAGTAACCTTTATCTGTATGCCTACCCTCCTCATCAAAAATGTCAGCATCAAATCCTGGAATAGGACATCCTACGGTACAAGGCTTTAGTGACATAACTGGCAAAGCACTAACAATAGCCCCTCCAATTTCAGTACCGCCAGATAAATTGATTATTGGACATCGTTTTTTACCAACGTTTTCAAAATACCATGTCCATGCATTCTTATCTATAGGTTCACCAGTAGTAGTCAGAATTCTTAATGATTGGAAGTTATAATTACCTATTGATAAATTATTCCTTATAAAAGTTCGAATTGCTGTAGGGGAAGCACCAAAAATTGTAACTCTGTGTTTATCGATTAAATCACACCAAGTGTCTGGTTTTGGATAATCAAGAACACCATCATAAATCAGAGCTGTACCCCCAATCATAGGACTGCCATACACAACCCAGGTCTGACCAGTAATCCAACCAATGTCGGCATACCAGAACAAGATGTCTGTTGGCTTCATATCGATTAAAAATGAAGTCTGTTGTGCAGCAACTACGGTGAAACCACCATGAACTTGAATAGTGCCTTTTGGAACACCGGTCGTACCTGATGTATACAGAATAAAAAGGGGGTCTTCTGAATTCATAACCTCTGTATTACACTGCTTTCCGTTTAACTTTGCATCTGCTACAAATTCTTTGTAGGTAATTATCTTGTTGTCAAAAAAACCTTGTTCTCCATCCTCGCATTCTCCAATCGTGATTATTTTTGAGATACTTGTATCTCTTACAGCAGATATCCATTGGTTTTTAAGATTGATAACATGAGATCTCCGGTGCATCTTAAATGACGTAATCAGCATCTTTGCACCTGAACTCTTAACACGCAACTGTAGAGCTTTGCTGCCATATCCCGAGAATATTGTCGTATGTATTGCACCAATTTTGGAGCAGGCAAAAAGTGAAAAAAATGCCTCAGGAACCATAGGTGAATAAATTGCTATGACATCGCCTTTTTTAATGCCTGCAGCTAATAGTGAACTAGCAACTAAGTTCACCTCGTACGCGAGCTGTCCATATGAAATTTTCCTTATGTCTCCTTTTTCATTTTCGAAAATGTATGCAATTTTATTTGGTTGATTTTTTGCATGTTTATCGATTATGTTGCTAATTATATTGCATTTGCCATTTATAAACCACCTTGTCCATGGAATTCCATTTGATGAGTCAAAAGTTTGGTCATACTTCTTAAACCATTCTAAATTAAGATCCTCGTTTACTGCATTCCAATACCATTCAATATCTTCGTTAGATTTTTGTACAAGCTGAATATAATCCTCGATACCGTGCTTCCTCATGAAGCGAGAAATATTGCTATTTATCCTATTTTCGTAGCTAGGGGTATATAAGAAATAGTTGTTTCTATTATCATTGGACAACAGGTTCATACTATATTTGACAAACTGTAAATATTTACTTATATGGAAAATGGATATCTTTAAAATGATTATCTCGAATTACTGCATTACTATCATTTGTATATTGGAACAGAAAAAGGCTACATCCAGCGATTACAATTACTATTATGCATGAGATACACTTAAAATATATTTCGTGTTAAAAAGGTAATGTAAATACGTTGTGCTAACGAATGTCGCTAAAATATAGAAAGTTTATTTGCACATCTGATATCGTATAGGTCTTGTGATCGAAGAGATACGATATGATTTCAAAGAGCATCCAAAACAAGCTGACGATTTTATCCGTGATTTAATTAAGCTAATGATAATTTCAAAGATGAATTCTACATTTAAGAGCTCCTTATCAAGAAACAATTTTAGAAATTTGATAAAACAAATTCCTGGATGTGAGGCACATATTGTAAAATACGGTCGACCTATTTTATATGTAAAATACAAAGGCATGGAATTTACTGATCAAAAAGTCACTTCACAATTTGTTAGAATAAATGATTATGTAGTTGATGTAACAGTGGAATCCGTGTTTGGAGAGTTTGTAAGAAACTTTGATAAGATAGCATCTACTCCAGAAAGCAGAGTTACGTGGGGTATAGTTAAGGATGCTGATTTCGTAATAAACCCACTCTTCGTATTGCTCAATTCATTCATTAATGCAGTAAATGAATTAACATTGCTTAACCCACATAATCCTGATAGTCTAATGGGAAAAAAATTTGGAATTAGAAATGCTAACGTTACAAAAAACACAATACAGTTAGAATTTACAATAGATGGACGATTAAATATAATAGAACTAAATGCATCAAAAAAAATAAAAGATCATATTATAGTTTTGTTATTTACGGACTCACAGATTGCTAAAACTTTAGTTTCTATAATGAAGCAGTAGAAGACCTCAAATTTATTATACGCAGGTTTTGTACTCGCTATGGTATTCACTAAACAAATAAAAATTATTTATAAGAATAAGTTCACCTATAGCCTTAACGAATACACGCAATTACTCAAATTAGTATCAGCCACACACGTTGCAATTTGTCAGCAGATTAAATTATATCATATATTAATTATAATCCACCATTGTGAAGCAATGCTGCGAATAAAAGTATCAATATAGACAGAACTACAGTAATCCTACCAAGTGAAATTATTTTTGACCGTATAGATTGAATATATATATTGCCGCCATTTTGTACCTCTACTTTCCTTTCTACCTGTGTATTGAGGATTTTAACATGCACTACATAGGTTGAAATGGTTGTAACTACTAGAATGATTTTGATCAATAATATTATACCGTACTTGGTATCAATGAGTAGATTGGGTTCTTCAAGGAACGAACGCGAATTATAAATACCTGTTATTATCAAAATGCCAAAAGACGGCATCGCAATCTTATTAAATTGCCTGCCAATTCTGATCATAAGCACAACACGCTCTTCTACTGTTCTTGTAATTGTTTTGAGCATAGGTGCAAGAACTATGCCAAGAAAAATTGAGCCTCCTACCCATATCGAAGCACAAGTTAGATGTACCCACATGATCAGACTATCGGTAAAGGCCATTTCTCTTACTAATGATGTATCATGGTATATTATCCATGCTGCCAGAATAAGGAAAGGTTTTAATTCACTTTGTATTCAGCTAGGATAGAACAATTCCATGTTTCTTAGCAGGCGCAGAATGATTCTTATCGGGGCAATTGCAGCAATTGTTGTTATAATTGTTCTGCTCCCAAGTATTCTTACTATCACGTTACCTGCTAACGTAAATAATGTAAATATAAATCTCTCAAATGTAGAACTTGTAAATCCAAATATTGCAAATGATAGCCGCACAATCGGGTTAAATGTTTATTTCAATATATATAATCCTACTCAGCAGGTATTGACTACATCGAAGATTGAATACCAATTATTTGCAAATGGAATGCTGCTGGGACCAGGAATTTTGTCATATGAAGATATTCCTCTTAATGGAAGGCCTCAGCTTTATTATAATTCTACAACGCCATTAAAGTCATCATTTGAGGTAACTTACTCAAATACTAGTGCTCCAATCATCAAGTTATTGTCAAATCTGCAGACAGCAAAACAAATAAAGTGGAGGGCCATAGGTGAAGCACAAATAGAATCTGGGTTCAGCTCCCTTCCAAAACAGTTCAATAGCGAGCTTTAAATCAAAGCTATTATGTGACGTTTATCTGCTAGAAGAATATCTATATTCTAGATCTCAACGAGGACTTATAGACACGCAATCATTGAATACTTTCTATTTTACGATTATAACATGCAATATATGATGATGTATGCCACAGTTGAAAAATCATTCTATCAAATAGGATCATATGTGTACAAGTAATTTTACCCAAGTGCTAGCAACTCTTTTGTGAATGCATTAAGGTTCATTATACTTCCATTGCCATGAGTTTTGACTATGACGCTATCTTCTATCCTTACTCCAAATTTGTCTTTAATATATATTCCAGGTTCAATCGTTATTGTCATGTTCGTCTTCAAAACTTCTTGGTTTTTCATCCGCAACCACGGTGGCTCATGGACTTCAAGACCAATTCCGTGCCCAGTAGAGTGTATGAAGTGTTTCGCATAGCCGGACTTCTCTATCACACTTCTGCATGCAGCATCAACATCACCACATAAGCTACCGTCATTCGCAGCATCCATTCCAGCCTGCTGAGATTGCTTAACAATATTGTATACATTTTTCATTTCTGATGTAGCTGAAACCAGGGCAAAAGTCCTGGTTGCATCAGCTATATAGCCCTCGTATCTCAAAGTAAGATCTACTACAATCATATCACCTTTAATGAATTTTCGATCGGAAACTTGTGCATGTGGTAAGGCGCTATTTGAACCTCCTGCGATTATAAGCGGATTCAACGTCGATCGGTAAAATGCTGGGCTGGCGCCCATTTTCATAGCTTCAAAAATCATCTTAGCTTGAAGCTCACGTTCTGATAATCCAACTTTGATCTCTTCGGTGCAAATCTGAAAGAGAGTATCCAAAATTCTGGCTGCTTTTGAAATGGTTTTAATTTCTTCTTCATCTTTAACCCTTCGAGTTTGAAAAAATGGCTCATTATTTACAACAAATGATTTTTTGCCGATTTTATTTTGAATTGTATTGATGCTATAATAATCATCACAGTCAGTACATACTAGGTTTCCGTCGAGTTCAGAAATAATAGAAGAAATCATGTCGCTACCTCTCTCTGTTGAAATAATTTCACAATCCCTAGATGATCGTTGAGCTCTATCTGTTTCCAATTTAGGTGTAATTATTTTAGTTTTAGCATCGTTATTAATAAGACAAATGGCAACTGCTTCTCCCCAGAATTGAGTAAGGTAAAAAACGTTTTCAGGCTGAAATACAGCTACAGCATCACATCCAATTTCAGTGACATGCTGTAAAAGTTTAGAACGCCGTTCTTTTATATTTGATGACATTGATAACCAATACATATTTTCCAGTCAGTTTTATGACCTTTGCTGATCAAAGCAATTATAAATATCAGTGACATGCCCGTCTAATTGAAGAAGTAGCATGGAATATTTGGTTATGCTTCCTGGCCCCACTAATGTCCCTAACAAAGTTATGAATGCAATGCTTGAACCCATAATAAATCACAGAAGCAATGATTTTCGTATATTGTATAAAGCTATTATAGAAAAAACCCAGAAAGTATATCAGACAAATGGTGATATCATTTTACTCACCACCTCTGGAACTGGAGTAGTGGAAGCATCTGTTATTAATTTGATCAGAAAAGGTGACAAGGTAATTATCCCTATCAACGGTGAATTTGGTATGCGGCTTGCAGATTTGATTGAAAGCTGGGGCGGCCAAGTGATCAGGATTAAATCACCGTTTGGTGAAAATCCTCCATTTGAGAAGATCGAGGAGGCTTTTGACCAAAACAAAGATGTCAAGGCAATATATGCGGTTTACAATGAAACATCCACTGGTACTACACTTCGATACATGGACAAGATAGGAGAACTATGCAGTAGAAACGGGGCATTTTTTGTTGCCGATGCTGTCTCTATTCTTGGCGGAGATGAATTACCAGTTGACAAATGGAATATAGATATCTGCGTAACTGCCTCACAAAAAGCACTAGCTGCCCCACCAGGGATTTCACCAATATCTATCAGCTCAAAAGCTAAGAAATATATGCAGTCTAACCCGCCGCCGACTCTATATCTTAATCTAAAAAGGTATTTCAAATACTATGAGGAAAACTTTGAGACACCATTTACTCCAGCTCTTCCTCTCTTTTATGCGTTTGATGAAGCACTGAATATAATTATAGACGAGGGAATGGAAAACAGAATTAAACGTCATAAGATATGTGCAGAAGCATTTTATGCAGGTTTGGATACCATGGGACTGACTGCATTTGCGAAGCCTGATGCCAGAAGCAATGTAGTAATATCGGTTAATTATCTCCCAGGAATGGATGATAAGAAGTTCAGGACTTTGCTTTCAGAGCAATTCAAGGTTCTCATTGCAGGCGGTTTTGGTGAACTTAAAGGCAAAGTCTTCAGAATTGGATCTATGGGAGAAGTTAACAAATATCATGTCATGAGAACTCTATCATCTATCGCATCTTCCATCAATATGCTTGGCTTAAATGCAAATCCAGAAGCCATTTCTGTTGCACTTGAAAAAATGAAATCATTAACGTAGCTTAATTATGTATATGATATATCAATATTTGATTCGTTAACTGCATAGGAGGCAGGAAGTGGGCTAAATCCGGTGGCCCATTTGATTTATTACAAACATCTGATAATTCCGGATCTTGGGAATTAGTTTTTGTACACTCACTCATGACACAACGAGTACCTATGAGCGCTAATTTATATCTCCTAGCAACAGGGGGTTCTCTTAGTTACCAGTATCTAGTGTATAAGTAATATTATATTGTTAAACTGAATTGTTACTATACAATTTTATTCTATATGAGTATATGATAATCTTGTTATAGAAGAGAAAATACAAAATTATAAATTCTATAGATATCGTTGGTTTGCGATGTTCAGTAAACATACAACAGCACTATATGCGGCAGTCATTGCATCAGTACTTGTTGCCTCTGTATTCGCTATTAGCTATGTACAACAGGCATTAGCACAGGGTAACATGACCGGTGGCGCATCTGGCGGTAACATGACTGGCGGTAACATGACTGGCGGTAACATGACTGGCGGAAGCAGCGGCGGCGGCGCATCTGGCGGAAGCAGCGGCGGCGGCGGAGCTTAAACAGCTTGATGCCAACCTGACATCAAATAGTGCGTAATAGAGAAAAATATCGTATAATCTAACCACTCTTTTTTTATTATGGTATTGAATTTTACTATTGCCCAAATTTTGTAAGTTTATGTATTTCAAATAGGAAATTTTATAATACATAAAGATCTTTAATCTAAATTCATAAGCCAAGAATTGTAACCCAGAGGTTGGTATTAGTTAATTATAGTATAATATTTCAAGTATATTTGTACTATCTGTAATTGTCAAACAACAATGTATGCTATCTACTGTGCTACTTTCAAAGATATCTTTATAGTGATATTTTTTATCCAAATCCAAGGCCCAAATACTCATTACCTAAAGTAGCAAAAGCTCAAAGCATTAATATATTATTTTGAAATTAAATATGTGTATAATCACACTGTGATTCCTTCTTAGCGTTCAAATGTTTCCAGTTGTTCCCGGAAACAAAATGGCATTAACGAGGGACTGCTGTCACAGTGTGATTATATGTCATATGATTTTCTTATTCCTGTTTACAGGTTGTACTTCTAGATATAGATTTGTGTTAAAGTATGAATTTTATCTCTAGTGATTTTTCTGCAAATTCGTAAAAGATGGTGTTCAATATATTTCCTTAACTTTGATAGTAGCAATTTAAATGAAATTAATATCCTAAAGCTTTACACATAAATCAATCTGATTTCATATGTATGAGAGTCGTTAAGACCTGAATATAAAAGATGTTTATACTGGATCTGTGACTAGCTTTGATAAATACTAGTCAATTAATGTCCTTTATTGTATATTATCTCTGGAGTAAATAGAAAATTAAAATGACAACCATAGTTGGAATAAAAACTAAGGAAGGTGTTGTGCTTGGCTCAGATAGAAGAGCAAGTAAAGGCTTTTTCATAGGCTCGAAGATAACACAAAAAATATCAAGAATAGATGATACTTTAGCAGTAGCAATAGCAGGACAGTTATCGGACGCAGAGTATATGATTAAAGTTGCAAAAGCCGAGAGGAGGTTACTGGAACTTAGGAGAGGCTTCCCGTTTACAGTAAAAGAATCTGCTAGACTCATTGCGAACCTTGCATACTCTGGTCTCAAGAACTATCAGCCATATTTTGTGGAACTATTGGTGGCTGGTGTGGACCAAGAGGGTGGACATATATTGGCAGCAGATATGAGCGGTGCAATAACCGACGAAGACTTTGCATCTTCGGGTTCTGGGTCACCGATAGCATATGGTGTTCTTGAAAGCATATACGATAAGGACTTGACAAATGAACAGGCAAAACAAATTGCGACCAAAGCTGTAGCAGCAGCAATGGAACGAGATCCTGGATCGGGAAATGGTATAGATGTACTAGTGATTCCAAATTTGTTATTAGTGAAAGAGGAAAACAAGGAGGTGAATAATTAGAATTGTCAGAAAACGCTAGTGGAGGCGCCATTGGTTTTGGTAACAATAGTAGATTTCCTTCCTACTATGGCCCTGAAGGTAGGCTAGTATTAGTAGATAGTGCATTAGAAGCAGTTAACAGGGGCTCGACAACAATTGGAATCAAAACTCCAGCCTTTGCCTTGTTGTCCAGTCACATTAAGCCAACCAAACCCCTAGTAGAACCTGCTGAGAAAGTATTTACAATTGATGAACACATTGGTGCTACAGGCTCCGGCTATATAGGTGATATATTACAACTAATTGATGAAATACAATTAGCAGCGCAGAAACATAGACTTACATACGAAAGTCCAATTGACGTCAATTCACTTGCAAAGCATCTCAGCTCCTACTTACATAACTACACAATTTACGCCGTTAGACCCCAGGCAGCATCAATAATAATCGCTGGGAAAGATCAGACTGGAGTTCAGATGTATCAAGTAGATCCAAGTGGAACTTTTTTTAGGGGAGCAGGATTTGCAATAGGTCAATATTCAGACATAGCATTAGATGTTATACAGAAAGAGTATAGCATAGAGATGGATGTAGAGCAGGCTATACAATTAAGCAACAAGGCAATAGAGAAAGTATTAGGAGAAAGACCAATGGTACAGACTGGAATCATTACGACTAAGGATGGGTCATTTAAGAGGGTAGTAAATAATTAGCCTGAAACCACTGGGACAAGTGTTAGTGGATACACTACTCCTTTTCAATTTTTGTGTTCTGTATTAAAATAATCATTCATTTCTCATCGTCATAGAATGGATAATCTGTAGTTATATTATCCAAAATTATATCCTGTATTTGGGCTTGAACCCATTCTAATGCTTGTATTCTATTTGATCCAAAAAGTTTTATTTCTTGTAATGTATTCAGATTGAACTTATTTTTGAGACTCCACTGAATCATTATCGCCGCTGCTATCTAGCGACAGCTCCTCTACTTTAACTGAAAGCTT
>Ga0126310_10000945_pt1 | contig 10750 bp, 7 predicted proteins | sample Plot60_FD_92540 | JGI IMG/M metagenome (GOLD analysis project Ga0126310, IMG submission 92540) | Serpentine soil microbial communities from UC McLaughlin Reserve, CA, USA - Plot60 | ecosystem: Environmental > Terrestrial > Soil > Grasslands | place: USA: UC McLaughlin Reserve, Lake County... | reverse complement strand
TACCCGGCAGAGCTCTTGAGTTCCAGGCAGTTCAAGGAGTTTGTACACGAGACAAGCACCCATCTTGACTACGTGCTTATCGACAGCCCTCCTGTGACAGTGGCACCCGATTCCCTCGTCTTGGCCACGCAAGGCGATGGGGTTCTGCTCGTCTTGGACGCCCAAAGTACCCCTAAAGAGGCGGTTCGACGGGCCATGCGTGGTTTGGAAAGTGTCCACGCCAACGTCCTGGGCACCGTAGTGGATAACGCGTAGGTGAACCGAGCGCAGGCGTGCCAGGAGGATTCCAGAAAGGCGTGGTGAGCATTCACCCGGAGACAGTTGTAATCTGCGCGGCTTATTGTGACGGGCAGAGACACATCCGAGCGCTGGGACATTATGCAGCGTGACGCATTGCCCCAAGAACGGGGTAGCTGGGCTTTGTCTCCCGCTTCAGCCCGGTTTTCCGCTGAAAGCTGGTTCTGGGGCTTCTGTCTCTTGGGTGTTCTAACAATCCTCATCCCCTTCGAACTCCTGCACATGGTCTCGGACCTCGACTTTGGACTGCCAATCGCGCTGGCACTTTTGAGTACTGCATATAGCGGAGTACATTTGGCGCTGCTGGCCATAAGAGGGCAGAAGAAGCTCTTTAGCCTAACATTCTGGATTTTCTCATACGTGTGGCTAGGATTGGTGCCTTTGGTTCAACTAGCGGCCAAAAACTATCCGTGGCCTGGTGGCTACGAGCAATGGGTCTCTGCTTACGCTCTCCTCATCGTACTCGTTGGATATGTCGCGTACGATATCGGCTCCTGGCTCGGCCGTTTGTACTACAAGAATGGAAGTCGGCTCATACCGTACAACTTTTCACTTTCGAAGAGGAGAGCATATCTTCTCAGCCTGTTCGCCGTAGTAGCGTCTTTGATGGCGGTACAGCAATTGGGTGGCGCCGACGTAATCCTAGGTGCCACGCGGCACTCATTAGACCAAGCGGCCGATCCGGAGGCCGCAAAAGCTGCAAGCCTAATCTGGGGAACCCTTCTAAGGGTTCCGGCGTATATTGCCTTACTGACGATGTGGTGGATTTGGCTGAATCGCGAGACGTTTCTGACACAGCGGTGGCAGAAGGTTAGCCACATAGCCATTCTTCTTCTCCTGCTAATACTCAACCTTGCGGTAAACAATCCCATAAGCCTCAACAGGTTTTTTCTGGGGACCATAATCTTTAGCTTCGTGGCCATAAGTCTGAGTTGGAACGAGCGCCGCTCATTCAGCGTCTGGGTTGTGTGCCTTGTGTTCATGCTTGTGGTAATTTTTCCGTATTCTGACATATTCCGTGAAGAGACCCAAAGCCTGAACTTTGCGCCGATCACAACTCAACTTGCGTCGAACGGGGACTACGATGCTTTTCAGCAAATAGCGAACACTGTGATGTTTGTCTCCGACGACGGAATCACTTACGGTCATCAATTGCTCGGTGCATTGCTCTTCTGGGTACCACGCGTTTTCTGGCCTGACAAACCAGTTGGATCGGGCCAATATGTCGCAGAGCACATCGGGTATGATTTTACTAATCTGTCCTCCCCTCTGTGGGCTGAAGCCTATATCAACGCGGGGCTCATCGGGGTCGTGGCGGTCCTGTTGCTATTTGGACTAGTAACCTCGTTACTACAACGGGGCTACGTTGCGTCAACGAAGACGCGGGGACTGCTCTTTATTGGTGGGTTGGTGCCTATCTTGGCCGGTTTTCAGTTCTTTTTCCTGCGGGGCGATCTTCAGAACGGGATCGCGTACATGGTCCCGATGTTGGGCTGCTACTTATTAACGGCCAAGGTGACGCGTGCGCCATCTCGCACCAGGCATCACCACAACGACTAGCCTTGGATAACCTGCACGCTGCCTGGCTTCCGCGAAGGAAGGAGACCGTTAGCTTCCGGCATTCTGGAGAAATCCTTGCTGATAGATGCAACACGGCTGGATATCTTGGATGCGCTCCCAACGAAAGAGTTGCGGTTCAACTAGTATCCGCCTGGTCTTGGAGTCGGAGGCGAATTTGAGAATATTGCAAGTAATCCCGATGTTTCATCCCGCTACGGTCTACGGCGGTCCTAGCGTGGTTGCCGAGCAGCAAGCACGCTTACTGGCTGCGCGAGGCAACCACGTAACTGTTGCAGCGAGCAACGTTATGGAGCTAAGGCCGCGCAGGTTTCTCCGGCGCCGTGCGGCGGAGTTGAATGGCGTGCAGGTATTGTACTTCCCAAGCCGAGCGCTCCATCCCCCTGGGTACCGCAACTCTCGCTTTCCCTTCATTGTTTCACAAGAACTCCTCAAGTGGCTCAAAGACAGCGTAAAAGGCTTCGACGCGATGCACGTGCACTTTGCCCGCGAGTGGGTGCCCGTGCGAGCAGCGCAGACCTCAATAGATAGTGGGGTTCCCACCTTTCTGCAACCGCACGGGATGCTCGGCAGAGTGGGTGGAGTGCGAGCCCTTATAGACCGGTTTTGGGTGGCACGAACTCTTGAGAGCGCCACCGCTGTCTTTGCATTACAGCAGCACGAAAGCGATGAGATCAAACGTATCACTCCACACGCTCGAATAGTCGAACTGCCCAATGGTGTAGACTTCCCCACTACGACTGAGGGGTGGCACGCGGGGAACTTGGTGGACCCGATAATCCTCTTCCTAGCGCGTTTGCACCCTCGCAAACGCGTGACTGCTTTTTTGGAGATGGCGAGGATTCTGACCGACAAAGGGGTAGCGGCCAGATACCGGGTGGTGGGGCCGGACGAGGGAGACTTGGTAGAGGCCCAGCGCCTCGTTCGCCGGTACAAGCTCGAGAGCTATGTAACGTTCGTCGGGAGTTTACAGGGCGAAGCGATCACTCGTGAGTACCAGGGGTCGGCGGTGTACGTGTTGCCGGCGGTGAATGAACCGTTTCCCATGACGGTCTTGGAGGCGCTGAGCATGGGAGTTCCTACCGTTGTTACAGACACTTGCTTTATAGCACCATTGCTAAAAACCAGTGGCGCCGCGCTGGTTTCTGGACCGCAACCGGAGGTCTTGGCAGAGTCGGTTATGTCAATACTACACGAACCAGGGGTGGCGGAGAGCTTGTCCTGTACGGGCAGGAGGCTGGCCCAGACGCAGTTTTCATCTGAGCGCGTTGTGGAGCGCTTAGAGAACCACTACAGGAACGCCCATGCATGAGCCGATTGATCTCTCTGCTGCAGGTCCCGGTAACTTCAAACGGACCAAGAGTCGAGCCGTCGAAGCCTTGTGGATATTAGTGGAGTTCTTGTTGATCTCTAACCCCCTACAAGTCTCCTCGACTCTCAGGGCATGGGCGTTGCGACTCTTCGGCGCAAGCGTCGGCCCCAAGGTCATTATGCGACCACGGCTGCGCGTTAAGTTTCCCTGGAACCTGCGAATCGGGGATAACTGCTGGATAGGCGAGGGAGTATGGATCCACAACCAGGGTCTCGTGACGATCGAAGATAACGCGATCGTGTCTCAGGACACCTTTATCACTACCGGCTCTCACGACATTTACCGCTCGATGGATCTTGTTATCAAACCCGTTGTTATACGCCGGGGAGCGTGGCTTACCTCCCGGTGTATAGTGTTGCAGGGAGTGGAGGTAGGAGAGAACACCGTGGTAACGCCCGGAAGCGTGGTGCGCGGATCTTTACTGCCAAACAGTGTTTATGGAGGAAATCCGGCCGCCTTCGTTCGCGAGCGCTGGAAGTCGAGCCACCAGACCCATAACCAAGAGTTATAGCTGGAGGCCAAAGGCAGTGGCTGGAGACGAGCGCGCACGCAAGACCGTCGAGGGCAAGATCGAAGCATGAGAGCAGGCAAGATCGCCAGAGAATCAATTTGGCTGTTTGGTTCTTATGCCCTGAGTAAATTCGGTCGCCTGGCGATGATGCTGGTCGTTGCGGCGCTCCTTTCTCCCCGAGACTATGGGTTTGTTTCGCTCTCCGTCTTCGTCATTACCGCTGCGCAGATAACCTGCGAGTTCGGCATCTGGCAGGCAGTGGTCCACCGAAGTAACCCTGAGGAACGCTTTGTGAGTACCGCGTTTACCGCGAACGTCATCGGCGCGTCGATCCTAACCGCCGGCATGTTCTTGATTGCTCCCTGGGTATCCCGCTTCTACGGAGGTCCGGAGATGGTGGGTCTGTTGAGGGTCTCAGCGTTGGCCCTAATCTTCGATGGGGTCTTCTACGTGCCAGACGGGCTACTTCGCAAGGAACTACACTTCAGGGGCCGTGCGTTGCCAGAGATCCTTGGAGCGTTTGGAGCCGCAGTGGTTACGATCGCTTTACTGCTTCTGGGGGCTGGTATCTTGAGCTATGGCGTGGGACTCGTAGCTCAGAGCATGATCAGGTGTATTCTAACGCTCTACAAAGTTCGCTTTCGACCGAGACTTGGGCTCTCCTGGCCTTATCTAAAGGAGATAATCTCCTACGGCAAGAGTATCAGCGGCCATGATCTAACGAGGTATGCCTCCGCCAATGTAGATTACCTGATTGTTGGCCGCGTACTGGGGGCAGGACCTCTAGGTTTCTACTCGCTGGCCTTTTCATTGGCTAACTACCCGGTGACCAACTTCGCCTTCATACTCTCTCGCTTAGCCTTTCCTGCCTTCGCGGCTCTACGAGATGACCCGCATTACGCGCGGCGCATGTACTTAAAGATGATCAGACTCGTTGCCGCATTGGTCGTCCCACTGCTCGTGGTGCTGGCTTTAGTGGCTGGTCCATTGACAGTAGGACTTCTCGGTGAGAAGTGGCAGCCAGCCATCCTGCCCCTGCAGTTGATGGTCTTGGCCGGCATCTCTAGGTCGATCGCCTATCCAAGTTCCGACATGCTTCGGGCGCTCGGCTTTCCCAGCATACCATTCAAGATAAGCGTCCTTCAGGCTCTATTGGTAGTCGGAGGACTGTTGCTGCTCGCGTCACAGGGCATCGAGGTTGTGGCCTTGACCATGGCGACTATTCTGAGCTTGACCTCCTGGATGGTTACTGTGGCTGCGTGCCGGACGTTCAAGATCGGCCTCGGGGAGTTAGGCCGAGCTCTCATGCCGGGCATAGCTCTTGCAAGCAGTGGAGCCGTGCCCATCATCTCCTTAAGTTTCGTAGACCTGGGATTCGCGCCAGATCTTATCGAAGCTAGTGCACTTCTGGCCGCCGCCGGTATTGGAATGGCGGTTTGTTCAGCGACGGTTTGCAGGGACTTCGTTCGCGAGGTAATCGCTCTCATAGTCTCAGCTAAGTCTCATTCGATGGGTTAGTAGGGGACCTGATACGGAGGATGCCTTAGTACTTTAGTATTATGCTAGATCGGTGTCGGATCAGCCTTCTGATCACTTAACGTGCACCTTTCGCTGGCGTCGGCACGTGCGACCTTTCGTCCATAATGTTCCTTTGCTATAGATTGAGATACTCATTATTATGAACTCGTCCAAAGAACAATTATTTCGAGACGTCGTAACTAGTCTCGACGAAGCGGGCCACAGGCTAGGTGTTTTGCATGGCGATAAGGATCACTCAGAGCGATATGACCTCAACAAGGATGTAGACCTCATCTCTGAAGATCCAGCGCAGGTTCCCCGCATCTTGTCCGATGGGAAAATAGCGTCCATCGTACGAGCGTTCAAAGGAGCGCAAAACCCCCTCTATACGCTCTACCTGCATCGGCAGTGCAATGGTAAACCCGTCTTTCTTGAGCTCGATCTCTGGACTGACTGCCGGCGCAAAGGGTATATATTCTTCGATAGTGAAGAGCTCTTAGAGACCCGCAAGACATTCGAGTATTTCAAGGTACTCTCGCCCGAGTTTGAATTTGCCTGCTATTTGATCAGAAGATTGATAAAGGGTCTCGATAAAGACCGAGCTCAGAGGCTAAGCGAACTGTATATGGAGGATCCCGTGGGATGCGACATACAGTTGGCTCGTCTTTTCCCAAGGTCAGAGGCCTCTCTAATTGCAGAGGCTGCCCGAAGTGGCAATTGGGAGCCTGTGTTCTATCACCTCGAACACCTGCGTCGGGTAGCGCTAGAGAAAGTGAGTCACGAGCAGCCGCTAGGGAAACTGAAGTTCTGGCTAAGCCAAATTACAACGCGGGTTAGAGCTTGTGTTCGGCCCGAGGGACTAATGGTCGTCTTCCTTGGGACGGATGGCGCTGGCAAGAGTACGGTAACGGCTCGTATTGAACAGGATCTGGCTCCGGCCTTTTCGTCGACAAAACGTTATCATCGGCCTGTAGCGTCGCCGCTCCGGTGGATGAAGCGGTATCGGGCACAGTCAGACTCAGGTGGACACACGAGCGCAAGCGTATCCGTCGCCGGCATGGACGCTCAATCCCTTCAACCTCACCCTCCAGGCAAACCGCCCCACAAATTGCCTGCTTCCCTACTGAAGCTCGGCCTTTGGTGGGCCGACTTTACGATATTCGGCTATCTATTGAGTGTCTATCCCAGGTTGGTAAGGTCTAACCTGGTCCTACTCGATCGCTACTACGACGACTTGCTGGTGCACCCGGAGGGTTACCGTTATGGGGGATCTCTACGGCTGGCTCGCTTTGTTGGTCGTTTCGTACCTCACCCTCACCTAGTCATTCTTCTCGACGCCCCACCCGAAGTGATCCATGCGCGTAAGCCGGAGCTCACCTTCGAGGAGACGACGCATCAACGGGAAATGTACTTGAGGGTGATGGAGGGATACTCCAACGGGCATGTAGTGGATGCCTCGAGACCACTCGATGAAGTCGTGGACGAGGTAGAGTTGACCATCCTTGGCTATCTGGCTGATCGTACGGCCCTGAGGCTAGGACTTCGGTAGCCTTGACCTTTCGCTCCCTGTGGCTGATCTCTATTCGTGCATTTAGGCCGAGTCGGACGATGGCCCGATGCGCGCCAGAGCAACAGCTCCCCGGGGCGCGCCTGTTGCGTCCGAGTAACATTAATAGAAAGATCGGTTGATGGATAATCACGTTACTCCGCGTGTAAGCATAATCGTCCCCGCCTACAATGCCGCTGGGTTCCTCGAACGAGCCCTTCATTCCGCTCTGGCTCAAACGATGCCTAACCTCGAGGTCATCGTGGTTGACGATGCGTCCTCTGATGGCACCCTCGCTCTGGCCAGGGAGGTCGCCGCCCGTGATTCCCGCGTTCGGGTGCTGCATAACGAGCACAATCGCGGTATGTACCCAACTTACAACAGGGCAATAGACGCGGCGCGAGGTGAATGGATTGCTGCCCTCGACGCGGATGATATCTGGTTGCCCGAGAGGCTAGAGCAGATGTTGGGCGTTTCGGCTGGAGAGGACGCGGTTAGTGATGACGAGCTCATTTGGCGTACCTCGCCCTGCTATCGCGGAAGGGTCAAAGCGATAAGCTTGCTTATAAGCCATGGAGTAAGCATGACGACGCCCCGGCGGATAAGTGCGTTGGAGTTCGTCCGACACGACCTGGGGTTGCTGAAGCCATTGATGAGGCGATCTTTTCTTCAGCAGCACGGGCTCAAGTACGATGCTGACTTGAAGATAGGGGCAGATTTCCACCTGTACTTCGAGCTTCTGCTGGCCGGTGCTCGATGGCTGCAGCTGCCAAACGCGTACTATCTGTACTCGTGGCACGGTAAGAATACCAGCAGAGATACACCAGCAATCGCTGAAGACTTAGCCAAAAGTAACGAAAGGTTACTACTCCGTCATCCGATCATTGCAGCAGACCCGGCCTTGGTCCGCACGCTAGAGCGGCGAGGGAAGGAGTGGGAAAGTAACCGAGCCTTCGCCGTTCTCTCGAACCTTCTGCGACAGCGCCGAAGTGCTGAGCTTAGCCGTCTGCTAGTTGACGAGCCGTCCCATCTCTCGCGCGCGATGGGCAAGGTAGTGAGAAGTCTTCGGCGCCGGGCGTTGTGGAGGATTAGCGGTGTGTCGGGGCAGTTCGCACCGGCCAGGTTCTCTGCCAGGTCGACCGCAGACAAGCTGGATGCTCCGCTGGCTCCCCTCGCGATGCGTAATGGTGCCCCGGAGGCCGGCCAACGATTGGATCGTTGTGGTGATGACGCCATCTATCAGGTCTGAGTGGACGCCATCTATCAGGTCTGAGTGGGTATGGTCGGCAGCTCAAACATGGTCGATCGCCTGGTAGTACGCGGCGGTTAGAGGGTGCGATTAGCGGTTTGGAGGAAAATATGAAGATTCTGATCCACGGCATCAATTATGCACCGGAGTTCATGGGCACCGGCAAATACACGGGCGAGTTGGGGCAGTGGTTGGCAGCACGCGGGCATGGAGTGCGGGTGGTGACCGCACCGCCTTACCATCCGGCTTGGCAGGTCGAAGAAGGGTACTCTGCTCGGGAATACCGCCACGAACGCATTACAGGAGTGGAGGTTTGGCGTTGCCCCGTGTGGGTGCCGGATAAACCATCCGGGCCCAAACGGCTGTTGCACTTGGCGACCTTCGCCGCCAGCAGCTTTCCGGTGATGCTTCAGCAGGCTTTGTGGCGACCCGATGTGGTGGTGTTGATCGAACCTACCCTGTTCTGCGCTCCGTCGGCGTGGTTAACCGCCCGCTTATGTGCAGCCAAGAGGTGGCTACACATACAAGATCTCGAATTGGACGCAGCCACGGGTCTCGGGATGTTGAGTACAGTGTACGTGCGACGAGCCATGTTTGGGATAGAGAGCTTATTGCTGCAGGGAGCACAACGGGTCTCGGCTATCACGGAAGCGATGCGACGAAAGGTAGCAGAGAAAGGAGTGCCCGAGAGCAGGACCTGGGTATTACCAAACTGGTCGGACATAGAGTTCGTGCGACCCATGCGCCGGGATGACGAGATGAGGCAGCAGTTCGACGCGGGTCCTGAAGACGTGCTGGTGCTGTACGCAGGAAACATGGGCGAGAAACAGGGCTTGGACCTGATTCTGGACGCGGCGGATCAGCTGAGGAAGCTAAGGCACATCAAGTTCGCGATGGTTGGGACGGGGTCGACGCGGGACAGCTTGGAGAAGGCAGCCGCTCGTCGGGGGCTGGCGAACGTACGATTTTACCCTGTGCAGCCATTGGAGCGGCTACCGCATACGCTTGCGGCGGGAGACGTTCACCTTGTAGTGCAGCGAAGGGAGGCTGCGGACCTGGTCATGCCATCCAAACTAACCAACATCCTCGCCGCCGGCAGGCCTAGCGTTGCCACAGCCGACCCAGGCACCGCTCTCCATACCGTACTGAACGACTACGATTGCGGAATAACGACAACACCCGGAAACGTGCAGGAGCTGGTTGCGAGTGTCCTCGTGCTGGCCGAGGACGCTAAAATGCGCGAGCGACTAGGGCGTAACGCGCGGCGCTACGCCGAGTCTCACCTGGACAAGGAAAGAATTCTGACGGATGTCGAGAACAAGATGCGCGAACTAGTGAGACTAGGAGCATGAAAAGGCACTGATGGTCGAGGTTGCTCGAGTTGTCAAGGGATAGGCAGGAGCGTGCCGCCGTTAAGTCGGTCGGCACTCATGTGTATACTCTAAAGTAATACCATGACATACCTCTGTATGTAGAAAGTGCTGTTTATACTCACGATCCCCATTTGTCGCTATTTTGTTTCTACACTGGTGGCATGATTGTAGGTCTATGAAAGCCATGTTTGCGTTGCGTGCTTCACCTTGTAGGAAGGAAATTTGAGTGTCCTATAACGTAGCAATCATCGGAGGCGCCGGACACGTCGGGTTGCCCTTGGCTTTGGTGCTCGCCGAGCACGGCAACGACGTCGTGGGCATAGACATAAATGAGGACGCCGTCGAGGAGGTGAACAGTGGTCGCATGCCCTTCTACGAGGAGGGTGCTGAGGCTCTGCTAAAGAAGTGCCTGATCTCCGGGCACTTCGGGATGACGACGGATCTCTCCCGGGCCGGAGAGGCCGACGTAATCGTCATTATTCTCGGCACGCCGGTCGATGATAACTTCAACCCCGTCCTGTCCGGGTTGGCGGGTCTCATAGACAATATGTGTCCCTACCTGCGCGAGGGACAGCGAATAATCCTCAGGAGTACGGTCTCCCCGGGGACGACAGATCGCATCAAGAAGACGATAGAGAAGAAGACCGGCATGGTCGAGGGAGAAGACTTCGACCTCATCTACGCGCCCGAGCGAGTGTTGCAGGGGAAGGCGATCTCGGAGATCAAGCACCTCCCGCACATCATCGGGGCTTACAGCCAGGAGAGCTTCGAGAAGATTGGTCGCTTCTTCGACACGTTCTCCAGGGCCAACCGGCACTACATGAAGCCCGTAGAGGCGGAGATCGGCAAGCTCATAACCAACATGTCTCGCTACGTGAACTTCGCCCTGGCCAACGAGTTCCATATGATCGCGGATCTTCACGGGGCGAACACGAACAAGATAATCGACGCTTGCAACGACAACTACCCACGGCTGAACCTGCCGGGTCCCGGCCCGAACGTGGGCGGTCCGTGTTTATTCAAAGACGGGTGGTTCCTGATCGAGAAGATCCCGTTCAACGACCTTATCGTCTCGTCCTTTCGCATCAACGAGGGCATGTCTGGCCAGATCGTCACAAAGCTGGAGGAGGACGAGTCGATCGAGTCAGTCGTCATCCTCGGCATGGCCTTTAAGGCCAACTCCGACGACACCCGCAACTCGGTGAGCTTCAAGCTCAAGAAGCAGCTCGAGTTCCGCGGCTACGACGTGCGCTGCTTGGATCCCCACGTCCATGGCTACGAGAACTGGTCCGTCCTGGAGGGCGCC
>Ga0126310_10000943_pt1 | contig 10760 bp, 9 predicted proteins | sample Plot60_FD_92540 | JGI IMG/M metagenome (GOLD analysis project Ga0126310, IMG submission 92540) | Serpentine soil microbial communities from UC McLaughlin Reserve, CA, USA - Plot60 | ecosystem: Environmental > Terrestrial > Soil > Grasslands | place: USA: UC McLaughlin Reserve, Lake County... | reverse complement strand
TCTCATCGCGCGTTGCTGAGTCACCTGCACAACGTTGCAGCGCTGGAAGTTCTTGGCCGCGACGACGTAGTGCTCGCCATGCTCCCGATCTTTCACGTCTTTGGGTTGAACGCGGTGCTGGGAACCTCCGTGCTCTGCGGCGCGCGGTTGGTGATCATGGATGGGTTCGAGGGCTTCGTCGAAGTGCTGGCAGCAGAGAAGATCACGAATCTCCCTGTCGTACCACCGATGCTGGCTCGCATTCTGGATGACGAGCGCGCTGTTGCCAGCCTCGGCTCGGTGACCAGGGTTGTGTCAGGGGCGGCACCGCTGTCAACTGATCTTCGTGACCGATTCACGGCGCGTACCGGTCTCACAGTCGAGCAGGGCTATGGGCTGACCGAGGCAGGCCCCGGCGTCACGGCCACTATTGGTACGGATGCGCTCGGGCACGGTCATGTGGGACGCCCGTTGCCGGGTGTCGAGGTTCGGATCAGCGACGGCACGGAACCAACCGAACCGGGTGAGATTTGGATTCGCGGTGCCAACGTGTTCTCCGGCTACTGGCCAGACCGAGATGGCGGTCCAGATCAGGATGGCTGGTTCGCTACCGGCGATGTGGGTTACATGATCGACGGTGAATTGTTCCTGGTTGACCGGTCGCGGGAGTTGATCATTGTCAACGGCTTCAACGTCTATCCCGCCGAGGTCGAGGAGGCAATTGCTGAGCTGCCGGAGGTTGAGTCGGTGGCGGTGATCGGTCGGCCGCACTGGCGTACGGGTGAGCAGGTCGTGGCGTTCGTCACTGGAGCCGGCCTCGGTGTGGCGACGATCAACGAACATTGCGCGAGCCGGCTCGCGAAGTTCAAGCGTCCGAGCTTGGTCTGGGTCGTCGACGAGCTGCCCCGGGGGATTACCGGCAAGGTGAGGAAGGGTGTCTTGCGCGGGATGTCCCGTACGTAGCCTGCTGGCCATTGGCGGAGGCTCTACGAGACCAAAATTGGACGTGTCGGGACATCCTCGGACACGCTGCCGATGTCTGGTGGTCAAGGGGTCGCGAGTTCAAATGTCGCCCACACGACAGTGTTGCTTGTCAGACGACTTTGAGCACAGGACTGGCTCCGCAATCGGGTCGGGATCGGCCTGGTTAACCTTTCTCGGTGCTCGCGAGATAAGCGGCCAGGTGGGTGGTCCGCCAGGCTAGGAGCCGACGCGCGACCCAGAGACCGATGGCGGCAGCGACGACGGCTGTTGCGCAGACGACAGCCGCTGAGATACCGAACTGGGCCGGCGTGAGCCGCTGGCCAGGCAGCTTGATGGACCGAGCGAGCTGCACACCTGGGCTCAGGATGGCGAGTCCGATCAGCGGCACGTAGAAGAAAGGCGCGAAGGCAAGCACTAGCCACCGCAGGTGGGTAGGCCAGGCTCGGCGGTGCTGCCATCGCCAACGCAGGGAGCGCGGATGGTAGGGGAACACGATGCCGAGCCAGGCGGCCACCGGAAGAACTCCGACGGGCAGAAGAGCGACGAGCGCACAGGCCCACACGATCTCGCTCCAGGGATAGTGACCGACGCCGACATACATCACCCCGGCGGCGCACGCGACCCCGATCAGGGAGCCGATCACAATGCACCGAGCGGCCAGCCATCGCCAATACGCAGCTTGGTCTCTCAGAACTGACAGCGCCAAGGCTGGGCTCGACCCCATGACGTTGGTCGCTGGGGTATCGGCCAGCATCCACGATGCCAGGATCACCGGGAACGCGAGCGGTCCGTTCAGGCTGAACAAGAATGTGTGCGCACGCGGCGGCAGCAGGAACCACGCCGCAACCATCAGCGCACCATTCGTCACGAGCGCTGTCGGTATTTCCCACGGCGGCCGTACGACCCGGCGATACTCGCTCACGACGGCCCGGCGCAGCGGCGGCACGGCCTCCATCAGCACATCATCGCCGAGCCGAGGCGCGGACGGCAGTCGGCGCGCGGCCTGGATCCTTCTCCTGACAGGCGAATCTGTCACCAGCGATGGACAGCCCCGTTAGAGGTGCGCTCTCCCTTCATCGAGATCTTGATCAACAACCTTCATCGAGGATCGTGATTAACAGCGCTGGCCCGCGCGGCGAGTATCACAGCCGGATCTTGGTACGCCTGGCCGGCCCACCACGTCGGCACTGAGCTGCTCGTCGCCGGAATGTTGATCGTGGCCGGAGGCGGCAACGGGGCACCGCTGGACTTTCGCGAGCTGGAGCGTTGCACTCGGGTCGGATGAGTGGGGGGATGAGCTGCAGGAATACCGCACGCGAATCCCGATCCTTCGGGAACGATTCCCCTTGCATGGGGGAGCCAGGTAGACCCAAATTGGCGTTATGGCCGAGCCCGAGGACTTCTACAGCGACTTCCTGCCCCGCTTCATCGACGCGCAACGTGCCTTTCACGACGGTGACCCCGAGCCCAATCTGGCGTTGTGGTCCACCGAGGACCCGGTGACACTCTTCGCCGCCCGCGGCCTGGTCGACTCCGGTACCGAGCCCGTGACAAAGACCTTCCGGTTCGTGGCGTCCACGTTCTCCGACGTCGGGAGCTTCGATTGGGAGACGCTGGCCTCCGGTGTGGCGGGGGACTTCGCTTACACCGCGGCTGTCGAGCTCTACACCAACTCCAGAGAGGGTGGTCCCTTGGAGCGGACCGAGCTCCGAGCGACTCATGTTTACCGCCGCGAGGGCGGGCAGTGGCGGGCGGTCCACCGTCATGCCGACCGTAGGCCTCCCCAGCGCGATGAACTTGACTGAGGTTGTCGAGGCATTCCGCAACGCACTTCGTGTCTACGTCATGGGTGACCCGGAACCAGTCATGAGCTTTTCTCGAACCGAGACGACGTCACACTCGCCAATCCCCTGGAAGCGCCATGCCGCGGGCCCGCCGACGTCGGAGACGCGGCTCGGCGAGCCGCGGCAAACTTCGCCGAAGGGGGCCCGCTCCACTTCGAAAAGGTCTCAAGACCTTCAAAGAGATAGCGAGGTTCGCCACTGCCGATCTCGGCTATGTGCTGCAGCTCGAGCAGCATGAGGGCCGCATCACCGGCCGCGACGACACCGTCGTAAGCGCCTTGCGCGCCACGCTGGTCTTTCGCCGAGAGGCCAGCACGTGGAAGATCGTGCACCGGCACGCCGACCCGATCACGGCAGACCGGTCGCCAGGGAGCCTAGTCAACTCATAGCCCTCATGAGGTAGTACAGCGGTTGACAGCCGTTCTTGCCGGACGGGCGCCGCGCACCGTCCACTCGGGGTGCCGTCTGTTGGCCATTACCCTGTTTGGCCGCCGTACCCGACGAGCCTCCGAGGTCGCATCGCCAGCGTCGTGAAAGATTGTGCCGTGGGCGAGTTCGCCGAACGGGCCGAGCGGGTAGTTGTATTGACACGGCAGGGTTGTCATCTGTGCGATGAGGCAATTGGCCACGTTGCGGCTGTCTGTGCCGAGACCGGCGAAGAGTATGCGGTCATTGATATCGATCGCGATCCGGAGCTACAGCAGCGCTACACCGACCAGGTGCCCGTAACGTTCGTCGACGGCGCACAGCATGACTTTTGGCGGGTGGACCCGGTACGCCTCAAGGCCGCCCTCTCGCGGAGTCGCTAAGCGCCATGTTGTTTACCGCTGCCACTCTGCGCGGGCTGACGGAGGGTCGAGTGTCCTGCACTTATCGCCGCTGGGAGGTCGTACGGCCCAAAGTCGGGTCACGATTCACTACTTCGGCTGGAGTCGTCGAGGTCACTTCAATTGCGCGTGCCGACGAGGAGCAGCTGACCGAGCGGGACGCTGCTGAGGCTGGCTTCGACTCGGTGGCTGACTTGATCAAGTGGTGCCGAGCGAAGGGCAACGGTGATCTCTATCGGATTGGAATTGCCTTGGCCGGACCGGATCCTCGTATTGAGCTCCGGCGTACCAACAACTTGGAGACAGCTGACGTCGCGGCGCTCAATGCCAAGCTCGACCGGATGGACCGTGCCGCCGGGCAACCCTGGACTCGCAGCACCCTGCGACAGATTTCGCGGCTGCCGGGTGTGGTGTCGACCGAACTAGCTGCCGAGGTCGGTCAAGAGCGGCGCGCGTACAAGTTGCGGGTGCGGCGGCTCAAGGCGCTCGGGCTGACGGAATCGCTGGAGCGTGGCTACCGGCTTTCCCCACGAGGCCAGGCGTATCTCGCCGCATTTGACTCCGGGCCATCGTGAGCCGGCGGCCGTGCGAGGTGGATCGTCTTGACGGTTGTGATGGAAAACGGACCCCTAACTCGGTCTTGAGGGCTCGTTTCGACGGCTGTGATGCGAAACGCACCTCGAGCGTCGGCTGCGGCCTGAGACGTTTGTGCAGCCGTTCACAAACGCCTTAGAGTGGCGCTGTTTGGACCAGATCCGAGCCGCGATTCAGGAGTTGTGTGTCGCAGACCTTCCCAACTGAGCCTTCGCCACGGGCGGCGGCCGATGACCATTGGCGGGCAGTCCCGACGCTCAAGGGAATTCCGGACGCCACGGTCGCGCGTTTGCCTGTCTACCTCCGAGCGCTCAACCAGCTAGCAGACCAGCGGATCGACACCATCAGCAGCGGCGCGCTGGCTGAGGCTGCGGGCGTCAACTCTGCCCAGCTCCGCAAGGATCTTTCCTACCTCGGCTCGTACGGCACCCGCGGAGTCGGCTACGACGTTGCATACCTGCTCTTCCAGATCGGCCGTGTAGTCGGCTCAGCCAATGACTGGCCGGTAATCATTGTGGGTCTAGGCAATCTGGGTACCGCCCTGGCCAACTACTCCGGTTTCTACTCCCACGGATTTCGCGTCGTCGGCTTGATCGATACCTCGCCCGATCTGGTGGGCAAGCGGATTCATGGCCTGGCGATCTCCGATCTCAGCGAACTCGAGGAAGTTGTTGCTCGTACGCGCGCGGTGATCGCGGTGATCGCAACGCCGGCCGACGCCGCCCAGGCGGTGGCCGACAGGCTGGTCTATCTGGGTGTCACCAGCATCCTGAACTTCGCGCCGACAGTGCTTGCCGTCCCCGAAGGGGTCAACGTCCGAAAGGTAGATCTGGGCCAGGAACTGCAGATCCTCGCCTATCACGAGCAGCGCAAGACCGACGACAGCCAGGTCTTGTCCAAGAGCAGGAGAACGAGCTGATGAGCATCCTGGTGGTGAGCGTTTCCCACAAGTCGACATCGGTCTCTCACCTTGGCCAGCTTGCCTTGGATGCTCCGGCTTCGGCCAAGCTCGCCGAACAGCTTGTTGACTCCGAGCACATTGATGAGGCCGTGGTCTTGTCGACCTGCAACCGAACCGAGCTGTATGCCTCCGTCTCCCGATTCCACGGCGCGCTCGACGATGCAACGCAGGCACTTGCCGACGTCGCCGGTTTGAGGCCAGGCGAGCTGCGTTCCTTGTGCGCGGTCTTCTTCGATGAGGGTGCAGTCGCCCACACTTTCTCGGTCGCGTCTGGCCTGGACTCCCTTGTGATCGGAGAGAGCCAAATTCTTGGGCAGGTCAAGAGCGCTCTCGCCCTGAGCCAGGCCCACGAGACCGTTGGTACGGTGCTCAATTCGCTGTTTCAGCAGGCGATCCGGGTGGGCAAGCGGGTCCACACCGAGACCGGCATTGGGGCGGCGGGCCATTCGCTGGTAAGCGCCGCTTACGGGTTACTGAGCGAGGAGATCGGTGGACTGGACGGCCGCCGCGTCCTCGTCGTCGGAGCCGGTGCAATGGCTGGACTGGCTGCCCGGACCGCTGCCGCTGAGGGTGCCTCGGTGACGTGTGCTAACCGAACGCTGGCCCGCGCCGAGCGCTTGGCAGAGGCTGTCGGCGGTAAGGCTGTCGCCCTGTCAGATCTCGTTGCTACTCTCCCCGCCACCGACGTACTCGTGACCTGCACGGGAGCTCGAACACTTACCATCGGCGTCGACGACCTGGCGGGTACGCCGGTGCGTGGCGTCGTTGATTTGGCACTGCCGGCTGACGTGGCGCCCGAGGTGGCAGAAAACGACATTTGCCTGGTGAATCTGGATCGTCTTGTCACCGATCAACCGGACGTAGCCAGCGCCGAGGAAATCGAAGATGCCCGCAATCTTGTCCGTGAAGAGGTTGCCAGCTTCCTTGGACTACGCCGGGCTGCCCAGGTGGCCCCCACCGTGGTTGCGTTGCGCTCCATGGCCTCCGAGGTGGTGTCGGCAGAGCTGCGTCGACTGGAGGCCCGATTGCCCCAGCTTGATGATCATGAACGGGAGCAGATTCAGCGCAGCATGCGGCGCATCGTCGACAAGCTGCTGCACGCCCCGACCGTACGCGTACAGGAACTATCGTCAGAGCCCGACGCCGTCGATTACGCGGCCGCATTGCGCGAGCTCTTCGCCCTCGATCCGCAGACGGTCGCCGCGGTGATGTCACCCGAGCTCGGACCTTAGCCATGTCGCGTCCTCACTCGTGGTGCGTTTCTCCGATTGATTGCTACGCTCGCTGCGCTCGCTGCGCTCGCTCCGCGCGGATCGCGCCGGGAAGCCGCCTACTTTGTCGTCGCTCGCCGACGGAAAAGCGTGTCGGCTCACTCCTCCGCAGCACGGCGGCGCGCGATCCGGTGCACAAGGCCACAAATGAGAGCCCTTACGGCCGAGCTGGAGCACGTTCGTGGCGGCCCGTGCGCTACTCGCGCATCGCGCTTGGAAGCCGCCTACTTCGTCGTCGCTCGCGGAGAAAAAGCACCTCCGCTCCCTCCTCCTCAGCACGGCGGCGCGCGATTACCGACGCTCGCAGCGCGTGTGCGGAGAAACGGCTCGATGTCCGCAGAGGTCGGAACCTAAGGCTCCACCGGCCGTGATGCACACAGTCCCGTGGGCCCGGCCGATCAGGTTGGGCGCGCGTAAGTCTCCGCTGGCCGTGGCGCAGGCGAGCCAGGTGGCGACGGCGCTGGCGGCTGGCGGCATGGTCACGACATTCGTTGGCATCACGACCGAGGGTGATATCGACCAGCGCCAACTCACCGAAATCGGCGGCACTGGAGTCTTCGTCAGCGCGGTACGCGATGCCCTGCGTCAGGGCGAGATCGACGTCGCCGTGCACTCTCTCAAGGATCTTCCGACTACGCCGGCAGAGGACCTGGAGATCATCGCGATCCCGGCGCGGGAGGACACCCGCGATGTGCTCGTCGGAAGCCGACTTCGTGATCTGTCCGACGGCGCCCTAGTGGGTACCGGAGCTCCGCGGCGCGTCATGCAGATTCTCGACTGGGCCGCCGCCCACGACCTCGAACTGGACGTCAGGCCCATTCGTGGGAACGTCGAGACCCGGCTCAAGCGGGTGCGAGAGGGAAAATTCGATGCGGTGATCTTGGCTGCAGCTGGTTTGCGCCGGCTTGGCCTGCTGCCCGAAAAAGACCTGGCCTTCCAAGATGTCGTCGTGATGGATCTCCCAGCACAAATTCTTGATCATCAGGTGATGCTTCCAGCACCTGGACAGGGTGCCCTCGCACTAGAAATTCATCGTTCTCTCAGCATTGAGCTGAGGCAGCATTTAGTCGATCTTGACAACCTCGTTGCGCATGCAGAATGCCTTGTCGAGCGGGGTTTTCTCGCTGCACTGGAGGCCGGCTGCACGGCACCAGTGGGGGCCCATGCAGCAGTGACAGCAGTCCGTGGTACAAGTCTCGATTTGACTCTGACGGCGGTAATTGGGAGAACGTTACTGAGCAACTTGTCAGAACCAACCAAAGCAGACCCAGTAACACGGCTGGAGGCGCACGGATCAACGACCGATCCGCAGCAGTTTGGGGTCGCTCAAGCGGGTGAAGTGCTGGCGCAGTTGCGGGATCAAAACGTCTGAACAACCTAGGGCTCGGACCGCCGGAAGGCGGCCGAGCTGACAACAGAACGCGAGAAGTCAGTGAGTACATCCTCGGCTCGTAGGCCCCGGACCTCCCCCTCAGCTACTCCCAGCGCACCCGTTGCCAAAGGCCGGGTGATCTTTGTCGGCACTGGACCTGGTGATCCTGATCTACTGACACTTGGTGCCATCGCCGCGCTGGCCGACGCCAGTTCTGTGATCCTGGACAATGATCGGCAGCGAGAAATTCTGGCCCATCCCGCCATCACGGTCGCCAAGGACGCGGAGGTCATCACCCTCGGACTGACCGAAGCGCGCAAGCCGTTGAGCCCCTCTGCACGGGCCAAGATCGTCCTGAAGCAGGCCTCTACGGGTTGCCGAGTCGTGCGGCTCGTCGCCGGTGATCCGTTCTTGGACAACGCTGTTGCGGATGAAGCAGCGGCATGTGTACGCGGTGGGATCGACTTCGAGGTAGTGCCCGGAGTCTCCAGCCTGACCGCTGTTCCTGAGTACGCCGGTATTGACCTGATCCATGCTGGAGGTGTGCAATTCGCCTCCGTCACCGACGGCAAGTTCAGCAAGAATGGAACGGCGCAATGGGGTGCTGCCGCCACGATTGTGGTCAGCACGGTGGTCTCGATGGTCGGCAGCCTGGTCGAGGCAGCCAAGGCCGCAGGCCGACCCAGAGATGATCATGTCGTGGTGACGCTGCACGGCGGCAGCACCGAACAGATCACGCTGACGACCAATCTGGATGGCTTGGTGGCCGCGGTGAGGTCCGTCCGGCCGCCGGCCTCCGATCCGGTGCACGTCATCATCGGTGCTGCGGCGGAACAGCGTCACGAGTTGAGCTGGTATGAAACCAAGCCGCTCTTCGGCTGGCGGGTGCTGGTGCCGCGTACCAAGGATCAGGCGGCACCGATGGTGGCGCGGCTGCGTACCTACGGCGCGCACAGTGAAGAAGTGCCGACAATCTCGGTCGAGCCGCCTCGCAGTCCGCTGCAGATGGACAAGGCGATCCGGGGCCTGGTCGAGGGTCGTTACGAGTGGGTCGCATTTACCTCGGTCAACGCGGTCCGGGCCGTACGCGAGAAGTTCGAGGAGTACGGCCTGGATGCTCGAGCCTTCTCCGGCCTGAAGGTTGCAGCCGTTGGTGAAGTGACTGCCAATTCCTTGCAGGCTTGGGGAATCGAGCCGGATCTCGTGCCAGACGGCGAGCAGTCCGCGGCCGGTTTGGCGGCCGAGTTCCCGCCGTACGACGACGTGCTGGATCCGATCAATCGAGTCTTCCTGCCGCGTGCCGATATCGCCACCGAGACCTTGTCCGAAGGGCTGAGGAGCCTGGGCTGGGAGGTCGAGGACGTCACGGCTTACCGAACCGTCCGAGCAACGCCGCCCCCAGCGCCGGTGCGTGAGGCGATCAAGACTGGCAAGTTCGATGCCGTGGTGTTCACCTCCTCATCGACTGTGCGCAACCTGGTGGGCATCGCCGGCAAGCCGCATGCTTCGACGATCATCGCGGTTATCGGTCCGGCGACGGCGCGGACCTGTGAGGAGCATGGTCTGCGGGTCGACGTCATTGCCGCCAAGCCGTCGGTGGTTGATCTTGCTGATGCGCTGGCCAGCTTCGCGGCGCAGCGGCGAGACGCCTTCTTGGAAGCAGGAGAGCCAGTCATCAAGCCGTCACAGCGGCGCCCCGGCACCCGGCGAAAAGTTTGATTGCTCCGCTCGCTGTCGCTCGGTCCGCGCGGATCGCGCCTTGGAGCTCGCCTACTTCGTCGTCGTTCGTAGACGATAAAGCGTGTCTGCTCGCTCCTCCTCAGCACGGCGAGGGGCGCAATCCGGGCCTGAACTCACTCGAGTGGGACGCTGGCAGAATAGTGTGGGCAAGTTGCAGATTCCGGGCACGGAAACCTGCCGTTTGCCCACACTTTATTCAGGGAGCGGAGTGATCAAACACCGGCCGCGACGCTTGCGGACCACTGCCTCTATGCGGGCGATGGTCGGGGAGACCGGTCTTGAGCCGCGCCAATTGATCTTGCCGGCGTTCGTAGCCGAAGGGTTGCGAGAGCCGCGCCCAATCAGCTCCATGCCCGGCGTGGTCCAGCACACCCTCGACAGCCTCCGCAAGGCGGCGGTAGAGGCTGTAGATGCGGGCCTGGCAGGGGTCATGCTCTTCGGCGTACCGGAGCACAAGGACGCCAGAGGCTCCGCCGCGTTGGATCCGGACGGCATCTTGACCTCCGCGATCCGAGCCGTGCGTCAGGAGGTCGGTGACGAGTGCCTGATCATGTCGGATGTCTGCCTCGATGAGTTCACCGATCACGGACACTGCGGGGTGCTGACGCCGTCCGGCGCTGTCGACAATGACGCGACCATTGAGATCTACGCTCAGATGGCGGTCTTGCACGCGGAGGCCGGCGTCCATATGGTCGGGCCCAGCGGCATGATGGACGGCCAGGTCGGCGCAATCCGAGAGGCGCTGGACGCCGCAGGAGCCTTGGACGTGGCAATCCTGGCCTATTCGGTGAAGTACGCGTCGGCGTTCTACGGCCCCTTCCGGGAGGCCGTCGCATCATCGCTCACGGGCAATCGCAGGACGTACCAGCAAGATCCAGCCAATATCCGCGAGGCGCTCCGCGAGGTGGCGCTCGACGTCGAACAGGGTGCCGACATCGTCATGGTGAAGCCGGCGCTCGGCTATCTAGATGTGGTACGGGCCGTCCGGGAGGCTGTCGATTTGCCCGTGGCGGCCTACAACGTCTCCGGCGAGTACGCGATGGTCGAGGCTGCGGCTGCCAATGGCTGGATCAATAGGGAGTCGGCGATCGACGAGGCCTTGACCTCCATCCGGCGGGCCGGCGCGGATCTGATCTTGAGCTATTGGGCCTTAGATTGGGCAACGAGGCACCCTTCGACAGGCTCTCG
>Ga0126310_10000940_pt1 | contig 10772 bp, 8 predicted proteins | sample Plot60_FD_92540 | JGI IMG/M metagenome (GOLD analysis project Ga0126310, IMG submission 92540) | Serpentine soil microbial communities from UC McLaughlin Reserve, CA, USA - Plot60 | ecosystem: Environmental > Terrestrial > Soil > Grasslands | place: USA: UC McLaughlin Reserve, Lake County... | reverse complement strand
GCTGCCGGACCTGGATTCGAACCAGGACTAAGTGATTCAGAGTCACTCGTGCTGCCGTTACACCATCCGGCAATGTAACGGCGGATATTGTAACGCTTTACGGGGTCTCCGTCGAGGTTTGTCCCGTGGTCTCGGCTACTCCTCCGGCCTCCATGGCGCGCAGGATCTGGATCCTCTCCTCTATAGGAGGGTGGGTGGAGAAGAGGCCCTTGGAACGCTTCTCGAATTTCTTTATGGGATTGACGATGTAGAGGTGGGCGGTCGCGCGGTTGGCGACCTCGAGGACCTCCCTGTCGCCACTGATCTTCTGCAGCGCGTCTGCAAGCCCTTTGGGGTTGCGGGTGAGCCTGACGGCCGTTGCGTCGGCGAGAAACTCGCGCTGACGGCTTATGGAGAGCTGCATGAGACGGGCGAACAGGGGCGCGAGGATGGCCAGGACGACGGCGACGAGGATCATGATGATCTGCAATTGCCCCCCGCCGTCCCCGCCCCGACGTCCTCCCCTACCCCCACCGAACCAGAGGCCGCGCAGGAAGAAATCGGAGATCAAGACCGTCGTGCCCACCAGGATGCCCACGAGCATGGAGTAGCGGATGTCGAAGTTGGCGACGTGGGACATCTCGTGCGCTATTACACCCTGGAGCTCGTCGCGGTCGAGCTTTTCGAGGAGGCCACTGGTGACGGCGACGGAGGCGTGCTCGGGGTCGCGGCCCGTGGCGAAGGCGTTCGGGGCGGTATCGTCGACGATGTAGACCTTCGGCATCGGGAGGCCCGAGGCTATCGACATCTCCTCGACCACGTTGAAGAGTACGGGGGCGTCGTCGTGCGTGATCTCTTTGGCCCTCGACGCGAGGAGGACCATCTTGTCGCCCGCGAAGTAGCTGACGAGCCCGGAGACCACGCCCACTATCAGGGCCAGGGCGAGGCCGAAGAAGGCCCGTTTGGGGTCCCCGAGCAAGGCGAACCCGATTATGTAGCCGAAGACGGTGACGAAGGCGAGGAAGGCGGCTATGAGCAACAGGCTGTTGCGCCTGTTACGGGCGATGCGCTCCCTGAAGGTGCCCTGGTCCCGCTGCTCCATCGTCTTCTAGTCGTAGGAGACCGTCACGGACTCCCGTTCGGGACCCTGGGCCTCGAAGTATTCCCTCTCCGTAAAGCCCATGGGGCGGGCGAAGACGACCGCAGGGAAGCTCTGTATCTTCGTGTTGTAGGACTGGACGGAGTCGTTGTAGTGCTGCCTCGAGAAGGAGATCTTGTTCTCCGTCGATGAGAGCTCCTCCTGGAAGTCCAAAAGCACCGTATTGGAGCGCAGCTCGGGGTAGTTCTCGGCAACCGCGAACAGGTTCCCGATCGCCCCGGAAAGCCGTGCCTCGGACTGGGCCTGCTGGCCAGGCGACTGAGGCTGCATTGCCTGAGAACGGGCCTGCGTTATCTGCGTAAGCACGTCCTGCTCCTGCCGGAAGTACTTCTTCACGCCTTCGAGCAGGTTCGGGATCAAATCGTACCGCCGCTTGAGCTGAACGTCGATCTGCCGGTAAGACTCCTCGACCTCATTACGTCGGCGCACGAGCCCGTTGTAGGTGGCGATAGCGTAGATCACCAATATCACCACGACCACGACGATAACTATCAACAAAACAATGCCCATCCAAAACCTCCGCGACTAGGATGTCAGAAGGATTATATCCCGCCACGACACAAGTGAATTGGGAATGCTGAATTTTGAATGTAGAAAAGGCTTCGCGATGAACGATTCCAAATTCCCAATTCCTGATTCATAATTCAAACGTGCCAGAATACGATCCCTTATCCGACCTCTACGACCTCGAATACACTCACGAGCACGATCTACCCTTCTGGCTCTTTATAGCGGAACGTCAGGCAGGACCCGTAGTCGAGTGGGGCGCAGGCACGGGCCGTTTGGCGGTCACGCTCGCCGCAGAGGGCCATGACGTGACCGCTGTCGAACTTTCCGCTGAGATGGTCGAGCTAGGGAAGGGAAAGGGAGAGCCTGTCGAGTGGGTCGTTGGAGACATGCGAGGCGTAGGTCTGGGACGGCTCTACGGGCTCGCCGTCTGTGCGTTCAACTCTTTCCTGTGCCTGAGGAGCGTGGACGACGCGCTGGCGTTCCTGCGCAACGCGCACGAACACCTGGTGCCCGGCGGCCTGCTCGGCATAGAGGTCTCTGCGTTCTCGCCCGAGGAGCTGGTCGACCCGCCGGACGGCCCCGCGCTGCATCACGACTTCACCCGCGATCTACCCAACGGTCGGCTCGACCGCCTCTCCGTCTCGCGCTACGACGCGGCCACACAGCTAATGGAGATGCGGCTGTTCTACGAGCGCTACGACTCTTCGGGCACGCTCGAGAACCGGAGGGCCCACGACCTGACGATCCGGATCACCAACCGCGACGAGTTGGATCTCATGCTGAGGCTCGCGGGTTTCAGAGTGGAGGCGGTCTACGGCGACTTCGAGGGCGAGCCGTTCACTTCGGCGAGCGATCACCTCATCGTGCTCGCGAGGAAGTAGAGTTGAGAAGCCGAACCGCTGATACGAAATTCGGGTGGATACTTACGGCGCGACGGAGCCCGCCATCGCCACGCTTTTTCTCGTAGTAGTGGATTCCCGCTTGCGCGGGAATGACGTATCGGAGGGCCTCCCGGGTGGGCCCGCGACCCGAACACGATCCCGTCCGAACCGACTCGGTACGACACGCTGATCTGCTGAAACCTGATGCCTTCTACCCTTGACACCAACCCAACTCAGGTATATAGTTGTTTTCGACTAAACGACTTCGACTAAGGAGTAAGTGTGGCGTCGAAGAGGAAGGTATCCAACCCGCTGGCTCTGGCGGTGATGGCGCTCCTCTACGAGCGGCCGATGCACCCTTACGAGATGGTCATTTTGATGCGCGAGCGGGGCAAGCACGAGTCGGTGCGACTCAGGTACAGCTCCCTGTACTCGGTGGTTGGAGCGTTGGAGAGGGAGGGGCTCATCGTGGCGCGGGAGACGGTGCGCGAGGGGCGGCGTCCGGAGCGGACGGTCTACGAGATCACTTGCGCGGGCCGCGAGGAGTTCCTTACCTGGCTGCGTGAGCTCTTGAGGGAGCCGGTCAAGGAGTACACGCAGTTTGCGGCCGGGCTCTCGTTCTTGGCCGGGCTTCCTCCCGAGGAGGCAGTTGCGCTCTTGAAGGAGAGGGTGCGGCATCTGGAAGGAGAGAACGAGGAGATGAGATCTCGTCTTGACACCGCCATGGAGCAACTGGGGCTACCCCGCCTTTTCCTCGTAGAGTCGGAGCACGAGTTGATGTTGCGAGAGGCCGAACTGGGATGGGTGCGCGGGCTCGTAGAGGAGATCGAGGCCGGGAAGCTGGGCGATCTGTCGGAGTGGCGCTCCCTTCATTCAGAGCAAGGTCCCGTGAGCACCGGCGAGGATGGAGGAGGCTGGTCCGTGATCTGAACAGCGAAGACCCCCGGCGGGGTGCTGCAACACCTTATGCCGGGGGTCGGAATCCCGAGTGGTAGGCCCGCGCGGGGCGAGACCCGTTACCCGAGACACGCAACCTCAAGGATAGCAGGTCGAAGCTCCGCGGTAGGAATGGCCGGCGCGCATTCGCCAACGGCCGACGGCCACGACCAGAAAGGACTTTCGACCCGATGAAACGCGAAACCACCACGCACTACCAGACCGACGAGGCGAAGATACTCGCCCTCTTCGAGGATTTGCTCGCCGACTGGGGCAGGGGCGACGGCGAGGCCTACGGCTCCCGCTTCACCGAGGATGCCGACTACGTCGCGTTCGACGGGACGCGCACCAGGGGAAAAGACGAGATCTCCGCCTCTCACCAGGAGCTCTTCGACAGATGGCTTGAGGGCACGCAGCTCACGGGCCGCGTCCTGAGCGTGAAGTTCCTGAGCTCCGACGTGGCCCTCGTCCATGCGACCGGCGGCACGGTTATGCGCGGCAAGACGAAGCCGTCCCCGGAACGGGAATCGATCCAGACGCTCGTCGCCGTGCGCGATGGTACCGAATGGCGCTTTGCGGCGTTCCACAACAGCCGCGTTCGTCCCATAGGCAGGAGCGCAGCAACGTTCCTGATCTGGGCGCTCTCCGATAGGCTCTGGCGTATCTTCGCGTCAGGAAAGAAGGGCGCATGAGAGGCGCGAAGAAGGCCCTCATTATCGGTGGCGGCGTAGCCGGACCGGTGGCCGCGATGGCGCTGCGACGGGCCGGTATAGACTCGGTCGTCTACGAGGCGTACGCCGGCGGCGCGGACGACGCCGGCGCCTTCCTGACCTTCGCCAGCAACGGCCTGGACGCCCTGCGCGCCATCGACGCGAACCACCTCGTGTTGGCCGAGGGCTTTCCCACGCCGCGCATGGAGATCCAGAGCGGCACCGGCAAGCACCTCGGCGACGTCCCCAACGGAGGGACGCTGCGCGACGGCACCGTCAGCCAGACCCTAAAGCGATCCGATCTCTACCGGACGCTGCGCGACGAGGCACTCAGGCGCGGCGCCCGCGTCGAGTACGGCAAGCGGCTCGTGGATGCCCAGACCACGCCTGACGGCGTCATGGCGCGGTTCGAGGATGGCACCGAGGCAGAGGGAGACCTCCTGATCGGGGCCGACGGCATACACTCCCGCGCCCGCCGCATCATCGATCCATCGGCGCCCAGGGCCCGCTACATCCCGGTGCTCAACATCGGCGGGTACGCCAGCGATGTGCGCGTCCCGGCCGAACCAGGCACGTTCCGCATGGTCTTCGGGAAGCGGGCGTTCTTCGGCTACGCGGTTCATCCTTCTGGTGAGATCTGGTGGTTCGCTAACCCTCCCCGCGCCGACGAGCCCACGAGCGCGGAGCTCGCCGCTATCAGCACGGAGCAGTGGAGGAAATCGTTGACCGACCTCTTCGCCGAGGACGACACGCCGGCCGTCGATATCATCCGCGCCACCCCCGGGGGGCTCTCCGGTTGGGCTACCTACGATCTCCCTTCGGTTCCGAGGTGGCACAGGGGGCCGATGGTCATTATCGGGGACGCCGCGCACGCCACAGCCCCTTCTTCGGGACAGGGCGCATCCATGGCCATCGAGGACGCCGTCGTGCTGGCCAGGTGCCTGCGCGACGTGCCGGACACTCCGCAAGCGTTTGTGGCATACGAGCGGCGGCGGCGCACCCGGGTGGAACGCATCGTCGCGCACGGGGCGAGGACGAGCAACAGCAAAGCCGCCGGGCCCGTTGGACGGGTGCTGAGGGACCTGATGATGCCCGTAATCCTCAAGCGCGTCGCCAACGGCGGGTCCCTCGCGTGGATGCACGATTACCACGTCGACTGGAACGAGGAGGTGGCCTAGCGGGCTCTTTCGCGGGCTGCCGGCGTTCCGGTGCCGTCCTCGAACGAGGTCCTGAGCATTTCGGCCAGTTCCGGTGGGTCGGAGTGGCGCACAAGGACTTCGGGGGTGCCATGCCATTCGGCGCATCCTCGTAACGCACCGGCTATGCCGGTGACTAGATCGTCAGAGACCGCTACGTCAGGCTCGAGGTGTATAGCCTTGACCTCGAAAATATCCTGCTTGCGGTGGGCCTTGGCGTCTAGCCTGCCCACGAGGGCGCCGTCGTGCAGTATCGGGAGGGAGTAGTATCCGTAGCGGCGGCGGGCCGCCGGGGTGTAGACCTCGATCTTATAGTCGAAGCCGAAGAGCTCCGAGGCCCGCGCCCGATCCCAGACCACAGGATCGAACGGGGATAGCAAGGTCGTGACGGAAGGCCGCAAACGGCCCGCTAGGATCTTCTCGGCCGGTCCCGCGTTGTCGGGGTGCACGTAGGCCGGCTCGCCCGAGTCCTCTATCGTGGCCCGGAGGAGTGACCCTTCCTCGGCCAGCTCTTCGAGCAGCCCGGCTACGCCCTTCTTGGGCGTGCGGAAGTAGTCGGGGACCCAGCGAGCCGGGGCAACGCCGAGCGCACGTACAGCCTTGAGAGCCAGCGCCCGCCGCACCTCCTGTTCGTTTGGTGCGAGGGCGTCTTCCCAGTCTGGCAGCGCGTTCGCCAGCACCCGCTCGCGCAGGTCGTAGACGCGGTGGAAGTTCTCGCGGCGGGAGATCATCAGTTCACCAGCGGCGAACAGGTGCTCCAGCGCCCGCTTCTCGGGCTTCCACTCCCACCAGCCTCCGGCCCGCCCGTCGGTGCGCGCGAACTCCGCAGAGCGCGCGGGACCGTTCTGGCTGATGTGCTCCATCACGTGCTGGATCTCCTCGTGGTGGGCCAGCATCCAGCTCCTGGTCTTCTCCCCTCCCTCGAGCATGAGTCGGCGGTACAGGCCGTAATCCTCGATGGGGATAAAACACGCCGCGTGCGACCAGTATTCGAAGAGCGTCCCCTCCGCCAGGAGCTCATCAAGCCAGTACGGCTCGTAGGAGCCTAGCCTGCTCCAGAGCACCAGGTAGGGGCTGCGCGCGACGACGGAGATCGAATCGATCTGCAACACGCCCATCCGCCGGATGGTCTCCCGAACGTCGTCCTTCGTGGCGCGCTCCCGCGCGGGTGTCAGTCCCTGCGCACCGAGCAACATCGCCCGCGCCGTCTCTCGCGAAAATTGAATCTTCCCCACCTCCCTCCGACCGTCAAGAACAGCCCTAGTTATACGGCAGTCGATGCGATCTCACGAGTACCGAATAGGCAACAGGTTTCAGCTGTCAGGTTTTGGCTGATGCCTGAGACCTGTTGCCTGATGCCTATCCAGGTAGCAGGCTCTGGCCCATCAAGAATTCGTCGGCCTGTCTCGCGGCTTTGCGGCCCTCGGCGATGGCGGTCACGATGAGGTCTGCGCCCAGCCGGGCGTCGCCGGCTACGAAGGTGCCAGGCTCTCTGGTGCCGAAGCCGTTTTCGGAGTGGATGGCGCCCGTGTCGGTGTAGCCGAGATCCATCTCCTGCATGAAACGGTCGCGCACGGGGCCTGTGAAGCCGATGGCGAGCAGCACGAGGTCTGTCTCTATCTCGAAGTCCGTGCCCTCGATGGGAACGGTCTTGCCGTTCGTGCGCTCGGTCTCGACGGCGTGCATCTTTTCTACGTGGCCGCCTGTGCCCGAGAAGCCTGTGACGGCGACGGAGAAGCCGCGCTCGCCGCCCTCCTCGTGGGCGGGGTAGGTGTGCAGGATGAAGGGCCAGTCGGGCCAGGTGAGGTGGTCGGGGTTCTCCGGTGGCTTCGGGCCGTGGGTCAGGACCTTCACGGAGGCGCAGCCTTCGCGGTGGGAGTTGCCGAGGCAGTCCGCGCTCGTATCGCCGCCGCCGAGGATGACGACGTTCTCGTTTGCAGCCGAGATTTCGACCTCGGCGTTCGTCGGGAGGCCGGCAACCCTCCTGTTCTGCTGCACGAGGTAGTCCATCGCGAGGTGGATGCCGCCGAGTTCGCGGCCAGGCACTTCGAGGTCGCGTCCCTGCAGGGCGCCGACGGCGAGGACGATGGCGTCGAACTCGCTCTTGAGGTCTTTCGTGGTCGGGTTCTCGCCGACGTGGGCGTTGGTACGGAACTCGACGCCCTCCTCTTCCATGATGGCGATGCGGCGGTCGATGACCCACTTCTCGATCTTGTAGTCGGGGATGCCGTACCTGAGGAGGCCACCGCTCCTATCGTCCTTCTCGAAGACGACGGCAGTGTGCCCGGCCCAGTTGAGCTGCTGCGCAGCCGCGAGCCCGGCCGGACCGCTCCCGACGACGGCGACCCTCCTGCCGGTACGCCTCTCCGGCGGTGTCGGTTTGGGGAGGACCCAACCTTCCTCGAAGGCCCTGTTGATAATCGAGAGCTCTATCTCTTTTATGGTGACGGGTTTGTCGTTGATGGCCAGGACGCAAGCGGCCTCGCACGGAGCCGGACAGAGCATCCCCGTGAACTCGGGGAAGTTGTTGGTCTGGTGCAGGCGGTCTATGGCCTGCTTCCAATGCTCGCGGTAGACGAGGTCGTTCCAGTCGGGGATCAGGTTTCCCAGAGGACAGCCCGTGTTGCAGAAAGGCACGCCGCAGTCCATGCAGCGCGAGGCCTGACCCTTGAGCTCCTCCTCGGGCATCGGCTCGTAGACGTAGCGGTAGTCCTGAACGCGCTCTTCGACCGTCCGCTTCGGGGTCGGCTTGCGTCCTATCTTGAGGAATCCTTTGGGATCTCCCATTAGCTCGCGACCTCTAGGCTAGCCTCCTGCCGCTCCCGCAAGACCCGCTCGAGGTCGTTCGGCATCACCTTTACGAAGGTGGGCAGGACCTCTTCCCAGTCACCCAGCACCCGCCGCGCCCGTGCGCTCCCGCTCCAATTTAGATGGTCCTCGACCATCCCGCGAAGGAGTTCTATATCTTCCTCGCTCTCGACGGCCTCCAGGCCTACCATGTCCATGTTGCACAGGGTCTCGAAGCGCCCCGCCTCGTCGAGGACGAACGCGACGCCGCCGCTCATCCCTGCGGCGAAGTTGCGCCCCGTCTCGCCGAGCACCACGACGACCCCGCCCGTCATGTACTCGCAGGCGTGATCCCCGACGCCCTCGACGACGGCGTGGGCGCCCGAGTTCCTGACGGCGAAGCGCTCCCCCGCGAAGCCCCGGAAGTACGCCTCCCCAGCGGTCGCGCCGTAGAGCGCCACGTTGCCGACGACGACGTTCCTTGTCGGGTCGTAGGCCGCGTGCCTGGAGGGGAAGACGGCGAGCCTGCCTCCAGAGAGGCCCTTGCCGACGTAGTCGTTTGTCGTGCCTTCGAGGGTGAAGGTCAGGCCGCGGGCGAGCCACGCGCCGAAGGACTGGCCAGCGACGCCTTGGAAGTCTATTCGGACCGTGCCGTCGGGCAGGCCCTCGTTGCCGTAGCGCCTGGCGACCTCCCCCGAGAGCATCCCGCCGACCGTGCGGTTGGTGTTCGTTATGGGTTGCTCGAAGCGGACCTCCTCTCCGTCTTCGAGGGCCGGCATGCACCTTTCGATCAGCTCGTTATCCAGCGACTTCTCGAGGCCGTGATCCTGGGCCTCGGCGTGTCGTATCGCCTCTCCTTCGGGAGCCTCGACCCTGTGGAGTAGCGCCGAGAGGTCTACGCCGCGGGCCTTCCAGTGCTCCATGGCGTCACGCATCTTGAGCCTGTCGGCACGCCCGATCATCTCCTCGAAGCTCCTGAAGCCCATGCTGGCCATGTACTCTCGCACCTCTTCGGCGATGAAGAAGAAGTAGTTGATGACGTGCTCGGGCGTGCCGGTAAAGCGCTTCCTCAGCTCCGGATCCTGGGTCGCTATGCCCACCGGGCAGGTGTTCAGGTGGCACACGCGCATCATGATGCAGCCCGTGGCCACGAGCGGCGCGGTCGAGAAGGCGAAGTCCTCGGCCCCGAGGAGCGCCGCCACGGCGACGTCGCGGCCCGTCTTGAGCTGGCCGTCGGTCTGCAGGATCACACGCCCCCGCAGCCCGTTCTCGACGAGGACCTGCTGGGCCTCGGCGATCCCGAGCTCCCACGGCAGTCCGGCGTGCTTTATGGAGGAGAGCGGTGAGGCGCCCGTCCCGCCGTCGTGGCCCGAGATGGTTATGTGGTCGGCCTTCGCCTTCGCGACCCCGGCGGCGACCGTCCCGACCCCGACCTCGGCAACGAGCTTTACGCTCACCCTGGCCCTGGGGTTGGCGTTCTTCAAATCGTGGATGAGCTGCGCGAGGTCCTCTATCGAGTAGATGTCGTGGTGGGGCGGGGGCGAGATGAGGCCCACTCCCGGCGTGGAGTATCGTATCTTCGCTATGTACTCGCTGATCTTGCCCCCAGGCAACTGGCCGCCCTCGCCGGGCTTGGAGCCTTGGGCCATCTTTATCTGCAGCTGGTCGGCGTTGACCAGGTACTCGGTCGTGACGCCGAAGCGCCCGCTAGCGATCTGCTTTATGGCGCTGCGGCGGCTGTCGCCGTTCTCCTCGGGCGTGAAGCGCTTGGGGTCCTCGCCGCCCTCGCCGGTGTTGGACTTGCCGCCGATGCGGTTCATCGCGATGGCTAGGGTCTCGTGCGCCTCCTTCGAGAGGGAGCCGAGAGACATCGCGCCGGTCGTGAAGCGCTTGACAATCTCCGCGGCCGGCTCGACGTCCTCTATCGGGATGGAGTTCTCCTCGAACCCGAAGAGGCCGCGCAGGGTGGCGAAGCGCGCGCTGTGCTCGTCGAAGTGCCTCGTGAACTCCTTGAAGGTCTCGAAGCTCCCCGTCTTGACGGCCCGCTGGAGGGGAGGGATGCTCGACTGGTTCCACTGGTGGTACTGTCCCTGCGCCCGAAGCTGGTACTCGCCCCCGACCTCGAGCTCCTCGGCGTTGTCCCAGGCGGCCGAGAAGGCACTCCTGTGCCGCTCCAGAGTCTCGCGCGCCAGAGCGTCCATCCCGACACCGCCAACGCGGGAGGCGGTGCCCGTAAAGCACCTGTCTACGAGCCCCAGGTTGAGCCCGACGGCCTCGAAGATCTGGGCCCCGCAGTAGGAGAAGAGCGTGGAGATGCCCATCTTGGAGATGACCTTGAGTAGACCTTTGCCTACGGCTTTGACGTAGTTCTTGGCCGCCTCCTCGGGGCTCACGCCCTCCATGAGGTGCGAGCCTGCGAGGTCTTCTATCGTCTCGAAGGCGAGGTAAGGGTTCACGGCGGTCGCGCCGTAGCCGACGAGGAGCGCGAAGTGGTGTATCTCACGCGCCTCCGCGGTCTCGACGACGAGGGTCGTGGCCGTCCTTATGCCTGCCCGCACCAGGTGGTGGTGAACGCTCGCGGTGGCGAGGAGGCTAGGTATCGGGGCCTGCGTCT
>Ga0126310_10000939_pt1 | contig 10774 bp, 8 predicted proteins | sample Plot60_FD_92540 | JGI IMG/M metagenome (GOLD analysis project Ga0126310, IMG submission 92540) | Serpentine soil microbial communities from UC McLaughlin Reserve, CA, USA - Plot60 | ecosystem: Environmental > Terrestrial > Soil > Grasslands | place: USA: UC McLaughlin Reserve, Lake County... | reverse complement strand
GAGGTACTCGGCGACGAAGTAGCGGGAGAGGTCGAAGTGAGTGCGCAGCCAGTGAACGGCGTTCCCGAACGACGGCGTCAGCCGCGAGCGCACCATCCCGTCGAGGGCGGCGACACCGGCGGCCGCACCCCACGTCGCCACGAACAGCGTGGCGGTGGGCATGTCCGTCCAGAGCAGCAGCGCCGCCGCCCCGAGCTGAAGGACGCCCCAGACGAAGTCGTTCAGCGTCGCCGCCTGTGGCCTGCCTTCGGTGATGAACGAGAGGCGCAGCGCATCCTGCACCATCAAGCCCGGCAGGGTCAGGGCGAGCGCGACTATCGGCCCGCGCAGCTGGCCGCTCTGGATCGGTTCGAGGACGAGCAAGACGATGCCCACGGCCATGCCGAAGAGCGCCGACGCGGCCAGCGCACTCCGCTGAGCTGAACGGAACTCCGCGGCAGGGGCATCGCTGAAACGGACGGCGACCGGCTCGGAGATGCCCGTCCTGACCACGCCGAGCACCAGCGAGTAGACCGTGAAGCAGACCGCGAACGCGCCGAACGCATTGGCGTCCACCGACCGGGCGATCAGGATCGAGAGCGCGGCGTTGGTCAGGCTGGACAGCGCCTGATCCGCCAGGTTCCAGCCTGCGCGCGAGACGATCCCGCCGCGCCGGCGCCGGGCGCGGACGACAGCGGTGCCCGACTCCGTGCTCATGCGCCGTGGTCGAAGACGAAGCCGATCACGCGCAACCCGAGGACGTCGAGGCGGCTGCGGAGCTCCCAGAGTGAGCGAAGAGGCGTCTCGGGGCCGGCGAGCACGATCGCCGTCGTTCCCGCTGGAAGCGGTGGCATACGGGAGTCGAGCACCGTTTCGAGTGCAGGCGCAGCGATCAGCACGGGGTCGAACCGGCGGAAGACTTCGGCGAGCCGAGCCGCCTCGCCTGCGCGGCTGTCCGAGGCGTGGCGAAATGCGGACGCGCCCGCAGGCAGGAACGCGATCTCGCCGGAGCCTCCGGCGACCGGGAGCCGCGCGACGGCTTCCTCGCCTGCCCCGCCGAGCGCGATATCCCACGCGCCGGGCGCGCTCGTCGGCCGTTGCCGACCGCCGAGCGGATCGCCGTCAACGAGGAGCGGATTGGCGCCGAGCGCGGCGGAGGCAGCAGCGAGTCGCTCGGGGAACGCCGAATTCAGGTCATCCGTTCGAGCCGCGGTCACGACCACGGCCGCGCCGCGGACGCGCTGAACGAGCGCGTGGGCCAGCCGTCGGTAGGCGTCCTCGATCTCCCCCTCGGTGACGCGTTCCCACGGCCGACCACGCTCTGGCAGCTCCACGAGCAGCGGCGCACCGAGTCGAGCGGCCGCGAGGTCCGGCCGCGAGGCCGGCAGCCGCCGGCCGGCGCGGAACCACAGAAACGCGATCGCCGCCATGAAGCCGAGCATCCCGCCGACGGCGGCGCTCCGGAGCGGGCGGGGAGACACGGGCGCTTCGGGCGGCGCCGGCTGCTCGAAGGCCTGAACGCCCGAGCTGAGCAGCGCCATGTTCGACCGGAGCTCGGCTTCCTTGTCGGAGAGCGACCCGAGCAGAGTCCGGACCTCCGCGCGGCGGGGTGCCCCCGCCGACGCGAGCTCGCGCTCGAGTCGACGGCGCGTCCGCCGCATGTCGGCGAGCGCGCGTCTGAACGGCGCTTCCTGGACCTGGCGGGAGACGTCTGCGTAGGCGCGCTGGGTGAGCGAGACGAGGCGCGTTGCCTCGGTGGGACTACCGGCGACGGCCGTGATGTTGAAGATGTCGGCCTCACTGACCGGCACCGAGTCGACGCGGTCGCGCACCTCGTCCAGGCTGAGACCCGACTGCCGCGAAACCTCCCGCAACACCGGCTCCGAGAGCGCGATCTCCGCCTTCGTCCGCGTGTTCCGCCGCGGGTCGAGGTAGGACGGCCGCTGGACGTCGAGCCCGAGCTCCCGGTTCGGGTCGACGAGGAAGATGCGCGCGGTCGCGCGGTAACGCGGCTCCTGAACGCGCGCGATCAGGTACGCAGCGGCGGCAACGGCGATCGTGGCGATCGCGATCAGCAGCGGATGGCGCGCCATGACGTCGATCACCGACGGTCGTGCCGAGGGCGTGAATCCCTCGAGCCGCGCGACCGGGTCCGGCTCGGCAGCACGCCTGCTCGGCGAGCGTCCGAACTGCCGCGAGGCCCCCGTAGCCACTTTTCTCAGGTTACTCGCCGCATTCCCGCGATCCCTTGATTCCACGCCGGTCGTCCCCCGTTCGAGGGAGTGCCTCAGGCCGGGCTTTCCCGATGTCACGGGCGTGCGCGGGGTTGTCGTCGCCATGTTCGCCGCTGTCATCTGGGGAGCTCTTGCAGCCTCCTCGGCTGCGCCTGCCGTGGGCTCGGCGGAGCTCGGCGTGTACCGCGGCGGCGGCAACACCGACGGCGTCATCGAGTTCGAGGCGTGGCTGGGACGACCCGTCACGGTCGCGGTCGACTTCCTCACCCATTCGACGTGGAGCGACATCGCCGCCCCGAGCTGGTGGGCGAGCCGGTGGGGCGCCACCTCCTACCGCGTCGTCTACTCGGTGCCGATGTTGCCGGACTCCGGCGGCACGCTCGAGGAGGGCGCGTCGGGCGCCTACAACGACCACTTCTCGGAGCTGGCGCAGACGCTGGTCGCCCACGGCGAACCTGACGCGGTCATCCGCATCGGCTGGGAGTTCAACGGCTCGTGGATGAAGTGGAACGCGCAGACCAACCCTGCCGCGTTCGCCGGCTACTGGCGGCAGATCGTCCAGACGATGCGGGCGGTCGCCGGCGCTCGCTTCAGCTTCGACTGGTGCCCGAACCGCGGCCGCGGATCAGTCGCGGCCGAGCTCGCGTATCCCGGCGACGCCTACGTCGACTACGTCGGGCTCGACTCCTACGACACCGGCTGGGCCGCCGGCTGGCAGGACCCCGTCAAGCGCTGGGAGACGATGCTGACCGAGCCGTACGGCCTGCGCTGGCACAAGCAGTTCGCGGCCGAGCACGGGAAGCAGATGAGCTACCCCGAATGGGGCCTCTGGGTCCGGGACGACGGCCACGGCGGCGGCGACAACCCGTACTACATCCAGAAGATGCGGGAGTGGATCGACGCGAACGACGTCGCCTACCACTCCTACTTCGAGTACGACGCCCCGGACGGCGAGCACCGCCTGATGACCGGCCAGTTCCCCCAGGGAGCGGCGGCGTTCCGCTCGCTCTTCGGGCCTGGTGCGGTCGCCGCCCAGCAGCCTGCGCCGCCGCCGTTGCTGCCGGCGATTCCGGCCGTTCAGCCGCAGCCCCCGCTGACCGTGCGGGTTGCAGCGCCGCCAGCGGTTCGGCCATCGCCCGTGACGACCCTGCAGCAGCGCGTGAAGCGTTTCCGCCGGCTCGTCGCGCGCCTGCGGCTCCTGCGACTGCGCTAGCGGCTTTCCTTCTGCCAGTGGACAGGCCGGTCGCCCCGCAGGAAGCGGACCGTGCCAGCCGCGCCGACCGCCTGGAGGTAGAGCACCTGCGCGGCGGCGCGGTCGAACGCGCCCTGCTCGCGGCCCTGCAGCCGCCGTGCCAGCGCCGCGGCGCCGAGGAGATGCGCGCCGACGAAGAGAACGGCCGTCCCGCTCCGGTGCATGCGCCGCGCCGCCAGCCCGAGCAGCAGCGCGTGCGCCAGCGGCCCGAACGAGGAGCGCACGAGCCTGTGCCCCCAGAGCTGCGCCGTGATCGGCGTCGCTCCGGGGAGGAGGAGGCGGCGGCGGCGCCAGAGCACCTCCAGCGTGCCGGCGACGATACGAGTCCGCCGATCCCAGTCGGCGGTCGCGCTCGTCAGCTCGCGCTCCTGAGTTGCGGCGTTCGGCTCATACGCGATGCAGTCCCCCTGCTCCGACATGTCGAGCGCGAGCCAGAGGTCGTCGACGGGTGTGTCGGCGGGGATCGCGCGAAAGCTGCGCCGGTCGAAGGCCGCCAGCTCGCCGACGAGGCCGACGGTGGATCCGGTTCTCGCCTCCAGCTGCTTCAGCCAAGACTCGAACCGCCAGTAGAAGGACTCGCCGCGACCGCCGACGACCGTCTTCTCGCCCGCAACTGCGACGATGCTGCCGTTGCCCACCCAGCGCACGAGCGCCGCCAGCGAACCCGGTGCGAGAGTCGTGTTGGCATCGGTGATCACCACGACGTCGTGGCCCGCCGCCTCGACGCCGCGATTGATCGCCTCCGGCTTCCCCAGTCGCTCCTCGAACTCGATCACCCGCGCCGGGCTCGCGCGCGCAGCGGCGGCCGTCTTCGCGTCGTCGGCGACGACGAGCACCTCGTGCTCGCCGGGGTAGGAGTTCGCGAGCACGTCGTCGACCTTCGCGGCGATGATCCCGGCCTCGCGATGCGCGACGACGAGGACGGTGATCGCGGGCCACGGGTCGGGCGTCGGCGGCTCGATCCGCTCAGTCCCCCTGGTCCTGACCAGGAGCCACAGGGGGTAGAGCACGTGCCCGCAGGCCGCCGTCGCCACCAGGGCGGCAACCGCTGCCGCCCGGCCGGCGCTCAACTACCGCCGTAGTAGTACGTTCGCTGCTCGTCGAGAGTGGCGTCCGTGAGGACGGCGCCGACGAGCTCGGCGTTCCAGCTGTGCGCCTGCCGCCCGAGTGCGCGGAGCGCCCGGCGCGTGACGCGACCCTGGCGGACCACGACGAGGACGCGGTCGACGACGTGCGCGAGCTCCGCCATCTCGACGGTCAGGAGAGCGGGAGGCGTATCGCAGACGACGAGCTCTGCGTCCTCGCGGAGTTGCAGGAGGATGTCATTGAGGTGGGGGGCCAGCGCGAGCCCGGCGGACTTCCGCGACGAGGCGCCCGCGGGCACCACGTGCAGCGCACCACGCGGCCTGCCCGCGACGGCCTCCGGCGGCTCGGCCTCCGCCGCAGGCCTCACGTGGCCGGGTCCGAGCCCGTTGAGCGAGACGTTCCAGAGCGTCTCCTCGAACTGCACGCGACCCGCGGCGAGCTCTGCGACTCCCGGCGCGTCGTGCGGGAGCCGGAACACCTCGTCGATCTTCGGCCTACGGACGTCGAAGTCGACGAGCACGACGCGCGACCCGCGCATCGCCAACGCGATTGCCAGGTTGGCGGCGGTCGTCGTCTTGCCCTCCTGCGGGCTCGCGCTCGTGACGGCGAGGCTTCGCGGCTGCACGCCGTTGCTGCTCTTCATCACGCTCGCAGCGAGCAGCGCGTAGGCGTCGCCGTACTGCTGCTCGTGGCGGCCGAGCATCACGAGCCGCGCGCGACGTGGCAGCGTCTGCACCGTCGCGAGCACCGGCGTCTCCAGGATCTCCTCGACATCCTCCTCCGAGCGCACCTTCGTGTCGATCGCCTCGCGCGCGAGGACGAGTAGCAGGGCGGCGATGAGGCCGAACACCGCGCCGATGGCGGAGTCCCGCAGCGGCGCTGGATCGACCTGCTTGGCCTTCGCCGCACGCTCGATCGGGACGACGTTGCCGGTGTTCAGGCTCTTCACGATCTCCAGGCTGTTCAGCCGGTCACGGAGGTCTTCTGCGCGCTGCGAGCCCGCCGGCTGTGCCGCGATCTGACGCCTATGCGCCGCGATCGCGCGGCTGATCTCCGTGCCGGTGAGCTCGCGCCGCCAGCGGACGTACTCGTCGAGCACCGCGTTCGCGATTCCGACGGAGCGGCTCGCGTCCGACGTGGTCGGCGTGAAGCTGATGATGTCCTTGCTGGCGTCGACGGCCGTCGCCTCCTGGAGCGACGGCCCAGAACCCAGTTCCGGGTTGCGCTTCGCCGTGCGGAGGTACAGCTGAGGCGACTTCGCGAGCGCGAGCGCCTGGTCCTCGATCCGCTCGGGGTCGACGAAGAGGGAGTCCGTGTTCGTCACGATGGTCGTGATGTCCGTCGTCGTCAGCAGCGCGCGTGCCTTCGCCTGGTAGCGGTCGCCGCGCAGTTGCATGAACAGGTTCACGACGACGAGCCCGACGACGATCAGGATCACGATCAGCGGCAAGGATCGGCGAAGCGCAGCCTGCAGTGTTTCGGCTCGTCCCGCGTTCATCTGCGCATCGTCTCGATGCTCAACACGTTAGCTTCCGTGCCTGCTGGAAGTGCGTCCGCCCATGGGCCGTCTGCTCGTGTTCTCGCCACATTGCGACGATGTGGCGCTCTCCTGCGCGGCCCTGCTCGACCGCGGCGAGCCGGTCGACGTCCTCACCGTCTTCGGGGGTCGGCCGGAGCCGCCTCGGCGGGGGTACTGGGACGAGCGCTGCGGTTTCGCCGACTCCGACGAGGCCGTTCGAGTACGCCAAGCGGAGGAGCTCGAGGCGCTCGGAGAGGGCGGGCACCGCGTCACCTTCCTCGACCTGCTGGAGGAGCAGTACCTCGAGGGAGAGAGATCCGCGGCGGACGCTGCTCCGATCGCGGAGGCGATTGACGCGTGGGGTGAGGGCCTCGTTGCTGCTCCCGTCGGGGCAGGCCTGGGCTCGGGCCTGCTCGACCGGCTCCGGACGCGCTCCGGCGTGCCGCCGCACCCGGACCACCTCTTCGTCCGCGACGCTGTCTTGAGCGCCGCGCGAGGTCCGGTGTTGCTCTACGAGGAGTTTCCGTACCTCCGCAGCGGCGGCGCCAAGAGGGAGGCGGCGCAGCTGGGGGCGGAGCCGCTCGCGTTTCGCGTCGACCGGGAGGCGAAAGCGCGCCGGATCTCCGAGTACGCCAGCCAGCTGCCCTTCATCGGCTCGGTCGGAGAGCGCCTGGACGACCCGGCGGCGTTGCCGGAGACCGAGCGCTACTGGCTGCTCAGATCGCGAGGACGCGGTTGACGATGCTGCCGCGGTACCGCCCGAACTGAAAGCCGAGCAACCACGCGATCCGGGCGCGCCCGCTCCTGGAGCCGACGTGGCGCGAAGCTCGGGCAATCGCTCCCCAGTGCAGAAGCGGCCATTTCCAGAGCGTCCGCGCGGTCACCGCGCTTCCGAACTTCCGCTGGAGCTTCGCCTCGCCCTCGGCGTACCAGCGGGCCTGGCTGAAGAGGTCTCGCGCGCCCGTACGCAGACGGACGTGCACGAGCGCCCCAGGGGCGGCGATCAGGGCGTAGCCCGCCAGCTGGACGCGAAGGCAGTAGTCGTCGTCCTCGCAGGACGACAGTGACTCGTCGAAGCCGCCGAGCTCGTCGTGGATCGGGCGTCGGATGCCGAGGCAGCCGCCGCCCGCATACCTCAGGTAGGGAGGGAAGCGGTGCGTTCGCAACCCGTCCTCGGGCGGCGGGTCCCAGCCCTCGTAGATCCAGGAGGGATTGAGCCTTGCGTACTCCGGCCGCGCGGCAACGAACTCCGCCTTCGCCAACGCCTCGCCCATCGCCGCTAGCCAGCCGGCGCCGACCGCGTCGTCGGCGTCACAGAACGCGATCACCTCGCCGGCCGACTCGGCGACCCCCCGGTTGCGGGCGAACGCGACTCCGGATCGCTCCGATGCGTCAACGATTTGCAAAACCGGTAGGCGATCGCGGAATGATTCGACGGTCTCGAGCGTCCGATCCATTGAGCCGTTGTCCGCGACCACCACCTCCCAGGCGTCATGCCATGACTCGCGCGCGAGCGCCTCGAGTTGTGCGCCGATCGTCCGCGCGGCGTTTCGGCACGGGATCACCACGCTGAGCTTCGGAGCGCCGGCGCCCATCCGGCGGAGGCTAGAGCTTTGTCGCGTATTCTGTGCAATTCGCGCGTTTCACGCGATTGAGTCACTGCTGTACGTATCTGAAAGCCTTGCAGTTGCGTTGTCAGGTCAGCAAGATGGAGACCTAGCGGCTAGGGGAGTTCGTTGGGCGAAGGAGGGATGGTTTGACCGCGCGGCGGCCCGTGCTGGTGTTTAGCGTCGTCGCGCTCATGCTGGCAGGCCCGGCTTCGGCTGCCTCCCCGCAGAAGATCTACAAGGATCTTGCAGATAACGGACGACTCGACGCGAAGTACCGTCGGGCGGACATTACGCGTGCTTTCAATCTCGAACGAGTGATCCGAACCGACCAGAAGCCGCCGGTCCGCCGACCGGCCGCCGTCAATCCGGCGGCGACGGCCGAAAAGCGGTCCGGCTCGAAGCTTCCCTTCACCGGCCTTGATCTCGCCCTCCTCACGGTGGGCGGCGGCCCACTCCTCCTGATCGCCCTCGGCCTGCGGCGTCGCGTCTCTCGACCGGCGCCCGAGGCGGTGGTAGGCGGCTAGCTTGCGGGTGACGGCGACAACTGCGGCGGCGCCTCAGCCGGTCGCGACCTCAGCTCCACTGGCCCAGCCGGGCCGCCGAGAGCAACTCGCTGCGCGCTTCCAGCTCCGCCCCGACGCGGCATGGGCGCTGGCGCGCTTCTGGCTCGACGCCACTCTGCTCGCGGCGGCCGCGCTCGCGTCCGCGCTCGGCTCGCGCGCGGCAGGCGTCGACGCGGCCCCGATCGGCTGGCTGACGCTCTTCGGCACCTTCGTCATCGCGGCGTTCGCGGCACGCGGGATGTATCGCCCGCGGCTACGGGCCGAGCTCCTCGAGGACCTTCGTGGCGTCGTCGTCGCGACATCGCTTGCGGCGATGGCGGTGCTGACGCTGCGGGCCGTGCTGACTGATCCGCCGGAGCTGGCCGCGCAGGTCCTTCGGCCCTGGGCGTTTGCAACGGTCTACGTCGCTGCCGGACGCATCGCGCTCCACTGGTCACAAACGCAGGCGCGCCGCGGCGGCGAGACACTCCGGCCGACGTTGATCGTCGGCGCGGGGCGCATCGGCCGCCTCACGGCCAAGCGGCTGTTCGAGCATCCGGAGCTCGGCCTGCGCCCGATCGGCTTCCTGGACAAGGAGCCGATGGACACGCAGGACGGGTCGCCGATTCTCCCGGTCCTCGGCGCCAGCTGGGACCTCGACCGCGTCATCGAGGAGCACGGCGTCCAGCAGGTGATCGTCAGCTTCTCGACGGCGCCCGACGAGGTGCTGCTGCGGCTCTTCCGCCGTTGCGAGGAGCTCGGGGTCAGCGTCGCGTTCGTGCCCCGCCTCTTCGAGAAGGTGACGGGCCGGCTGACGGTCGACCACCTCGGAGGCCTCCCGCTGATCGCGGCGCGCGCGCCGAACCCGCGCGGCGTGCAGTTTGCGATCAAGTACACGGCGGACAGGCTCGTTGCCGGCATCTTGCTCCTCGTCACTGCCCCGGTCTTGGCCGTGGCCGGGCTGGGGGTGGCGCTCTCGCTCGGCCGTCCGATCTTCTTCCGGCAGCGGCGAGTGGGCCGCGACGGCCGAGAGTTCGAGATGCTCAAGTTCCGGACGATGCGCGACCAGCCGCAGCATGACGAGGTGGCACTCGACCTCCCGCCGGACACCGCGCCGGGCGGAGTCGAGGGCGAGGACCGCCGCACGGCGTTCGGCGGGTTCATCCGCAAGGTGTCGATCGACGAGCTACCACAGCTCTTCAACGTCCTCGCCGGCCACATGTCGCTGATCGGCCCGCGACCGGAGCGCACCCAATACGTCGGCCTCTTCGAGCAGAGCGTCTACCGCTACGGCGACCGCCACCGCGTCAAGTCGGGGATCACGGGCTGGGCCCAAGTGAACGGCCTGCGCGGCAAGACCTCGCTTGCCGACCGGGTCGAATGGGACAACTACTACATCGAGAACTGGTCGCTCTGGCTCGACCTGAAGATCCTCATGCTCACGGCCGTCGCCGTGCTCCGCTCCACGCGAGCGGTCGAGTAGCACTAGGTCGCTCCAAGCTTTTCTAAACCATTTCGAGCCGCCTGCCGAAGGTCTTTACGACGATGCGGTTACGACCTCGTAAAGAGTTTTCGTACCGGCCGCGGCGCACGACGTGGGCGCCGACCCCTGAGCTACGATGGGCCGACCTTCGAGCTTTGGGCGGCCATACCGGCCGCCAAGTGGGATCGTCGCGGAAGGGGGACCCGGAGATTGTTTGAGCGCTTCACAGAGCGGGCTCGCCAGGTAGTTGTCCTCGCCCAGGACGAGGCGCGGGCGCTGAAGCACAACTACATCGGCACCGAGCACATCCTGCTCGGCCTGCTCCGCGAGGAAGAGGGGCTCGCCGCGCGCGTCCTCGAGTCGCTCGACATCACCGTCGAAGAGGTACGCGCCCAGGTCGCCCGCATCGTCGGCCAGGGCGACGAGGTCACCACCGGACAGATTCCATTCACCCCGCGCGCGAAGAAGGTCCTGGAGCTCGCGCTGCGGGAGGCGCTCTCGCTCGGACACAACTACATCGGCACCGAGCACATCCTGCTCGGCCTCGTTCGCGAGAACGAGGGTGTCGCCGCCCGCATCCTGCTCGACTTCGACGCCGACGCCGAGAAGATCCGTAACGAGATCATCCGCATGCTCTCGGGCCCGGGACGCCGCCAGCAGGGCGGAGGCTCCGCCGGCGAGAAGGCCAAGAGTTCGAAGCTGCTCGACCAGTTCGGCCGCAACCTGACGAAGCTCGCGGCGGAGGCGAAGCTCGACCCCGTCGTCGGGCGCCAGACCGAGATCGAACGCGTGATGCAGATCCTCTCGCGCCGTACGAAGAACAACCCGGTGCTGATCGGCGAGCCCGGCGTCGGCAAGACCGCCGTCGTCGAGGGCCTCGCCGCCCGGATCTCGTCGAACCAGGTGCCCGAGCTCCTGAAGGGCAAGCAGATCTACACGCTCGACCTCGCCGCTCTCGTTGCGGGCTCGAAGTACCGCGGTGAGTTCGAGGAGCGCCTGAAGAAGGTGATGAAGGAGATCACCCAGCGCGGCGACATCATCCTGTTCATCGACGAGCTGCACAACCTCG